>Ga0208980_10000261_pt1 | contig 28325 bp, 25 predicted proteins | sample WetSurMetagenome_3_FD_187993 | JGI IMG/M metagenome (GOLD analysis project Ga0208980, IMG submission 187993) | Wetland microbial communities from Twitchell Island in the Sacramento Delta, sample from surface sediment Aug2011 Site A1 Bulk (version 2) | ecosystem: Environmental > Aquatic > Marine...
GGTGGGCATCCAGTCGCTTGTGCGGTCAGCCTGGCTGCGATTGACATAATAATTAACGAGAAGCTTTCAGAAAATTCTGCCCATATGGGGGTGTATCTGAAATCTGGGCTGGAAAAGTTGATTGACCACCGGCATCAAATTGGCGATGTTCGTGGTCATGGATTGATGCTCGCACTTGAGTTGGTAAAGGATCGAAAAACAAAGCAATCTCTTAGCGCTAAAGAAACCAATGATATAAATATCAATTTAGTGCTCTTAAATCTATTGCTTTCAGTGCGCTCGAGCCATATCCGTCTGACTCCACCGTTGATCATCAACGAAAAATTGGCAGATGAGATCGTACAGATCATTGACCGAAGTTTGGACAATAGTATGGCGGCGCAAGTAGCTATGAAAGCTCGTTTATTGACCGAATTTACAAAATCGAAATTACAACCCTAAAGGTGAAGTATTATGTAAATTACTAATCATCAGGTGTTAATGTGGGAGAAACCATCATCCAGGAGATATCCAAAACAGATAAGCGAGCCATGATGAGGTTTATTTCCTTGGAGCGTAATCTGTTAAGTGGGTATCCTATGTACGTCTCAAATTTCGATGCAGAAGTAATCCGAAATCTTACAGGTAAGTCGGCATTCACCCGCAGGATGGATATTTCCCTATTCATCGCCTCGGATGGAGACAGGGATGTGGCTAGATGTGCAGCGTTTATCAATCCCGAATATCAAGATGCAAAAAATGAAAAGGTGGGAACGATAGGATACTTTGCTGCTGCGCCGGACTGCGAAACTAGCGTTCACGAAATGCTGGTACGAGCGGAAGGATGGCTTATCCAACGAGGGATCAAGCGAATCATCGCTCCATACAACGGAAGCGCTCTCTTGGGCATGGGATTTCTGATTGCAGCATTCGATGAAAATCCTGTGATGACCTTTGGGTGGAATCCTCCTTATTTTTCTGCTTACCTCATCCAGGAAGGTTATCGTCTGGCATATCCACTTTGGGTTTACGAATTCGATTTTACCACTGAGAAGTATCGCGAGGCCAAGCAACGTCTAGCGACCAGTCATGACTTCTCGGTGCGTCCAATAAACAAGAAACGATGGGAAACCGACTTGGAAATCTTCAGACAGGTGATTAATGAAACCTTTACCCAGGAGTGGGAGTGGCATCCAGTTACGAGTGAAGAGTTCCTTGAGTTTTTCGCATCTATGAAACCTATGCTTGACCCACACTATATGGTGATTGCTGAAGTTCAAGGGATTGCCGTAGGTGTTTGCATTGGCTTTCCTGACTGGAACCCATTTATTCGAGGGCTGAATGGCAAGATGGGTATCGTCCAGCAGATACAATTTTTATTCCGCGGCAGGCATTATGAGAGCGCAGGTATCCTTTTCATAGCGGTCAGATCGGAATACCGTGGTAGAGGAATTGGGCCTTTTCTTGAATTAATGGTTCTCCAAAGATACGAAGCGCTTGGTTTGAAGAAAGCATTTATATATACAATAAATGATAATAACCTGGCTTCCCGCAAAATTGCTGATTCCATTGGCGGAATTCCGCGCCTGCTTTATCATGCATACGATAAAATAATATAAAGCGGTGCCCTATGGAAGATAGCTTTGAGGCCAACCCATTCCAAATTTAGAGTTAATTATAGAAACGGCAATAAAATGTTGAGCAGTTAAGATCGTGGAGATTGAGGTGTTGCAATGAAGGTAATCGTTGATTTTTGTCTGGTACCCCTTGGTGTGGGTGTTTCAGTTTCCAAGTACATCGTGGAATGTGAAAAAATATTAACCAAAGCTGGCTTGAAAACCCAAATGCATGCTTATGGAACCAACACCGAGGGTGAATGGGATGAAGTGTTCGCAGCAATTAAACACTGCCATGAATATATCCATGAAATGGGAGTTCCACGGATTTCCACGACGATCAAATTAGGGACCCGCACAGACCGTGAGCAAACCATGGAGGATAAAATAAGGAGCGTCCAGGAAAAGCTAATGGGTGGTTAAGCAGTGCTCCTCCGGATTTGACGGAGGAGCTTTTTTAATCATTCGGTGATGGGGATAAAAAGATCCAGTACGAACCCCTTATCATTTGAATCAAACCGGGTGAGGTGTTCTTCAAACCACTGGTGCCTTCCATGCTTATAATGGCTGGATTCCAGCCATTTGACTAGTTTGCCCCAGGTAGAAGGGATGATATCGTATGGATTCCCCGCGGATACATCGCAGTTTAAAACCCCATACAAGCCTCCACTGAATTCCTTGATCTGGGCTTCGCGGTTTGGCAGCTCAGCTGGGTCGATAGTAAGCCAGAATTCATAGCCATAATTCGGGCTACCCGTGGAAGGGCTTGGATTATCGAAACCGAATATTCGTCGGGAAGGTGGTATTTCCCAGCAGCCATGCTCCTTTGCCCAATCAACAACTTTACTCCAGGCTTCTAGTTCTGGGCTTGCGCTAAATGCGTAAAACGAGGCCACTCGCATGGGGGGTAACGTCACAATGCGAATTTCTTGATTCTCCATTTTTTGCTCCTATTTTGAAATTTTTATTTGTTGATTAGTATCTGCGATCGCAATAAAATCATAGCATGGTATATATGTCATCTTGTGTCATGATTTATTGGTAAAATGAATTTATAATCATTATCTTGGTAAATAGGAGTTAAGCGATGCGGGCTGACCGGTTGATTTCGATTGTTATGCTTCTACAGACGCGTGAAAAAATGACTGCTGCGGAATTATCTCGAGAATTGGAGGTGTCGCAGAGGACCATTTATCGCGATATCACTGCTTTAAGTATGTCAGGTGTGCCGGTGTATACCGACCGTGGACCAGCAGGTGGGATCGCATTGGTTGACAGTTACCGGACAACCCTGACAGGGATCAGTGAAGATGAAGCCAGGGCGCTTTTTATGCTGAGCATTCCGGAGGCCTTAAATGAATTAGGAGTGGGTCAAAAGCTGAAAACAGCATTGTTAAAATTGGCAGTCGCATTGCCTCAAGATAAGAAAGCGTTAGCGAATGAGACACAACAGCGTATCTACCTTGATTCAACCACCTGGACACCGGCTGATGAGCCTCCAATCCACCTGGGGATCATTCACCAAGCTTTATGGCAAGATAGACTATTGTGGCTCGAATACCAGGGAAGTTTTGATTCGCAGATCGAAATTGATATTGCTCCACTGGGGTTGGTGTCAAAGTTAAACACCTGGTATTTGCTGGGACTGACGGAAGGTTATCTGCGCGTGGTCAGGGTGAAAGATATCCTTCAAGTAAGGATATTAGAACGGTATTTTGAAAGGGATGAGAATTTCAACCTGGTAACTACATGGATGGAATGGTGCAAGGTATATCAAAACCACCGACCGATCTATTCAATCACGGTCAAAGTGGCACCTGAATTGAGCAACAAACTCAGCATGTACCTGGGAGAGACAGTGCGATATGAGATCTTAGAAACCCAACAAGGTAAAGAACCGGGCTGGAAGCTCGTGAATATATCGTTTGAAAATTTCTTTCGCGCCCGCGAATGCATCTTGAGCCTGGGAAGGGCCGTAGAAGTACTAGAACCAGAGGCATTAAAGCTCAGTGTCATCGACTTTGCCAGACAGATTATTGATTTTTATCAAATCAAATCAGAAAAATAAAAACAGAGAACCCATTTCAACAGGTTCTCTGGTTATTAATTGGAAACCTTGAGATTTAACCTTTGAGTGCCCCAGCCAAGACACCACGGATAAAATATCTTCCTAAGAACAAGAAAATCAATAGGGGAACCGAAACAGTCAACAAAGAGGCGGCCATTTGTAAATTATAAGGAGATATGGTACTCCCTTCAGTCATGGCCATGGCTACCTGAACCGTCTGAGTTTTAGGGGTGACCAGGGTTAGAGCGATAAAGAACTCATTCCATACCTGCGTAAAGATGATGATGGCAACTGAAGCATAAGCTGGTATAGAGATCGGTATAACAATTTTAAAAAAGGTTTGAATCCTGGATGAACCATCTACTTCTGCGGCTTCTTCTAGCTCTCGCGGGACACCAAGGAAGAAGGTTCCCATCAATACCGCCGCCAATGGAATGTTGATGATCATATAACATAGAATCAATCCAAGGTGCGAGTTTATCAATCCGATTCTAGCTGTCAGTGTGGTTAGGGGAATAATAACTGCCTGATACGGCATATAAAGAGCAATCCCAACAAGTATGAAGATCACTCTGGTGAATTTTGACTTAGTGCGGCTTAAATAGTATCCTCCCAAACCACCGAAAAAAACAGCTAAAAAAGTTACCGATACTGTAATGATTGCTGAATTTAGGATGGGGCGAGCCATTGGGATCAGAAACTCCTTGCTACCGAACAACGCACTCGAGAAATTCTTAAATTGAGGCTGCTTAGGTAACGCCAGATAGGTTCGTTGCGTAATTTCTGGCAGTGTTTTCAAGGAGTTCGTGACCATAACATATATCGGCAATAAATAAACAATAGTTAAAATGATAAGGACAATAATTACTATAACTTTGAGGGTTTTACTTTTGCTTTTCATTCGAACCACTTCCTGAGGGCATAGAGCGTATATGGAATGACAAGGACAAAAGCTATCAGGAAAATAATCACACCAATTGCCGCGCCGGCTGATGCCAGGCGCTGGTCATAAGCAGTAACAATCATATTCGTTGCCAGCACGTCCGTCGAAATGCCTGGGCCACCTCTGGTTACGATCCAAACAATATCGAATACTTTCAACGAATTAATTAATAAAAGCGAAACCAGGATCAGGATTCCAGAACGGATGTTGGGGATAATCACTGAGATAAGGATTCTGAGCTTTGATGCCCCATCCACCGTTGCAGACTCAACCATCTCCTGTAATTCAGTTGTCCGGAAGGAAGACTGGATGATTATTACGGCAAAGCCTAAATATTGCCAGATAAAAATCACAATCAACCAATAAGTAGCTGTCTTTGGATCATTGGTGTAAGTAAATGGAGAATGGATACCCATTGAAGCGAGTATCGAGTTGAAGACCCCCTTTTCGGGTTGATACATCCACGACCACACCGTCCCTGTCACCACAAAAGACATTGCGACCGGGTAAAGGATAAGTGTTCTGACGTATGATTCAACCCCTTTTATAGGTGCTAGCTCTAATAGATAAGCTAAAAATATCGCAACCACCGTGGTGGGTAGCACACCAATGATCAACCATTTAAAATTGTTCTGTACATCAATCCAGAAACGACTTTGGCCGAATAAGAACTTATACCATTGTAAACCTTTAAATGTGAAGTCCGGGGCTGTGCTGACCCAGTTTGCCATGGAAACATAAACATTCCAAAGTAAAGTCCCATACAGGATAAGCAGGAAAATCAGGAGGGGAAAAGTAAATACCAGGAATTCTGAAATAGAAATTCCTTTCTTACGATGCCTTTGCGTCGGTTGGGTTTTTGTTGCAATCATGATGTTTGCCTATATAATAAAATTACTCAACCAAGGAATTATCTATTTTATATATTGCAAGAAGGTAGGGGCACGCGATATTTACGTGTCCCTACCTGATCAATCTCTCCGGCAAATGTTATACATAAAGCCTAAGCTTGTGGTTAGCCGGATTCGTTATACTTTTATGGCCATTGATACCAGGATGCAGCGTTTTTAACATTGAAGAGGGTCATCATTTCAGCCGTTGCGTCAATGGTTGCCTGAACATCCGGGTCGGAGGCCGCAAAGAAGCTTGAGATAATTACCCGGTATTGCACCTGAGCTGCATTGGGCAGAATGCTGCCATGCTGATCAAGGATCAACTTGTCAGGATTTGCGCTTACAAACTGTTGCATTTCCTGGCGGATGGGATCTGGGAATTCCATTGGATCGATGTCAATGCGAGCGAACATACCGCCCTGGGTGACATCGGTCGGGATCTGTAATTCAGGTGACGCCACAGTATGGAGCCAGTCCTGGCATTCTGCTGGATCGGGAGCACCAACTGTGCATCCATAGGTATCGGGATGGAAGAGCAGGATTCTTTCGGGCTTGGTCGGATAGTTCACTGCACCAAAATCAACCCCCGGTTCCCAGTTGGAGCCTTTGGTGAAGGCCCCGATCGCCCAGGTGCCCATGATTGTCATGGCAGCCTGTTCAGAACCAACTGCACTGACTGCCTGGTCCCAGGTAAGGCTGGAGTGATCACTCATATTGGAGTACTGCTGCAATGCAGCGAATTTCTCCAATGATTGCTTAAAGATGGGATCATTGGCGACGTCAACGTTCCCCTTAAAGAAATCAACGTAGTATTGGGGACCACCCAATTCCATCATGATGGAATCAAGCACGAAGACATCTGACCAGTTGTCCTTAGAACCAACTGCAAGGCAGGACATATCAGGTTTGGCTGCTTTAATGGCTTCGCAGGCTGCAACAAACTCATCATAACCGGTTGGGGCAGCGAGACCAAGCTCATCGAATAGCTTCTTGTTATAGTAAAGGATATTTTCAAGATGCATATTCAGTGGGACAGAATAGGGATGCCCATCGATCGTGACAGCATTGAGCAGAGGTTTCGGGATTAAATCAGTATAACCAGTGGAAGAGTAGAAGTCATCCAATGGAATCAGAACACCACTATCCACATAATCCTTAAGCTCGGCGCCTCCCAAGGTCTGGAATGTGTCTGGAGGGATTCCTGCAGTGATGCGGGCTTTAAGCACTACGCGGTGCTCAGTACCACCACCACCGGGGACTGGATTCTCAACCACTTTGACATCTGGATACTGGTTTGCAAATGCAGCAAACATAGCATCAGCGGCTTCGCGTTCACCGGGAGCTGTCCACCAGTGGAAAATTTCCAGCTTTTTCTCCGCAGGTACGGGTGTCGCAGTGACAACCACTGGTACCTGCACCTCTTGCGTCTGAATGACTGTCTCAGTGACAACTACTGGAACCTCTACCGTTTGTATGATCGTCTCTGCTGTCGGAGTTGCACAGGCTGTAAGCACCATACTGAGAATGGCTACAACAGCAATTATTAGTGAAATATTCTTTCTCATTTTTTCTCCTCATAATGAACAAAAATTAGAATGGATATAACAGAAGGTTGAGCCCTTTGTATATTTCTTATCTATATACACCTCCTTTCGTGTCTTCAAACAACAACAAAAAAGTTGCCTACTGTCTATTACTAGCCAGGCAGGCAACTGATTATCTATAGAAAATGGAGACTGCAAATCATAGGTTGTGTCATCAACATCTACCTATATTTGAAAGAGTATTATGATTTTCACGTAAACTTTATCATCGATAATAGTTATTGTCAACAGTGAAGGTTTTAGATTAAGAGAATGTTTGTAAAAGTACATTCCATCGTAAATATATATGTTGGTAACTATGACGGTTTATTTGAACAGGAGTTATATCTACTAATAACCTATAAATGAGCGAATCGATTATTTAAAAATTATGACATGATTTATGATGCTAAACAGACTTTTTTTGAAAAGCTTTACCCGGATCAACCAGCATATCACTATTATCGAAGATATTGTTTGGTGGGCGGATGACATCATCCATCCCCTTTTACCTACGCGGAAGATAGCCTAAACGGCTGCAAGATCAGACATAAAAAATCTCCGCAAGCAGAATACGACCTATGACAATTTCTCATCGACAAATATGCGTGTTGATTCGATTAGATGTCCTCGTAATGGTGAAGGGTTTATTCCTAATTGTTCCATTGCTAAAATAACTCCACCCACAACGGGTGGGGCAGATAGACGAACAAGTTTAGCATTTGGAGCTTCAGATAGGATGACCTGACGCATCGGAGCGATTAGCATTTCACCCATCTCATATACACTTCCAACAAGCACAACCTCAAAATCCAATTGTTCAAGACCGAGTTGGCGGATGACTGCAAGCGCGGTGTGACCAAGCTCGCTGCCTGCCCATTGGATGATAGAAAGAGCGGTTGGATCCCCTTGCTTAGCCACCTTGAATACATAAGGGGCATGATCGGAACCAATATAAAATTCCCCCACCTCGATGCCTTCGATTAATGAAGGTATATCTTTGGCTCCAGTCAAGTGCAGGAATTCAGCAGTGAGCTGAGTCTTTGGACCACGTTTCGTCCATTCAAATGCGATTGCGCGCAACGCGCTATCGACCAGGTTACCTGCTCCACCAAGTTCTCCATAACCAACCCCGGTCACTCGACCAATGTTGTGGTTTTCATCCCAACCCCAACAATTGGTCCCGGTGCCTGCCACTACTGCAACCCCCCAGCCTTTCGTTGCGCCGGCTAATAATCCAATTATCGTATCGTTGACAACCTCCAAAGGTGTTGATAGGCCAAGTGAACTAATTTCATCGAGTGTGGGCTGGCGCTCAGATGGCCAGTCGTAGCCGGCAATTCCAAAACCTGCTGCGGAGACTTGGGCAATTGTAAGCCCTGCCATGGTCAGAGCTCTTTTAGTTACAGATTGCAAGGCAATTCTCAGACCATCATATCCAACTTCTTCATGATTACCAGGACCATAGGTACCGAAACCCAGTGCATTTCCCTGGTCATCTGTAACCAACGCATGACTTTTTGTGCCACCAATATCAACTCCAAGAAAAAAAGTGGACATTGCTTACCTAACCTTAATCACTTCACCGGTCTCAGAACTTTGGTATGCTGCATCGACAATCTTCATATTTATCCATCCTTCGATTGCACCAGGGCTAGGGAGTTGATTGGCACGAATGCACTGAATAAAATATGACATTTGATCGTCATAAAGACTTTGTGGGCAATGTTCTTTTCGAGGGTAGGCAAACCCGGGATCATCCTTCTGGTTTTGCTCCTGGACATAGGTTGGAAATAACTGACCAAAGGCTGTGGTCCCATAAAGTTGGGTGGCTGCTTCGGGACCATCCGTATGTGGTTGCCACCAACCAGACTCGATATAAGAAACTACCCCACCTTCCCAATTTACAATCAGGATGCCAGTATCATCCACATCATTTGGGATGTAATTCGTGCTAATACGGGCATAAACTGACTCTGCTTGTGGATCGCCGATAAGGAAACGGACAGTGTCGAGCGCATGAATGCCCACATCTGCCATAGCCCCGCCACCGGCAAATTTCCGTTGGGTGAACCACCCAGAAGGTCCCCATAGCTTGTGCACACCATAGCCTTTGGTGCGGATAATTTTGCCGAAGCGACCGGATTTTGCTTGTTCACGCAGCCACAGTACTTCAGGATCAAAACGCCAGCAATGGGCAACCATCAATAAAGCTCCGGATTTTTGACTGGCATCCAGCATCTGATAAGCCTCCCGAGAATTCATGGCCATGGGTTTTTCGACCATCACATGCACACTGGCATTGAGTGCAGCGATGGTTTGGGGGGCGTGCAGGTAGTTTGGTGTACCAACTACGAGGGCATCTACATCACATGCATTGAGCATCTGCTCAACTGTTTCAAATTGATCCTTAATGCGAAATTTCTGTGCAAAAGCCTGCCCTTTGTCTGGAAATTTTTCCACAACTGCGACCAACTCCACGTCCTTCTGCGCTTTAGCAGCTTGAGCATGAATATTACAGATATAGCCAGCCCCTGCAAATGCTATTTTCACTTTTGTTGATAATCGGTTATTGGGTGATCTGTTCATACGAAAACTCCTTCCTAAAAATCATGGCAATCCCCGCAATCAAGCCAGCAATAACCCAAAAATAGGGCATGGCGAACGAGTCAATACTGAAGCCTTCGCCAATAAATGCTAATAGGGCAAGCTGTCCGCTAAATGCAAATGTTTTTATAATAGGATCTTTATGATGGTGAGAAAATCTTGATGATTGAAACAGCACATATAACCAGGATAAAAAAATGGAGAAACCGACCAAACCTGTTTCTGCTAACAGACGAAACCACAGACTCTTGATATTGGGTAGCTGGGGCAGATAAAAAAGTACATTGCGGATCTCAAAAGTTGCCCAACCGATTGCGGGAGCCATTTTTGGGAAGAAAAAGCCGGAATTACCCAATCCCACCCCAAGCCATGGGTATTGGCTAAAGGTATTCCAACCATTAAACCAGTACACCATGCGCTCAAGGAAGATAAAGCGATGACTTAAATTCAGGAGTGTATCTTGATCAAGGGTCAGCAATCCAGTGATTTCACTAAGCTTTGGTGGTTCGCTTGTCAGGATGGATAGCCTCCAATCGCGTTGGAAAGCAATAGAAAAGATTCCAACGATAAGAACAACATAAATCATGACAATGAACACAGCTGAGAAGACCATAATGAAAGTTTGATGGTTAGAGGAAGTTTTATTTTTATGGAATACTTCCAGTTGAGAGATACGGTCGGATAATTTTCGATGGAATCCCATAGTCAAACGTATGAAGAAATAAATGATCATCAATAATAGAGAAAATAATCCGATGCGTGGTGAACTAAGGAAGAAGGCTCCCAAGCCGAAGACCAGCAAAATATTCTCAATCGAAAGATGAAGGAAACGAAATTTAAAAGCAGAAGTTTTATAATATGTAGCAGAAAGCCAAAGGGGAAGATAGACCAATACCATCTGGTGGGCAAACCACGAGGCTTCGTAGGTGAGGCCATTTACGCGGCCATGCCTGGCGGAAAACGCAGGCGAAAGAACGACGAATAAGGATTGGATCTGATCCAACCATGCAGGATAAAGTTCTGCATTTCTAAGGATAAAATATGCCTGGCATCCGGTCCAGACCAAGGAAATGATGCCACCGATCGTGAGATATTTCCAAGTATTCCTCAGTTTTTCAATATTTCTAACCCAGGTGGTTGTAACCAGGTAAAATGTCAGTCCGATAAATAGAGTGAATAGTGCTCTGAGTTCCTGCCCGGGTAAGGATTTGCCCTTGAAACCAGGAATGAAAATAAAATACGCAGCCGCGCAAGATATGATTGCAACCAGAATAAACAATGCAAGAGGTATGGTTTCCTTTGATAGATTCCCTTTACGAAGGACAAATGGTATAACCCACAACAGGAGCAGAAGAAAAAACGGCAGTATAGAAAGAGGAGCTACCAGTGCACCAGTAAGTGAAGAAAACAATGGAAATGTGGTGACAGGCAAGCAAATCAGAGCAATCGCCCAAAGCACCTCACAAATAGCTTCAAGCCTCAAACTTAAGTTACCAGGAGCCTTCATAGATTGATTGTTCGTCGTGACAAACCTGACATTTTTCTTAAGTAGAAAATCATTACAGCTCTTGGATAGATTTCTTGGGAGGTCGGCTTATCAGACTGGTGGCAATAACACCAACAATGAAACCGATCAGTGCACCTGCAAGGATGATTTTATTCCGGTCATATAGGACTGGTTCATAAGGTGTGACCGATACCGTAGGTGAATTGTAAGTTATATAATCTGGGGCTTTGCCAGATTCCTGCCATGAAAGCATAGCCTGATAACCGATCTTTGCCCACGTATCCACAACTTCTTGAGCCTGTTGAGGATTCTCGCTTCTGTAGCGAAGTTCCCAGACATCTTGCTTTCGTTCAATTGTATTGTTGTTTATTAAGTCCGTGTTTGTTATAGGGATACCCTTGCTATTCAATTGGGCGATTACTTGATCGCGCACTTCAAGTGAAAGCAGGGCGTTTTGGGTGGTGTTTAACGCCATATCTTCATTATATTGAATCAAGTCTTCCCTGACCCCCTGAATGGGAAAACGGTTTAAATCAATAGTGACGATATAGGTTGCTGTCGCTTCATACAATGGTGGATGGAGATGGAAGAAGATATATCCAAAAATCCCGCCAATGAAGGTGGTAAGCGCTACGAGCCACCAAAGACCTATCACGCGGTTGAAATATTCATATGGAGAAAATTCATTCGATGCCATATCAATTGTTTTACTAGTTATAACTTCTATCTAACAAGCTTATCGACAGATTCTAACACATGCCCTCGATAAGAAAAAAGACCGGATGATATGAACATCCGGCCTTTTTTTTACTTATCAAAGACGATTTTATGGACGGGTCAGTTTAGAGACATCCCCGCCAATATCTTTGATGCTGTCATACAAGACCTGCAGGATGTACTTGCCATTGTGGGCAAATGCTCCTGGATCCTTCTGGAACCATTGATAATTGTAGGCAGCCCGGAGCAAACGAGGCGTCCAGGTGGCATAACGATTATCCCGGTTAAGTTCCTCAGGATCTGGAACACCATTGGCATTGGTATCGATAAAGTAGTACGGATTGGTTCCCGCATCGTAGACGATCGGAGTACCGATGGTATCCGCTGCATATTTCTGGATTGCAGGATAGAGCATCTCAGCAACCGTGCTTACTTCACCGGCCATACCTTCAGAGGTATCACCATCACCATCGTAGTCGGTGGTTCCCATGCGGATGGTTGATGGATCAGTTGCACCACCATGGCAGGCAGCACAAAGTTCCGTGTTGACACCTAATTCATGGGTATTGTGGCACGTAACGCAGGATTGACCTGAATCAACGTGGGGGTGATGACCCAGATAGGTCTGACCATCATACTCATAGGCACCTTTAGCTTCTGTGCCAAACAGGGTAGCTCCAGCACCAAAGTAGTGTGGATTGCGGAAACTCAATCCCTCGACGACTGTATCGGGTGCAGCGTCACCGATGGCAGCATTGACACTAACAGTTGATTGGCGACCCTGGTGGCATTCGATACATATGTTAGCAGGAGCAGCTTCACCAAAGGTGAGTTTTGCACCACTGGGGAATTTAACTTCGTTCACAGCATAGGTGGCTGGGAATTGAGTGACGTCGTGGCACGTGGAGCATTGGAAACCCTGTGAGACAGGTTGTGCAATGGTTACACCAGTAACACCATCACTGGAAGCAGCAGCTTCTTTAATGAATAGTGGGAGACCAGTGGCCGAGTGACACTTGGAACAAGTGGCAGGAACTTCACCCTCTGCATCCCAATCGCGGAAAGCCATCTCAGTGGCGGCAAAGTGACCGGCATCGATACGGTGTAGAGCGCTCATGTCAACCGGTGTGGTGAGCTGTGAATTCAGATCGGCGATTGAATCGTAGAGCAGCTCGATGACATACTTGGAATTATGAGCAAAAGCGCCTGGATCCTTAACAGAAAGCTGGTAGTTATACGCAGCCTTCAACAGGCGGGCAGTCCAGGAAGCATAGGCAGCAGTATCAGAACTTGCCTCTTCAGCATCGACTACGCCATTATCATTGGTGTCATTAATGAAGTATGGATAAGTGGCAGGATCATAAGCGACAGGTGCTCCAGCAACTTGCTTGGCATAAGCCTGTATACCCGTTAACAGAAATCCCTGTAGACCTGAAATTTCGGCTGCGATGCCTTCAGTAACATCACCATTGCCATTGTAGTCTTCTAGGGAGCCATTCATGCGGATGTTAACCAGGTCGGCTTCAGATGCGACATTGGCGTGGCATTCCTGGCATACTTCGACTTTGATTTCCAGGGTATGCTGGTCATGGCAGCTGATGCAGGTGTCGAGGCCACCAGCATGCAGGAACTTTCCGTCATAGTCATTCCCGGCATATTGGTATCCACCACCTGTGACACTACCATACTGTGTTGCAGCTGCAGCGAAGTAGTGAATGTTGATAAAGCTTAACTCAGTGCTGACCGTATCCAAGGTATCTGTAAGAACATTGGTGGCGATGGCGCTATCGATGGAGGAACCTGAGGCACGACCCTGATGGCAAACCATGCAGCGAGCTTCTGGACCAAGGTCTGTGACGACAGCACCAGAGGGGAAAGTGACTTCGGTGAGTGCCACGGCAGCGTCACTATGGCACGCTTCGCAGGTGATGCCATTGCTGACTGGTTGGGCAACATCGACGACCCCAGCCGCGGAACCATCAGCTCCAAGGTAATCCATGTACCCTGTAGGAGTGTGGCATTTGGCACAGCTGGTTGGAACTTCCTGAGGGTCATCTGCGTCCCAATGGCGGAATGCTTCGGCAGTCGCATCAGCATGACCTGAATTTTTCCAGGCTTCCTCAAATGGCACAACAGCTACCACCGGAGTAGGGCATGCAGGTGCTTCTGGGCAGGCAGGTGCTTCTGGACAGGTTGGACATGCCTGGGCAGTTGGAACAACCGCAGTAGGCGTCGGCGTTGAAGAGCAAGCTGCCACTGCAAGCGCCAGGCCTATCAGAAGCAAACCGATAAATAGGTATTTCTTGTAATTCATAGATTTCTCCTCATGAGAATTTAGATATTACTAAAGTCAATAGTTGGTATATATGTTTATTTCGGATATGGCTCCTCCTTTTATTGGCTATTCTGTAGGTGATTCCTAATGAGGCGTGTATGTAAGCTTTCCTACAATAATTGAATATACCATTAATAATAGGCTAAACATCCTATATAATTCTACCATAAAATTAGGGTTAAATGAGTAGTTTGTATGAAAAATAACAAACAAAAGTAATAAGGTTGGCGCTTCTTACAGGCTATTGGGTAAACAAAAACCTTGCACCGACATATCACAAATAATCCAGTACAAGGTTAGCGCAGATAACTGTCTACGAAATATTAATTAAGATTCTTTGGATCCTGTTCTTTATTCGCGTTCTGGGCAAACAGAAAGATGGTTAGTATCACAATCATACCAATAACCATGCCTGCAACCTCAGGCCAGCGAGCGGAAAATTCCAATACCAATCCACGCCCCCCAACAGAAATTTTACGACTAACCTCTGAAAGTAGTGCAAATATTTGAGTCAGGTGTTCAGTTATGTAAGCCGTACCGATAAGTGCCAATATTGTGAAGGGGATTGCGATGACAATTGTCCAAAATCCGGCAAAAAATTGTACCTTCCGCATAATAGTCTCCGTCTAATGCTGAGATAATTTTTGATTGACAATCATATGATAAAAAAAATACCCCTTTACGTCAATAGGGGTATCATGGCATTTTTAATAGTGAAATAATACCATCATCAAGGAGCAATTAATCCCTTGCGGATGGCATATTTTACCAATTCACTGCGTGAGTGTAATTCAAGCTTACGCATTAAATTTTCGCGGTGACGTGCGACCGTATGCTTGCTAATTTGTAGCGTTTCTCCAATTTCATCATTACTCAGGCCTTCAGCAAGGAGACTTAATACTTCTTGCTCACGGGTGGTAAGACCATCGAGCGATGCTTTTTCATTCCCTTGAGTTGGACGACCCAGGAAATCTGCGACCAGAGCTTTTGCCAGGGATGGATAAATATAAATCTCGCCAGCAAATGCGGCCCGTATGGAAGTTATCAAATCTTCAGGAGCAGCACGTTTCGGGACATAACCGGAAGCACCTGCCTGGAGCATCTCAAAAAAATATTGTTCATCTTCGTGGATCGTTAGGGCTACCACAGCAATATCTGGAAATTCCTCTTTGATTAATTTTGTAGCTTCAATACCGGAGATGTCTGGTAGAGTGATGTCCATCACAATCACATTGGGCAGAAGCTCTCTGGCTTTCTCCAATGCTTGAAGACCACTATCGGCTTCACCGATAATTTTCATGTCCGGTTGGCCTTCCAACAGCATCCGTAAACCAGTCCGTACAACTTGATGATCGTCAACGAGTAAAAGGTTAATATCAGTCATCGCTAGTTTCTCCAATAATCGGTACATTCACCTCTATCAGGGTGCCTTTTCCTGGATGAGAAAATATATTACATGTTCCACCAACAAGAGAAGCACGTTCGACCATTCCTAGTAATCCCCATGCGGTTGGTTTTCCAGGTTTCTTTTTCAATACTTCATCGGTATTAAAACCCTGGCCGTTATCCTCAACTCGGAGATAAATATTGTCAGACGAATAATCGAGCTGAAGGTCGATATTACTGGCATTGGCATGGCGTACAACATTCGTAATGGCTTCCTGGGCAATCCTGAATACCACTGCCCTTACATCGGAAGATAATGATGGTTTGATACCATGATTGACGATATTTATACGAATTCCAAAACGACTGCTGGTATCGCTTGCATACCACCGTAAGGCGGCAAGCAGACCCAAGTCATCCAATTGAGGTGGATGTAAACCGGCAACCATCCTTTGCAGCTCTTCTACACCGTGCATGGCAAGCTTTTCAAGCTGGTTTGCTTGTTCAACAGCCCGGTTCCGATTGGTTGAAATCATCTCAGACATTCCGCGAAGACCCATACCCAATGCCGTCAGCGTTTGACCTGTTTCATCATGCAATTCACGAGCAATGCGCTGTCTCTCCGATTCCTGGGCAATAACCGTGCGATGAAGCAATTCGGCCCGTAATTCGTCCAAGCGCTGCTGCTCTGCTAGCTGAGCATCACGGAGATCTGTAATACGCCGGTTACTTTCTACCTCAAAGGCCCGCAGGGAGCGGGTGATGAAAATTGCTGCCATCATAGCTGTCGCAGCTCGAAAAACTTGAACTGGAAATCCAAACCAACGAAGGAATACTTCAGAGTTTAAATATTCCGATGGGAAGATAATACTTGGGCTGGTAAATAATTGTCCTATCACACCATATAAGCCAAATGCGATGGCAGCGAACAACAAATCGCGACCAATTCCGGGCATACCTATCTTGATGAATTTACGGCGTTGGATCAATAGGCCCCAAACCGTCAGGATAGCACCTGGAATTGCTAACGCATAACGAGTGTACACATCAGCAGCGATGGCGCGTGTTTGGCTGTTTGACTGGTTCAATAGAACTCCAACCAAGCCTATCACCCAAATGGCAGTAATCGTGGATAACATGGTTAAATATAGTTTACGTTTTTCTACTCCTGTAATGAGGCGTGCACCAAAGGCGATTAAAAATAGAAAAGAGGTCGCTAAAGCAATTAACCGAACAGGTAAAACCCAACCAGCGTCAGTGGGGCCATATAAACGAGCGTGAATAATGAGAAACATTTCGAACCACTCATGGCATCCATGGATCAGCCCAAAGCCAATTAAAGGCCGAAGCGCACGCGAAAAATCTAACTCTGAAGCATGTCCAACTTCAATGAGGACTGCCAGCCCCATGACAAAGAAGGACAAACCATAAAAAAAGTAGACGATGATAATATTTTGGGTAAAGAACTCAGACATTCAAATTACTTCTCAGGTCCACCTGCCTCAATCCAGTCGAGGATCATCTGAATGGTCGCATCGGGCAATTTTCCACCAGGAGGCATAATGCCCCCGAAGGTGGAAGTCCCCATGATTTTTTGAGCCAAGACGCTGTTGGCAGTATCTCCTGGAATCACCACAGGTCCGTTGTCACCGGTTGTCATCACCGACTGATAGCTTGTGCCATCCCAGCCTCCCATACTTCCATGACACATCGTACAACTCTTTTGAAAGATGGGTGAAATATCTGCATTGAATGTTGGATTTGATGGAGCTGGTACAGGGGTTGGAGTTGGTTCTGTAGATGTTTGAGGGGGAGGGAACTGGCGAATCAAGGCTACCAACTCCTGTATCTGGCTGTCTGACAAAATACTTCCAAATGCAAGCATGGGTGATTTTGCTATACCCTGACTGATCACATCATGTATCTCCTGATCTGTGTCATCAGACAAGTCATTTAATGGTGGCCCAATCTTGGTCCCTTCACCATTCTGTCCATGACATTGGGCGCATATCTGAGTATTAATTTCTGCAGCTGATAAGGATAATGTAGGGACTGTAAATTCTGGAGGTGTAGTTACCGGCGGATTAGCCTGCCACGAACGCAGATATGCAACGATCGAATTGATCTGATCATCTTCTAAATTGCCCCCATTTGCAGAACCAAAGGGTGACATTCCCTGATTCGGTTGACCCTGGGAAATTATCTGGAAAAGGGTAGTATCATCGCGGGTGTTAAGGAAATCCGCAGTTCCAATAGGGGCAATGATTTGATTTGGATTGGCAGGATTTGGACCTCCCTCGCCAAAATCTCCGTGGCAAGGAGCGCAATTTTGTGCAAACAGGGTCTGCCCTCGCTGGACAGATGTACCTTGCGAAGAATTAATTATGTAATTCACTAATGCATCTATTTGCTCCTGGGTGAGAACATTGCCCCAAACGGGCATGGTTTGATGTGCACCTCCAGTAGCTATAATCTGGCGGGCTTGATCTATGTCTGATGCTGTCGGAACGCGTTCACCATGGCATGTGGAGCAATATTGCTTGAATAATTCCTGTCCTTGTGGCACGGAGGTAGGATCCACAACATATTGTGCCAGGGTAACAATCTGTTCTGCGGTAAGGGTATTTTGCCAGGGAGGCATGGTAATATGTTGCCCACCCTCAATAATGGTTTGTTTTAACTGGGCTTCGTCACCTGAGTAAGCCACTGATTGTCCGTGACAGGAGGAACAGTAAATGGTAAATAATCTTTGACCATCAGGAGCTATCAAAAAATTTAATAAGGTTGTTTTTTCACCAGGCGTTAAACTGGTTGACCAGGATACATCTTCCAAACCGGCGTGTGGAGAAAAATCGAGCCCCTCATTAATGGATTTTTTCAAGTCAATTGGATTGCCACCTACCAGGTCTTCCACTTTATGACATGAACCGCAATTCTTATTGAACAGCTCACTTCCACCTGGAGAGAGAATAAAGCCAGCAAGCTCATCGATTTGATCTGATGACAAATCGCCATTCCAGGCAGGCATACCAGCATGGGATCCTTGGGCAATCAGGTTATGAAGATTCGTTCCGGCTGGCACTGTGATGGATGAGCCATGACAGGGAGCACAATTTTTAGAGTATAACAAGGCAACTGGATCACCTTGGGATGCCTGCTCTGGCGGTGGAGCTTCAAGAATTGATAATATCGTTAATAGGATGATGCCGGCAACCGCCAGGACTGTGATTACGGTGACAATCGGTCGGTCAAGGAAGTGGCGTCTCGTATTACGGTCCAAGAATGGCAAGAAAAAGAGAATGAGGATTGCTAAAGTGGGAATCAGTACCACTCCCACAAACTCAAATTTCCCTGGGAAGTATTTTAATAACTGGAAAAGAAATAAGAAGTACCATTCGGGACGTGGAGTATAGGTAGTATCTGCAGGATTGGCACGCGCTTCAAGTGGGGCACCAAGAAAGTATGCCAGTCCGATCAATAAAAGAAAAATTATTAGAGCTACGATTACATCTTTGAAAATGATGTTTGGGTAAAACGGGACACCATTCTCTTTGTCTTCATGATATTTTTTAAGATATTCTTGCTTTTCCTGTTCATTCATGGCTCACATCCCTTTCTTTGGCACAGCACTAATGCCATTTTTGATAACCAGGTAAAGGTGAATACCTATGAGGATGACTAATAAGGCTGGAAGGACCCACACATGAGTACCAAAGAAACGCACCAAGGTGACTGCAGAGATTTCAGTGCCTCCACGGATAATGCGGAGCAGGTAGTCACCAATGATTGGTGGTGTACCGGCAATCCGTGTTCCAACGGTCGTCGCCCAAAATGCTTTCTGATCCCATGGTAAGAGATAACCTGTAAAACCAAAGCCAATTACGAGCAGAAGTAATCCGACACCAGTAAACCAGGTCACTTCACGGGGAAATTTATATGCTCCGAGAAATATGACTCTAAGCATATGGAGGACCACTACAATAATCATCAAACTAGCGCCCCAATGATGAAGCCCACGAATCAACCACCCTAATGGAACCTGCGTGGTAATATATTGGACGCTGTCATATGCATGATCTGGTGTTGGAACGTAATAAATTGTGAGTAGAATGCCAGTAATTGCCTGATTTAGGGCAATAAACAGGGAAGCACTCCCCAGGGTGAATAGCCAATTAACTTTGGGAACTTTACGTAGGAAAATAGCATCCCAGACCTGCCGCCAGGAGGTGCGTTCATCAAGCCAATTAGTGATTTTCGAAGCCATATCAACCTCCAATCAGGACGTACAATTGATCATTCTCAACCTTAACATCATATCGGTCGAGAGGACGGGGAGGCGGTCCAGCAATAACATCGCCTTCTATATCAAATTCACCATTGTGACAGGGACAAAAGAATTTATCCTGATCGGTAATCCAACGGACGCGGCAACCTAAGTGGGTGCAGATATTTGACATGGCTATATATGTGCGAGCATCCGTTGTAAGGACATATACAGAAACCTCCTCTGTAGTTTCAATCCAGCCGGTTTGGGTTTGAACTGTAAAGGTGAACAGGGTAGGTACACCCAGCTCCACCTTTGAGGTGGGACCAAGTCGCACCCAGGTTTCAGTTTGTTGTTTCTTTAGGGATGGTCCTACTACATACGCAACTGCAGATGCTCCAAATACTATTCCAATTAATCCCCCAATTCCCCAGATGGCTGATTGCATAAAATTTCGCCGACTGAGTTCATTTTGTTCACCCATTTTATACCTCCTTTAGCTTAGAGGAGTGAATATTTACTTTTCTGGTGCACCGGCATTAATCCAGTCGATAACAAGTGCCAATTCATCGGGGGTAAGTTGACTGAAATGAGGTTCCTCACCAGATTGCTTTTGAACCAATGGGCTTCCATTGGCATCGCCTGGGATAATCACTGGACCGTTTGTACTACCAAGCATTACACCCTGATATGTGGTTAAATTCAAACCCATGATGCCATTCTCACCATGACAGGATCCACAGCGACTTTGAAATAATGGGCCAATCGTGGCATCATATGTCAATGCACCAGATAAATTCAGCGGGGAAGGCGTTGGTGTTGGAGGAAGCGTATCTATGATCGTTTCGCGTAAAGCTGGAGCATCGAAACCTGCATACTCCCAAGCAATTCCATGGCATGCACTATTCGAACAGAAGGAGGAGTTATCCGTGCCCCCTGGATTGCTGGTCGTATGACAGTCACTACAAGTTTGATCGAACACCTGGTTGTGTATCACGATCCAATTCGCATTCTGGTGGGATAGAGGCTCAGGTCCTCTTGGAATCTCAACATTGGCAACAAAGTCAGATGGTCCTGCCACTTCTGGAATGGTATGGCATAGATTGCACTCCAACCGGATGGCTTGTTGATTTGGGTCCATATGTTTTCCATCATGACAGCGAAAACAACCTGCGAAGTAATAATGTCCAACATTATTTGGATGAGTATTCCAGTCAGATTTTTGATCCAGGTTCACTGAAGATGTATAAATCTCCTGGATATATTTAATTGTGTTTTGAATGCTGTCATAGTTGGACGCATAGAATTCTGGGTAATATGCCTGATAGTAATTATCCAATCCTGCGATGGCATTAATTCCTTCTTCCTGAGAAGTGTAAGGCACACTTAAAACTTCTATTCCTTTCGCACGGATATCTGGGATCGATTTATCAATAAAGTCACGCGAGATAGCAGTATCAATTTGGTCGGCTGGCATTGGTACGAGGTGAGTGACCCGATTATGACAAGTCACACAGTCCATTTCCTTTAAGTCCGATTCGTTGAGGTTCGCGGGATTAAAACTGGATGCGATGTCTGTATATTCAGTGTAAGAACCATCGTCATTTAGGACACGAATATAGGGGATATCCTGCTGTAAATCGTCGGTTGCATAATATTGAACAGGATTTTCCACATGCCAATGGATGCCCTTACCAAGACCCTGGCGTGAAGTTCCACCGCCAGTTTTTAAGCTGAGAAAAATACTGTATGGGGTATTTGCCGTATCATCTTGATAACGCTTATCCTCGCGCAAGCTATCATCGGAAAATTTATCAGGATTGTGGCATTTTTCGCAGGTTTCGCGTGCCGGGCGCATGTTGGTGGCATAAATCGGATATTCATAATTATGAAACAATGTAGCGGTAACGTGGCGAAGATCTCCTGCTTTACGGGTGAATTGATTGCCGATGAAACCACGTCCAATATGGCATTCAACACAGTCGACCCGGGCATGTGGTGAATCAAGGTAGGATGAATATTCGGGTGGCATGGTATGGCAAGTTGTGCCACAGAATTCTGGGCTATTGGTGTATTGCCATCCATAAGCAGCTCCGATTAAGACAATGATGGTCAGGATACCTAAAATAGCATATGGTAATACACGAACCCACATTTTTGAACCAGCAGGAGGGAAAAAGAAATTATGTAGTGCTTTTCCGATACGTCGGAAGAATTTTTTCATAGGTTTAACTCCATCATTTCTCAGGGGCACCAGCGCTTATCCATGCAATGACTTGATCCAACTCATCGATGGTAAGTTGCCCTGGGTGATTTCCAGCTGATTGCTTTAAGACAAGAACGCTATTATCGGGATCACCTGGGATAATGGCTGGACCTGTATTACCACCTTTGAGTGCATCCTGATAGGTTGAGAGACTTAAACCACCAACACTGGTCACCCCATGACAGCTGCTGCAACGATTCCTGAATAACCCTGAGAAATACCCATCCCAAGTCATTGTATCTGTTGCAACTCCAGGGACCTGGGTTGGAGGAGGTGTGGGAGAGGGCCTTGGTGTAGGGGTGACAGGTACATAGACCTGCGCAGTTTCTCCTTGAGGAATCGTGGTAATTGCGGTGACTTCATAATTGGCGAATTTATAGATCCCGAATCCAAAAGCAAGGGAAAAAATTACAGCAACCGGGAAGAATACCTGCTGTCGGTGCCTAAGTACTTTTATGGGTGGTTTCCTATATACATTTCCGGCTTCTATCTGTGAAAGTTCTCCGGGGTGTTCATGCATCATCTCTTTGCGGGTTAGCTTGCCAGTAAACATGCTCTTGTTGAAATGCTTAATATGAACATGGTAGAAGTGCCAAACAATGATCGCCAGTACCGCCAAAATTGCCTCGGCTCCATGAGCTGCTTTTGCAGCCGGAATAACAACACCCGGCAATAATTGGGTCGTTGAGAGTGGGTTCCACATCATGAAACCCGTCAAACCCATCACAATGGTTCCCCAAACTACAGCTAAATATTCAGCCTTTTCAGCATAATTATAGCGACCATAAAATGCCCGATGTTTACGGAACCCGAGAAAGTATAAAACATCGTGGATGACATGTTGAATATCGTCGATGAGCGGCATCATACTCCAACGAACGCGCAAGACAAATACCTTATAAGATAGGACGAGAACGTGATAGCCACTCACAATCATCATAAGGATCGCACTGTAATGATGGATGGTACGCACGTTTTCAATCCCGCCTAAGCCATAAATAAAGAAGTCACTTAATGGATAGGCAGCGAATTTTTGGATCAGTCCTGTGAAACCCAGGATGGTAAAAGATAACAAGAAAGTGATGTGTTCCACGCGTTGCGAAATATCAAAACGCTGGTAGGTAATTTTATCGTCTGAGGGAGTAGCCTTTGTGGGTGTTTCCATGAGTGTATCAGTCATGATGTTCCTCCTCGTTAAGCTGCTCAGGTGGAGGAGGTTGAAGTGGTGTCTGATCGATGGAGGTGGATGGCGATTCTTCAGAAGGTGGATGGGTTGTATGTTTGCCTCGACGAGTTTTCACATAGATCGAGTGACCTACATCCAGTCCAACCAAGGCAATCATGCTACCTAGAACCAATGGAATGAAGATTAGGTAAAATAGATTTACATAATAAACAAGAGGATTATTTTTTGTTGAGGGGATATAATGCGACATCCACGCACTGGGAAAGTTAGTAGATGCGTCTGGGTGACATTCCTGACATCGCACAAGAAGATTTTCTTGCATCTTGATCCCACTTTTTGGGTCTGTGATACGGGAGATATCATGAACGCCGTGGCAGTCATAGCAAACTGGTTTGTTTGTCGGGGCATCAGGGGATTGTTTCTCGAATAAGGTTACCGTAGTACCATGGAAATCTGCGACATAGGTATCTAGAACTTTGGTAGAAATCCCATACTTGTCCATAATCGCTGGATCCGTGTGACATTTGGCACACATCTGGGGAGAATTTATACGAAAAGCATTTGTAGTTGGATTTTCGATATTATGAACTCCATGACAATCTATACAGGTTGGTACATCGGTATTTGATTCATCCGTTAGGGCTGCACCATGCACACTGGTTTCATATTTTTCATAGATCTCAAAATGACACTTGGAGCAGGTAGTCGGAATGTCTAATTTTGCTTCAGGAAGGAGGGCATTCGTTTCCGGATCGGTCCATTGGCGAGTGTTATGTGCCCCATGACAGTCAGTGCACACGGCAGCTTCACGTATACCATTTGCCTGTGCTGTTGCGTGAACGCTATCCATGGTTCGATTGTATTCACCGGAATGGCACCTGATGCAGACCTTGTTGAGCTGTAGGGTCACATCACGCAAGTCTGTTGCGCTGAAAGCTGCATGAGGGTAATTTCCTAGGTTTGTATGGCACTGGACACAAGCATATCCACCCTCTCCATGAATTGAGTTAGCGTATTGATCCGGATTAACATTTAGGTCCAAAATGTCCCCATTTGATAGGGTCATGGTAAGTCCAGGTTCGCCATGGCATTCAAGACAGACTTCATTGCTAACAATAGGCGATACCGAAGACGATTCAGATGAAACCTGAGGTAGGGTTTCGCTCTTTATAAGGTTCGACGCCGCCTTGACACCTGTTGTTGATGAGATTAATAACAGAGTGAATACCAAGAATGTCGTAATCAGGAAAATCAGTATCTGCTTGAAAAACTGCCTCATAAATTATTGTCTCCTGAATCTTGATTCTTACGAGGCTTGCGAACTAGTTGGTTATATTCGAGTGTGTGATATTTCTTCATGTCCTCTTCATTTAGCCAACCGGAAAAGATACTGAGGTTAAGTCGTTCAAGATGTACATGGTAGAAATGCCAAATGACGATAAAAATAGTGGTGGCAATCGCTTCAGTACTATGTGCCATGATGGCTGCTGGAATGACACCACCGGGAATAACTCGGGTGATGGTTTCTGGGAACCACATGACATACCCTGAGATCATCATAATCCCGATTGAGAAAAACAGGAACCAATAGGTTACTTTTTGTTCGAAGTTATATTTACCAAAAGCAGGCTTTTGTTTTTTAATGTATATCAGGTATAACAGCATATTCCAGGCGTCTTTAATATCCTGGATCGTTGGGAGCATGTCGCCTGGTAATTTTCTCCGAATAATTAGGTAGAAAGTTTTACCCAGATGATAGAAAACCAACCCGGTTAGAACCAGTGCGGTAATATGATGAATAAGCTGGATCACTTCCAATCGTTCAGGTGTGGAAATAATCGCCTGGCTCCAAGTAGAAGCTGCATATTTTTGGGGTAGGCCAGTTAGTAAAAGGATTGCTATACAAACGAGTAAGACAGCATGCTCCCAGCGTTGGCTAACGCTGAAGCGTGGGAAAGTCCTTACGAGTTTGACAGGATTAGGTGAAGAGGTAGGGGACTGTTTCGACTGGTTCATCTTAAACTCCTCCTCGCCCGGCTAACGATTAATCGGATTATTTGTAATGCTACATAAATACCGCAAATCCATAAGATCATTGGAGTAAAGATTGAGTAAAACCAATCCACATAATATAAGAACGGTGTTCGTTCCAAACTTATTTCATAATGTCCTGTCCAGGCACCTGTCCAATTTGGACCAACCCCAGGATGGCACTTTTGGCAGGTTACCAGCAAGTTCTTGGGATTAACCGACGAATTCGGATCATCGGGATTTAAGATATCATGAATACCATGGCAATCTGTGCAGACTGCAGAATTATGTTGGATGGTTGGCCAGCGCGCATCGTAAACTGATACATCCACGCCATGCCAGGAGAGACTATATAGATCATAAACATCTGCGGAGAGTCCATATTTACTCATCATCTCCTGATTAGCATGACAGCTAGCGCATAAGTCCGGTTCTTCCACCCTAAATTGCTGTGTTCGCGGATCTTGAATATTATGTACCCCATGACAGGTCGTACAAACGGGGACATCCGGATTAGATTCCTGAATCAGCGCATTGCCGTGAATACTGGATTGGTAAATTGAATATTCTTCGGAATGGCAATTACCACATGTCGATGGAATCAATGTGCGTGGCTGGTCTGGGGGATGAACATAGTGGGATCCATGGCAATCAGTACAAATTGGTGCGTCGAGATTACCAGCCTCTGCTGCTTGGGCATGCATGCTGTCCATTGTCTTCGTATAATTATCTGGGTGGCATTTCTGGCATGCAGAATAATAGGAACGGGATAACTCGCGGACATTCTGGTAATCTATTTTAGGATGAGGGTAGGTGGTGATGTTAGTATGACAAGCTTCACATTCGATTCCGTTTGGGCTATGCACGGAATCTTTCAATTGTTCTGGTGAAATATAGAGTGAAAGGGTTTCGCCACTGGGAAGGGTAGTCTTTAAATTAGGATCTGAGTGACAGCTCAAACAGTAGGTCTCGGTTTCTTGTGCTAGCTCCTTGGCTTGGGTGGGTGTAAACAACAGCGTACTTGATAAAATCAGGAAACCAACTACCAGGAACACGCCCGGCAATTTTTTTACAACATTGTGCTTTGACATTTGCCGGTCCTCCTTAATATCCATTATCTTCTGAGTTTTCGTATTCAGAGGGTGGTGGTGCAGGTTTCGCAATCACTCCAAAACGGCGAAGTAGATAGGATATCCCAAATAAGATCAATAGTGGTATCAGGCAACGCGCGATACAGAGAATGGCGACATAGAGGGGATTGGCAGAAGCGTCACCCATTTTTATATCCTCCACATGCAACATAAATCCTTGCAGACCCACCCAGGCAAACATGGACGATGAAACCCAGGGCAATGAACTTTCGATAAAAGAAATTTTTCACTATTAAGTATAACCTAAGGTAGTATTTTTATCAGGAATGCTCTTCCTTTGAATTTGGGAATAAAGGTAAATAGCGAATACCCAGCGTAAGCATGGCAAGACCATAACCGATTATCCCGATGGCAATTCCCCATTCGGGCAAACCAGGAAAATATTTTCCGGGCTCAAGCTGGTAGAGTGTACCAGGTGAATAGCTAAGTGGCACAAACAAGCCACCGACAGTGACATTCCACCTATTGATGACAATACCACTTACCGATAGCAACGCTCCGATAACCAGATATCCTGGATTGCGGTTGAAGCGTGGAGTCAGGAACAAGATTGCCGGAAGGATTACGCCTAAAAAGATTTCAAACACCCAGAATGAAAAATTGTAGGGAGTTTGCTGCCTCAGCAAATTGAATGCCTCACTCACCGATGGCGTTCGTCCATAATAGGTGACAGCAGCAAGATCCCAAAAGCGGATATATCCGTAAACCAATAAGATAATACCGCTAAAACGAGCGATGGAGCGTAAAACATCATCAGGAACACTTTTTTTACCAGTCACCCATTCAGTGATATAAGTAATTGCCATCGTTAGCGCTGGTCCAACTGCAATTGCTGAAAGGATAAACATGATTGGCATGCTGGGTTTAAACCAAATAGGACGTGATTTTACGATACCATAAGTAGCACCCAAAGAAGATTGGTGCAATAACGAAATCCCGAGACCCAGAAGGGCAAGCAATGGTGCCAATTTATGAAGATATTTTGCACCCTTCCTGACCCATGGGTAGCGATCGAAAAATCGCGCTTCTGCGATGACAGGAGCAAATTCCACCAGCATTATGGTTAAATAGATGGTGATACACCAGGTAATTTCCCATAAAACAGAATGGATATTCCAATAAATCCACGGATGCCAAAAACGATCTGGGCGACCTATATCCATTACCAAGGTTAATAATGCGATGGTATAACCGATAAAGCCCACGAAAACTGCAAACCTGACAATAGGTTGAAATCGTTTTAAACCAAAAAGATAAACAACCGCTGAAAGCGTAAAAGCGCCTGCACCCAATGCGATTGCTGAAAGGTCGATCGTGATCCACAACCCCCATGGCACAGCATCAGACATGTTGGTGATGTATAAGCCATTCCAAAACACAGCAAAGGCAGAAACCAGACCGATAACAAGACAAAGGCCGATTAATCCAATCCAAGCAATCATTGCTGGACTGAGATAAAAGCGTTTACGCTCACTTATTGTAGAAGTGGTCATGGTTACAAGCCTTCCTTTGGAATAACATAGTAAACACTTGTTTCAGTACCAAGCTCTTCCCGCAAGCGGATCGTAGCTTCACTTGCTACAGCCTGAGAAACTTTACTATTCGGGTCATTCAAGTCACCGAAGATCCGCGCGCCTACTGGGCAAATATTTACACAAGCCGGTGTAGCTTCTAGGTCTTCACCAGGCATAAAGCCTTGGACTAATCCCGCATCGATTCGATGAATGCAAAAAGTACATTTTTCCACAACCCCACGAGGTCGACGCTCAACTTCAGCGATCCCCCAGGTTGGA
>Ga0208980_10000262_pt1 | contig 28304 bp, 22 predicted proteins | sample WetSurMetagenome_3_FD_187993 | JGI IMG/M metagenome (GOLD analysis project Ga0208980, IMG submission 187993) | Wetland microbial communities from Twitchell Island in the Sacramento Delta, sample from surface sediment Aug2011 Site A1 Bulk (version 2) | ecosystem: Environmental > Aquatic > Marine...
TATAATCATTTACAGGGTCGCCTATATCCGGGTCATTTACAAATGAAACTATCATGCTGTCCCACGCCAGAGTATTTTTATTGATAATTTCCCATTTCAGGAAATGAACGTCCTTTAATGAAATCTTTGTATAAGCCCAGGCAGTCATGTGAACTTCGGCTTTCATAAGCGGATTTACAATTCCTCCTCCGAACCCTTCTCCGGAATTGTGCTGGTTTACGTCCATATCCGTCATGCAAAGAAAAACTGTCTGCCTGGCGCCCCGCACTCCCGGCGTATCAATCAGTGGGTCATAAATACCGTTGTTGTTCTTGTCTGTCCACGGCGCGCCGTATGGTACCATTAATCCCCAGTTTGCCCAGTCAGGATTTGTACCGGCATTATCTCCGTACGTTACCCTGTATATTTTAAAATTACTGTTCGTTATAAAATTCCCGTTTAATATATATCCGGGAGCATATTCGCCTGTATAAGACGCGGCGCACATCGCAAGCTGACCGTTTATGTAGCAGGCAATCGTCGGGCCTGCGGTAAATCCCACAAACTTGCCTGAACCTTTCGGCCATTCAAGACCAGGTCCTTCAGATGTGTCAACGCTTTGATTGAATATACCCGTATTCGCAAAATGCCCTTTGAGATTATTTACATCAAGACACTGGTTGTAAAACAGCTTGTTTCCATTCTCTGTTTTTATAAAACCGAACCCGAATAAAACAATAGCCGTTATCAGAACAATAATTTTATTCATATTTTATTTTAATAATATCATTTTTCTCGTCTCTATATAACTCCCCGTAACCAACTGATAAAAATACACTCCCGAATTTAGTCCCATTCCGTCAAATATCACTTCATACGTCCCCGGCTGAAGCACCTCATTCACCAGCGTCTGTACTTCTCTTCCCGTTACATCAAATACTTTAAGAGATGTTGTCCCCCTTTGGAGGGGGGTAAGGGGGGTGGAATTAGGCATATCAAACTTAATCTTCGTCACCGGATTGAACGGGTTTGGATAATTCTGCTCCAGCGAGAATTCATCGGGTACTTCTGAAGAGATCGGTAATATTCCTATTAAATCCTGATACGGACGCCGCCAGAGATTAGTCGAATATGTTCCGGCATAAACATAATCATTCAGAATATGCAGGCAGTTAAATGTCGGGACTTCTATCCCGAAACCCTGATTTCTTGTAATCCAGTACGCTCCGGCATTTGTTGAATGGTATATGCATCCGTCATAGTCATTTGCAGCCGCAAAAATATGATTGTTCAATGCGGCAAGATCCCTTATCTGAAGAAATGTAATACCTCCGTTGGCTTCAATCCAGTCTGCGCCAAAATTAGTTGTCTTATATACAGCGCCACCGTAATTTGTACCTGCAAAGATATCTGTTTCCATTGTCACCATTGCATTTATTGTCAGTGTAGTAAGCCCGTTATTACAGGCGCTCCAGTTTATACCGCTGTCTGTTGATTTGTAAACACCCGATCCGCTCGTACCGGCGAATAATATACTTCCGGATTTGGCAAACGAAGTAATTATTATCCCTGTCAGGCCTGAAGAAACCCAGTTTGTGCCGTTATTGGTTGTAGAGTAAACACCGGCAGAAGTGCCCGCATATAGATATGAACCCGAAGCGAACAGGCTGTAATAGTATACATTCGGTAATCCTCCGCTTGCAAGAGTCCAGTTCTGCCCCAGGTTTGTAGATAAAAATATTACGTTATTACCCGATAAAGAAACAAAAATATTTGTCCCTGATACTGCCATTCTGTAAACGAATTGCGACGATAATCCCGAACTCGCCGGAACCCAGTTAAGTCCGTTATTTGTCGAACGGAATACTCCGGCATCTGTACCGATAAACAGCGTGGTGTTAATATTATCGACACAGTTAATTCTTGATGCAGGTGTATTCAGGTTTACCCATTGCGGATAGCAAACATTAGCAATTGAAATTATAAACAAGAACCCAATTAAAAGTTTTAATGCTTTCATATTCAGCAATTTTAATTTTACCTCAAAATACTTTAAATCTTTACACAAATCCCCAAATTCCCAAATTCCCCAATTCCCGCTCTTTCTATATTCTGTTTTTCTGTTTCCTATTTTCTTTCTTTGTTACCTTGTTACTTTGTCACTTTGTTACTTTGTTACTTGAGAAGAACCATTCTCCTCGTCTCCCTATAACTCCCTGCAATTAACTGATAAAAATACACTCCAGAGTTCAGCCCGCTGCCGTCAAACGTCAACTCATAACTTCCGGGCTGCAGTATTTCGTTTACCAGAGTTTGAATTTCTCTTCCTGCTATATCAAAAACTTTTAAAGTGACTAAACCCACCCCGTCTGCCTGCGGCATCCACCCCTCCCGAGAGGGGATTTCAAGCCGGATTTTAGTCGCCGGGTTGAACGGGTTCGGATAATTCTGTCCAAGTGAATACGAAGAGGGGATATCGGTTTTCAATTTTGAAATATTTGTTAATACTGTATCTCCGAATAAAATTCCGTTAATGTAACAACCGACTAATGAAACAAAATATGTCGATGGCGGTGGCTCGCCTGAATCAAAATTCTTAATTCCGAAGTTCTTCGCATATCTTATATGAGCAAGCATTAAACCATCGTGCCTGTATGACTTTGTCTTAACCGGAATTGTATTGAATAAAAGCTGGTTCGCCGTATCTTCACACCTTGAATATGACCAGTGATAAACACAACCGTTAACCTGATTGTTAATCCGTGCACTTAGACTGTCAATTATTTTATCGTTTGTATAACCGGAGCAATTTGCATTCGGGAAATAATACAGAAGATTAGTCCTTGATGAATCATATCTTACCCATCCTGTTCCGATATCCGGAAAATTAATCAAATAAAAATATTTGTGGCCGTTCATTATAGTGTCCTTTGTAATCCTTGACCTGAAATATCCGCTTGAAGGCGGCAATCCTGTATTGTCCCAATGATACAAATAAGTGTTTCCAACATGCATCGGGAAATATGAGGCATAATCAGGTTCTTCAATTCCTCCGTTTACTGTTTTAAGTATTATCCCGTTTGACTGTCCTGCCCATCCCGTTAAACCGTTGAGAAAATACACGCTGGTTATTGTTCCTGTATTTCCCTTGTTCTGTTTTATCCAGGTATTTCCTCCGTCAGTAGTGCGCGAAATGTTGGAAGTGTCCGGTGTAGAAACTCCCGCGACCCACCCTGTATATGCATCGGTGAAAAACAAAGTTGAATTTTCTCCGTTGGAGTATGTATTATATGTCCAGTTTGCCCCTCCGTTGGTCGATTTTAAAAATTTCGTATCTGTTTTTACCGCGATAGCGAATCCCGTATTTTCGTTAACAAATTGTACCCTGTTTATTTTAATTGCAGTGAGATTAGGAACAGAATCTCTTATTTGCTCTACCCAGTTAATCCCGCTATTAGTCGTTTTCATAAGAAATCCTTTTGTCATTCCATAATCGACAATCCAATATGAGTTCACCCATCCTGTATTCGGATTTATGAATGATAACGAAGTTGAAGCGCCTTTGGTAAAACTGAGAATAAAATTTGTCCCGCCGTTTGTTGATTTGAAAATTCCTCCTGTTGACGCCCATCCTATGGAACCTGATATTCCATCACCCGTTACAAAAATATTCTCAGTACTGCAGTACATGTCGTTAAACTGGCAGTTGCCGCCGCCCTGTACATTATAATGCAGAAACCAGTTGTCACCGCCGTTTGTTGTTTTATATATATACTGAAAATAAAATCCGCCGTAGGGACCGCTCGCTTCGTATCCGCCTGCTGCAAAGCCGGTAAGGTTGTTTATAAATTTAACTACGGCAAGGCTGTTAGGTTCAACATATGTTAAAATTTTTCTTACCCATGTCAGACCCCCGTTTGTAGTTTTGAATACTGCTGCAGTATCTGAAACAAAAAACCCTGTACTTGCATTTATAAAATATATTCCGCGTATAGCTTTAGTTGTGCCTGTGGAATAATAATTCCAGCCCGTCTGGGAATGTAAGGATGCATTGCAGGCAAGAAAGAGTGCAAATAGTAAAAATAACCTTTTCATAGTAGTGGGGGTAAGGTTTTTTTATAATTGTAACAAGAATAAACTGAAATGTCAATACTTCAATTCTCTCTTTTTTGTAAAATAAGATTTTTAAAGTTCCCGCTTAGTTTAAGAATAAACTGAGAATTGAATGCCGTATTGTTTTTTAATGTTTGGACCCGGATAAATGCAGCTGTTATTTGTATATTTATAAATTAGTTAAGCCGGAACATTATTCAGCGTTATTCATATGTTTCATATCTTATCTGCGTTAAAAAATAACTCTCAGACCCGTCTTTCCGCTATTGCATCAGATTCCGTTTCTTTTGGGAAATTATAAACCAGCGCTATTACCATTACAAGCAATCCGGCTGTGGCATATATCATGTTCCAGTTGATGAAAAGGTTCATTGTAATGCATATTATACCCCCGGCGTCGCACAGCGCAAAAGGCAGTATATTCGCCGCGAAATACGTGCTCTGGTAGTTCTTCGCATTGACTTTAGCCATCATTTTGTTTCTTATCATTACAGAAACCGCACAGGCAATAACGCAGAAACCGAATGCCGCAATGTTTAGATATTCGTATTCTTTCTCGGCAGCCGCCTGTCTCATCAGTACCCCGACGGCGTAAATTATAAAAACTCCGGCTATTATAACATATCCGATAAGGCGCGTTCTTTTTATCATGTACAGTAGACCTACCTGTACTGACATTTTAATGTCACTGTTCATTTTTTATAATTTGATTTCAATTTAATTTAACACTAATTTTAATAAAATTTTATGTAATTGGATGAAGGACAGAAAAAGCATAGTGGCACCCGATTCTATACCCGATGATGAAAAAGATTATATATCCCTGATAAGGCCGAAGAATTTCCGTGATTTTACCGGACAGGAAAAGGTAAAGGAAAATCTAAAAGTTTTCATCAAAAGCGCTAAAAAACTCGGAGAATCGCTCGACCATGTTCTTTTTACAGGCCCTCCCGGACTCGGGAAAACTACGCTTGCACATATAATTGCAAATGAACTGAAATGCGATATAATTACTACTTCAGGACCTGTTATTGAAAAACCTGGCGACCTTGCGGGCATGCTTACTAAGCTAAGAAAAGGACAGATTCTGTTCATTGATGAAATACACCGCATTCCGAAAGTTGTCGAGGAATTTCTTTATTCGGCAATGGAAGAATATAAACTGGACATTATGATTGACCAGGGGCCTGCCGCCAGAAGCATTCCGATTAAACTTGAAAGATTTACTCTTATCGGAGCGACGACAAGGCAGGGGCTGATTTCGTCGCCGATGCTGGACAGGTTCGGAATTAACTGCCATCTCGATTACTATAATGTCGATAACCTTATCGATATTGTCAACCGCTCCGCAAAAATTCTCAACATTGCTGTTGAAAAAGACGGCGCGCTTGAAATTGCTAAACGCAGCCGCGCAACTCCGCGTATTGCAAACCGCCTGCTGAGAAGAACACGCGATTTTGCAATCGTTATCGGCGACGGAGTAATCGACAAGAAAATTGCGGACTATGCGCTCGGAAATCTCGGCGTCGATGAATACGGACTGGACGGCGTTGACAAGAAAATACTGGACGTTATTATTAACAAGCATAACGGAGGTCCCGTCGGACTGTCGACAATCGCCGCATCTCTTGGAGAAGATTCGGGAACGATTGAAGATGTCTATGAACCGTTTCTTATGATTGAAGGTTTTATTAAAAGGACGCCTAAAGGCAGGGAAGCAACTCCGCTTGCCTATAAGCATCTCGGGCTTAAAAAGAAATCGCACGGCAGCGAACCGCTGTTTGATAATTAAACCGCATAAAGGCTATGAAAAATATTAAGAGTTTTATTCCGTTTTTTATTGCAGTGTTCCTGCTTTTCGGGTGCTCAAAGGTTAAGGACTATCTCAAATCCTTCGAAAAATCATCTGAAAATGCATGGGAAGAAACATCTGCTGAAGATGCGGACGTTAATAAAGTTGCCTTCTATAATAAGTATATCGATGTAATGAATTCGCTTTCTCCGTATGTCGATAACTTCCAGAAAACTTATTATGAGTCTATTCCGGAACCTTCATCGCTTACCGCGAAAAATTATATTTCCTTTGCCGGAGCGCAGGTAAGCCTGTCGTTCATGGAAAGTGAAATTAAAAAACATAAGAGGTCATTCTTTGAAGGCGGCGAACTGAGCAAACTTGAACTGAAAAATACGGTCATGAAAAATGAGATTGAAAATTCGTTTAAGGAATATCTTGCCGCCGTGGAGACTTACTATTCAGATGCATTCAGGGTTTATGAATATTACAAGGACAATAATTATAAGGATGATTTACCGAAAGCAAAAGTTCTCGACAGGGATATTAAAGAAAAATATGCCGGTTACAATACCAGGTTTGAATCCTTTAAAAGCGTTCTTAAAAAATACAAACCCCTAAGGAAACTTAAAAACCCGGACGATTATTCCAATAATGACGAAAAAGCCGCCGTCATCATGCAGAACACTGTTGAAACCACAATGGATGATGCCGAAAAATTCTATGAAAAATTTTCTGCGGTTGAAATGACAACGGATATCACTGAACTGAAAGCGGAACTCGAAACATTTATGAAAACGTTTGATAATAACAGGTCTAAAGTTCTTTCGGCTCCTTTTTCGGAAAAATCTTTCTACCTGAAAAACAGTTTCGAGGATTATTTTTCAAAAATGGTTTACTATTTCACAAATGCAGCAGGTGAATTGTTCAAAAAAATGGATAAAGGGAATATAAATCAGAAAGAATTCGGAAATGCTTATGACAATGCAAAAAACTATTACAATTACATGGTGCAGGCGTATAACAGCACAATAACGATTCTTAATTCCTTTAGAGTTTATTAATTGATAAATGATGTTTATTTTTACGTATGAAAATATTTAAACAGGTATTATATATACTTCTGGCAGCAGTCATCATAGGATTAATTGCTAATGCCGTCAACCCGAAAGGCGTACCGCTTGTAATGGACAAGAATATCTACGCATTGGATACGGCTAAGAAAAAAGAAGAGAAAAAACTCCCTGATTTCCGTAATGACCCGTATGACACGACTGCAAATAAGCAATTTAATAATGTTTTTAACGGTACCCCGAACAAGGAAGGTTTTATTGAACCTGAAAATATCTCGGGCTCTCTTGCAAAACAACTATATGACAGGAATGCGCTTTTTATTGATGCAAGGACAAAACCGGAATTCGATTCACTTCATATAAAAGGTGCAATTAATATTTCCTATGAGGATTTCCATAATCTTCCGTCTGAGCAGAGAAAAGAAATGATGAGAAAGTATAACAAGGACGGAATAATAATTGTTTATTGCAAGGGAGGAAAATGCGAAGTCAGCATTGACCTTGCTTATGATATTGCGCGCCTCGGATTCAGGAGTGTCAGTATTTACAGGGGAGGCATACATGAATGGAAAGACTCGGGTTATCCCGTTGAACCTTAATCTGGATTATGAGAAAATTTTTATCTAATAAATATCTGCTGACAGTCATTAGGATTGTTATCGGTGCTGTTTTCATTTACGCATCCGTAAATAAACTCTTTAATCCCGCTGATTTTGCCAAGGCAATTCTCCGGTATGACATGGCGCCTTTGTTCGTCGTCAATATTATGGCAATTATCCTTCCATGGGTCGAATTTTCGGTAGGAATTCTTCTGATATCCGGTATTATGAAGAAACCCGTATCAATTTTAGCTGCAATTTCGCTGATTTTCTTCCTTATTGCGCTGATTTCGGCTTACGCAAGGGGACTCGATATAAATTGCGGTTGTTTTTCCCTTGAAGAAACGTCTTCAAAAGGCGATATTTTACAAAGAATTATCGAGGACTTCTTTATGCTTGCCGGTATTTATATAATTTATAAATTTATGGGTACAAAGAAGGAACTAGAAACAATAAATTCGGTTAACAATATAAACGAAATAAAATAATATGAAAAAATTTATAAATTCCAGGTCAGGAAAAATATCCTATTTTGTAGTGGGACTCGCTGCAATATTAACGATAATGTTCTTTGTCGTTAATAATTCTAAACTTACTGCTTCTCTGAAGGCGCCCAAAATTATTTTTAAGGAAGATGTGCACGATTTCGGTAAAGTGCCAAGAGGACCTGAACTGCAGTACAACTTTAAATTCACCAATAAGGGAAATGCTCCGCTTGTAATCGAACGCGTCCAGACATCATGCGGCTGCACAGGCGCAACTGTAGGCGATAAAAAGGAATATCAGAAAAACGAAAACGGCGAAATAAAAGTAAACTTCAGCACGCAGGGGAGAGAAGGCCATCAGGAAAAAACAATTACAATTTATTCCAATGACCCTGAAAATCCGCAGAAAACTATATCTATAACCTGCGAAATAGATCCTAATATGGAACAGTAATTTTTTTAAGATTTTTAAAAAGGGTTACCGTTTGAACGGTAACCCTTTTTTATTTGAGGTTAAACTTTCTTTTCTTCCATCTCCCCAGCCTGAACCATACAGAAATAGTGACACCTTTGAGTACAACAGTTGCGCAGATTGCAATCCAGATTCCCGTGATTCCCCATAATACTGAGAATAACGCTGTAAGAGGAATTCTCAGTGCATTCATCGGAAGCCCTATTACGGCAGGCGGAACGGAATCTCCCGCCCCCGAAAATGCTCCGCTTAAAATCACCTCCGCTGCAGAGAATATTAAAACTGCCGCGGCAATTTTATTGTAAACGCCTGCGAAATTGATTACCTCACTGTCGTTAATGAAAAACAATGCAACCTCCCTGCTGAATATGAACAGGAGCGACCCGTAAACTGCCATTACAATCGATGCATATCCGAGTACTTTCCAGGCAAGTTTTTCCGCTTTGTCAGGATTACCCGCGCCGATATTCTGCCCTACAAGTATCGAACTTGCCAAAGAAAAACCTACTGTTATCTGGTATGCGAGAGATTCCGACCTGTGCCCGATACCGAGCGCCGCAAATGCTGCCGTTCCGTAATCGGAAACAAACCTTGATATGAAAACATATATGAGCGAGAAACCGAGACCGTTAATTGCGATAGGAAGCCCGATCCTGAATGTCTCGGATATAATCTGCCCGTCAACCTTGTAATCCTTCAGTCTGCAAATCAGTTTTCTTTTACGGAGAATTGTATAACCCGTAATGAATGAAATGAAGAATGAAACCACTGTTGACGCTGCCGCACCGGGCATTCCGTATGCTGGAAAAAAGCTATAACCGAAAATGAATAGCGGTGCAAGAATGAAATTCAGCACTATTGCCCACGTAAAAAGATACATCGGAGTTTTTGTGTCGCCGTACCCCCTGAAAACAGCGCTCACGGTTGAAAGCAGCGTAATAGCCGGGAATCCTATTAAAAGCGTAATCAGGTATTCATTATTGAGCCGCAAATGCTCTCCCGTGATATTCATTATAAGATTGAATAAGGGCAGGACAGGTATTAATACCGCGCTTAATATAACGGTATATACAAAAGTGTTAATTATGTTAAAGGTTGATATTTTCCTGGCGAGTTCTGTGTTCCTTGCTCCTGTTGCCTGCGCAACCAGTGTATTTGTTCCGGTTGAAATAATTTCTCCGAGCGCAAGAAAACCCCAGACTAGAAAGGTCGCCGTTGTGAGCGCTGCCAGCGGAAGGCTCCCTGCCTTGCCGACCCAGAATGCATCAACAATAACGAAAAGCGACCTTACGATTGTCTGCAGTACTGCTGGAACGGCCAGCGATAATATCAGTTTCCTGTCACTCAAGATTTTTTATATGAACCATTTTGAATTTCCAAAATACAAAAATAACTAATAACCCCGTCTTTATCGAATTAAAAGCATTAAAAATCGCCCGTATCAAATCCGCTTTTAATTTTCAAGTCCGCTTGCATATATCAATTCCTTATATTTTAATTGAATTATTATTATACAATCGACATTAAATTAAATTACCACATTCCTTCCATCCTATGTGATATAACTAATCCCAAAGGGATTGAACTATGAATAACCCCCAATGGAATTGGGGGAAAATGAATGCACCTTATCCTGCAACCCCGTCAGGGGTTGAACAATATCATAAAATATTTATAATATATCCTGGCATCTGCCGCAAATACTTATACCTATACCGATTCCGCAGAGATGATATAATTACACTATTATAGGTAATATGCATTTACAGAATCCTGCAGGGATGAAATTATTGTAGCGTTAGCAGTTTTGCACATCTTTAATCTTTTTGATTTCACTTTCATTGAAATCAAAAAGGCTCTTACCCGGTTCAGGTTATAAACAGAATAATATAAATTCCCGAAAAAGTTTCTCCTTTTACTTTAAATATGTTATAACTAAATTTTTGAAAACTACAAAAATGCCGGACAATATTATCGACTCAATAATTTCTGATATTCAGAATAAAAACTACAGCGCTGCAATTAAACGTCTGGACGAATTAATAGAAAAAAACCCTTCCAATCATGATCTTTATGAAATAAAAGCGGGATGCAATTATGCGCTCGGAAATTTTGAGAATGCTGTTGACGACTGGACTTATGCGATTATAAATTTTAAAAATGCCGTTGACCATAAAAAAGAGTTATCGGTTATTTACGGCAAAAGAGGCAGAACATACCTTAAAGCGGGAAATTATCTCAATGCATCCGAGGATTTTAATAAATCCCTGATGCTGTTCCCGGATTCCCCTGAAACCCTGAATAATCTCGCAACCTGCATGAGAAGGATTAAAAATTATGATGAGGCTTTAAGCTTTGCAAATAAAGCCGTTGAACTGAATCCGGGTTTTTCTGATGCTTATAATAACAGGGCAAATATAAATTACTGCCTTGGCAATACTGAAAATGCATTTAGTGATTATTCCTCTGCTATAGAAATTAACCCCGGTAACGCAAAAGCATATTTTAACAGGGGTAGTCTTTATTACCATCTCAGGGATGAAGCCAATGCCCGTAAAGACTGGGAAAAAGCAATCAGCATAGATGAAGATATAAGGCAGGAACTGTCAATACTTCATCCGGAATTCAGCATTGAGCGGGAAAGCCATCCTGAAGTTCAGGAAGAAACTCCCGAATTCCCCGAAGAAGTTATATCTGTTACCGATGATAAAGGTCATGAAGAAATAATTGAAAGAACAGATGAAACGATACCTGAAGAACCTGAAATAATTTCGGAAGTTTCTGAAATAAAAATCGATGAACCCGAAATAAAACTTGAAGAACCTGAAATAATTTCGGAAGTTTCTGAAATAAAAATCGATGAACCGGAAATAAAACTTGAAGTACCTGAAATAAAACCTGAAGAACCTGAAATAAAACCTGAAGAACCTGAAATAAAACCTGAAGAACCTGAAATAAAACCTGAAGAACCCGAAATAAAACCTGAAGAACCCGAAATAAAACCTGAAGAACCCGAAATAAAACCTGAAGTGCCTGAATCCAAGTCTGAAGAATTTACATTTGAAAGTTTTCTTGATGTTTTTGAAAAGAAAGAAACAGAAATGACGCCTTCTTCATCGGAAAAATCGGAATTCATTCCTGATTTTGATATTCCTGACCTTGACTTTAAAAGCATATTTATGGAAAATAAGGCAGAAGAAATTACGGAAGGACAAAATGAAGAACCTGTTCCTTTCAGACCTTTGATTTCAGAAGAAGTTCAGAAACTTCATGAAGAGATTGAGAAAAATGAAAACCCGGAAAAGGATGACCTGAAAGGATTCAAGGGATTCACTATGGAAAGTGACCTTGGAAAAAATTCTTCGATTGAAGATTTACAGCATACAGCATATGATCACGAAGAACAAAAAATCAAAAACAGGCTTGAATTATTCAGCTCTCCGGTTTTTCTGGTGATTCTTATTCTGGGAATTCTCCTTGTTGCTGTTATAACACTTTACCAGATAATCGGAATTAACAGGCAGGAACCTGGTAAAGATATAACAGGAAAGACAGATACCGAAACCGTTAAATCCGGCCAGACTGCTGATTCATTGAACGGGAAAACGGAAGATTCCGCTTCCGTAACAACAGAAGAAGAAACTCCATCAGAAAATGAAACCGCAGAGGAGGAAAAGGAAACTGTGCAGGAAGAAGCACCCCCGCCTGTAAAAGAAACAGTAAAACAGGAAAGTGTTTCAAAGAACCTTGGGTTTATTAGTGACAAAAAGAAATTCATTCTGTTATCGGAAAATGACGGTTACTATGTGCAGGTAGGTTCCTATAAAGAAAAATCCAAGGCTGAAGAAACCATAAAAGAACTGTCCGCAAAGGGAATTAAAGCTTCCTTCATTGAAGTTGATTTACAGGAAAAAGGAATTTATTACAGGGTAAGAACGGGAGCTTTTACGGGCAGCGATGAAGCCAAACAAAAAATGTCCGTGCTGGAATGATAAAGGAATTTAATCACGACAAAATATCAGGTACAGATAAAGCAGGGAAATATACGGAAATAATCAAACACGCTGAGGAAATTGTCAGAGGCGAAAGCAGCCTTATTGCAAACCTGGCAAATATTTCTTCACTGCTTAAATATGCTTTTGATTATTTTTTATGGGCAGGGTTTTATCTTTACGACAAAAAAACAGACGAACTTGTCCTCGGCCCGTTCCAGGGCAAGCTTGCGTGTACACGCATAGCCGCGGGCAAAGGAGTTTGCGGCACTTCGGCACGTGACAGGCAGACAATAATCGTAGAGGATGTAAACAAATTCCCGGGGCATATTTTCTGCGATTCATCGTCAAAATCTGAAATTGTCGTTCCGGTTGTAAAAAACGGTGTGCTGTTCGGAGTTCTTGATATTGACAGCGGGATATACTCGGCTTTCGACGGGACTGATAAGATGTACCTTGAGGAACTCGTCTCAAAAATTTTATATCTGTTTGATGAATAAAAAAAGTTTATTCAATAAGGTTTATATTAAAAGCAGTTTCGACAGGGAAACATCCGCAAAGGTTTTTGATTATTATTTTGAGGAACTGAAAAAAATTGTCATATGCGACAGGCTGCTTCTGATGGATGAAATCGGAGTTTTCGAAGTTGAACACCGCCCGATGACAACGGTTAAAGACCTGAAAAAAGGTGCTGAAATTCTCCTTCCGCCCAAAGATAAAATTAAGTTCCGGCCTTCCGAATCTTTAATTAATGCCCTGAAAGACTGAATGACGAGAATTAATATTATAAAGAGTATTGTTCTTAAATTCTCGCTTGAAGAAACTGCGGTTGAGAATTTTATCGATACCGTAACCGGTAAAATGCTTGAAGCGTTCAGGAAAGGCAAAGGCGTTAATATACCCGGATTCGGAAAGTTTTTTGTCGTACCCAAAACTGTAAGCGGTGTAAAGGTAAATACCGTCGCTTTTTCCCCTGCCAGAAAATTCGCAGACTCAGTTAATGATGATTTTTCTGACCTGGTGCCTGAAATCATTTCCGCAGGCAGCCTTAAAGTTAAAAATGAAATTAGGGTTGCAGAAGTACCGTACGAAATTGAAGGCATGGATTTTACTTACTTTGTTTTTGATGAGGCTGAAATACAGGAACCGGCTGAAATACAGGAACCGGCTGAAATACAGAAACCCGAAGAAGTTTCCGGACAATCAGAAACACATAAAGAAGAAGAAACCCTACCGGTAGAACAGGAATCTTTTGAAATTCCGGAAGACAAACTAACGGAAACGGAAGAATTTGATTTACAGACCGGGGAAGATCAGGTGATGCCCGCAATCACCGCAGTAGCTGAAAAGGAAAAGATAACTGTTATTGAAACAAAACCTGCGTTGCCGGTAAAGCAAACGATGTCAGATGAATCCGGTTATTCCGTTCAGGGAGAAGTACCCGTACCTCCTGAACCCGGATTAATTGCTCCGGAAAGTGAACAGGACATTTTAATTGTTGATAAAGTAATAACTGAAGTACAGCAGGAGTCTCCCGAACCGGAATCTTTAGTTGCAGATGAAGACCGGGATATTATAATCCCGGGTGATATCAGTGAAGAAAATATAAATAAGGAAGAAGACATAATTCTGATTGATGTAATACCGGCAGAGAAAGCCGGCATGGATTTGGAAGCTGTCGGACCCGGGCACCTGTTCCCTGATGTATTAAAGGATGAAACAACTAGTTATGAAATAGAAAGAGAAATACTTGATCTGCTTAAAGAACGAGAAGATCTTATTGCAAGCCTGAACCTGTTTGTAAGTGTATCCGCACCGGAAAAAGATATTTCGTCCGTTCCCGGGGAAACCGTTATTGAAGAAGTAATTGCAAAGGAAACAGAACCCTCTGAAAAAACATTTGAAGAAATCCTGCCCGAAGTATCGGAAATAACTCCTGCGGAAGAAATAATAATTCCTCCGTCATTTGAATCTGAAGAGGAAATACATCACAAAGAGGAAATACGTCCCGTTGAGGAAATACATCCCGAAGAGGGAATATATCCTGAAGAGGAAATTTATCCTGAAGAGGAAATTTATCCTGATGAGGAAATACATCTTGAAGAAGAAATATATCCCGAAGAGGATGTTCTGCAGGAATTACCTCCTGAAGCAGGGTATGAAGAAGTATTCCCTGTCGAAACAGAAGATATTAAAGAGTCTATAGAAGAATTACCGCCGGTTGAAGAAACAACCCGTGAATTAATATCTAAAACAGAACTCGATGAAGAAGTCAAAAAGAGAATAGACGAACTTGAACAGCTTGCCAGGCTAAGGGATGAAATTCAGAAAGAAGCGGTTCTGGAGACCGGTAATAAAGAAATGCAGGTTTTTGAAAAATTAATAGACGAAACCGAAACTGAAACCGAAACTGAAACCGAAACTGAAATTATTGAAATCCCGGAAATCATTATCCGGGAACAGGAAGAGGAAGAACCCGCATCTCTCACAGACGCCCTGCAGGAAATAGACCATGTAGACGCTGTACGGCAAACAGGCGCTTTTGAGGATACTAAAGATGATAATGTTAAATCATATGACGACGTTTTTGATACTGCGGAACAGCATGTTGTACCGCAGTTCCTGACTGATGAAGGCAGAAAGCTGACACCGCAATCGTACCTGAAATTCTTTCTGTACCTGTTCTTTATTTTTCTTCTCGCCACTTTCAGTTTTTATATGTATAAGAAGATACTGATGGTGCCCGATTCACCAAGTCTTGTTGATACTACGGGAACTTCTGACCACGATTCTCTGAAAACGCTTATTACTGGCATTGATTCGGCAGAAATGCAGGAAGAGGGGATTTCCATGCTCGAAGACATAGAAGTTGAAAGGGATGGCGATATTATTTACAGGAAAATGAATGATGAATACAGAATACAGATTTCGGTTTTTCAGAACCTTGCCGATGCCGATAAATTCATAATGAACCTTAAAGAAAAGAATTTTGAGGCTAAGATTGAAAGAGCCGATATGCCTATGGGGAGAACAGAATACAGAATAGTTGTCGGGACTTTCACTACGCTCGACGAAGCAAAATCATATTATAACAGCAGAAGCATGATTCTTAACTTTATAAAAGTGCTTACACCCGCTAATTCGGGATTATACCTTATGTAATTTTTTCTTTCTGCTTAATAATCCCGCCGCTGTTCCGGATAAAAAGATTATTCCCGCAATTACCGTTACTGTATCCGGAAATAACGATGGATGAAGAGTGTAAAATGTTTTTTCATTTCTCAGTCCCGCATACCCGGTTATGATTGCTTTCTCGTTTATTGCTGTTTCATTGTAAATGTTGCCGTAAGGGTCTATGAAGCATGATATCCCCGTATTAGCGCAGCGCGCAATCCATCTTCTGTTTTCTATAGCTCTTAAAACTGCGAACTGATTGTGCTGGTGAGTCCCGGAAAGTTTTCCCCACCATCCGTCATTTGTTATGACAACGCAGAACTCCGCACCTTTTTCCACAAACTTTGAAAAAAATTCTGGATAAATGGACTCGTAACAAATTGCAGTGTTGAACTTCGTCCTGTCCCCGAGCCTGAATATTGTCGTATCCCATCCTATCTGGAACGAACTTAATCCCACTGACCACCTGACCATGTTTTTTAAAACTGGAATGCGTTCCTGGTACGGCATCCTTTCGCTCCCGATTACCAGTTTTATTTTTGCGTATTTCTGGTGCGATATCTTGGGTTCGCCCGGCTGTATGAGAACTGCTGAATTGAATGTGTCGTATTTTTCCTTTGAACTCTTGTTTTCCTTATAATCTTTTTTTACCGTGATTGAATCATTGTAATAAACAATATCAGGCGTGCCTATCAGCAAAGGTGTTTTAAGGCTGTCAATAATATTCCTGAATATTAAATATTTCTGATTGTAAAATTCATCCAGCAGGTGAAAAGGCACTGCAGTCTCCGGCAGTATCATAAGTTCCGGCTTTAATGAGTCCGCTTTCATTATCATGCCGGCATAATCATTAACGAGTTCAGTCTGTTTCGCTCCCCATTTTTTCCAGGGATTAATGTTCGGCTGAATGACGGCGATTTTCAGTTTCCTTCCGGATGCCGGTCCCGAATATTTTTCCCTCGCTGAAGTAAATACGGAATAAAAATCGGGGATGATGTACAGCAGTATAGTGGCTGCCAGGAGAATAAGAACCTTCTTTGATTTGAATACCTGTGCGGGTCCGCCTTCATGTTTTCTTGCCAGTTCAAAAATAATGTAAAGCAGACAGCTTATAAGCACTGCCCAGAAAGATAAACCGAATACTCCGGTTATTTCTATGAACTGAATTTTGCTGTATGCGGTTGTGAATGCATTTCCTGCTATCACCCACGGAAAACTGACCTCGGGAAGTTCATATAGATACTCAAAAGCAACATAGATAAACGGAAGTATGAACACCGTCAGGAGTTCTGCTTTCCTGCCCGTGAATTTTTTCATCAAAGATTTGCGGACAAAATAATATACTGCAAGCGGTATGCTTAATAATCCGCTGTGAATTATCATAGTCACCAGTCCGCCGATAATCATGAACTTGTCGGCATTTTCTCTCATGCCGCTTAGCGAAATCCATGACACTGTTACTGCCTCAAAACTCAGAAAGACAAAATAAGTTCTCAGGAACGCGCTCCTCAGCCTGACAGACGAGTTTACTATGTAAATCAGGAAAGCGAAACCCGTGAAATATAAAGTGTAAACGTTGATAGGCGGATATGCAAACGCAAGACAAAGGCCTGTAATTATATAAAAGAATGCTCTTTTCAGTTTTACCCGCCTTTAAAGAATTTTGAATTTTTTATTAATTGCATCCCATACGGCAATGAATATCATCCCGACTGTGATTCCGATAACCGCCCCCCCCAGGACATCCGACGGATAATGGACGCCGCAGAATATTCTTGAAAGTGCAATCAGCGTTGCCGCAGTGTAAAAACCGATACTGAATCTTTTATAAAAATGCGACAAAAAAACTACTCCTGCAAAATGGTTGACTGCATGCGAAGAGGGGAATGAGTATGAAGACGTTTTATTGACGAGCATCCTTACGTCGTCAAGGGCATTGCACGGCCTCACCCTGTCAAAAACGTTCTTTATAAGATTACTGCTTAACTGGTCGCTTACCGCAATAAGGAGTATAAGCCCTATAGCAACAACCCTTCCTTTCCGTCCTCCTGCAATTACCAGGTATAGCCACATTATTGCAAAGAATATTTTCCAGTTGTTAAGGCTTGTAATGAACGGCATCACGTAATCCGTTACGGGATTCGCGATGGTTTTGTTTATGAAGAAAAATACCTGTACGTCTATGTTATAAAGAAATTCAATCATTACTTATATATTAATACGCTCGCCGAAGCCGAGCACCCTTCCTTGTTGCCTATGAAACCGAGCCCTTCCGCTGTTGTTGCTTTTATGGAAATGTTCCCGCACCAGAGCACTCCGGAGATTCTGATTTTCATTTCAGGTATATACTTGTAAATCTTCGGTTCTTCCAGCTGTATCATGCTGTCAACGTTTCCCGTTTTCCATCCCGCGCCTGAAAGCAGTTTGCTGACTTTTTCCAGCAGTATTATGCTCGGTATGTCTTTATATGCGGGGTCTGTATTCGGAAACTGATGCCCTATGTCTTCAAATCCCGCCGCGCCGAGCAGCGCATCGCATATTGCATGAAGAAGCACGTCGGCATCCGAGTGCCCGAGAAGCCCTTTTTCATACGGAATCTCGACTCCTCCCAGCATGAGTTTCCTTCCTTCAGAAAACCTGTGAACGTCATATCCGTACCCGACCCTGAAATTAATGTTATCCATGAATCAAATTAAAATTTTTCTGGTATTAAAACAATTCTTATAGAGGAATTAAGCGAAGTATGATGTTCTGCTCCCTCCCGGAAATTAATAACCATAATGATACATTAAGTGACTGTCAGGCCCGGCTGATTAGGCAGTAGTTTGCTCATTCCTTTTTTGAGTGACCGTCAGGAGTTTGCTCATTCCTTTTTGAGTGACCGTCAGGAGTTTGCTCATTCCTTTTTTGAGTGACCGTCAGGAGTTTGTTCATTTCTTTTTTGAGTGACCGTCAGGAGTTTGCTCCTGACGAACATTCTTCTGTTAGTCCCAAAGATTCACCACTGCGAATTTTCAACCCGATGGTCACAAGAGTAATCGGCAGAGATCCTTTGCTTCACCCTCCGTTCAGCCCGACCCTTATTATTCCTTCCCCGAACCGCTGTTTCAGTCTGTCAAGTTCGTAAAACGGCAGATGAACCCTGCTCGTGAACAGGTCCGGATTGTAATCGCCCGTGTCAGTGTGCAAATCGAATACTGTCATGCCGAACATTCTGGCGGGCATATCCTTCGCCGGCTCGGGAATAAGTTTATATAATTCCATCGCTGAATTGAAAATCTCCCTGTCGTCGTTTGTGTACTGGTGAAGCCGCATGTCGGCAGTTGCATACCTTAAATTGCCGTACCTGATGACAAGGTACAGGTATCCTGCCACGATACGCTTTGCCCTCATCTTCCTGCAAAGATATTCCCCGACTCGGCGTATCTCGTTCTTTACTTCCGCGGGGTCGTAAATGTTGTTCGTCAGCGTGTGGTGATGGTTCAGGCATTTTTCTGGGCGTTCCTTGTGAAATATTCCCGACGTGTCTTCTCCCCGGGCAAGGCGGCGGAACACTATCCCGTTAACTCCGAACTCTTTCTTCAGCATCCCCTCGGGCGCTTCAGCAAGGTCTTTCACCGTCAGTATGTTCATTATCGCCAGCCGCCGCGAAATCCGTGTTCCTATTCCCCAGATTTTCTTAACGGGAAGTGTATAGATTTTCTTTTCCCTGTCCTCGGGTGTCACAACGCTCAGCCCGTCGGGCTTCATGAACTTGGTCGCCATCTTCGCGTACGTCTTGTTGTATGAAATTCCGAGCGAGCACGTAAGGTTCTCGAGTACTTTTATCCTGCGCTTGATTTCTTCTCCCATTGCCTTCGCTTCGCCGAAATTCTTTACAAAGTTCGTGATGTCAAGAAAATATTCGTCAACGCTGTACTGCTCTATGAATTCCTTCGGCACGAATTTGTTAAGCCCGTTCATAAGATTCTGCATTATCACTTCGTACTTCGGCCCGTAACACGGCAGGGATATGAGGTTCGGGCAGAGTTTCTTCGCTTCCCACAGGCTTATCCCCGTCTCAATTCCGTACGCCCGCGCTTCGTAAGAAGCCGTCATCACGATTCCTTTCATACCCGTAGTGCTGCCGACCGAAACCGGCTTGCCCCGCAGGTTGGGATTGTCCCTCTGCTCCACCTGCGCGTAGAATGCGTCAAAATCAATGTGAATGAAATATCTCCGCCCCTCCGCCTGAACGTACGGCTTAAGGTCGTTGTAATGCGGAAATGAGTACAGCGGCATCATCCTTATCCTCCTGTACATCTCCGGGTATCCCTGCTCGTTCCTCGGAACGAAGAATGAAGAACTTATTCTGTTCATAATACTTAAATTAATATGTTTAATTTATTATGCCTTAAATATATATGGTATTTTTGCGATTGTCAACACCGTTTGGCGTACGGGAAAAAATGCCGGTTCCGCAGATGTTCGTAGGGTGGAATTAGTTTTTAATTTCTTTTTACGGCGGCATCAGTTAAATTTAACTTGTATATCCTGTTTCCGGATGGAGCAACCGGGCGGGTAATTTCTTAACTTTAATTCCTTCATATGAAGAGTTCAGTGTCATTCCGGGGAGATTTGTTAAAAAGTCTGAGCACTGCAATATCACTTCAGAAAATCATTGTCGACAGGAATAAAAAGCCGGTTGATTATGTTTTTGTGAAGGCAAATCCCGCTTTCGGCAAACTTCTGAAATGTGACGTCAAAAAACTGGAAGGGAAAAAAGCTTCCGAAATATGGCCGGATATTTTCAGGGGAAAGAAACATACCTGGCTGAAATTCTATGCAGACGTCGCAATCGGCGGCAAAATAATGTCAAGAGAGTTTTTTTCTGTTATAAGTAAAAAATGGCTGCTCGTCCATGCACATAGCCCGAAGAAAAACTATTTCATAACTGAATTTCATGATATTACAAGGATAAGAAATATATCCGAAAAACTGAGGGTAAGCGAAGAAAATTATAAAAAAATAGTAGAGACATCGGTAGAAGGTATCTTTGAGATAAATAAAGAACAGGTCATTGTTTATGTCAACAACAGGATGTCGGAAATGCTCGGATACAAGCGTCATGAAATCCTCGGGAAAAAATTTACAGACATCCTTTATAAGGAGGATATACGCGACCATGAATTGAGAATGAACAAGCGCCGGAACGGTTTTCACGAGGAGTATGAAAGACAGCTTCGCAGAAAAGACGGAAAAGAGTGCCGCGTTCATATTTCTGCCGTGCCTGTATTAGATAAGGAGAAAAAGTTTGCAGGATCTTTCGCAATGCTGACAGATATTACCGAACGTGACAGGGCGGAAACTGAATTGATGAGAATCCAGAAAAAGTTCACAAACCTTATAAATGATATTCCCGTCGGATTTTACAGGTCAACTCCTGAGGGTAGATTCCTCGATGTTAATCCTGCTCTGGTGAATATGCTCGGGTATTCGGACAGGGATGAACTTATGAAGGTTGATATCGTAAAGGACCTTTATGTGAAACCTGACGAAAGGACCGACGGAGTTGTTTATAATCCTGATTTTACCGAAGACGTGGAAATTTACCGGCTTAAAAGAAAAGACGGCAGGGAAATATGGGTGGAGGACAGGTGCAGGTATATAAGGAATAACAAGGGTGAAATAGTTGTTCACGAAGGACTCTGTCAGGATATCACAGAACGGAAATCTGCTGAAGATGCAGTGGCATTAAGCGAGAAACGGCTCAGGCAGATTATCGACCTTGTTCCTCATTTTATCTTTGCAAAAGACGTGAACGGAAAGTTTATACTTGTAAACAAAGCAGTCGCTGACGCATACGGCACGACAGTTGAGGAATTGACGGGTAAAACAGATGCGGACTTTGCTAAATCAGATGAAGAAGTGATTCATTTCAGGAAAGATGATGATGATGTTATAAAATCGGGCAAACCAAAAATTGTTCCCGAAGAATCGATAACAGATTCGACAGGACTGACCAGGAAGTTAAATACGGCTAAAATCCCGTTTACGTTTTCCGGTACTTCACTTCCGGCAATATTAGGTGTGTCAGTTGATATTTCCGAAATTAAAAATAAAGAACAGGCACTGCATGAAAGCGAACGCCGGCTTTATACGCTTATGAGCCACCTCCCCGGAATTGCATACAGGTGTAAGAATGACCCTCAGTGGACTATGGAATTTATAAGTGAGGGATGCCTGCCGCTGACAGGATATTCATCCGAAGATATTATGTATAACAGAAAATTATCGTTCAATGATATCATTCATCCTGATGACAGACAAATGATATGGGATGTAGTGCAGGAGAATATAAACCTTAAAAAACCGTATAAGCTGATTTACCGCATAATTACTTCTGAAAACGAACAAAAGTGGGTATGGGAACAGGGCTCGGGCGTTTTTAATCCTTCAGGAGAACTAATTGCTCTCGAAGGTTTCATAGCGGATATAACCGAAAGTAAAAATGCAGAAGACGAACTGCAGAAAAAGGAAAAACTGCTTCGTATTTTCTTTGACAGTCCGGGAGTTATGAGAGCACTAGTGGAAATCTCCAATGACAGCATGAAAATTATTAACGTAAACAATGACCTGCTTGAATATCTCGGGAAAAAACCGGATGAAGTATTAAATAAAAATTTCCTGGACCTTGGTTTTTCCGGAAGTATAATAAAAATATGGATAGAGAACTGTTATAAAAGTAAAAACTCGGGGAAATCGGTCCATTTCGAGTATAAAGGAATGAAGAATGACTGGATATCATCTACGGCAACTTTTATTGAACCGACAGAGCATGGCATTCTTTCCACACTGGTTTTCAGGGACATCAGCGAAAAACAGCATTTGTTCGATGAACTTGTTAAAGCAAAAGAAAAAGCCGAAGAACTAAGCAGAATTAAATCAAGCTTTCTTGCTAACATGAGCCACGAACTGAGAACTCCTATGGTCGGAATTCTGGGATTTTCTGAAATACTCAGCAACGAAATAAAGAATCCCGAACTGCAGGAATATGCAAACCTGATACATCACGGCGGAACGAGGCTGATGGATACTCTCAATCTAATTCTTGACCTTTCACTTATTGAAGCAGACAAATTAAACACTATAATAAGCAATTTTGACCTTATAAAGGAAATAAATGACGTTCTAAGGCTCTTCAGAAAAACAGCATCAAGGAAAAACCTGTCACTCGGTTTAATTTCGGAGAGTGATGTGTTTGATGTCTGCCTTGATAAAAGGTTGACGCGGCAGGTCCTGAATAATCTGGTTAATAACGCTATCAAATACACTAATGCCGGCAGTATAAATGTGTATGTAAAAGAAGTTTCACTGAACAGGGAAAAATTCGCCGAAATAAAAGTTGAAGATACCGGAATCGGCATTCCCGATAATATGAAGGAAATTATATGGGAGGAGTTCAGGCAGGTCTCCGAAGGATACGGCAGAATGTTTGAAGGTACGGGACTCGGGCTTTCCATAAGTAAAAAATTTGTTGAAATACTCGGAGGAAAAATATTTCTTGAAAAAACCGAAGTAAATAAAGGCACGACTTTCAAAATACTGCTTCCGGTTAAGTCAGCAGTTACGGAACAGTATGACGGCATTACAGGTGCGGATGTATATAAGGAAAAAAAGATTTTGCTGGAAAATATGCAGAAGGCAAAATCCCACAAGATACTGTATGTGGAAGACGAAAGATCTTCGATTGCGCTCGTAAAAGCATACCTTAAGAATTTCTGCAGACTCGATGTTGCAAATAATGCGGCTGAAGCCGTCGAAAAAGTAAAGAACAATCGTTATTCCATTATACTGATGGACATAAATCTGGGAATCGATATCGACGGAATACAGGCGACACAGAAAATAAGGTTGATTCCCGGTTATGAAAAAACTCCGGTTGTGGCAATCACAGCGTTTGCAATGGAAAAAGAAAAAGAAGAATTCCTGAAAAAAGGATGTACTCATTATATATCCAAACCTTTCGAAAAACATAATTTCATTTCTGTACTAAACCAGATATTTGAAGAACAGGGGTTATGATTTTTAAATAAAGAATTCTAATCCTGACCGTAAACTTTGACCGGTAATTAAGCATCCGGGATTTAATTCAGTTAAATAATTGAAGAAAATGTTTATTATGATTATGTTGAAATAATTTGATGATATACAGGTACATATTGAAATCGCACGTGGGCCCGTTTTTCTTTTCACTCGGTACGCTTGTTTTCCTATTCCTGTTCCAGTTTCTGATTAAATCGCTCGACCAGCTCGTCGGCAAAGGACTGAGTATGTGGATTATTTTTCAGCTGATAGCGCTTAATCTTGCCTGGATTATTACTCTTGCGGTTCCGATGGCAGTGCTGGTATCGACCCTGATGGCATTCGGCGGACTGGCTTCTGCCAATGAAATTACCATTATGAAAGCAAGCGGAATTAGCCTGAAAAAGTTAATGATTCCCGTTCTCATATCGTCTGTTATCCTGAGTTATTTAATGATTCTTTTCAATAATGACGTGCTGCCCGAGGCAAATCATAAAGCCAGGATTCTTCTGCAGGATATTTCCCGGACGAAACCGACTTTTATTCTGGAACCGGGTAAGTTTTCAAATGATATCGGGAACGCCAGAATTCTCGTAAAAAAAACTTTTGAAAACAGCAATAAAATTGAAGATGTGTTTATATATGATTATTCAAATACCGAATTCAGGAATATTCTTACAGCTAAAAGAGGGGATATTAGTTTTACAAGCGATTTTAAAAATATTGTCCTGAACCTTGAAGAAGGTGAAATTCACCAGCTGAACGTCCGCGATTATGCAAGCAAATACCGGAAAGTGAAATTTGAAAAACACAGGATAACTCTTGACGCCGCAGGGTTCGGGTTCCAGCAGTCTACCGATAATGCATTCAGCAGGGGAGACAGGGAACTGTCATCATTTGACATGAATTCCCGCATAGACAGCCTGCGAAAAAGCCTTGCCGTAAATAAAAATTCCTTCATAGAAGGTATTGCCGCGGATGTCAGAAAAGTGATGGATATACAGATTACGGATACGGTCTATGTGCGTTCCGGCGCTCAAAGTGAAAATAAGACGTATGATTCTTTGTACATGATATTGAAAAACTCCGTGCTGAAATCAGATTTTGTTAAAAACCAGGTTCAGATTAATACGGTCATACTGAAACAGATTGATGCCTATGATGTGGAAATTTATAAAAAATATTCCATACCCTTTGCATGCCTGGTTTTTACTCTCCTGGGCGCACCGCTCGGATATAAGGTAAAAAGAGGCGGATTCGGTATTGCAGCAGGATTTTCCCTTCTGTTTTTTCTTATATACTGGGCAGCGCTGATAGGCGGGGAGAAACTTGCCGACAGGGGAATCGTCAGCCCGTTCATGGGAATGTGGATTGTCAATATTGTGCTCGGGGTTTTTGGTTTGTATTTAATGTTTAAGTCTTCTTGATTATATTTGAATGTCAAGCCCCGGACAATATGATGTTGCCCAACCCGGTCAGGTCCGGAAGGAAGCAGCCGTAAGTGACTAATATGTGATTCGGGTGTCTTGACATTTTAAAAATCTCTTCATTTTATATGGAAAAAACCAAAGTTGCTGTCGTGGGTCTCGGGGGAATCTCCCAGATTATGCATCTCCCGATTTTATCAAAGTTTAAATATGCGGAATTAACAGCAGTTTGCGACAAAGAACCTGCAAAGTCTAAAATAGTTGCAAAGCGGTATAATCTTCCTGTGGGTTACAGGGATCTTGATAAAATGCTTGAAGATAATGATTCTATCGATGCAGTGATAGTTGCAACTACGACAAATACGCATCTCGAAACTGTTATAAAATGCCTTGACGCAGGCAAGCATGTTCTTGTCGAAAAACCTGTTGCAATGAATGCTTCGGAAGTAAGAAAAATGACCGACGCCGCTGATAGAAACAGGAAAATCTTTATGGTCGGCATGAATAACAGGTTCAGAACGGATACAATGCTTCAGAGAAATTTTATTAAGGGAAAAGAACTTGGTGATATTTTCTATGTAAAAACGGGATGGCTTAAATCCCAAAGTTCCAATCAGAAATGGTTTACTGTCATGGATAAAGCGGGCGGAGGAGTCTTTATGGATAACGGGTTAGTTATGCTTGACCTCGGAATGTGGATGCTTGGATTCCCTGAAGTTAAAAGCGTGTCAGCTGTTAATTACAGGCATAATTCCAAAGCCGTTGAAGATTCAAACGTGACTTTTGTCAGATTCCATAATAATGCGTCATTAACGATAGAAGTAAGCTGGAGTTTCCTCCGTTACGGAGAATTTTTCTACTGTAACGCGTTCGGTACAAACGGAAGCACCGCAATCAATCCGCTTAAAATAAGCAAGGTCATAAATAATGAACTTTTCGATATAACACCTAAAAACATAAAGCAGTCGCCTGTAGTATTTAAGAACAGTTTTGAAAACCAGATGAATTATTTTATCGGCGCTATTAGGGGAACCCATACACCGATTTCAACTGGCAAAGAGGCTGTTGCCGTTATGGAAATCTCGGATGCAATCTATAAATCTGCCGAAACAGGCAAAGAAGTTATCTTTAAGAATACTTAACAATTAATTATACATTTCTTAACATTGATTCCGTAAATTTATGAAAAAGAGAAAAATGAATTTCAAGATACTTGTTGTTGATGATGAAAAAGACATTGTTGACCTGCTGAAATATAACCTGGAAAAAGAAAAAGAATTTGAAGTAATTTCAGGCCTGAACGGTAAAGATGCCTTCCGGCTTGTATCTGAAAATAAACCCGATTTAATTCTGCTGGATATCATGATGCCCGAAATGAACGGGTTTGATGTATGCAGGCATCTTAAATCAGACCCCGTTACTTCGAAAATTCCTGTCATTTTCCTGACCGCAAAAGAAAATGAAATTGATGAAATAATAGGCCTTGAACTCGGTGCGGATGATTATATTCAGAAACCTGTTTCCCCTCGCAAAGTCATCGCAAGAGTGAAATCTGTAATACGAAGAACTTATGCCGATAACGAAACTGATGTAAAAACGGATGAATTCATAAAGTTTAAAAAACTTGAACTGGATTCTGTTGCGCATACAGTAAAAATAAACGGGGAAGAAATCTTCTTTCCGAAAAAAGAATTCCAGCTGCTTCATTTTTTTCTCTCAAACCGCGGAAAAGTTCTTTCAAGGGAAATACTGCTGAATCAGATATGGGGCGAGAATATATATGTCGTCGACAGGACTATTGATGTTCACGTCGCAAAGGTAAGGGAAAAACTGGGAAGCTATTCGGGGTATATTGAAACAATTAAAGGACTTGGCTACAGGTTTAATACAGATTAACGGGTAGAATTGTCAGGACTCAGAAATATAAAACTTGCCGCTTTAATTACTCTGTCATCTGCCGTACTATTCCTCATCTATGCAATAGTGCTGTATCTTATTACATCCTCATATTCGTACGTGATTGTATCTGTAATTACTTATCTGGTTATATTGCCCGTTGTACTGATTGTTGTAAAAAAACTTCATGATGATAAACTTGAACTTGCCGGTAAAATTATAGGGAAATTAAATCCCGCCGGTGATACACACGAAAAAAATGACGGCGAAGATAAACTGAATGAAATTAATTTAATAATTGAAGAATTAAAATATTTATCGGAAAATCAGTATGCATGCAAAGAAGCCACAGAATACGTCGGTGATTTGACCGGCATTTTCCGGAGACTTAAGAGCGAGATATATCTTTCCGGAATTAATAAAGTAAACAGAAACGAATTTCTTGGTAATGTTGCACACGAACTCAGGACGCCCATATTCGCAATTCAGCTTGCGCTGGAAACGCTTGCGGACGGGGCTGTCCATGACGAGAAGGTCAGCATGGATTTTCTTGGAAAGGCACTGAACCAGACAGGCAGAATGAAAGAACTTGTCGATGATCTGATTCATATCTCAAAACTTGAGACGGGTATGAAACTGAGCAGGCGTTATTTCCCTTTAAATGCGCTTATACGCGAAACAATGCATGAAATGTCGGATATCATATCAAAGAATAATATTCAAACCGTATTAAATTTACACGTTGATGATGATTTAAGGGTCTTCGCAGATCCGGAAAAAATTAAACATGTGCTGATTAACCTCATAGATAATTCGGTTAAATATACACCGGATGAGGGCTCAATAACTGTTTCTACGGAAAAAGTGGACAGGGAAGTCCTTATTTCCATATCGGATTCAGGTATAGGAATTCCACAGGAGGACCTTCCGAGAATTTTTGAGAGATTTTACAGGGTAGATAAAACACGTTCAAGAGACATGGGGGGGAGCGGGCTTGGTTTGTCTATCGTAAAACATATTCTTGAACTTCATAACAGCAGGATTAGTGCAGAGAGTGAAACGGGTAAAGGTTCGAAATTTGTATTTTACCTTCCTTGCTGACTTATATTGCCGGAAACTCAGTCTTTTTTAACTTCTTTATTATCAGTTTTTCCCGCTTCGGTAATATCTTTTTCTATGTCACTGGTCGCTTTCTTGAATTCTTTGACGCCTTTTCCGATGCCCTGCATTAATTCAGG
>Ga0208980_10000263_pt1 | contig 28276 bp, 17 predicted proteins | sample WetSurMetagenome_3_FD_187993 | JGI IMG/M metagenome (GOLD analysis project Ga0208980, IMG submission 187993) | Wetland microbial communities from Twitchell Island in the Sacramento Delta, sample from surface sediment Aug2011 Site A1 Bulk (version 2) | ecosystem: Environmental > Aquatic > Marine...
CCAATTTTATTGCTTTTACTTTTCTTTATAGCCATTCTCGAACCGGGTTCAATCATTCCGATGATAGGAATGTCAAACATTTTTTTGAGTTCGGGAATTGCAATTGACGAAGCGGTATTGCACGCAACAACCAGTGCTTTAATATTCTTCTGCAGAAGAAATTTTGTGTTCTGAATTGAGTATTCAATTACAGTTGAATTGGATTTTGAACCATACGGTACACGAGCAGTATCACCGAAATAAATTATGCTTTCGTTTGGAAGAGCTGAGGCAAGTCTTTTTACGACGGTAAGTCCGCCGATACCCGAGTCGAATACACCGATTGGTTTTTGTTTATCTGTGTGGTTCAAAATAATCCTTATAATAATTTTTCAATCGCAGAAGTTATTTCGTTTTTAACAAATTCGTAATCATTGGGTGAAATTTTCTTGCCGTTCCTGTCGAGCACATAGAATGCATCGACTATTTCATCTCCCTGAGTTGAAATCTTTGCGAAGAAAATATTCAAACCAAGCTCATTCATTTTGCTGGTCACATGATAAAGAAAGCCCAATCTGTCAGGCGAATGTACATCAATAATGGTGTATCTTTCGTGATTTTCAAAAGCAACTTTAATATTTCCTTTCTTCTTGAAAAACTTGTTTTCAATTCTCCACCACTTAGATTTTAATAAAGCAACTTCTTTGCCAAGCTGCAGTAAACCTCGAACGGCAAGGTTCATCGCATCTTCAACTTTCCCAAATCTTTCTTTCTCTAGTTTTTTATGAGTGCTGAAATCCGTGACGTTGAAAGTATCTATTACAATACCATCTTTACGTGTAAAGATTTTAGCATCGTGAATGTTGATGTCGTTTATAGCCAGAACACCGCAGAGTTTTGAAAGTAGTGATGGAAAGTCTTTTGTAATTACTGTAACACCTGTATAACCATTCGAATCAGAAAACAATACAGATACAATAGAACCTTTATTTATCTCTTCGATGTGACGCGCAATTTCCTCAGCGCCAAAATGATGAGAATAAGCTATGTCATCAATTGACTCAATATGATCCTGAACAATTTCTTCAGAAATGTTTCGAGAGTACTTACTGATTTCTTTTGGGACTGCGTACGTAGTCGAATATAAAAGTTCTTCTCCCGAAATTTTATCCTCAAGCATTGCACGAGTTTTTCTATAAAGCTCAGCTAGGAGTTCACTCTTCCAGCTAGTCCAAACCACCGGATTGACAGCAGAAAGATCAGCATAAGTTAAGAGATATAGCTGCTCAAGTTCTTCAATCGAGGTGAACCTTGAAGTAAAATTATTTAGCGTTTCAGGATCGTTTAAATTTCTGCGAAAAGCAGTCTGTTCCATAACAAGGTGGTTATAAACAAGCAATGAAACAATATTTATCTCAGCATCACTATAACCCATCCGGTACATAATTGATGAGGCAAGTTCAGCCCCAATAATTTCGTGTCCGCTGATATTTATTGGCTTAGCAATATCGTGAAGAAGCAATCCAAGAAAAAGTTTTTCTTTATCCTTGAGCTTATTGAATATTCTCCCGAGTTCTGAGCTTTCATTTGCAAGTTTTTCTACATTTTGAATTGCGATAAGAGTGTGCTCATCAACTGTGTATGAATGATAAACTCCATGCTGTAAGAAGCCATTCAGATCTTTGAACTCAGGCATAAAAGCACTTAGTGCACCCAGTTCATTCATCACATATAGGGTCTGACCAACATTTCTTGGCAGCTTTAAAATTTCCCTGAAAAATACCGATGATTCACTTTCTTGTATTTGATGTTTATCGATTGTTTCAAATTTATCAACTATAAACGAACGAAGCGATTCATCAAACCTAGCCGAGTGAAGTCCGCGGTAGTAAAAAGCACGAAGAATATCTGACATGCTTAACTGAGTGTTTTCCCTCATAGAAATTACTCTACCCCTCAATTCAAAATCATCATCAAGGTTGATTGATAGAGAAGCTGGCAATGATGAAAACATATCATCATAGAATTTTTTTATCATCGATTTGGAGAAACGATTTAATATAACGGCAGCGTTAAAGTAAATCCTCATAAAATCTATCAACGCTTCTTCTTCAAAACCAAAAATCTTGGCAATTCTTATCTGCTCGCTGAATTCAAATCGGTCATTTTTCTGGTTCGACTCAAGATGCATCAGGTTTCTCACAGAAAGTATTAATTTATAACTGCTTAAGACCCGGCTGCATTCATCAACGGAGGAGATTTTATTTTCTTTCAGGATGTTTAAGAATGTTTCAATCTGTGTGGCTTCCTGCTGTTTGTTGAATAATTCCTTTCTGGAGAAGATATACATCCATTCAACAATCTGCAGGTCTCTCAGTCCTCCGGCAGAATACTTAACGTTTGGCTCAAGCATTTTTGGTGAACTGCCATACTTCTTATATCTCTCTTCTGAATCATCTATTAATCTTTTTATCAGATCGGCTTTTGTATCTTCTTTCAGGATTTTTATCAGCTCTTCATTCCAGAGTTTATAAATTTTTTCCGAGCCTAGTAAATATCGTGTTTCAAAGAATTGAGTAAATGTGTGAAGATCAGACAGCATATATTTCTGTATGTCCGACAAATCCCTGAGGGTGTGCGAAATTTCAAGACCATTATCCCAGAATCTTGTAACTAATTCCGAAATTTCTTTTTCATTTTCTTCAATTGATTCGACGAGAATTATTATATCAATGTCGGAGTACGGTGAAAACTCTCTCCGGCTAAAACTCCCTGATGATGCAACGGCAAAATTATATTTTTCTGATCCAGCTACTGCACGGATAAATTCTTCAATCAGCAGACTGTATTCTTTGCTGAATCTTAATGCATCAGCTTGCTTTGAGTATGCTGCAAACAACTCATCACGCTTTGCCTGGAATATTTTTTTAATTTCTGATTTCAAAATGTTTTTACAGAAGGTTCAGTAAATAAATTACTTATTAAATTCATCACTATAATATTTAGCTTCAATTATTGATGATATACCACCTCTGACGTTGAATTCAGCCGTTATCACCATAAAACGAGGCTTGCAAACAGCGACCAAATCATCTAAAATTTTATTCGTTGCACTTTCAAAAAATAAGCCTTCGTTGCGATATGAATTGAAATATATTTTTAAAGACTTTAACTCAATGCAAAGTTTATCTGGAATATATTCAACGGTGATTGTTGCAAAATCCGGCTGTCCGGTTTTCGGGCAAAGTGATGTGAACTCAGGTGCTGTATGAATTATTGTGTAATCCCGGTTTGGGAATTCGTTTTTAAATGTGTCTAAAAGTTTTTGTTTTTTATTCATTTCATTACCTATTGCTAATCACATTATTGATTATATTTTATTTGGAACTGTTATTCCTGCGAAATCAGGAATCCATCTTCGTCGCTGAATAATAGATTCTGGATCTTCGCTTCGTTGAACGGAATGACAACAATAATTCTACTTTAGTACAAACCAACTTGTTTAGTATTCGTTAATTTAGATCTTAAATCATTAATCCTTGTTCTAAGTTTAACTTTTATCAGAAATAAATTGGTCTTTTAACATAAGTAATCGGATCTTCGACTCCAGCCATTTGAAATCCTCTAAGACGAAGAGCACAACTGTCACAAACCCCGCAGGCGACGTCCTCGTTCTGATAACAGCTCCACGTTAAATGAAGCGGTGCATTGAGCTTAATTCCTTTCTTCACAATCTCAGATTTTGAAAGATGAATGATCGGAGTCTCAATTTTTATTTTCGTTTCAGGTTTAGTTCCGAGCTCAGTCATTTTTTCAAACGCAGAAAAGAATTCCGGTCTGCAATCAGGATAACCAGAAGAATCTTCATAAACAGCACCGATAAATACGGCTTTCGCATTCAGCACTTCTGCCCAACTAACACAAGCCGAAAGAATATTTGCGTTCCTGAATGGAACGTAAGAAGTTGGAACCTGCCTGCCGGCAGGCATGTTTCTTTCGTTATTCAAGTCAGCTTTGGCTACCGGAATATCAATATCGGTTAAAGATGAACCTCCAATTTTCGAAAGATGAGTGTAATCAATAATCAACCATTCTTTCACATTAAAATAATCTGCGATGTCCTTGAAAGCTTTCAGTTCTCTCTTTTCAGTTCTCTGTCCATAATTAATATGTGCAAACGCAAGTCGATATTTTTCCTTTGCAATTGCAGCAGTTACACAGCTATCCATTCCTCCGCTTACAGCAACTACAGCTAAATCTTCAAATGACGAATTCATATTCTAAGTTAACAATCATCAAAAATTTTTGTGTTAAAAATAGTGAAAACCGGGTAAAGTTATTCTGCAATTATCGAATCCAAATGAATAAATTCAATGGATCTAAGAAGCAAGAAAATTCTGCTAAAACTGTTTTGAGATGTAAAGACGCAAATAATTACTTAATTTTGAGTAAAGAATTTTTCAACCACAGAGGAAACAATGAGAAGAAAAGTAATTGCAGGTAACTGGAAAATGAATAAGGATCTGCATCAGTCACAAAAATTGGTTTCTGAAATAATAAATGGATTAGGTAAAGACAACAAAGCTGAAGTTATAGTTTGTCCGCCTTTCACATCTTTGAGCGATGTGAATTCATTGTTGAAAGGAACTCAGATAAACCTCGGTGCACAGAACATGTATTATGAAGAAAGCGGAGCTTATACTGCAGAAATATCTGCGGATATGCTTAAATCAGTTGGCTGTGAATATGTGATTCTTGGTCACTCAGAACGAAGAGTGATTTTTAGTGAACCTGATGATCTGATAAATAAAAAAATAAAAGCTGCACTTGCAAAAGGATTAAAACCAATTTTTTGTATTGGTGAATTACTTGAACAGAGAGAAAACGGCGAAACAATGAAAGTTGTTTCTTGGCAAATTGAAAAAGGACTTGAAGGAATTTCTGCCGAACTAATGAAAAATATTATTATTGCTTATGAACCTGTTTGGGCAATTGGTACTGGAAAAACCGCAACTCCTCAGCAGGCACAGGAAGTTCATTCTTTCATTCGTGAATTAGTAGCTAAAAAATTCTCTGCTTCCGTTGCTGTTAATTTAATTATCCAGTACGGCGGAAGTGTTAAACCTGATAACTCAGGAGTGCTTCTTTCACAGATGGATATTGATGGGGCTCTGGTTGGTGGAGCTTGTCTTAAAGCAGATTCATTTCTGAGCATTATTGCCTCTGCTTGATGGATTACCTTTAGAAGAATCACTAAATTATTATAATGCCATAACTTTCAGATTGATTTCCCCTCGATTCTGTAGTATATTTGTGCGTTTTTTAATAAATTTTCAAAGGATTCGCTTATCGGATGGTAACCTTCCCCATTAGAACTCTGGTTTTATCAGGATTTCTTGCACTTTTTGCTTTTCATTTTTCATTTGGTCAGGTTGTTTTCAAAGAAGTTCCCGATTATGAAATACGTTCTTCTGATTCACTCTTTTTCGATTTGAGTGAAACACGTTCCTTAATCTTACTAAACGGAAAATGGAGTGTCCGACCAGCAGATGATGACCAGGCACAAAAAGTAACAGTAAGTGTTCCTTCAATATTTGAAGGTGAAGGTGAACTTATTTTTGAAAAAGAGTTTGAACTCTCTAAAACACAGATTTCAGAAAACACATTAGAAATAGTTTTCTTTTCTATAAACTACACAGCAGATATTTCTCTCAATAACACAATCATTTACCGTCACAGTGGAGGTGAATATCCTTTTAGAGTTGCTCTTCCCCGGGATATACTCCGAAGTGATAGAAAAAATCTTCTATCATTAAAAATGGTTTACGAACTGAATTCGAAAAATTCAATACCTCAGAAGCAAAGATTTTTATTTCCTCAAAACCACGGTGGAATAATTGGTGATGTCTACATTCATCTTAAACCTGATTTTTATATAGCTAAAGAAAAGATAAAAACTATTTTCTCTGATGATTATAAAAGCGTTTCGCTGCAACTTGAATCGATCATAAAAAATAATATGACGACAATGACCTCTTCGGGTATTGATAACGCTGGCAATTATAGTTTAATAATTTCATTAACAGATGCTGCTGGTAATACTATAAAAGATCTTCCCGCGTATAAATTCACGCTGGATAAAAATAAAGATATTGCTATCCCCCAAAAGCTAGATCTTTCCGGAACAGTTTTATGGTCGCCTGAAACTCCTCAATCTTATATCCTAAAGCAGCAATTATTCAAGGAAGATTCACTCATTGATAAAAAGCAGAAGTCGGTTGCTTTATTTGATTTGAAATCGGATACAGAGTCTATTAAGTTGAATGGAAGTGAATTCATTCTTAAAGGAACTACATACCATCCTACTAATAGTGAATTTGGAAGAATGCTGTCATATACCCAGATGGAAAATGATATTAAACTTATTAAAGAGGCTGGATTTAATTGTGTGAGATTTGCAGATGCAACTATTCACCCATATTACCTTCAGCTTTGTCAGGTTTATGGATTATTTGCTTTCATCGAATTACCGATAAGCGGAGTTCCTTCAGGTATAGCTGAGGATCAAAGCTTTATCAGCAGGGGAAAGGATTTTTTATTTAACTATATTTCTTTTTACGGTGATTATCCTTCACTCGCAGCAATCGGTTTAGGAGATTCATACCTTCCGGATATGGAAGCACATATCTCTTTGATTTCATCTCTCGCAGAATCCGTTAAAGAAAAAAGCAATTTACTTACTTACGTATCTTTCTTTGGTAAAGACTTAGTTAAAATTGATAATCTTGATTTGTATGGTATTGAGTTCTTTGATGGAGATATAAGTAATCTGGATGAAACAATTAATAATCTGCAGACAGAGTTTGGAAAAGGAAAAATAATTATAGCTTCGGCTACATATCCCGTAAACATCGGAGGTTCTGATGGATATGTTAATGATTATTCTTTCGAAGCGCAGGCAAAATTCTTTGAAGATTTTCTCACATATGCTGCTCAAAATAAAACGGCTGCTTTTTTCCTTAACACATTCATTGATTACCGTGGTGATTATTCCTCCTTTATTTCCGGTTACAACGAAAATAATTTGTACCACCTGGGACTAATTGACGAAAGCAGGAGTAAAAACAGGATCAGCTATAAAGTTGTATTTGCAAAACTAAACAACCTTGAAAAGGTAACAATACCCATTGGAAGTAAGAAAGACGATTCACCAATGATCTTCATTGTGTTTGGATTACTTATTGCAATATTTATGGGAGTTCTGGTTAACTCCGGACGAAAATTTCGTGAGGATGCATCAAGAGCATTACTGCGCCCATATAATTTCTTTTCAGATGTGAGAGATCAACGGATAATATCGGCTTCTCACTCAACATTACTCGGGCTAATCATAGCTGCTGTTGTAGCATTAATAATAAGTAACATTCTATTTCACTTAAAAACTGATTTAGTTTTTGAGCATTTGCTAATCGCATTTGCAAGTCCCCTGCTTATGAAAACAGTGAATTATCTTGCCTGGCATCCCTTTATGTCATTGGTATGGCTGACGTTATTTAATATTGTTCTGTTTGTAATCATCGCTTTGATAATTAAGATCGCTTCAATATTTATTAATACGAGAGTATATATAATTAGTGTATATTTTACTTTTATATGGGCTTTGCTTCCTGTCGTGCTTCTTATTCCCGTTGGAATTATTCTTTACAGAGTGCTTCTCGACAGCTCTATCAACATTTATATTTATCTCGGATTAGGTTTTGTGATTTTGTGGATTCTTTACAGACTGATGAAAGGCATCCACGTGTTGTTTGATACAAACCCAGGGACTATTTATTTCTACAGCAGTCTATTTCTTATCGCAATAATTGGTTCAATTTTATTTTATTTTGAATTGAAGCATTCAACTCTCCAGTATCTGCTTTTTACATTCAAGCAATTTAATATTTTGTAGAGAGTACGATTGTATTTAGCAAAACTTGAAATATTTGGTTTTAAATCTTTTGCCCAGAAGACTCCGATTAATTTTCATCAGGGTGTAACTTCTATTGTCGGTCCAAATGGATGCGGTAAAACCAACATCGTAGATGCAATCAGATGGTGTCTTGGTGAACAAAGGACAAGCACTTTGCGAAGTGATAAAATGGAGAACGTTATTTTTAACGGAACCTCTACACGCAAGCCTATGGGAATGGCTGAAGTCTCTTTGACAATTGAAAATACCAAAGGCATTCTTCCCATTGAATATACCGACGTTACAATTACCAGGAGAATTTTTCGATCGGGTGAAAGCGAATATCTTCTTAATAAAAACATTTGCCGGCTGAAGGATATCACCAATCTTTTTATGGATACCGGAATTGGTGCTAATGCTTATTCAGTAATCGAACTAAAGATGGTTGAGACTATTCTCAGCAGCAAAGCAGAAGAACGACGTACAATGTTCGAGGAAGCAGCAGGTGTCAACAAATACAAGTTAAGAAGAAGACTCGCACTGCGAAAGCTTGAAGAAGTGATGAGCGATTTGACACGAGTGAATGATATTGTAAACGAAGTTGCAAAAAATGTTTCAAGTCTTGAAAGACAGGCGAAAAAAGCTGACAGATATAATCAATTATCTTCCAGACTAAAAGAAATTGAGCTTGAGCTTGCTGAAAGAGAATATTCCTGGTTCCTTGATAAAATGGAAGAAATTATACTCAGTAAAGTAGAAAATAATAGGAGGAAGAAGCAGTACGAAGATGAAATGTTTTCTCTCCTGGAGAAACTAGAAGAGATTAAAAAGAAACTTGGGAATTATGAGAGTGAGCTTCGAGCAAAACGACTCGATCTAAGTAAGCTAACAGAAAATATTTATATGCTTAGAAGCAATATTTCAGTTTCCAGAGAAAGACAGAAATCAGTAAGCTCTAATATTGCCAAATATGAAGATGAAATTACAGAACTCAACAACCGGCTTAAATCAACACAGCAAATTATTGAGCAGGCTGTTTTAAACACTTCCAGTATTACCAGTGAAATTGATAAGAACCGAGAACTAAAAGATGAATTTAAGTTTAAAATTGAAAACGCTGGTCTATTGCTTGATGGAAAAAGAGCAGAAGTTAAAAAGCATTCAGAGTTTATTGTAGCTGGATTAAAACAGGTAAGCGATAAAGAGAATGAACTTCTAAACATTACAAGATTACTTGAAGAACGTAATAATCAAATTAATAAGTTAAACTCACGCATTCTGAGTTTGACAAGTGATGTGGCAAAGACTGTTGGTTTTATTGAGAATCTGAAAGAAGAAAAGGAACATGTTTCATCAAATTTGAATGAAGCTGAAGATAATTACGCACGAAAAGTTCAGGAGAAGGAAAAGCTTGAGCAGGAATTGAATGAGTTCAAGTCCAGAGAACATGAATTGAATAGCATTTTAAATAGTCTGAACGATAAAACTTCTTTCATTCAAAATCTTGTTGATAACCTCGAAGGTGTTTCTCTGGGCACTAAATCACTTCTCGAGTTAACAGGCTGGGCAAATGGTAAGGTTATCCTTCTTGCTAATGCCGGCAATTCATCAGATGACCTTCGTCCGGCTGTTGAAGCGGCTTTAAGGAATAATGTTAACGATATACTTATTTCATCTATCGAAGAATTAAAAAAAGGTGTTGAGCATCTTAAGAATAATAATCTAGGCAGAGCATCTTTTTATTTAAACTCAAATGGTGACAACAGTACCGGGTTGATTGCAAAGCTGCAGAAATATTTTTCATCAAGACAACGAAAGAAAATTGAGACTCACCAATCATTTAAATCCTGGGCTTCTTCAGCTGTGCAGGCAGAAGGAAATTGGAAAAAATTCTTTGATAAATTGTTATGTAATACTGCAATAGTAAATGATCTGGATTCAGCTATTTCTTTGTCGCAAAAATTTTCTGATTTCAGGTTTGTTACTTTGGATGGTGATCTTGCTGAAGGAACAGGCCTGATTGAGAGCGGTTCACCTGTAGCAGATGAATCATTATTCGGTAAGCGACAGCTTCTTCTGGAGATAAAAAAGGAAATTCCATTAAAGCAGAATGAACTTAACCAGCTTTCCCAAAAAATATCAGAGTATGAATCAGCGATTAGCAAAATTGATCTTAAGGTTTTATCTGACCAGGGAAGAATGCTAGTAAATGATCTTGCCAATATTGATAAGCAAATATCACAATTTGAATTCGAAAAGAAAAAAGCTAAAGATGAAATAGAAAAAACACATCACCTGATTAAAGATATTGCCGCAGAATCGAATGAGCTGGATAATGATAAAACCAGAATAAGTGAACAGTTAACTGAGCTTCAAAATCAAAAGTTAATTGCTGAATCGCAATTGCAGACTCTTGAAGTAGAAAACAAAAATGCCGAAGTAAATTTTAATCAGCTGATAGCTGAGGAAAATGAAATTAAAATCGGCCTGGAAAGAAAACTTGGAGAAGCACGTAATCTCCAGAATACAATTAAACAATCCGAAGATAACATTCGGAATATAAACAGCTCCATCGTTTCAAGAAGAAATGATATTGAGTCTGCAATAAAAGAAATTTCCAATGTTGATAACCAGATTTCGAAAGGCGAATCGGAAGTTGGTGATCTTGAGAACGCTAAGAAATCTGCTTTAGAAGAACTTGAGAAGGTTGAACGGGATTACGAAGAATTGAAGGCTGATGGGACTTCAAAAGAAGCAGCAATAGACAACATAAGAACGGAAAAAGATAATATACTTGATGCTAACAGGGATCTTGAGATAAAGCTTAGTGAATATGAAATCAAAAAAAATAATCTGATTGAACATATAAATGAAGAATATTCTCTAAAGATAGAGCGGAAAAAATTTGATGATAACGAATCTTTCGATTTTGAAACTCATAAAGCGGAAGTTCACGATCTGCGGCAGAAGATTCGGAATCTTGGTCCGATAAACTTACTTGCTTATTCAGAATTTGAGGAGGAGAGAGAGAGACTTGAATTTCTTAACAAGCAGCGCGATGATCTTGTTGAATCTGAAAAGGATATCGTCAAAACAATTGAAGAGATAAATATAACAGCTCAGTCAAAATTTGCGGAGACGTTTAACCAGATCAAAGAAAATTTTATAAGAGTATTCAGATCTTTGTTTGACCCGGGTGATGAAGCCGATTTAAGATTAGAAGAGGGAGCTGATCCTCTGGAAGGAAAGATTGAGATAATTGCGAAACCAAAAGGTAAACGTCCGACTTCAATAGAACTGCTGTCCGGGGGAGAAAAAACTTTAACAGCTATTGCATTGTTGTTTGCGATTTACCTTGTTAAGCCGAGCCCGTTCTGTATTCTCGATGAAATTGATGCACCGCTTGATGATGCGAATATTGACAGGTTTACAAGATTGATTAAGGAATTTAGTCTGAATACTCAATTCATCGTCGTTACTCATAATAAAAGAACAATGGAAGCAGCAGAAACTCTTTACGGTGTTACAATGCAGGAAGAAGGAGTTTCAAAATTAGTAAGTGTAAGATTTAACGAAGATATAAATGTAGTCGCTTAGTTAGCAACTTTTTAATTCAGGCTCCAAATTTTTTCTTGCAACCTCTAATAATGAAAATAATAAATCACATCATTTAACTGAAATTATTCCCGATTGAAATTATTTTTTGACTGATAAGCAATTCAAAATATTCTTAGACTTTGACGGAACAATCACAAAGAATGATGTTGGAGAAGAAATATTCAGAAGGAACCTCAACGAAAATATTGTAAATAATATAGTTGAGGAACTTGTAACTGATAAAATATCTTCAAGAGAATGTTGGGAGAGATTGTGTGAGCTTTCTTTAATTAAAGATAAAAATGGATTTGATGACTTGATTCTATCACAGAACATCGATCCGACTTTACATCGCTTTGTTGAGTACTGTGAAGCGAACAGTTTTCAGCTTTTTGTTTTGAGCGATGGTTTCGATTACTATATTGATAAGATTTTGAAGAGAGAAAATCTAAGTCATCTTAAAGTTTTCAGCAATAAATTAATATTGACCGATGATGGAAAGCTGACTCCTTTGTTTCCATATTACAATGCTGATTGCAGGAGTTCAGCCAACTGTAAAAGAAATCATATCATTGAAAATAGCGGCGAGGAAGATTACTCTGTATTCATTGGTGATGGTAATTCGGATAACGATGCAATCCAGTATGTAGATTTCATTTTTGCAAAAGACGATCTTTTAAAGTATTGTGAAATTCAAAGGATCACTTATTTCCCCTTCAGGAATTTTGATGATGTGATTATGCGGCTTAAAGAACTTTTAGCAAAGAAGAAACTGAAGAAGAGACATCAGGCTGAGCTGAAAAGACGCGAAGCATTTATGATAGAATAGAAAAAAAATATTTTAAACATACTTTGAGAATTAATGAACAACATTTCAACTATCGCGTTTAAGTACAGAAGTTATACCCCAATTCCATTTCTGGTTTTGATGTTGATATTTCAGAAATCAACTCCGTTGACATTAATAATTGGATTCGCCGTGGCTTTAGTCGGCGAATTGATAAGATTCTGGGGAGTAAGCTGGGCAGGAAGTGAAACAAGATCCACTGGCGGTGTTGGTGGAACTTTCCTGATCATCAGCGGACCCTTTGCTTATGTTCGTAATCCGCTTTATTTCGGTAACATACTGCTTTATCTGGGTCTCGGGATTATGTCTTTTGCATTGTTTCCTTATCTGCAAATTGTTGCAATTATTTTTTTTCTTATCCAGTACTATTTTATAGTTGGTGAAGAAGAAAAATATCTTCGGGAAAAATTTAAAGATGATTATAAAGATTATTGTAAGCATGTTCCTGCATTTTTCCCAAGACTTTTTCCTTATAAAAACTCAAGCATTGTCCAGCCTCCTCGAAATCCAAAAGCAGGTTTTCGTTCTGAGAAAAGAAGTTTACAAGCATTCATTGGGATTTCATTATTACTGATTATTCTCTGGATCATTAGGAGTTGATTGACTTGAATGATTCTAAAAATAAATTAATGATTATCACTGGCGAGGTTTCAGGAGATTTGATTGGCGGATCATTAATCAGGGAACTAAAATCTCTTAAACTTGATTTATATGTTAATGGTATTGGTGGTGATAGGATGAAATCTGAAGGTATGGAAGTTTTATATCATACTGATCAGATGGCATTCCTGGGATTTGCCGAAGTGGTTAAGCATTTACCTTTTTTCCGGAAGGTTCAAAATAATCTAATCGATGTAATTAAGAAGGAAAAAATAAATTGTGTTGTGCTGATTGATTATCCGGGCTTTAACCTGAGTATTGCAAAAAAACTCAAGCCACTTGGTGTAAAAGTTATTTATTATGTTTCTCCTCAATTATGGGCGTGGGCAAAGGGGCGAGTAAAAAAAGTCAGAAGGTTGGTTGATAAAATGCTGGTCGTGTTTCCATTTGAAGTAGAATTTTATCAAAAGGAAAATGTGAAAGTTGAGTATGTAGGACATCCTTTAGTTGAAAGAATAAACCAATATAAATTCTTAAGCAGGGATGAGTTTTACTCAAAATTTAATCTTGATAAGCAAAAAGAAATTCTTCTCGTGATGCCGGGAAGTCGTAAGCAGGAAGTAAAAGCTATTTTTCCGGAAATTATAATAGCTGCAGTCAGGATTGCAAAGCAATTTAATTTGCAGGTTGTCGTTGCTCGTTCAAAAAATATTGACGAGAAATATCTCCGGCAAAATAGCAGTTCGGAAAAATATATTACTATTGAAGATCATAATTATGAGTTGATGAAATACTCACATTTTGGTATAATAAAATCAGGAACTTCAACGCTTGAAGCAGGATTTTTTGCTTTACCGATGATCGTTATTTATAAAACCAATCCGCTTACTTATTTGATAGGAAAGCAGCTTGTAAAGCTGGATAGGATTGGAATGGTTAATATTTTGCTGGATGAAATGGTTGTCCCTGAATTAATCCAGGGCGAAGCAAATCCGGAAAATATTTTTAATACAGCTTCAAAAATATTATCTGATGATCAGGTTTATGAAAATGCGAAGATTAAACTTGGAAAAATAAGAGAAAAACTTGGCAGTGATGGTGCTTCGAAAAAGGCAGCCTTGTCAATTCTGGAAATATTGAATGAGTCTTAAAAACACCAAACAACAGGTTCTCAGATTTTTAGGAGATCATTTTCTGTACTATATAATAACTGCTCTTTGTAAAAGTTTAAAAATTAAAAAAGAGAATTACAAAGTCATTGAAAATCTGAACTCAATAAATCAGAATTATGTTTTAGCTTTCTGGCATGGAACAATGCTTCTGCCATGGTATCTGCACGGAGCTCCAAACTTTGCTGCACTGACAAGTAAAAGTAAAGATGGTGATCTTCTTGCAAAGGTTTTGAAAAAATGGAAATACCAGGTTGTTCGCGGTTCCAGCAGCACTGGCGGTGATGTTGCCCTCGGAATTATGGTTGATTATGCAAGGAATAAATATTCAATTGCAATTACTCCTGATGGACCAAGAGGACCAAGACAGAAGTTTAAAGCTGGTGCGGTAGTTACAGCAAAGAAAACAAAAATTCCCGTTGTGCTTACAGGTGTTGGTTTTAAAAGAAAAAAATATTTAAGCAACTGGGACAAATTTGAAATACCTTATTTCTTTACTCATGCAAAAGTAGTTTATTCGGATCCGATTTATGTTGATACTAATCTTACTTATGATGAAACTTCAGCAGTAATTTCAAAATGTGATGAAGAGTTGAATAAGCTTCAATTGCAGGCTCAGGATTTCAATAGTTAATAATGAATTTTCTAAAAGTCATATTATATCCTTTAGTACCCATTTATGCATTTGTAATCTGGCTGAGGAATTTTCTATTTGATAATAACTTTTTTAAGAGCCGAAAAGTAAAAGCAAAAGTTTTTTCTGTAGGAAATATATCTTTTGGCGGCTCAGGAAAAACTCCAGTTACAATTTTCCTTGCTAATCTGTTAAAGTCGGGTGGATTTAAAGTTGGTGTTCTCAGCAGGGGATACGGCAGAAAATCAAGAGGATATATTCTGGTTTCTGATGGCAGAAAGTTTCTGAGTACTGTCGATAAATCCGGAGATGAAATTTATCATACTGTACTTGATTGTGCTGTTCCTGCAGCAGTTTCTGAAAACAGAGTTCAAGGATCTGAAAGATTTATCAAAGACACTGGTGTAAATGCAATTGTTCTGGATGATGCATTTCAGCATCGCTGGATCAAGCGGGATGTTGATTTGCTTGTCATTGATCAGAGGTTTTTAACTGAAGATCATTTCTTCATAAATAATCTTCTTCCCACGGGAGTAATGAGGGAACCGTTTAGTTCTATCAAAAGAGCAAGTGCGGTGATCATCAACAGAAAATTTATGGAAAAGAAAGAGATCCCGGTTAATCTTAAAAAATATTTTCAAGATAAAAGAATTTTTACAGGTTTTTATAAAGCAATCAGTTTCTTCGACTTAAAGCGTAAGACTGAGCTTAGCCTAGATGAATTTCAGGGACAGAAAAGTCTTGTTGTTTCTGGAATAGCAACTCCTTTTTCGTTCCTAAATATCTTAAGGCAAACAAAAGTCGATACTCTAAACAAGCTTATTTTCAAGGATCATAAACGATATACATTTGATGATATTCAAAGAATAAGACAGTTGTTTTATTCAACTAATTCACATTCTGTGGTTACAACTGAGAAGGATGCGGTAAAATTAACCAAATTTGCACGTGAGATGGACGACATCGACATCTATTATTTAAAAATAAAATTCTCTTTAGATGATGAAGAAGCCTTTAAAGGCTTTATCTTTGGGGTCTGAAAATTTTCTTTTTAGCACATATTTCAATAAATAATCTAATTTCGGAGGAAATATAAATGCCCAGAAAATATGTATACTTTTTCGGAGGAAAGAAGGCCGAAGGAAAAGCGGAGATGAAAGGACTACTTGGTGGTAAAGGAGCCAATCTTGCGGAGATGGTAAATATATCATTACCAGTGCCTGCAGGATTTACTATAACTACAGAGGTTTGTACTTACTATTACGATAACAAAAATAAATATCCAAAAGAATTAAAAGCTCAGGTTCTAGCTGCACTTAATAAAGTGGAAAAAGAAATGGGTGCAAAGTTTGGAGATTCTGAAAATCCGTTACTTCTTTCCGTGAGAAGCGGAGCCCGTGCATCCATGCCGGGAATGATGGATACAATTCTAAATCTTGGTCTTAATGATGAATCAGTCCAGGCTTTAATCAAGAGGACAAACAATCCACGATTTGCGTATGATTCATACAGAAGATTTGTTCAGATGTATGGTGATGTTGTGCTCGGTTTGAAACCAGTACACAAACACGACGAAGATCCTTTTGAAGTTATACTCGACAAGAAAAAACATCAGCACGGATTTAAGCTTGATACAGAATTAACAGCAGATCATCTTAAACAATTAGTTGAAGAATTTAAAGTTGCCATTAGAGAAAAAACCGGTCACGATTTTCCGGATAATCCAATGGATCAACTATGGGGTGCCGTTGGAGCAGTATTTGGTTCATGGATGAATGAAAGAGCAATTGTTTACAGAAAACTAAATAATATTCCCGCAGATTGGGGAACAGCAGTAAATGTTCAGTCAATGGTTTTTGGTAATATGGGAGAAGATTCCGGAACCGGTGTTGCATTTACACGCGATCCAGCCAGCGGAGAAAATATTTTTTATGGCGAGTACTTATTTAATGCTCAAGGAGAAGATGTAGTTGCCGGAACAAGAACGCCACATCCGATATCTGAATTGAAGAAAGAGGATCCGAAAATATATAAGCAGCTTGATGATATCAGAAAAATACTTGAGAAACATTACAAGGAAATGCTGGACGTTGAATTTACAATTCAACAAGGCAAATTGTGGATGCTTCAATGCCGTGTTGGAAAACGTACCGGATTCGCTGCCATCAAAATGGCTGTTGATATGGTGAAGGAAAAATTAATTTCCAAAGAAGAAGCAATCAGCAGAATTGAACCTAACCAGTTGAATCAGTTACTCAGACCAATCTTTGATCAAAAGGAAAAGAACAAAGCAATTTCAGAAGGAAAACTTCTTGCTAAAGGCTTAAATGCTGGTCCTGGAGCTGCTTCTGGTAAAGTCGCTTTAAGTGCACAGGATGCTGAAGAAATGGCAGCAAAAGGCGATCCTGTTATTCTTGTTAGAATTGAAACTTCTCCAGAAGACATTAAAGGAATGAATGCTTCGGAAGGAATTTTAACAGCACGTGGTGGAATGACTTCTCACGCAGCATTAGTTGCAAGACAAATGGGTAAAGTTTGTGTAGCTGGTTGTGGTGCTTTAAAAATTAATTATAAGGAAAGAACAATCGGTGTTGAAGGTAAAAATGATATAGTTCGTGAAGGAGAGTATATTTCAATTGATGGAAGTACCGGTGAAGTAATAAAAGGAAAACTTGAGACAAAACCATCTGAAGTAATTCAGGTTCTAATTTCACAAACTATGCAGCCGAAAGAATCTTCTGTTTATCAGACTTACTCAAGCCTGATGAAATGGGCTGATGAAATCAGAACTATGAATGTAAGAACTAATGCAGATCAACCTGACCAGGCAAGAAATGCAATTGCTTTCGGTGCGGAAGGAATTGGCTTATGCAGAACCGAGCACATGTTTTTTGGCGGTGACAGGATAACTTCTGTCAGAAAAATGATTGTCTCTGATACTGTAGAAGACAGAAAAGCTGCACTCGCAGAACTTCTTCCATTACAGAGAGAAGACTTTGAAGGAATATTTGAGGCGATGAAAGGAAGACCTGTAACAATCAGAACACTTGATCCACCACTGCATGAATTTCTTCCTCATTCAGAGAAAGAAATTGCTGAACTTGCATCTGAACTTGGAATCGAAGTATCAAAACTCAAAGCAAAGATTGAAAGCCTTCACGAGTTCAATCCTATGCTTGGTTTCAGAGGTTGCAGGCTTGGTGTTGTTTATCCCGAAATTACTGAAATGCAGGCAAGAGCAATTATTGAAGCCGCAGTGAACGTTTCAGTAAAAGGTATTCCTGTAAAACCAGAAATTATGATTCCACTTGTTGGTCACGTAAAAGAATTTATTCTTCAGGAAGAAATTGTAAGACGAGTTGCTAAAGATGTTATGAATGAAAAAGGAAAGAAAATAAGTTATCTCGTCGGAACGATGATTGAACTTCCAAGAGCTGCTTTAACTGCAGATGAAATTGCTGGAAGAGCTGAATTCTTCAGTTACGGAACAAACGATCTTACTCAAACTACATTTGGGTTATCAAGAGATGATGCCGGTAAATTCTTGCCACTTTATGTTCAGAATGAAATATTACCAACTGATCCGTTTGAATCGCTTGATCAAACTGGTGTTGGTCAGCTTGTTGAGATGGGAACAAGAAAAGGAAGATCAGTTCGTAAAGATCTGAAGGTTGGAATTTGCGGTGAGCACGGCGGTGAACCTTCTTCAGTTGAATTTTGTCATAGAACCGGACTCAATTATGTTAGCTGTTCTCCTTTCAGAGTTCCGATTGCAAGACTTGCTGCAGCAAGAGCAGTGATAAATGAAAAGAAACTGAAGAAGTCAGCTTCAAAGAAAAAGAAATAAAATTAATTATAAGCGGGTGGTAGTCTGCCATCCGCTTAATCAATCTAATTATAAAGGATAAAAAAGGATGAAACTTTCAGATTTCAGTTACAATCTGCCCAAAACATCAATTGCTAAATATCCCATTGCACCAAGGGATAAATCAAAACTATTGGTCTTAAATAGAGAAACACAAGAGATGGAATCCAAACGTTTCACCAATGTTGTTGACTACATGAACAAAGGCGATGTGCTGGTAGTGAACGAAACACGCGTATTCCAGGCAAGGTTATTTGGAAAAAAGGAAAAGACTCATGCTAAAATTGAAGTCTTCCTTTTAAGAGAACTGAATTCTGAAGAAGGCATCTGGGATGTTATTGTCGATCCAGCTAGAAAAGTCAGAATAGGAAACAAAATATATTTCAATGATAAACTTTGGTGCGAGGTAATTGATAACACAACTTCGCGCGGAAGAACAATCAGGTTTAACCAATCAGGTAATATCTTTAAAGCGGTGGAAAAAATCGGACAAACTCCGCTTCCCCCGTATATCAAAAGAGAAGCAGAGCCATCAGATAAGGAAGATTATCAAACCGTTTTTGCACGCGTTGATGGTGCCGTTGCTGCACCAACTGCAGGACTTCATTTCACCAAACAGCTTCTTCAAAAAATTCAGAAGAAGGGAGTCACTATTGTCCCTGTCGTTCTTCATATCGGATTAGGAACATTCAGACCTGTAGAGGTTGAAGATTTGACAAAGCATAAAATGGATTCTGAGTTCTTTGAAATCCCTGCAAAATCTGCAGAAATAATAAATCACGCTATGCACCAAAAACATAATATTTTTGTTGTTGGTACGAGTGCGTGTCGAGCGCTTGAAACAAGCACAACGGCGGACGGCTTTGTAAAACAAAATCGCGGCTGGACTGATAAGTTCATTTTTCCGCCTTATGATTTTAAGATTACAAAAAAGCTAATCACAAATTTTCACGTTCCCGAATCAACTTTGTTAATGCTCGTTTGTGCTTTAGCTGGAAATGATTTAGTGTTGAAAGGCTATAAGAAAGCCCTTAAAGAAAAATATCGTTTCCTTAGTTACGGCGATGCAATGCTGATACTGTAACCGAAGTGGTTGCTGAAATGAAAACTTATGTTATAATTCCAGCCGGAGGAAAAGGAAAAAGAAGCGGAACGGAAACTCCGAAACAGTATTTGAAATTCCACGGCAAAGAATTAATCGCATACACACTTGAAGTTTTTCAGAAGAATAATCTTGTTGATGAAATTATTATTTCTGCAGAACCAACTTACTTTTCCTTGCTTGAAGAGATTAAAAAGAAATTTAGTCTCACCAAAATATCCAATATTGTTGAAGGTGGAGAAGAAAGACAGGATTCTGTTTACAATGCTCTCAAATCTATTAATGCAAACAATGATGATTTAATTGTTGTTCACGATGCAGCCCGTCCACTGCTTCCCGAAAATATTTTATCCAAATCAATAATCACCGCAAGAGAAGAAGGCAATGCACTTGTATGCTTGAAAGCAAGAGATACTTTGCTGAAAGGCGATCATTTTGTAAAAGAATATGTTGACAGGTCAGAAATGTATTACGTGCAGACACCGCAGATTTTTAAGTATGGTGATCTGATGAAAGCAATGAAGAAAGCTTACGAAAAAAACTTTATCGGAACAGATGAATCAATGCTTATTAAGCAGCTTGGAATAAATATTAATATTGTTGAAGGCTCAATGCTGAATTTTAAAGTTACAACCGCCACTGATATTGAAATTTTTAAAAAGCTGACAAGTCACAACTCATAATTGCCTTTCCCAGCCAAATCTGTCTCATTTCACTTCTCTAATCATTAAATTTCATTAGATAAAAAAATAATTTCGGGAACGTATTCACTTCCTGGAAGTAAAACTACCAGTTAAAATAATTGAATTGGGAGTTTTATAATTATGAAAAAAATAAAGGTAGCTGCAATGAAAAATAGATATATTCTTCTGCTTGTTCTTCCGATAGCATTTCTTTTCTTGTCATTTTCAAATTTAATTCCCGGAATTAGTTTGCTGAGTAATTCGGATGGAAACGAATTCGTATATCAATTCAAAGATGATTATAAATCTGCGTGGAGAACTGTTGATTCACTAGAACAGCAAGGACTTACACGTTCTGCTTTGGAAGTTGTTGAACAAATTTATAATGCAGCAAAGGAAGACAATAACCAGCCTCAGTTTATTAAATCTGTATTTTATAAGTTAAAATACGGCAACTACATCGAAGAAGACAGTCACGTTAAAATTGTTAAAGATGTAAAAGCTGAAATTGAAGCTGCTTCCTTTCCAGCAAACGCAATTCTCGAATCAATTCTTGCAAATATTTACTGGCAGTTTTATCAAAACAATAGATGGAGATTTCAGAATCGGACTGAGACTGTGAATTTTGATAATGAGGATTTTCAGACGTGGGATCTTTCCAGACTTATAAGAGAAATCACGAAATATTTCCACGCCTCACTTGAAGAAAGTGATAAGCTGAAGAAAATCTTCTTAAAAGAGTTTGAAGATATTTTAGTTTACGGAACGACTGAACATTCATATCTCCGTCCGACAATGTATGATCTACTTGCGCATCAGGCACTTGCATTTTTTGTAAATGATGAAGCATCAGTTACACAGCCTGTTTACAAATTTGAATTAAAGAATGAAGAAGATTTTTCTCCTGCAGATGATTTTGTTGATATAAGTTATACGACTAAAGACTCACTTTTATTAAAGTTTTATGCAATCCAACTGTACCAGAATTTAATTGCATTTCATCTTGATGATAAGGAAAAAGATGCTTTGATTGATGTTGATCTTGCAAGATTGAATTTTGTTAGAAGTGAAAGTGTAAATTCTCTAAAAGACAGTCTGTATCTCAATGCAATTGTAGAGATGGAAAAGCAATTCAAGGATGTTCCTTATTCATCTCTCATCTCTTTTAACATCGCACAATATCATTACAACGAAGGTGCGAAATATGATCCGAACGGTTCAGATAATTACAAATGGGAAATCAAGAAAGCACTTGAGATTTGTAATTCGACTATCGAAAAATATCCTGATACTTTCGGTGCGAGTGAATGCAGATGGCTTCAGAATGCAATATTACAGAAAAGTTTAAGTGTTCAGACTGAATATGGAAATCTTCCTGATCAACCGTTTCGTTCTTTAATTACTTATAAAAATGTGAATAAAATTTATCTGCGAATTTTTCCCTGGCAGGAATCATTAGATCAAACAAAAAATAGACTTGATGCACAAAAGCTCTATCAACGGTATGCTTCACAAAAACCAATTCAGGAATGGTCCGTTAATTTGCCTGATGATAAAGATTTTCAGCAGCACAGTGTTGAAATTAATATGCCCGCATTATCAGTTGGACAATATTTGATTCTTGTAGGAACAGATCCTGAATTCTCTTATGAAAAAAATGCAGTCGGTTATAGTAAAACGTGGGCTACAAATATCAGCTACATCAGGAAAGAAACAGGAGAAAACAAAGTTTTATTCTATGCACTTGATAGAAAATCCGGAAACCCTTTTTCGAATATCAACGTTGAAGTTTATGGACAGAAGTATGTTCCTGATGCGAGAGAATACCAATTCTTCAAACTTAAAACCGGAAAGACGGATGGCGACGGCGGATTTGAATTCAAAAAAGATGACAATCAATACAACACTTACAAAGTTGTTTTCATAAACGGAAAAGACAAATTCGAATCGCAGAATTTTTATTCCTACTCCTACCAGGAAACTACGCAAAAAAGAAACACGACTTTCTTCTATCTCGACAGAGCAATTTATCGTCCCGGACAGATCGTTTACTTCAAAGGGTTGATGATTAATACTGATGGCAAAAAAGATCACAAGATTGTTACAAACCAAACAAGCACAGTTACTTTCTACGATGCTAACTACCAGAAAATTACTGAAGCAACTTTCACAACGAACGAGTACGGAACTTTCAACGGAAAGTTTACAATTCCGTTTGGAAAGATTGGCGGTCAGTATATGATCTCGAATGAGAATGGTTCTCAATCATTCAGAGTTGAAGAATACAAACGACCAAAGTTTGAAGTGAAGTTCGAACCTGTAAAAGGCAGTTATTCTCTCAACGACAAAGTCACAGTTGAAGGATTTGCAAAAACATATTCCGGTGCAAATCTGAATGATGTTGATGTGAAATACAGAGTTGTACGGACAGTTTATTTCCCTTATTACGATTTCAGATGGAGATGGTATTACAACTGGTTTTGGGGAAGATACAATGAAATGGAAATCACGAACGGAGTTACAACAACCGATAAGGAAGGGAAATTTAAAGTTGATTTTGATCTGGTTCCTGATCTTTCAATGCCGAAAGAAACCAAACCGGTATTCAGCTACACTGTTTATGCAGATGTAATTGATGTTACAGGTGAGACTCATTCAGCTCAGACTTATGTAAGTGCAGGTTACGTAGCGTTAGTTGCAAACATTAATCTCACTGAAATTATAAATTCATATGTGATTGATAAGTATCAGGTCTCAACAACAAACCTGAACGGTCAGTTTGAACCAGCACCGATATCAATTGAAGTTTATCGATTAAAAAATCCGGCTAGAATTTTCAGAAACAGACTTTGGGCAAAACCGGATAAGTTCTTAATGACAAAAGATGAATTCTATCAGAACTTTCAGCACGATATTTATGATGAAGAGAATGAATACTTCAACTGGGAAAAAGAGCGAAAAGAATTCACAGCCAGCTTTACTACGGTTGACAGCTCGTTTATTTCTTTCAAGAATTTACCTGAATGGCAGCCGGGCAAGTATGTCCTGATACTGAAAACAAAAGACAAAAACGGAACTCCTGTTGAGCTTGAAAAATATTTCACTCTGTTCGATCCAGAATCTGATAAAACTCCGCTGAACGAATCGAGCTGGGTTTATATGGATGAAAGAAGTTATGAACCCGGAGAAACTGTAACTCTTTACATTGGTTCTGCTGAGAAAAATGTTAAAGCACTTTTTGAATTAGAGTGTGATGGAAAGATAATAAGGAAAGAATGGATTGAGTTTGACAATGAACAGAAGAAAATTGATATCCCGATTAAAGAAGAATACCGTGGAAATCTTTTCGTCCGCATTTCGTCAATCGTAAATAATTATCCATACATTTTTACAGATGATATTGTTGTTCCGTGGACAAATAAACAATTAAATATTTCCTTCGAAACTTTCCGAAGAAAGCTTCTTCCTGGTTCACAAGAGGAATGGAAGCTGAAAATATCCAGGCCGAATGGTGATGCAGTTGCAGCCGAACTTTTAGCATCTATGTATGATGCTTCACTGGATGTTTTTGCAGCAAACTACTGGGGATTTAATGTTTATCCATATTTCTATCCAAGATATTACTGGACTACGGATAATAATTTTCATTCTGTCAGTTCAAATTTCTATAATGAAGAATGGAATCCATACTATTACCGGAATTACATCTATTATCCATACATCAACAATTTCGGATTTTATTTTTATGGATATGGTTATGGAGGATATCGTGATGGAAGATATGATATGGTTTCAAAAAGTTCTGTTAGTGATGAACTTTCTTTGCTATCAGGAGATATGGTTGCGGAAACTGAATCTGGGGGTGAGAAAAAAGAAAAATTAACAACCAATGCAATGAAGGTAATGGTTGCTAAGGATGGAGATATTAAATCACTACCTGATAGAAACAAAACAGCTGAGCAGTCTTTAGAAGGAGTTACTCTTAGAAAAAATTTAAATGAAACAGCTTTCTTCTATCCTGAATTAAGAACGAACGAAAAAGGTGAGATAATAATTTCCTTCACAGTGCCGGAAGCGTTAACAAGATGGAAATTTATGGGCTTTGCTCTCACCAAAGATTTAAAAAGTGCAATTGTTTACAATGAAACTGTGACTCAGAAAGATCTGATGATAATGCCGAATCCCCCGAGATTTTTAAGGGAAGGAGATGAAATTTATTTCACTGCAAAAGTCAGTAACCTTTCGGATAGTTCAATTTCTGGTTCAGCAACTTTGCAATTGTTCGATGCATTCACGATGAAACCTATTGATGCACTTTTTGAAAATACTGATAATATAAAATCATTCTCAGCAGAAAAAGGAATGAGCGAAGGATTAAGCTGGAGACTGAAAATCCCTCTCGGCAAAGTTGATGCGATTGTTTACCGGGTGATTGCAACTTCCGGAAAACATTCTGATGGTGAGGAAAATGCTCTTCCGATTTTGATTAACAGAATGCTTGTTACAGAAACACTTCCTCTTCCTGTAAGAGGAAACCAGACGAAGACTTTCATTCTTAAAAAGCTGATGGAAAATAGTTCAACAACGTTGCAGAATTATAATCTCACACTTGAGTTCACTGCAAATCCTGCGTGGTATGCAATCCAGGCTTTGCCTTATATGATGGAATATCCGTACGAATGTATCGAGCAGGTGTTCAACAGGTTCTATGCAAACAGTATTGCAACTCATATCGCGAACTCAAGTCCGAAAATCAAAAAAGTTTTTGATAGCTGGAAAGAAGTTGATAAAGATGCTCTGCTTTCAAATCTTGAAAAGAACCAGGAGTTGAAGTATGCACTTCTTGAAGAAACTCCGTGGGTTCTCGATGCACAGGACGAAAGTGAAAGAAAAAGAAGAGTCGGACTTCTGTTTGATCTTGTGAAGATGGCTGGTGAGCTTGAACGAGCAGAAAAGAAAATTCAGGAAATGCAATATTCAAACGGCGGATGGCCGTGGTTCCCGGGACTTCCTGAGAACCGTTTCATCACTCAATATATTGTTGTTGGAATGGGACATCTTGAAAGACTTGGTATAAAAGATATCAGAGACAATGCAACAACGTGGCAAATGCTGCAGAAAGCTGTCGTTTACACTGACGTAAGAATGTATGAAGATTATGAATGGATAAAGAAGCACGGAATTCTCGATAAGAAAAACATCGGTTATATTCAGGCACAATATCTTTACGGAAGAAGCTACTATCTCGATATTCCTGTCGATGACAAATACAAAGAAGCTTTTGATTACTGGAAAGGTCAGGCACAAAAGTATTGGTTAAGCAATAACAAGTATATGCAGGGAATGATTGCGCTTGCTCTTTACAGAATGTATGATGCGAAGACAGCAAAAGCAATTATCAAATCGATTATAGAAAACGCTGTGTTCAATGATGAAATGGGAATGTACTTTAAGGAAGAATGGGGATGGTGGTGGTACCAAGCGCCGATTGAAACTCAGGCATTGCTGATTGAAGCAGTCGATGAAATTGTGAAGGATCAGAAGTCAGTTGATGATATGAAAGTCTGGCTGTTGAAACAAAAACAGGTTCAGGATTGGAAAACAACCAAAGCAACTGCAGAAGCCTGCTACGCACTTTTGCTGCGAGGAAGTGATTGGCTTGCTGATACAAAGATGCCGGATATAACAATTGGTGGTGAGAAGCTTGATCTTCTTAACAATCCTGAAATTCATATTGAAGCTGGAACAGGATATTTTAAAACTTCGTGGAAAGGTGAAGAGATAAAACCTGAAATGGGAGAAGTAACAGTAACAAACAATAATAATGTTGTTGCGTGGGGTTCACTCTACTGGCAGTATTACGAACAGCTTGATAAAATTACTCCGGCTGAAACCCCGTTGAAGATAAATAAGAAGTTGTTCCTTGAATTAGATTCTCCAACAGGAAAGAAAATCACTCCGGTTGATGAAAACACAAAACTGAAACCGGGCGATCTGGTAAAAGTAAGAATCGAAATCCGTGTTGACCGCGATATGGAATTCGTTCATATGAAGGATATGCGTGCTGCAGGATTTGAACCGATAAATGTTCTTTCACAGCACAAATACCAGGATGGTTTGTATTATTACGAAAACACACGTGATGCTGCTACAAACTTCTTTATGGACTGGCTGCCGAAAGGAACTTATGTGTTTGAGTATCCATTGCGAGTTACTCACAAAGGAGATTTCTCAAACGGAATTACAACAATACAATGTATGTATGCGCCAGAATTCGCAAGTCATTCGGAAGGTGTGAGAGTGAAAGTAAATTAACATCGTAGCACAGATTAATAATCTGTGCTACTGAAACAAAATCTTAAAATAAAATATTAGTTGATATGAAAATATTGATTGTTTTAATTTTTACTTCGATGACCATTTATTGTCAAGACGGACCAATAAATTGTGATTCTATAATATTCAGACAAGATATAAGAACTGTTTATTATGACAAGATGCCAGAATTGATTGGTGGTCTGGATAGTCTGCAGTCAAGATTAAAATATCCTAAGGAGGCATTGGACAAAAATATCGAAGGAAAGGTATATGTTATTGTTGTCATTGATACCATTGGTAATCAGCATTGCGCAAGAGTAATTAAAAGTTTGGGTTATGGTTGTGATGAAGAAGCTTTAAGACTTATTCAAACTTCCAAATTTATTCCAGGTATTTGGAAAGGGAAACCATATACTATGCCGATTTCAATTCCATTAATTTTTTCACCGAAGGAAAAGAAAAAAGAATAATAACCTGAGTTTGTCGAAGATCCTTCTGCTCAAATCATTCTTTTAATTGTGATACACCCGAATTTGAACAAACTTAATTTGTCGGTAAGTTTTCAACAGAAAATTTTAGAAGATACTTAAACAATTATTGAAGGTAAATATCAATTGAAAGATCAAACTGAAAGACCAATACAAAACACAATTGCCGTTTTTATAGATTTTGAAAATTTGTACTACTCCTCGCTAAATAATTACGGTGAAGCACCCGATTTAATGATAATCAGAAATCTATGTGAGAAGAAAGGAGGAATAGCATCCATACAGGCATTTGGAGATTGGGTTCGTTTTAATGAGCATATAAATAGTCTTCAGACAACAGGCATTCAACCGGTTTTTACTCCTTTATCACGTACAGAAAAAAGCAGTGCGGATACTTTTATTTGTGTTCACGCAATGAAGCTGTTTATGCAGAATGAAAATATTAATACACTAATTCTTGTTTCAGGCGATCGTGATTTTATTCCGCTATTAACGGAATTGAGATCACTTGGCAAAAATACTTTTCTTATGGGTGTGCCTGGTTCAATTTCACGTGACCTTGTGAATGTTGCGGATGGAATAATTGAATATCAGCCGGAAAAAATTAAACATAAAGAATCGAAATCGCTGCAGACTCCTCAAAAGAAAGTGAGCAGTCAAATTGAGAATAGTATTATATCGCTGTTGAAAAAAGAAAATCGCAGAGTGAATGTTGCAACTATCGGAATAAAAATTAAAAAGGAACATCCCACATTCAATCACAAAGAGTTTGGCTACGATAAACTATCGCAATTTCTTGATAGCTTTTCACAAATTAAAGTCGAGTATGATGAAGATAAGCTGGTTGCGTACGCCAGTTTAGTGAAATAGATTACGCATAAAGATGACATCTTTTCAGAAAGATGTCATCTTTGGTAAAAAGCCGAGAATTTATTTTGCAGGTTCGTGAGCTTTCTTCAGCATTAAAAAATTACCTGCCGTTATTAATGCAAGACCAAGCAATGCAAATAAGCTCCAGGTATATTCTTCAAAAAATGTTGAAA
>Ga0208980_10000264_pt1 | contig 28243 bp, 25 predicted proteins | sample WetSurMetagenome_3_FD_187993 | JGI IMG/M metagenome (GOLD analysis project Ga0208980, IMG submission 187993) | Wetland microbial communities from Twitchell Island in the Sacramento Delta, sample from surface sediment Aug2011 Site A1 Bulk (version 2) | ecosystem: Environmental > Aquatic > Marine...
TTTCAGACACCTTCAAGCCGGTACAACCGAGCGGCGATTTTGTTCGAAAACTTAAGCAGCGCCTGTCTACAACACCTCCCCTTCACTTGGAAGAAGATTACTCCACCGGTTGGATGTGGTGGATTTTGGGTTTTATATTATCAATAATGGGATTCTATTTTTTCAAGCGCTTGTGGCGTTATCTTAATACCGGTAAATGAAATTCCAGTCTGATTGGGCAGCTGATCTGGTGCGCAATTACACCAGACCGAGTTTGTCAGATAATTCTGCCTGTGAAGGTTCAGTTAGAGTCGATCCATCCGGAAATAATAAAGTCGGCACCGAACGATAACCGTGATTTGTTTTTAATACGAACTCCTCACCAGCCTTATCTTTGTCAATATCAATATAGTCGTATGAGATCTGGTGTCGATCGAGGAAAGCTCTTGTGTTGCGGGACATATAACACCAGGCAGTGGCGTAAAAAACTAATTTTTGATCCTTTTCCACCAGGTTATTCTCCTTTTTTCGCAGATACATAAGTGTGATCGTTAACGAATTCCACCAGTATTTCAGCATCAGTGATGAGGTCGTATCCTTCCGGCAGATTGTATTGCTCATTCACCCGTTGGCATAACCGCCGGGCGACTTGCTGTATTTCATCAGGGATGCTGGGATGGGTTGAAAAAGCCACCATTAGATTGTAATAGTTATACGAATTTTGAGTGAAAGGTTTAAGACGGTTGTATTCTCTCACGGCGATCCCGGCTGCCCGGCGTGCAGCCACTCGCGAACGACCTCCCATTTGATCCTGGGCGGCTTTTCGGGCGATTTGTAACTCAATTTCGATTTCATCCTGCCAGGTGGTTGGCATATTGATATTTTACCCGATTGGTCGAAGTCATCCCTTCACTTAATCAAAAGGTTGAATAGGGTAAAATTGGGTTCTATGCGGAATAATTGAGTCAGGAATACATGAATTATCAAAAACTTATCAACAGTCGCTTTGGGGTGGGAAGCGCCCTTCTTTTTGGCCAATTGATGCCGCGAGCTGTCGGGTATCCACTGGCCAGGAAAATTGCCCACTGGTTTTCCAGCAGCGAATCCAGTTCGCTGGTTGATGCCATGCGTGTTAATCAATCGGTAGCGCATCATGGCGAATTGAACTCGGAACAGTTGGATGACCTGGTTACCAATGTATTCATGAATTCAGGATATGCTCTTTATGAGCTATATCACAATTTGCATAGCCCTAAAACCATAAACAGCATGGTCGAATATTCAGATGATTTTTCACAGATGCTGGAGCACTACCAAAAAAGCGGGAAAGGTGCCGTCATTGTGGCGCCCCACCTGGGCAGTTTCGATATCGGTGGCCTGGCTTTGGCTGTACGAAAGGTATCCTTTCAAACACTCTCCTTCCCCAACCCGACAGAGGGCTACCAGCTTCAAAACTATATCCGTGAGAAGTACGGCTTATATGTCACACCCATGTCTGTCAGCAGTATGCGGGAAGCCGAGCAACGCTTGCGCAATGGTGGCCTGGTATTGACTGGTCTCGACCGCCCATTGCCGAATTCCAACTACAACCCCAGATTTTTCGGGCGACCAACCTCATTGCCGGTTGCATATATCGCGATGGCGATCAAGAATCAAGTGCCTGTCGTTGTGGTGTGTTGCTATTCAATAGGGAAACAATTCATACTGGATGCTTCAGAAATAATCGAAATGGTTCACTATCAGGATCGTCAGGAAGGGATCGAACGCAACGCTGAGCGTGCCCTGAGCGAAGCGGAAAAAATGATCCTCGCTCATCCAGAGCAATGGTTTATGTATTACCCATTATGGCCTGAGTTGATCGGCACAATCTAACGAAACCGAGCGGGTAGTCATCTAGTCCCGCATTAATGTCTATCAACTCAACTTGGTTTTTGGTAAGCCTGACCGGATAAGGCGCCTCAGGTATAATACCGGTATAAATAAATCCAGGTTTATCGTGGAGTGAATTCATGCAAAAAATCGATGACCATAAACGCATCAATGATATCCTGCTGGGACCTTTGGAACGACCTGCCCTGGCCTGGTTGGCAGCCCACATGCCTAAATGGGTAACACCAGACCTGCTGACCATAATCGGGCTTTTCGCCTCGCTGCTGATCTTCGTCAGTTACTGGCTGACCCAGAAGAGCAGTGCTTTTCTCTGGCTGGCAAGCTTTGGTTTCGTGCTCAACTGGTTCGGTGACAGCCTGGATGGGACTCTGGCTCGTTATCGCAAGATCGAACGACCCAAATATGGATTTTTTGTGGACCATGTCATTGATGCCATTGATGAAGTGATGGTATTCCTGGGGTTAGGTCTTTCACCTTATGTAAGCTTCACAGTTGCCAACCTGGCTTTGGTTGGGTATTTGCTGGTTTCGATCCAGGTCTATATTTCAACAGCAGTTCATAGTGTCTTCAAGATTTCTTATGGAAAATTAGGTCCCACAGAAATTCGGGCAATTGCCATCCTGGCCAACACCTTCATCTTCTTCGTGGGAAACCCCACGATAAAACTACCTTTCTTTGGACAGGTGGCAATATATGATGTACTCGTCGGAGCTGTGGCCATCATCTTGTACTATATCTTTTTTTCAAGCTCGATTGTACAAATGCGTATCCTGGCAAAAGAGGATGCCGCACCGAAAAAGAAAAACTGAATGGGATTAAATTAATAGAGAGCGGTCAAAAGTGACCGCTCTCTTTTTTAATATCGTAAGGACCAATTATCCTAGCAAACCGGTGACGATTGCCAGCAATAAGCCGCCGGCAATCACACTACCCAATTGACCCGCAGTATTGGAACCCATGGCATGCATCAGGATGAAATTATCGTAATCCTCTTCCTGAGCCATCTTGGCAGATAATCGGGCAGCCATCGGGAAAGCGCTGATGCCACAGGCACCGATCAGGGGATTCACTTTTCCGCGTGTAACGACTGCCATGAACTTGCCGAACGACAAACCGGCAACAGTATCCAGGACAAATGCCACCAGGCCAAGCCCAAGGATCATCAGCGTATCCGTGTTAAGGAAACTCTTGGCGACCATGGTTGATCCGATCGCCAAACCAAGAAAGAGCGTGGCAACGTTGATGATCTCGTTTTGAGCTGATTTACTGAGCCGGTCTACCACGCCACTGACCCTCAGAAGATTGCCGAGCATCAGGGTGGCGATCAGCGGGGCGGCATCTGGAGCGATCAGGCTGATAACGATCGTGACGATCAGCGGAAAAAGCACGAGGGCAGTCCGGCTGACGGGTTTGGCCTTATACTCCATCTTGATCAGGCGTTCCTTGCGCGTGGTCATAATTTTCATGATGGGAGGTTGGATGATCGGGATCAAGCTCATATAGGAATACGCAGCCACGGCAATGGGTGCCAGCAGCTCCGGTGCCAGCTTGGTTGAAACGAAGATGGCAGTCGGTCCGTCAATGGCTCCGATTACGCCGATCGAGGCAGCTTGGTTCAAGGGGAAGCCCAACAGGGTCGCCAGAATGAGCGTACCGTAGATACCAAATTGCCCAGCCGCACCCAGCAGGACAGTGGAGGGCATGGCTAACAGCGGTGTGAAGTCGATCATCGCACCAACCCCGATGAAGATCAACAAGGGAAACAGTTCGGTGGCTATGCCGGCATCGTAGATCACCTTCATCATTCCCGCTTCATTGGACATACCGATATTGGCCAGGATGCAGCCGAAGCCAATCGGTAGAAGTAAAACCGGTTCATATTCCTTGATAACCGCCAGGCCGATCAACACCAGCCCGACAAGGATCATGACGGCATTTCCCCAAGTGAAACCGGTCAAACCTTTTGAAATGTCAGAAAGTAGTTGGGTGAAATCCATGTTTTTTCACCCTCCTAATCGGTAAACACGAACAGGATCTGACCATGTTGGACGTGATCACCTGAATTGATCCTGACCTCGCTGATCTTACCGGCACGGGTGGATTTGATCGAGTTCTTCATCTTCATGGCTTCCAGGACGCAGACTTCCTTGCCCGGAGTGACACTATCACCGGCTTTAACATTGATCGAGATGATCACACCGGGGATGGGTGCGGCGATGGCTTTGGAGGTATCGCCGCCGGGTTGAGGTGCTGGAGCAGATCGAACGGAAGAGGCCGGGTGGGCAGTCTCAGCAGTCTTGGGTGCTGCAGGAACTGCAGATTCTTGGACTGTTTCTTCAGGCCAGACCTCAAAAGATTCACCGTTGAGGGTCGCCACGATGGGCCGTGCATTGACATCCCCAACCTCCACATCGTAGGAAGATTCATTGACTTTAACTGTTATTTTCATGGACTTAACCTCTCGGTTTTCTGTTATAGATTGTACTGATCTGGGCCAGGATATTGGCACGTGCGACCGCCTGCCAACTGGATGTCTCACTGGGTTGGCTGGGGGTGATATGAAAGGTTCTTTGTCCTGCGGCAATTGCAGCGGCTATTGCCACGGCGACGATTCCGGGTTTATTCAACTCAGGACCTGCGGTTTCAGTCGCTCCACCGCTTTCCTCGTCCTCATCTTCTTTGGAAGTTAAGGCCATGAAGTCATAACGGTTTGAGACTGAGACCATAACAGCCATAAATCCCCAGAGGAAGATGATCAGGATGAAAACCAGGCCCATACCGATGACTGTAATTAAAAGGGATTGTTGTAATGGAGTCATGTTTTTTCTCCTGACCTATAACGGCATATTGCCGTGTTTACGTTGGAGTGCAGGTGTGGCCTTGTTCTTCAGCGCAACCAACGCGGCGATGATCTTGATCCGGGTTTCGCTGGGTTCGATGACATCATCGAGGAAGCCGTGACTGGCAGCCGCATAGGGGTTGAGGAATTGATCGCGGTATTCCTGGACGAGTTTACTGCGCTCCTTGGTCTGATCTGAAGCCCCATCGATCTGCTTACGATAAAGGATATTGACAGCACCTTCAGGACCCATCACAGCGATTTCGGCACTCGGCCAGCCATAATTGACATCACCACCGAGGAACTTGCTGCCCATGACGATGTATGCCCCCCCGTAGGCTTTGCGGGTCACGACGCTGATTTTAGGAACACTGGCTTCGGAGAAGGCAAACAGGATCTTTGCGCCGTGACGAATCACGCCACCATGTTCCTGGTTGATGCCGGGTAGAAAACCGGGTGTATCCACAAACGAGATTAGCGGCAGGTTGAAGCTGTCAGCAAAACGGACGAAACGCGCGATCTTGTCGGAGGCATTGATGTCGATGCATCCGGCAGCCACATTCGGTTCCGACGCGACGATACCGACACTGAATCCCCCCAGGCGAGCCAGGCCAATAATGGCATTGCGGGCGTAGTTCGGTTGTACTTCGATGAACGTATCCGCATCCACCACCAGGTCAATCACGTCATGCATGGTATAAGGGGCAGAAGTATCTGCGGGGATGACATGATTTAATGCTTCGATCTTTTTAATGGAATTTGCTGCCGGGGCAACGAAGGGAGGGTTATCAATGTTATTGGACGGCAGGTAGCTCAGGATGCGGCGGCAGATACCAATGACTTCCTGATCCGACTTACCGGTAAGATGGGCTACTCCGCTGGTGCCGGTGTGGACATCGGCGCCACCCAAACCTTCGAAATCAATGACTTCGCCGGTGACCGATTTGATGACTTCCGGACCGGTGATGAACATGTAAGATTGCTGCTCGACCATGATGATCATATCGGTGAGCGCAGGGGAATAAGTGGCGCCACCTGCGCAGGGACCGAACATCAGACTGATCTGAGGAACGATGCCTGAGGTTTGTGCGTTGCGACGGAAGATCTCAGCATATCCACCAAGGCTGCGAACGCCTTCCTGGATGCGGGCGCCACCGGAATCAAGCATGCCAATCACTGGCACGCCGCTTTTTACCGCCAGGTCCATGACACGGCAGATCTTGCGTGCATGCATCTCACCGAGGGATCCTCCCTGGACCGTGAAATCCTGGGCATAGACATAGACTGTCCGGCCATCGATCAAACCAAAACCTGTTACCACGCCGTCACCAGGAACCTTGTCTGCATTGATGCCCATTTCATCACCCTGGTGGGTCATGTAAGGTTCAAGTTCGGTGTATGTGCCAGGGTCAAGCAGCAGGTCGATCCTTTCACGGGCAGTCAGCTTGCCTTTGGCTTTATGTTTGGCGATTCGTTCTTCACCACCCGCCTTCAAAGCTTTTTCCCTCATGTTGTGTAATTCGAGAATTCTGGGATCCTCTTTTGGCATTTTTTACCTCGATTAATATTTTTCTAAATGTATATTTGTGGTGATAACGTGATACTTGACTAAGAGATTGTAATACAACCTGCATTTGAATACAGGTAGTAAAAGGCATATCTTTAGCCTGACTATCCTCTCTAAATCATCCAGTTGAGATGTGCTCATTTGCTGTGCTGGAATGGGTTAAAGTGACAATTGACCACCCATATGACTGACATTTGACGACTTGCTTTAATATCTTCCTGTGATGATAATAAACAGATGACAACCGAAAGCGGGTGGTTTATCGGTTGATACATAATTGATTAACCAAAGATCGATTGCCTTATCCATGAAAGGAGACGTGCGACGATTAATTGTCATGACAGATAATGGATTTACCGGCATCATTATGTTAAAATGTAATTTCTTCTCCTTTTATCCATTGCATCCCGTGATGCAAAATCCACTCTTAGAAGGATGTGAATCATGAATAATGCGCATCCAGGACTTCCCGAGTTCGACTATATCAAGCCGGCTACCCTCCCTGAAGCCAGCCAATTCTTGGCTCAGCATACCGGTGAATCCCGCCCGTTCATGGGTGGGACAGATACTATCGTGCGCATGCGAGATGGTTTCTGGAAGGATAAATACCTGGTGGAGGTCAAGCATTTCGAAGGAATGACCTCGATCCATTTCGATCCCGCCAAGGGTTTGACCATTGGAGCTGCAGCACCCATGAACCAGGTGGCAGCCCATCCGGATGTCAGGAAGTATTACCCCCTGCTGGCAGAAGCTGCCAATAGTGTCGCCAGTTATCAATTGCGCAACCGGGCGACCATTGTGGGTAACATCTGCAATGCTTCCCCGGCGGGTGACACAACCGGTGCGTCCATCGTTTTAGATGGCGTCCTCAGCGTGCATGGTGTGAATGGAGTCCGAACGGAACCACTCAAGAATTTCTTCCTCGGACCCGGAAAAACAGTTCTTAAACCTGGTGATATCGTGACTTCCATCAGCTACCCACTCCCTGCGGATGGCTGGGCGGGCAAGTACATCAAACTTGGACGAAATGCCCTCAGTGACCTCTCCATTGTTGGAGTTACGGTTCTGGGATATCCCGACGCAACTGCCAAATCCGGTTTCCGCTTCCGCATAGCCCTGGCTTCAGTGGCACCGGTACCCTTCATCCCGACTGCAGCTGAGGCCGTCCTGGCTGAGAAGCCGATCAGCGATGCAGTCATTGATGAGGCGGCAACAGCAGCCATGGATGCCTGTACACCCATCGACGATGTGCGCAGCAGCGCCCGTTATCGCAAGCTGATGGTGCGCAATCTGACCCGCAAAGCCCTGGCTGAAGTCTGGGCTAAGATCAAGTAGAGCTCCCAGAGAACGGAGAATTAGTATGTCGACACATAAAATCAATGTCAAGATCAACGGCGGGCTCGAACAGGTTGAAGTCCCCTCGAATATGACCCTGCTATCCATGCTGCGTGAGAAACTGGCCATGACAGGCACCAAGAACGGTTGTGCCGCTGGTGAATGCGGCGCTTGCACGATCCTGCTGAATGGGGAACCGGTCAACAGCTGCATGGTGCTGGCAGTCGAGGCGGATGGCGCTGAACTGGTCACGGTCGAAGGCCTGGCTCATGAAGGTGAACTGGAAGTGATCCAAAAAACCATCATTGACAAAGGCGGCGTCCAGTGCGGGTTTTGTACGCCTGGCGTTCTGATCTCGGCTAAAGCATTATTAACCCGTAATCCGAATCCCAGCGAAGCGGATATCCGCGAAGCACTTGTCGGTAATCTATGCCGGTGCACCGGTTACGTACGTATCGTTGAAGCCGTTCAGGCAGCCGCCGAACAGCAGAAAGGGGCAGCTTAACGCGCAAGGTATCGGTTAAATTGCTTTACCGACCTTGTTCCTGCTGAATTGGAGGAAAAATGGACAAATTACAAAAATCCAAGGATAAGATCCCTGCCCCCGTTGGCGAAAGCATCACACGCGTGGATGCCCGCGAGAAGGTTACCGGCTCTGCCATCTTTACGGATGATATCCAATTTGGACCCGGATTGCTGTTTGCACGTATCAAGCGCAGCCCGTATCCGCATGCGAAAATATTAAAGATCGATGCCAGCAAGGCACTGGCACTGCCGGGTGTCAAGTGTGTGGTCACCGGCAAGGATTTTCCCGGTTATACAGGTCTCTACCTGCAGGATCGCCAGATCTTTGCCACCGAAAAGACCCGCTTCGTGGGTGAACCGGTCGTCGGAATCGCTGCGACAAGCGAAGAACTGGCTGAAAAGGCGCTGGACCTCATCGAGGTTGAATATGAGCCGATGGCGGCCGTGCATGATCCGGAGTACGGCATGTCCAAGGAGGCTCCCCTCATCCACCCGGACTTGGGTAAGTACACGGTGGCCAATTACATTTTCCCGAAGGCAGGCACGAATATCTCCAATCACTTCAAGATTCGCAAGGGGGATGTGGATGGCGCCTGGAAGAATTGCGCGGTGGTTGTTGAGCACCGCTACCAGATTCCACATGTCCAGCATGTTCCGATCGAAACACATATCGTCATCGCACGCGCAGAGGATACCGGCAAGGTGACTTTGTGGTCTACGTCTCAGTCCCCATTTGCCCAGCGCAACCTGATCGCCAAGGCACTCGGGATATCTCATAAGGATATCGAAGTCATTGCTCCCTACGTGGGTGGTGGTTTCGGCTGTAAAGCCGGCGCCAGCATGGAATCGCTGGTGGTGGCCATTGCCATGAAAGTACGCGGTCGACCGGTCAAATTGCGCCTGACCCGCGAGGAAGAATTCTATACGGCGTTCGTTCGCCAGGGTCTGGTGGCATATTTCAAGATGGGCTGCGACAAGGATGGCATGCTCCTGGCCATGGAGAACAAGTTCTATTGGGACAGCGGTGCTTATACCGAGTATGCGGTCAACATGACCCGCGCTTCCGGGTACAGCTCCAGTGGTCCTTATGATGTTCCGAATGTCAAGACCGATAGCTACTGCGTTTATACCAATCATCCGGTCACCGGGCCCATGCGCGGTTTTGGCATGCCGGAAATGCATTCCGGGCTCGAACAATGCATTGATGAGCTGGCTATTACGATGAAAATGGACCCGGTCGAGTTTCGTAAGTTGAACTGCGTCCAGGGTGGCGATATCATCGTGACCGGCATGGTCATGCACCCCACCGGCCTGACGGAATGCATTGAGAAAGCGGCCAAAGCGATCGATTGGGGTAAGAAGGAAAAACCCTCCGCCCCACACAAGCTGCGTGGTAAAGGTATCGCCTGCATGTGGAAAGCACCCGCCATGTCACCCAATGCCGGTTCCAGTGCCTGGGTCGAACTGAACGAGGATGCCACCCTGACCGTTGGTATTGGCGGCCAGGAGATCGGCCAGGGCACCCACACGGTCATGTCGCAGTTGGCGGCAGCCGCCCTGGGTGTTCCGGTCGAACACGTTCGCATCGCCAAACCAATCGATACCGATGTCAGCCCGTACGAGTGGCAGACTGTTGCCAGCCGTTTGACCTGGTCGATGGGCAATGCAGTCGTTAACGCTGCCCGGGATGCCCGCCAGCAGATCCTTGAGATCGTCGCCAAGGCCTGGAAGGAAGATCCCGAGGACCTGGATATCGTTAATGGCAACGTCATCTCTTATAAAAGTGAGGAATCCATCCCGCTGCATGATATTGTCATCTACGGTATGCCCAAGGAGAATTACAACGGCTGGATCGGAGGTCCGATTGTCGGACGCGGCAGCTTCATGCCGACCTATGTCACCGGGCTTGATGCTGAAACCGGTCAGGGAGAGCGTGCGGTAGTCCATTACACCACCGGCTGCCAGGCAGTTGAGGTCGAAGTGGATACCCTCACCGGCCGGGTTGAGATTCTCAAGGCCGTGGGCGCCTTCGATGTCGGTAAAGCCATCAATCCGGAACTGGTCAAAGCCCAGATGGAAGGTGGCTTTGGCATGGGTTTGTCCACTGCCTTCTTTGAAGGTCTTAAACTCAAAGATGGAGTTCTTCAAAACCCGAGTTTTGTGGATTACCGGATTGCCACCACTGTGGATATGCCTGCGAAGATCGAATCGATCATCGTCGAAGTTCCCCAGGACGATGGACCCTGGGGCGCGCGTGGTGTTGGCGAACATTCCATGGTGCCAACCATCCCGGCCATCGCCAACGCGATCTTTGATGCAACCGGTGTGAGGGTGGGGTCACCCCCGTATCTACCGGAAAAGGTCTACCTCGCTTTGGTTGATGCGGGTGTAGTCAAATAAGAAACCTGTTACCTGGGCATCCAGAATATGATTCGCTGATCGAACTCAAAAAAGGATGCCCAGGTTTTATTAATGGGATGCAATTTAATCTATTATCAATGATCTTGAATCACCTGAGGTAGCGAATGGATAACCAAGAAGATCTAATCCCGGTTGAGCTAATTGTCAACAATAAACCCATCCAGGCGAAGGTCACAGCAAAAACATCCTTGTTGAGGTACCTGCGGGATAAAATGGGTTTGATGGGCACCAAGGATGGTTGTTCGAATGGGCATTGTGGTGCCTGTTCTGTGATCATAGATGGAAAACTCACCCGTTCCTGCCTGGTTAAGGTAATTCGATTAGATGGTGCGAAGATAGAAACCATTGAAGGGTTGGCCGCCAGCGGCAGTCTGGATACCATCCAGCAGTCTTTCATCGATGCCGGGGCGATTCAATGTGGTTTTTGTACCGCTGGAATGATCATGTCCACCAAGGCATTACTCGATAACAATCCAACTCCCAGTGTCGATGAAATTAAGAAACACTTTACCCAAAATAGGAATTTATGTCGTTGCACAGGTTATGTGAATATCATCAAGGCGGTTCAACTGTCGGCTGAGCGTCGGGCAGGTGGTTCACTACACCAGCCTTCTCAACCTGCAACACTTCCCCAAAACCCAATTATGGATCCGGTGGCTCAGGAAATCGTATCCGGCAGCCTCCAGTATGCTGATGACCTGGTTATGGAAGGGCTGTTATATGGCAAGGTGTTATGGGCAGCTCATCCACATGCAGAGATCATCAGTGTGGATACCAGTGAGGCTGAAGCCATGCCAGGTGTCAGGGCAGTGATCACCGCCGGTGACATTCCCGGAAAGAACCAGTCAGGCATTGTCATTCGTGATCAGCCTGCGATTGCCGATAAAAAGGTCAGGTATATTGGAGATTCGGTTGCATCGGTCTTTGCAGATTCTCCTGAATTGGCTGCAGAAGCCTTGTTAAAAATAAAGGTGGATTATAAAGTTTTACCGGGTGTTTTTTCGCCTACCGATGCCGCCAAACCGGATGCTCCTAAAGTGCATGACAAGGGAAACCTGTTGCATCGCGTATCGATCGAACGTGGAAATGTGGAAGAGGCCTATCAAAAATGTGCTGTGATAGTCGAGGCGGACTATACCACGCCCTTTATCGAGCATGGATTCCTTGAACCAGAGGCCGGTATTGGTTATCCATCGGAAGATGGTGGATTGATCATCAAATACCCGACCCAGTGTGCATTTGAAGATCGCAAGCAGTTATCCGAGGTCCTGAACATGCCTGAGGAGAAGATACGTATCATTGGCTTGATCCCGGGCGGGGCATTCGGTGGCAAGGAAGATATGATCTTCCATCAGCATCTTGCTCTGGGTGCTTTAAAAACAGGAAAACCGGTCAAGATCACCTTGAGCCGTGAAGAATCACTGCGCGTGCACGTGAAACGCCATCCCGCCTGGATGCATTTCAAAACAGGGGCGGATTCAGAAGGACACCTGCTGGCGCTTGAAGCTAGAATTACTTTGGACACAGGTGCTTATTGTTCGCTGGGGCTCGATGTCCTGGAGAATACCGCTGTTTTCGCGGGTGGCCCTTACTTCTTCCCTAATGTAAAGATCCTGGGTGAATCCTGGTATACCAATAATGTCATGGCAGGTGCCATGCGCGGTTTCGGCGTCAATCAGGTTGCCATCGGCTTGGAACAACAAATGGATGCAATGGCGCGCAGTCTTAATATCGACCCCCTGGATTTCCGCATGATCAATGCACTTGCTGAGGGTGGGGTGACGGTGGCCGATCATGTTCTGGAGCACGGAGTGGATGGCATCAAGGAAACCATTCAGGCCGTCAAGGATGAGCTGGAGCGCACCACCATACCCAGCTCTAACGGCAAGAAAATTGGAGTGGGTATTGCTTCTGCGGTCAAGAATGTCGGTTTTGGCCACCATATCCCCGAGGTTGCAGGTACGATCATCGATATGGATACATCAGGTAAGATCGTGATCCGCCACAGTCAACACGAATATGGACAGGGGTCCCAGACAGCATTAATCACTCTGGCCGCTCGCGAGTTGGGAATCAGTTCGGAATATATCTCAGTATACGGTCCGGATACAGCGGTCACTCCTGAGACGGGACCAACCACAGCCTCCCGGCAAACTTTCATGACCGGTAATGCGTTGGTCGCGACTTGCCAGGCACTGAAAGAGGAAGTATTTAACAAGGCTGCCGATCATCTCGGTATCTCTCCTTCCAATCTAAAGCTCGATGGCAGCCGTGTGGTCGATCAACAAACTGGCGCGGGGATCGATTTGAAGGAATTGGGTGATCATTTCCGCATGGAAAGGAAGTATATCCCTCCAGAATCTGTGCAGATATTTGAGAAGCACCACATTTCGAAATGGGGTACACCAGAATTCAAGTCCGAACCCACCCATTTCTGTTATTCTTATACGACCCAGGCTGCCATCGTCGCAGTTGATCCAGAGACGGGTGAGGTGAATGTCCTGAAAATACTGGCAGCTGCCGATGTAGGCAAGATCATCAACCGGGCTGCCATTGAAGGTCAGATCCATGGGGGTGTCATGATGGGTTTGGGCATGGCCTTGTCTGAGCAGTATCTGGTTGAAAATGGTATCAATATTACCGATTCTCTGCATAAGGTCAGGTTGCCCACCGCCGATATGGCCCCTGAGATCATCCCGTTAGTCGTTGAAGTACCGCATCCGCTCGGTCCGCAGGGTGCCAAAGGCTTTGCTGAAGCGCCATCTTTGGCGACGGCACCCGCGATCCTGAATGCGATCTATGACGCTGTGGGTGTCAGGATCTATGACACACCCGCGGATAAGAAACGGGTGATGGAAGCTCTGGCGAAAAAGGTGGAGTGATGGCAGGTTCCCCGGTCATCGCTGATTCGGTCGAAACTGTTATTGGATATCAAGCTTTTAATACCCGATCATCCGCTCTGCCAGGTTGGACTATTTGGACCGGAGGATTGAAAAGGAATAAAGGGTTCATATCGTGTTAATGATGAAAATTTGCACGCTTGGATAAAATGCCTCACTTAAGGTTACATATAACCCTTGAACAGAAAGTGAGAATCATCTACAATTGTTATACTCTTTTTAATAATTGTTATATCAATGATATCAATAAAGGTGCTACTGATTGATATCGATAAACGGACAATATATTTATCTAACTAATATTTCAGGAGGTCGTTATGGCAACAGGGACGTTCGATATTCTGGTCAAGAAAGCAAAACTTCGCAAGAAACCGGACAACCTGGTTGAGATCGGCATCTCCGGGGGAAAGATAGTCGCAATTGCCGAGAAAGTCGATGGCGAAGCAGCAACGGTTATCGACGCAGGCGGAAACCTTGTCACCGAATCCTTTATTAATGCGCATCTGCATACATGCAAGGTTTACACACTCGAGATGATGGATGATGAGGCCATCAAGGCTTACCATGGTTCCGAAAAGCAGATGGGCGCCGCCATGACAGCCATCGAACTGGCCATGAAAGTCAAAGAGAATTACGACGAAAAATGGATCGTCAAGAATGTCCGCAAGGCGATCGCATACGCGGGCCTATATGGTTGCACCCATATCCGAACTTTTGCAGATGTCGATACCAAAGCCAGGCTTGAGGGCGTGAAAGCACTGCTCCGGGTCCGGGATGAATTTAAGGGCATCGTGGACATGCAGGTGGTCGCTTTTGCGCAAGACGGCCTCGCGCGCGAACCTGGCGCGGAAAAGCTGGTCCGGGAAGCCATGGATCTGGGCGCTGATGTGGTGGGTGGCATACCCTGGATCGAATACACCGATGCAGATATCGCTGCGCATGTTAACACCATCTTCGATATCGCCGAGAAGTACGATAAACCCGTTTCCATGCTGGTTGATGATGCCGGCGATCCAGGCTTGCGTTCTATTGAATTAATGGCACTGGAAACCATTAAGCGTGGCTGGCAGGGTCGCTCCCTGGCTCATCATTGCCGGGCGGCAGCGCTTTATCCGGAACCTTACCTGAAGAAATTGGAGTTTTTATTAAAGAAAGCTCAAATGGGTTGGTCGACAGCACCCCAGACTGGGCCGATGGTCGCCCCGGTTAAAAAGCTTTACAAGGATGGCGTCCTTATCTTCATCGGTCAGGATGACATCTCTGACGCTTATTATGCCTTTGGCCGCAACAACATGCTCGAAAACGCTTTCGTATCAGCCCATACCTTATGGATGTCTACTCCGGAGGATATGGAAATTCTATACGACATGATTACAGTCCTTCCAGGTCGGGGTATTGGCCTGAAGGATCACGAGATCAAGGAAGGCGCATCGGCAAATTTGGTTGTCCTTGACCAGCCGAATGTCAATGAGGCATTGCGATTCCATGAGGCACCTGCCTGCACCATCAGCCATGGAAAAGTGGTGGATAAAGACCAGATGATGAAAATCACCAAGACCAAGGAATGGTAAACTCCAAAAAACAGGATCATTTTGATGGTCATGGAAAGGAGGCGACCAGGGAAGTACATAGGATACATCATTAAACAGTGGATTCAATAATCACAAATCTAAGGAGAGATAAGATGGCCAAGAAAGTGTTCTTTATTGCGATTTCGTTGATGCTCATGGTTTCGATGTTAGCTGCTTGTGCGCCTGCAGCGGAAGAAGCCACAGAGGTTCCCTCCGGCGAAGGTGCCGTTGAAGAAGCCGGTCCCCTCAAGGTTTTCGGAGCATTTGCCACTCCGATCGAGGAGCCCTGGGATGGCGCAGTTCATGGTGCCTTGCTTAAAGCACAGGAAAATGGACTGATCGATTACACCTTTACCGAGAATATCGGCTATGCCGGTGATATGGAGCGTGTTCTTCGGGAAGCTGCCGAGAACGAAAAACCGGCTATCATCGTGATGGACTCGTACGGTAACGAAGAAGCAGCCCGTCGTGTTGCTGCAGAATATCCGGAAATCGCTTTTGTTGCCGGTTCTGGTGGTGGCCCGGTCGATCCAAACTTCTCAGTTTTCGATAACTGGCTGCAGGAACCCGGCTATCTGGCAGGTATGTTGGCTGCCGGCATGTCGCAAACCGGAACGATCGGTATTGTGGCTGCCATGCCAGTACCTGAAGTGAACCGCATCGTGAATGCCTTCCAGGCCGGTGCTCTCGAAGTGAATCCCGATGTCAAAACCAAGATCAGCTACATCAATTCCTGGTTTGATCCTGCCGCTGCCAAGGAAGCTGCTTTGGCTCAGGTTGCTCAGGGCGCCGATGTTTTATATGCGGAACGTTTTGGAGTGGTCGATGCTGCCAAGGAGAACGGGCTCTTCTCGATCGGTATGATGGTCGACCAGTTCGAACTTGCGCCTGAATCTGTCATGACCAGCGTGGCCTGGGATTGGTATCCAACCATCGAATATCTGGTGAAAGTCGTCGGAGCCGGTGCGTACACTGCTCAGGATCTGAAGGACTTCAGCATGATGGCGAAGGGTGGTGCTTTCCTGGCCCCGTATCATAATACCGAGGATAAAATCCCGCAGGAACTCAAGGATTTGATCGCGGCGAAAGAAGAAGCAATCAAGAATGGTTCCTTCCGTGTTGATATCAACGACACGCCTCCCGTTCCGATCGAGTAATAAGCACTGAAAAAGAAGGCAGGGGTTATCCCCCTGCCTTCCATGTTCTTATAATTGACTTAGTTTATAAATATATTATCAGTAAGCATTTTGTATAATCTCGAGAAGAGATCCGTTTTTTCAGGGGCATTATCACTGTGATGTAAGCTCGGTGACGTTAATATAAGTATCCAGTTGACTGAGAATTAGAAAATCATCGAAGATCTAGACAGCGAGGAATTTTATGTATGCAGTTCAAATGAAAGGCATCACGAAACGATTCGGGGAGCTTGTTGCAAATGATAATGTGGATTTCGACCTTGAAATTGGCGAGATCCATGCCTTATTGGGGGAAAATGGTGCCGGAAAAACCACCTTGATGCGGATCCTGTATGGACTTTATCACGCAGACCAGGGTGAGATTCAGGTAAATGGGCAAACTGTGACCATCCTCTCCCCGAAGAATGCCATCGCGAATAAGATTGGCATGGTCACACAGCACTTCACGCTTGTCCCAACATTGACCGTTGCTGAAAACCTCACCATGGGGGATAAGGGTTCTTTCCATCTAAACATTAAATCTATCGAAAAGAATATCGCCGAGGCTGCAGAGAAATATAGCATTCCAGTTAAACCGGAGGCACTGGTTGGCAACCTCTCAGTGGGTGAGCGCCAGAGGGTGGAAATACTTAAAGCCTTGATTCATAATGCCAGTGTTCTGATCCTTGATGAGCCCACTGCAGTCCTCGTTCCTCAGGAAGTGATTGTCCTTTTCGAGGCTCTGGAACGCCTTCGCAAAGGTGGTTTGTCTGTTGTTTTCATCAGCCATAAGCTGAATGAGGTAATGACCATTTGTGACCGCATCTCCGTGCTGAGACTCGGCAAGGCGATCGGGACGGTTGCCAAGAAATCCACCAATCAAACTGAACTGGCTTGCATGATGGTCGGGCATGAGACTTTTGGTGTCAAGCGCCAGAGTGAGAGAGAAAAAGGAAAGGTTGTCCTGAAGGTCACAGGCCTGGCTTTGCATGATAAGAAGGGCATCTCAGCCTTGAAGGATGTCAGTTTTGAGGTCCATGCCGGGGAGATTCTGGGAGTCGCCGGTGTGTCTGGCAATGGACAATCTGAGTTGACCAATATTTTGTCCGGCACCCTCAAACCCACCAGTGGTAAGGTGATGATAGAGGATAAGGATCTTACTGGTGCGGAGCCGAATAGGATTACCCAGGCCGGTGTTGGCAGGATCGCGGAGGATCGACATGCAAGCCTGGTGGGTGACCTGACGGTTGCAGAAAACATCGCTCTGGAACACTTGACTGAGTTTGTTAAGAATGGTGTTCTCGATCGAAAGCGTATTCGCCAAAATGCTGAAATCCTGATCAAGGATTACTCCATCAAAGCCAAGCCGGATGACCATATCCGCACCCTGTCTGGTGGAAATATGCAGAAGGTGATTCTGGCGAGGACATTATCACGCGAACCCAAACTGGTTTTGGCATCGCAACCCACCCGTGGCCTGGATGTTGGCGCCACCGATTATGTGGATCGAAAACTGTTGGAGCAACGCGATCGAGGGGCTGCAGTCTTGTTACTTTCCGAAGATCTGGACGAGATCATCTCCATAGCGGATCGGGTTGCAGTCATTTACGAAGGTCAGATCGTCGGGATCCTGCCTGTAAAGGAAGTCACCCGTGAAAAGCTTGGGCTCATGATGTCTGGCTCCACTCGAATACAGGAGGCATAAGTGAAATACCGAATCGAACGGAGTCCAGCACCCATGTGGACAAGGGCATTGGTGCCATTTATATCCATTGCGGTGACATTTTTATTGACCTCGATCCTGATCCTCCTGGCGGGTGGCAATCCTCTGGAAGCTTATTATTATTTTTTGATCGCTCCATTAAGTGACAAGGTTAGTGCGCTGGAGGTATTGGTTAAGACAACGCCTTTGTTACTGACGGGTGCCTGCGCAGTTTTTGCTTTCACAGCCGGATTTTGGAATATTGGTGGTGAAGGACAGTTCCTGGCGGGTGCCTTTGCAGCAACCGGTGCAGGCATTCTGCTGCAGGGGGTGGATCCTGCAGTGGCCATACCACTCATGATCCTGGTCAGCTTTATCGCGGGTATGTTGTGGATCTTGATTCCCGCGTTGTTAAAAGCCAAATTATCGGTGGATGAGGTCGTAACCACGCTCTTATTTAACTCCATCATCCTGTTCATCATTGCATATACCTTGAACAATGTCTGGCGCAACCCAATAACCGGGTGGCCGCAGTCACCGGAAATTTCAGAGACTGCTCATTATTTGAAACTAATTCCCCGGTCACGCTTGCACATGGGATTCATCATAGCCCTGGCAGTGATTATTGTTGAGTGGTTTGTCATTGCCAAGACTTCCCTGGGTTTAAAAATGCGTGCCTTGGGGCTGGGAAAGGAAGCTGCACGTTTCGCCGGGGTTAACGTCAACCGGACATTATTTATCGCAGCCCTGGTTAGCGGTGGTATTGCCGGTCTGGCAGGAGGTGGAGACATTGCCGGGATTCACTTCCACCTGATTGAAGCTGTGTCCAGTGGTCTCGGGTACACCGGAATCATCGTGGCCATGTTGGCGGGGCTGAATCCCCTCGGGTTGATCCCATCGGCCCTCTTCCTGGGCTTGATCGATACCGGCGCACAAACCGTCAGTCGTGCCATGGGCCTGCCGATCTATCTGGGGGATGCTGTTCAGGCGACACTTTTACTCGTTACCCTGAGTATGTTCGTCATCCTAAATTATCGGATAAAGAAGGCGTAACATGGAGAACATTTTCATTGTTGGATTGCTGGCTGCCACGCTTAGGGTGGCGACACCCCTGATCCTGGGCACCCTGGGAGAGCTTTTTTCTGAACGATCGGGAGTGCTCAACCTTGGAATCGAGGGGATCATGTTCCTGGGCGCTTTCGTGGGTTTCACCACTGCCAAACTGACGGGTTCGCTCTGGTTGGGTATTCTTATGGCACTCATCGCAGGGGTAATTGCAGGTTTGGTTATGTCCTTCATGACTGTGATCCTGGGTGTCAACCAGCACGTATCCGGATTGGGATTAACGCTATTATGGACTGCCCTATCCCTGTTCGGTTTCCGCTTGATCTTCGGGGAGCCTACGGTCATGCCCACGATCGATACTTTCCCAACGATTTCACCGTTCGAGGGGATCCCGTATCTTGGGACAATTTTTGAGCAACGCCTGCTCACGTATATTGCCTTTGCATTGATTCCAATTGTTGCCTGGTTGATAAACCGCTCCCGCTTTGGCTTGAAGCTCCGGGCAGTCGGTGAAAACCCTGAGGCGGTTGATGCCGCCGGTCTGAATGTATACTGGCTGCGTACAATTGCCCAGATGATCGGGGGTGCCTTGATGGCACTGGGGGGCGCGTTCCTTTCTGAGGCGATGCTGGGTGCCATGTCCTTTGGGATAATTTCTGGACGCGGTTGGGTTTGCATTGCTTTGATCATCTTTGCCAACTGGAAGGCTCTCGGAGTGTTATGGGGGGCATTGCTTTTCGGTGGCTTTTTCGCGCTGCAACTTGCCCTGCAGGCAATCGGGGTGAAATTACCCTATGAGTTATTGCTGACACTGCCCTATATCGTAACCATCCTGGCTCTTTCAATTGCCGGAAGGAATGTCACTGCCCCGTCAGCCCTGCTGAAACCATATCAACGGGAGTGATCGGGTTCGTGATCAAAGTCGATTGTCGTGACAATCGACTTAATTATTTGCAGAGAAACTCAATAGTAATACTGGCTGATTTTGGTAAGATAGGAAAGATCTTATCGGGCATTCATCCCGAAATACGATTAACTCTTTGAAAGGAGTATAACTATGAAGTTCATTGACTTAACCATTCCCCTTGGTATCGCTACCCCCCCGTGGCCGACTTATGAGCCGCTTCAAGTGAAATATTTCAAACGCCTTGCGCCCAACGGCGCCAATGGTATGGTGATCACCCACTCGAACCATCTTGGTACCCACCTGGATGGCGAGATCCATTTTTACACCCCTGGCAAAGATATTGCCTCCCTCAGCATGGATTACCTTGTCCATGAGGGTGTCATTGTTGATCTCAGCGATGCCTGCGGTGACTATGATATCTATACTTCAAAGATGATCGAGGAGCGGGTCGAGGTCAAGAAGGACGACATCCTGATCATCCACACCGGTTACCACCACTTCGGTTGGGATCAACCAACCGCGGATGAGGTACGCTATATGATCAAACATCCGGGCCCGGATCGAGAGTTTGCAGAGTGGGCTGTGAAAAAGGGTATTTCCTGGTATGGTGTTGACTGCGGCTCAGGCGATCACCCGATGAACACCATCTGCCGCACCTGGATGCCGCGCGAGGCCAAGGTGGCTGACAAGGTCTTCCGCAAGAAATACGGCGGCCCGCTCGAGGAAGTCTTTGATGACAGCAAGTACCAACAGATGCACATCGACCTGTTCCCCAAGGGCATCATCCATGCCGAATGCCTCGGCGGAGACATCGACCTGCTGCTCAACCGGCGCATTACCATCGGCTTCTTCCCGTGGCGCTTTGTCGACGGTGAATCCTGCATCGGTCGCTGTGTGGCAATGGTCGAGGATGATGAATACCAGGATCTGATGAAGAAGAAAGCCGAAGCCGAGACACATACTAAATTCGGTGACTTCTACGATCCGAAGCACCTTGAAAACATCAAGAAGAACACCGCCGCCAATCTTGCCGGCATTTAGTCCACCAACTGAGAGGAACCTATGTACCTAGAACCCCCAGAGAAAGTATCCCAGGAAAAGATCGAAATCGATGTTCGCGAGATCGAGCCCTTGCTCCAGGCTCCCCCGATGGACCTCAAGCCCTGGCCGGGCGCGATGATCACGCTGAAAGACGGTCGTATCATGTATATCCGTGAGGCCAAGCTGGAAGAAGCACCCCAGATGATGGCCTACATGAAGAAAGTCATGGAAACGGAACACGACTTCTATGATATCGTCGGTGCCCGTGTCTATGCTGAAATCCTCGGTTGGTATCGCAAACGCCTGAAGGACCCCTATGTGCTGGTCGGTTTGGTCGATGGCTTGCTGGCCGGGTTTGCCAATGGGCGCCTGATGAGCCAGGATATCAATATCAGCCTGCACACCATGGCCCTCGTCCGCGGTGGCCGCATTGGCGCGGTCATGTATTATGCCAAGGCCTACTATGGCTTCGAGATCCTTGGGAACAAGGAATGGTGGGCGACCTATGAAAGCTACAATGGCTGGCATCGCTGGGGTCTGGGTATGGCGCAACCCTCCTACCCGTGGCCTGAGTACCAGCATGAACTTGGTGGCGCGCGAGTTTACTACATTACCAAGCGCTACTGGGATTCAGCCATCAAGAATTATTGCCGCCAGATGATCGATACCGACCTGGTCTTCAAGGTCCCGGATGAGATCATCAAGAAGAATGAGGTCATGCGCATCCCCGATGAGGTGATGGTTTAGTTCGGTTTTTACAGGCATCCGCAGTGCAGGGAAACTCCTGCACTGCTTTTTTATTGCTCAAATCGGGATAAAATTAGCCCATGACCCGTGATGGTATCGAAATCACCCGCAACAGAGTTGTAACAGGCGAGCTGGACACAACGCCCATCCGCAGGCCGGACTTCATACCCCTCAAGTCCCGCTCAAAGGCTACACTTGAACCGGTCATGCAGGTGATGCGGGGCGGGGGATTGCATACCGTGTGTGAGGAAGCCGCCTGTCCAAATCTGGGTGAATGCTGGGGGCATGGAACGGCGACCTTCCTGATCCTTGGGACCATTTGCACTCGCGCCTGTGGTTTTTGTGATATCCAGCACGGCAAGCCAATGCCTCTGGACTGGCAGGAACCCGAGCGGGTGGCTCAGGCGGTGAAAAGCATGGGTCTTAAGCATGCGGTTATCACCAGTGTCAACCGGGATGAGCGCCAGGATGGAGGAGCCCCCTTGTTCGCCATGACCATCCAGCGCATCCATGCGCTGGTACCGGGCTGTTCGGTTGAAGTGTTGATCCCGGATTTCAAGAGCTCCCGCCAGGCGCTCAAGCTGGTCATGGATGCCGGACCCGAGATCCTGAATCATAATGTTGAGACGGTGGCCGGTTTATTCGAAACGGTCCAAAAGCAGGACCATTGGGAATGGTCGCGGGATACCCTGGTGAATGCCAAGAAAATGAATCCCCGTTGCCTGACAAAATCAGGGCTCATGCTCGGCCTGGGTGAGACCTTGGAGGAAATCCATGCCACGATGATGGCGTTGCATGCATGGGGAGTCGATATTCTCACCATTGGGCAATATCTCCAGCCATCCCGCCGGCATTTACCGATCCGTCGTTATTACACGCCGCAGGAGTTCGCCGAGCTTAAACAATTCGGGCTGGACCTCGGATTTCGTTGGGTGGAGAGCGCTCCGTTGGTCCGCTCTTCGTACCATGCCATCGATCCGCTGCTTGCCCTCCAGGCCGGTTGATCATTTGGTGATTTATACATTTAATAAGGAGAGAGTATGGATACCTTGCAGATTAAAGTGAAAAAGACCGATGAAATTGGATTCATCCTTGGACAGGCGCATTTCATTAAAACAGTCGAGGATCTGCATGAAGCCCTGGTGACGGCTGTGCCGGGCATAAAATTCGGCCTGGCTTTTTGTGAAGCCTCGGGACTGTGCCTGGTGCGCTTCAGTGGGACGGATGAGGCCATGACGGAGTTGGCGAAAAAGACTGCGCTTGAGATCGGTGCCGGCCATAGTTTTGTCATCTTCCTGGGCGAAGGATTCTGGCCGGTCAACGTATTAAACGCGATCAAAGCCGTTCCGGAGGTGGCCTGTGTTTTCTGCGCGACCCATAATCCGGTTGAGGTCATTGTTGCGGATAATGGCACCGGCCGGGGGATCCTGGGTGTTATTGAAGGGGAGAAACCCAAAGGGATGGAAAGTGATGCCGATATTACCTGGCGCAAAGAACTCTTACGAAAAATTGGATACAAGCAATAACCACAGACCAGATAACCAAATTCATTCTTGACATGGGTCAAGAGGCGAGATAAACTTGTGGCTTGGATATCCCCTTGTGACAAGGGGATATCGAAATCACTCAGTAGGAGAAAGTTAAAATGTCAGATCGTTTTGTTGGGACCGTCAAGTGGTTCAATGCCACCAAGGGTTACGGCTTTATCGGCCGTGAAGATGGCGAGGATGTCTTCGTGCATTTCTCAGCCATTGAAATGGATGGTTACAAACGGCTCAAGGAAGGCCAGAAGGTGGAGTTCTCCATCGAAGAGGGTCCCAAGGGGCTCCAGGCTGCAAAGGTCATTGAGGTCCAATAATACAATAGAATAGTAAACAAACAGAAAGCCGCCACCGGCGGCTTTCTTGATTTAAACGAAGGATTCGGTTTTATCGAAAACCCAATAAAAAACCGGCAGTCTTGACGTATTCAGACAGGGTGGTCTTCCAGCCATCCAGGCTCAGGAACCAGTTAAAGGAGTCATACCAGTGCCCGCTGGTCGGGTGAACCATGATCTTGATCCCGGACCCGCGAAAGATCCAGCGAAAGATCAAGCGCGTCCGGAAGGTATGATACGGATCGGTCACCACAATCAGGCGCGTGAAATCACTCGCTTCGGCTGTGTGCCTGACCGTTCGGGCTTCATCAGCGGTACTGCTGACCACGACCTCGGGTGTCAGGATCATATCCTCGGGCACCCCTTGATCGATGGCCAGGTCGATCGCGCGAGCGGTGGCCGGTTTGGGATTACCCGGATAACTGATACCCGTTTCGGTTAAGATCAGGTACCTGCCAAATCCGTCCTTGTACATCTGGGCAGCGGATTTAACGCGCTCATCATCCCCGCCACTCAGTACCACGATCGCATCTGCGGATTCAAGTCGATCGGCGACGACCAGTATTCCTCCCAACCCCCATAAGCCGATGAAGGCGATCAGGAGCAGCAGGGGTATGCCGATCACCAGGCCACCACAACCGGCCAGTGACTTGCCAAGGCAGCCAGGTCGGGATTGGTTCTTGCGTGCAGTCATGTCCGTATTATGACATATCCTGCCTCGTTCCGCTTTAAGTCTCATAATGTGTTAATTCGTTCGTTGGGAGTGAGCGGAGACACCCTCCGGACAACTAGCTGGTATACTCCGCTGATATGATGACGCGTACGAACCTTCAGCATCTCGACCGGATCAACCTGTTGGATTCCCCGCATTGGCAGGCGTATGCCTTGTTGGACAGCGGGAATGGCCGCAAGCTCGAACGGTTTGGCGCCTACACGCTCATTCGACCGGAGGTTCAGGCAATGTGGCGACCGGCATTGAAACCTTCCGAGTGGTCGCGGGCGCATGCCGAGTTCAAGCCCGGCCCAGGCGAAAATGGGGGGAATTGGGTCAAGAGCAAAGACCTGCCCGAGCGCTGGTCGATGCAATACGGCAACCTGAAATTTTGGGCGATGTTATCGGGGTCGCGCCAGGTGGGCGTCTTCCCGGAGCAGGCCACGCATTGGGATTGGATCGCCAACCAGATCCGGCAGGCGGACCGGCCGGTCAGGGTCTTGAACCTGTTTGGTTACACCGCGCTTGCCAGCCTGGCAGCCGCGCGCGAAGGCGCGCAGGTCACGCACGTCGACGCATCCAAAAAAGTCATCAGTTGGGGACGGGAGAACCAGGTATTATCCGGTTTGCAGGATAAACCCATTCGCTGGCTGGTGGATGATGTCACCAAGTTCGTCGCCAGGGAAAGCCGCCGGGCTTCGCAATACGATGGCTTGATCCTGGATCCACCCAAGTTCGGCCGGGGGCCGAAAGGGGAGGTGTGGGAGTTCTTCAAATTGATGCCGGAACTGCTTGAATCCTGCCGCAGTCTTTTAACCCCCAATCCCTTGTTCATCGTGCTGACGGCTTACGCGGTGGCCGCCTCGGCAACCACGCTCTACTACAGCCTGGGCGATCTCCTCCCGGGGCTGGGCGGCGTGCTGGATGCGGGCGAACTGGTCACGAAAGAAGGTTCAGGCGGGCGTTCTATCTCCCACGCCCTGTACGTGCGCTGGTCGGCCGGACCAGCTGTTTAATCCAGGCTGCGCAGGACGTCCTGTAAAGCCCGGGCTGATCGACCCAGGGCTTCTTCCTCCGATTGAGTCAATGGCAATTGAACGATGCGGTCGATGCCGCTGCGGTTCACCACGCAGGGCAGGCTCAGGAACACATCCCGCAGCCCGTATTGCCCATTCAGATGGGTGGAAACCGACAGGATGGTGTTCTGATCGCGCAGGATCGACTCGACGATGCGCACCAGGCCGCTGCCAATGGCGTAATAGGTGGCGCCCTTGAGCGTGATGATCTGGTAGGCGGCATCCCGGGTCTGCTGGAAGATCTGGTCGCGCTCGACCTGGTTGCACCCGCAGCCGGTGGATTGGCAGTATTGCTCGATGGGCATGCCGGCCACGTTGGCCAGCGACCAGACCGGCACTTCGCTGTCGCCGTGTTCGCCGATGATGAAGGCATGCACGCTGCGCGCGTCCAGGTTGAAATGCTGGCTGAGCAGGTGACGGAAGCGCGCCGTATCCAGGATCGTCCCGGAGCCGATGACCCGTCTATCCGGCAGCCCGGAGAGAGACAGGCTTACCTGGCTCAAGATATCGACCGGGTTGGTGGCAACCAGCAGGATGCCATCCGGGTTGTTGGCAACGATCTCCGGGATGATGGTTTTAAAGATGGCTGCATTGCGTTTGACCAGGTCCAGGCGGGATTCACCCGGTTTTTGGGCGGAGCCGGCCGTGATGACCGTGATCGCCGACCCGGCACAATCCCGGTAGGTGCCGGAACGGATGCGGGTGGGGTGTGCCAGGGGCACGGCATGGTTGAGATCCATCGCCTCGCCTTCCGCCTTGGAGGTGTTCTGGTCGACCAGGACGATCTCTGAACACAGGCCACTTAAAAGCAGGGCATAGGCGAAGGTGGCGCCGACGTTCCCGGCGCCGATGATGGAAACCTTGCGGGGCATGGATGCGCTATCACTCATCGGTCACTCCTGAGAGGGTTAATCTGATAATTTATATCTACATTAGGATAATACCATTTTTTATGCATGAATACAATCCAGGATTCATCAATCGGGCTATAAAAACACGGGTACTAGTACTAGTACCGGATTAATATTCCATTGACACACCAAATAGTCAAGGTTAGAATGAAAATGAGCAATAAATCATAACAGTTCCGCTGGGAGATGCGCCAATTTTTTGTACAGCGTCGTGGCTCTGCACAAAGATTGGACTGCAGTGCTTCTTGGGGAGGGGTTACAAGCAGCCGGGAAATTTCTGGTTCTTGTTCAGCCTGCACACGGATCAGCATGGATCACATTTCCCATCAATCTGAAATAATGAGCGTCACTCAAGGGAGATCTGAAATGAAACGACGGAACCTCAACTCACCCCAATCCCAGGATTCATTCAGCCAGGATCAGGACAAAGCCGGGCGCCCAATAACAAGAAGCGCACCCTGGCAGAACCACGCCCGCAAGGTCTTTACGATCCTGATGATCTTGAGTTTGATCCTGGTCAGCCCGCTGGGTGTGGCTCCCGCGCATGCCCTGGATGCACCGGATCTCATTTCACCAGGAGATGGATCGGAATGGACTGAAATTGAAGCCCCTCCATTGGGTGTTCCTGAATTCGTATGGGTCCCAGTGGTAGGCGCCACCCTGTACCGTATCCAGGTTTGCCATACACCTTCAAGCAATTGTGACACCGCGCCGATTGTAAACAAAACCACACCGAACACCACTTACATGCCCACCAGCTCCAGCCCTTTTACGGATGGAGATTACTTTTGGCGCGTGAGGGTTGAACAACCCGGTCCGGTGAGCGATTGGAGCACCTCCTGGGTATTTAGAAAGACCTGGGCCAGCACCAGCAACGCCCCAGCTCTGGTTTCCCCATTGAATGGCGCCACGATCGAATTTTATGGCCCGCCATCCTTCTCATGGACTCCGGTGGTCGGTGCAGCCCAGTACCGGCTCCATATCTATACCAGCCCGGGCGGGTCTGCAGTCTCCCCGATCACAACCCTGGCTACCACCTATCATCCAACTACCAAGTATGAGAATGGCTTATATTACTGGCATGTCATACCGCTCGACACAAACGGTCAGTCGGGCACTTCCAGTGAGGAATTTTCTTTCACTCAGGATTACGCTCCTGACCTGCAGTTGCTGGAGCCGGCCGATGACTCCGAACCCACTTTTACACCCACCTTTAAATGGACGGCCGTGCGCGGTGCTCAATCTTATGACCTGCAATACACTACAGATCCTACCTTTCAAAATTACCTTAATAACATACCCACCTCAAATTCTAGCTACACCCCTAAACAGGCACTGCAAAATGATATTAACTATTATTGGCGAGTGAAGGTGCATTCTGGAAATTCGGTATCGGAGTGGAGCGATAGTTATACTTTCGTTAAAAAGTGGATCATCAAACCGGTTCTGCTCACCCCGACCAATACCTACCAACATGTTCGTTTCCCGGTTTATAGTTGGACACCTGTTCCGGGCGCAGCATCCTACCGGGTGGAGATCAGCACCGATTCGGGTTTTGCCTCGCTGTTTGATTCTGCAGAGGTGACCAACACTTACTATACCCCAACCAAGAATGATGGCACACCGCATACCTACTACTGGCACGTGATCCCGGTCGATGGAAGTGATAATGAAGGCTTGATGAGTGATGACTCATCATTTTTCATGTATGGTGATTCCATGGCACCTCAACAAGTCTACCCGCTTCATTATTATGCCCCAAATACATTCCCCGGTTTTCCTGGGGTAACCCTGAGCCCGTCTGAGGATCGCACCGCACCTGTGCCCATCTTCATCTGGAACCGGATCCTTGATTTCTCCGGGCAGGTCTATGCGGATGCTTACCGGGTGCAAGTCGCCACCAATCCGAACTTCAGTTCGGTGGTATGGTCTGTGGATACGGAAAACACCTCCGCCACTCCGACCGTGGCGAATCCCTTCACCCCGCTGGCCGATACCGACTAC
>Ga0208980_10000265_pt1 | contig 28227 bp, 26 predicted proteins | sample WetSurMetagenome_3_FD_187993 | JGI IMG/M metagenome (GOLD analysis project Ga0208980, IMG submission 187993) | Wetland microbial communities from Twitchell Island in the Sacramento Delta, sample from surface sediment Aug2011 Site A1 Bulk (version 2) | ecosystem: Environmental > Aquatic > Marine...
CGCGGCGGGTGCAGCTCGCCGCTCGATGGATCGTCCAAGATCCACTCGCTACCGCGCACATCCCTGTGCGCTGCTCGCTGCACACCGCCGCTGGCCCGCTCGACGTTGCGCCGCAGCCCAGAGGCGGCGGGCGCGTCTTGACCGGCGCGGACCGTAAGCGACATGGACGTCGCTTACGAGCCTACAGGGAGGTATTCACGGCGTGTCCGCGCCGGTCATGCGCGCTTGCCGCCGTCGCCGCGATGACCCGGAGACGGTCCTGCTCAAAAAGGCCTCTTCAGCCTCCCGCCTTCCAGTGTCCCGACCGCCCGCCGCTCTTCTCCAGCAGGCGGACGCTTTCGATCACCATGCCGCGGTCGACCGCCTTGCACATGTCGTAGACGGTCAGCAGCGCGACCTGCACCGCGCACAGCGCCTCCATCTCGACGCCGGTGGGGCCGACCGTCTCGGCGGTAGCGCGGCAGCGCACGCACTCCTCGTCGACCGCAGGGTCGGCCTCGAAGGCGACGTCGACGCGGGTGAGGGCGATGGGGTGACAGAGCGGCACGAGGTCCGCCGTGCGCTTCGCCGCCATGATGCCGGCGACGCGCGCGATGCCGAGCACGTCGCCCTTCTTGTGGCCGCCGCTGAGGACGAGCTGCAGCGTTTCGGGCTGCATGCGGATCGTGCCGGCGGCGACGGCGACGCGATGCGTGGTCGCCTTCCCGCCAACGTCCACCATGTGGGCCTCGCCGCGGGCGTTGAAGTGCGTGAGCTCGGCCATCAGGCGAACGCCGTGGCCTCGCCGTGCTCCAGCGATTTCGGCACCTGGCGGAGCTCGAACTCGAGGGTGTCGAGGTCGCCGAGCAGCCAGGTCGCGGGCGCGCCCGCCACGCCGCCCACCGTGCCCGGGTTTACCAGCACGGTCGTTCCGCCCTTGATGTTCGGCGTGCGGTCGATCTTCGGCTTGTGCGAGTGGCCGCAGCAGACGAGGTCATAGTCGCCGGTCGCGGCCATCGCGCGCGCGTAGTGCGGGTAGTGGACGAGGAAGATGCGTCGGCCGCCGAGCTCCAGCGAGGCGTCCATGCCGTGGTACTCGATGACGTTGTCCGGCCGGCTCGCGAGCCGGCCGAGGGTGTAGAGGTCGCCGGTGTTGTTGCCGTGGATGACGTGCACCGGCAGGCCGTGCCGGTTGAGGCGTTGCAGCGTGCTCGGCGCCACCACGTCGCCACAGTGCAGAACCGCCTCGGCGCCGCTGGCCTTCGCGTCGGCCACCGCGGCGTCGAGCAGCGCCACGTGGTCGTGGCTGTCCGAGACGATGCAGACCTTCACGGTCGCGCCTCAGAAGTGCGGCTTCTCCGGGGCGTTCTTGTACATCTGGATCGCGTTCAGGATCTCCTGTTTCGCGGCGTCGGCACCGGCCCAGCCGCCGACGCGGACCCACTTGCCCTCGTCGAGGTCCTTGTAGTGCTCGAAGAAATGGGCGATGCGGTCCATCAGCTCCTGCGGCATATCCTCCGGGCCTTTGACGTGGCTCCAGCGCTTGGTGATCTTGTCGACCGGGACCGCGATCACCTTTGCGTCGTCGCCGGACTCGTCCGTCATCTTCAGCACTGCGACGGGGCGGCACCGGATCACAGAGCCCGGTATCAGCGGGAACGCAGTGGTCACCATTACGTCGCAGGGGTCGCCGTCGTTCGAGAGCGTGTTGGGGATGTACCCGTAGTTGGCCGGGTAGTGCATCGCGGTGAGCAGGATGCGGTCCACGAACATCGCGCCGGTCTCGTGGTCGACCTCGTACTTGACCGGGTCGGAGTGGGCGGGGATCTCGATGATCACGTTGATTTCGTCCGGGGCCTTGGCGCCGGGCGTCACGCGGTCCAGGTTCATTTGCGGCTCCTTCGAGCAGTAGCGAATGAGATGATGACCACCACGCCACGGCTCGCGGCCGGGTCGGCGGCAGTTTCGTGCGACGGACTATATAACGAGGGCAGGGCCGTGTTGCTGACTTTTCCCAAGCCCTGCCGCCCGGCGAAGCGGCCGCTCGTCGCGCACGAATCGCGACGCGGCGCGCTCCAGCGGGACGTGTTTTCGTGATCTGCCGGCCGGGCTGCGGCGCGTGCTGCATCGCTCCGAGCATCTCTTCGCCGATGCCCGGCCTGCCGGGTGGCAAGCCCGCCGGGGTGCGGTGTCCCCACCTGACCGACGACCTGCACTGCGCGCTCTACGACGACCCTCGGCGCCCACGGGTCTGCGCGTCGTTCCCCGCCCGGCCCGACCACTGCGGTGCCGGCCGCGAGGAGGCCCTGGCGCTGCTGGCGGCGCTGGAGGAGGCGACGCGCTGACGGGGAGCGGCCCGGGCTTCCTTTTTTCCCGCCCCGGCAGTACCGTCAGCCTGCTGCGCTGCAGCATTCACCTACAACGACAACGACCGCTGTCCACCCAGCGGGGAGGAGATCCCATGCGCCACGACGACGTCTACGCCCGTTCCATGCAGGATCCCGAAGGCTTCTGGGCGGACGCCGCCACCGGGATCGACTGGGTCCGGCCCTGGAGGCAGGTCCTCGATCGCAGCGGGGCCCCGTTCTACCGCTGGTTCAGCGGCGGCGAGCTGAACACCTGCTTCAACGCGGTCGACCGGCACGTGGCGGCCGGGCGCGGCGCGCAGGCGGCGATCATCTACGACAGCCCGGTGACGGATACCCAGCGCGTCATCACCTACGCCGAGCTGCAGGACCTGGTCGCCCGCTTCGGCGGTGTGCTGAGAGGTCTCGGTGTCGCCAAGGGCGACCGGGTCATCGTCTACATGCCGATGGTGCCCGAGGCGCTGATCGCGATGCTCGCCTGCGCCCGCATCGGCGCGGTGCACTCGGTGGTGTTCGGCGGGTTCTCGGCGCACGAGCTCGCCACCCGCATCGACGACGCCAAGCCGAGGGTCATCGTCGCCGGCTCCTGCGGCATCGAGCCGAATCGCGTGGTGCACTACAAGCCGCTGCTCGATCGCGCGATCGAGGAGGCGACCCACAAGCCGGAGCGCTGCGTGATCCTGCAGCGTCCGCAGGAGCCGGGCACCCTGGTGGCGGGGCGCGACCTCGGCTGGGCGGAGGCGATGGCGGTTGCTCAGCCGGTCGACTGCGTGCCGGTCGCGGCCACCGACCCGCTCTACATCCTCTATACGTCGGGCACGACGGGACAGCCCAAGGGTGTGGTCCGCGACAACGGCGGTCACGCGGTCGCAATCCGCTGGACGATGGCGAACGTGTACGGCGTCCAGCCGGGCGAGGTGTTCTGGGCCGCGTCCGACGTCGGCTGGGTGGTCGGCCACTCCTACATCGTCTACGGCCCGCTGCTGCACGGCTGCACGACGGTCGTCTACGAGGGCAAGCCGGTCGGCACGCCGGACCCCGGCGCCTTCTGGCGCGTCATCGCCGAGCACGGCGTGTCCGTGATGTTCACCGCCCCCACCGCGTTTCGTGCGATCAAGCGCGAGGACCCGCAGGCCTCGCACCTGCAGCGCTACGACCTCGGAAAGTTCCGCGCGCTGTTCCTCGCTGGGGAGCGCTGCGACCCGGACACCCTCGTCTGGGCCCAGACCACGCTGCAGGTGCCGGTCATCGACCACTGGTGGCAGACCGAGACCGGCTGGGCGATCGCCGCGAACTGCCTGGGCATCGAGCCGCTGCCGGTCAAGCCGGGCTCGCCGACCAAGGCCGTCCCCGGCTACGACGTGCGCGTCCTCGACGAGGGCGGCCACGAGGTACCTGCCGGCACCATCGGCCGCATCATGATCAGGCTGCCGATGCCGCCGGGCTGCCTGCCCACCCTCTGGAACAACGACGCGCGCTTCGAGTCGTCCTATCTCAAGGCCGAGCCGGGCTACTACCTGACCGGCGACGCCGGCTACAAGGACGACGACGGCTACCTCTACATCATGAGCCGGATCGACGACATCATTAACGTCGCCGGCCACCGCCTGTCGACGGGCGCGATGGAAGAGGTGCTCGCCTCGCACAAGGACGTCGCCGAGTGCGCGGTGATCGGCGTCGCCGACCAGCTCAAGGGCGAGCTGCCGCTCGGCCTGGTCGTGCTAAAGGCCGGCGTGAATCGCGACCAGGCCGACATCGCCAAGGAGCTGGTGAAGCTGGTACGCGACCAGATCGGCCCGGTCGCCGCGTTCAAGCTGGTTGCCGTCGTGGACCGCCTGCCCAAGACACGGTCGGGCAAGATCCTGCGGGGCACGATGAAGAAGATCGCGGACGGCGAGGAGTACAAGATGCCGGCGACGATCGACGACCCGGCGATCCTCGGCGAGATCGAGGAGGTGCTGAAGATGATCGGGTACGCGAGGCACTGACGCATATCGGCCCCGCGGCTTTCGATCGGCCGCGCGAGCGCGGCCCGTTCGATGCGCCGTGCATTGCCCCGTAACTGCGGTCCGGGGCGAGGTCGAGGGCCGTAAGCGGCAGGGATGCCGCTCGTGAGCCTACAGGGACATATTCACGGCATGCCCGAGCGGCTCGCGCCGGGCCGCAGTGGTCTCGCGTCCACGGGCGCCGGCCCATAGATTGTTGACAACCTTGCCTTCCGCGGCCTTGACGACCCAAACATATCGGCTATCATGCTGCAGTGCAGCGCGAAACTGTCGACAATATGGAGGCGATCAGCCCCCCCGACACGGCCCGCGGCGACTGTCGCGACAGCGCCGTGACCATCAGCGACCGCGTGTTCGCGCGGTTCCGCAAGGCGATCGTCGAGGGTGAGATCCCGGCCGGAAGCAAGATCAGCGAGCCCGAGCTCGCGCGCGAGTGGGGCATCAGCCGCGGTCCGCTGCGCGAGGCGATCGGCCGGCTCGAGGCCTGCAACCTCCTGGTCCGCAAGGCCAACGTCGGCGCCCGGGTGGTGAGCCTTTCGGTGCGCGACCTGCTCGAGCTGTACGACGTGCGCGAGGCGATGGAGTCGACCGCCGCGCGCCTCGCCGCGGAGCGGATGGACGACAGCGAGATCGTCGAGCTGCGCCGGCTGCTGGAGCAGCAGCGCCAGCAGAGCGAGGTCAAGGAAGGGCTGGCCTATTTCCAGCGCGAGGGCGACCTGGATTTCCACTACCGGATCGTCCAGGGCAGCAAGAACGCCCGCCTGATCGGCCTGCTCTGCAACGACCTGTACCACCTGGTGCGGATGTACCGCTACCAGTTCGGCATGGCGAGCCCGCGCGCGAAGCCGGCATTCGTCGAGCACGAGCACATCGTGAACGCGATCGCCGCCCGCGATCCGCAGCTCGCGGAGCTGCTGATGCGGCGTCACATCCGCGCCGCACGCGAGAACATCGAGCGCCAGCTGGCGCCGGCCACGGTTGCTTGAAGAGGGCGGGACCGACAGTGGACAGTCGTCGGGAGTCGACCGCGCGAACCGAGGATGCTCGGAATTCGGGTGCCCGGTGGATCGCCACGCCGCGTCGCGGCTCGCGATGACGATTCAGCAAGACGCCTAGGGGGCGAACCGGGCGCGAATCAGACGGAAACAGGAGAGAGGGAAGGCGATGACCAGTGAGATGACGGCTGGCGCGCGGCTCAGACGGGCCGTCGCGGAGGAACGACCGCTGCAGGTGGTCGGTGCGATCAACGCCTATCACGCGATGATGGCAGAGCGCGTCGGCTATCGCGCGATCTACCTCTCCGGTGGCGGCGTCGCGGCGGCCTCCTACGGCCTGCCCGACCTGGGCATGACCAGCCTCGACAACGTGCTCGAGGACGTCCACCGCATCACCTACGTCACGGAGCTGCCGCTGCTCGTCGACATCGACACCGGGTGGGGCAGTGCGTTCAACATCGCCCGCACCGTCAAGCAGATGGTCCGCGCCGGCGCGGCGGGCGCGCACATCGAGGACCAGGTGCTGGCGAAGCGCTGCGGGCACCGCCCCGGCAAGGCGATCGTGTCGAAGGAAGAGATGGTCGACCGCGTCAAGGCCGCCGTGGACGCACGGACCGACGACTTCGTGATCATGGCACGCACCGACGCGCTCGCGGTGGAAGGCATGGACTCCGCCATCGAGCGCGCCATCGCCTGCGTCGAGGCAGGCGCCGACATGATCTTCCCCGAAGCCATGCGCGACCTCGAGCAGTACCGCCAGTTCGTCGCGGCGGTGGACGTGCCGGTGCTCGCCAACATCACCGAGTTCGGGGCGACGCCCCTGTTCACCACGGAGCAGCTGCGCGAGACCGGGGTGGGCCTGGTGCTGTACCCGCTGTCCGCCTTCCGCGCCATGAACAAGGCCGCGCTCGCGGTCTACGAGGCGATCCGCCGCGACGGCACCCAGCAGGGCGTCGTGGACCTGATGCAGACACGGATGGAGCTCTACGACTTCCTGGGCTACCACGCCTACGAGCAGAAGCTCGACGACCTCTTTGCGAAGGGGGGCTCCTGAGATGTCCGAGCAGCAGAGTGAAGGGCCGGTCCTCGCCGGCAAGAAGAAGTCCGTGGCGCTGTCCGGCACCGCCGCCGGCAACACGGCCATCTGCACGGTCGGCCGGACCGGCAACGACCTGCACTACCGCGGCTACGACATCCTCGACTTTGCCGACAGCGCCGAGTTCGAGGAGATCGCCCACCTGCTGATCCACGACCGGCTGCCGACGCGCGCCGAGCTCGCAGCCTACAGGCAGAGGCTCAAGGAGCTGCGCGGCCTGCCCGCTGCGGTTCGTGCCGTGCTCGAGCAGATCCCCGCGTCGGCGCACCCGATGGACGTGATGCGCACCGGCTGCTCGGTGCTCGGCACCCTCGAGCCGGAGAATCCCCAGTTCACGGTGACGGAGGCGCGCGAGATCGGCGACCGCCTGGTCGCCTGCTTCGGCTCGATGCTGCTCTACTGGTACCACTACACGCACCACGGCAAGCGCATCGAGACCGAAACCGACGACGACACGGTCGGCGGCCACTTCCTGCGCCTCCTGCACGGCCGCGAGCCGTCGGAGCTGTGGGTACGCGCCATGCACACCTCGCTGATCCTCTATGCCGAGCACGAGTACAACGCCTCGACCTTCACGGCGCGCGTGGTGGCCGGCACCAACTCGGACATGTACTCGGCAGTGACCGGTGCGATCGGCGCGCTGCGCGGCCCGAAGCACGGCGGCGCCAACGAGGCCGCGTGCGAGATCCAGCAGCGCTATGCGACCGCCGACGAGGCGGAGGCCGACATCCGCGAGCGCGTTGGCCGCAAGGAGATCGTCATCGGCTTCGGACACCCCGTGTACACGTCCGGCGACCCGCGCAACAAGGTGATCAAGCAGGTCGCCCACCGGCTGGCCGTCGCCGCGGGCGACACGCGCATGTACGAGGTCGCGGACCGGCTCGAGTCGGTGATGTGGGAGATCAAGCGGATGTTCCCGAACCTCGATTGGTTCTCCGCGGTGTCCTACCACATGATGGGAATCCCGACCCCCATGTTCACGCCGGTCTTCGTCATCTCGCGCACCACCGGCTGGGTCGCGCACGTGATCGAGCAGCGCCTCGACGGCAAGATCATCCGGCCGAGCGCGAACTACGTCGGTCCCGAGAACCTGACGTGGGTGCCGATCGAGGAGCGCGGGTGAGAATTCGGGACGTGCGCTTCACGGGTCCTGCCTCGTGCCGGGCGAAGCTCTCCGTGACACGCCGTGAATACGTCCCTGTAGGCTCGTAGGCGGCATCCATGCCGCCTACGGTCACTTCGAGCTTCGCCCGACACGAGGCAGTCGCGGATCCCGCCTGCCGTGAGGAAACTGAGTTCAGAGCCTGAGGAAACGACCCATGGGTGGCCACTACGCCGACACCAACGTCCGTCCCGATCCAGACCAGGAGCTGGTGGACATCGCCAACTACGTCTGCGACTACGAGATCGAGAGCGCGGAAGCGTACGACACCGCGCGCAACTGCCTGATGGACAGCCTGGGCTGTGCCCTTCTGGCCCTGCAGTACCCCGAATGCACCAAGCACCTCGGGCCCATCGTGCAGGGCACCGTGGTGCCGAACGGCGCGAAGGTGCCTGGCACCTCGTTCCAGCTCGACCCGGTGAAGGCCGCCTGGGACATCGGCGCGCTGGTGCGCTGGCTCGACTTCAACGACACCTGGCTGGCCGCGGAGTGGGGCCACCCCTCCGACAACCTGGGGGCGATCCTCGGCGTGGCCGACTGGCTGTCGCGCAAGGCGGTGGCGGAAGGCAGGGCGCCGCTCACGATGCGCGACGTGCTCACCGCGATGATCAAGGCGCACGAGATCCAGGGCTGCCTGGCGCTCGAGAACGCCTTCAACCGCGTCGGCCTCGATCACGTGATCCTGGTGAAGGTCGCCTCGACCGCCGTGGCCGCGCGGCTGCTCGGCGCAACCCGCGAGCAGGTGATCGACGCCCTGTCGCACGCCTGGATCGACGGCCAGTCGCTGCGCACCTACCGGCACGCGCCGAACACCGGCTCGCGCAAGTCCTGGGCGGCTGGCGATGCCTCGTCGCGCGGCGTGCGGCTCGCGATGATGGTGATGCGCGGCGAGATGGGGCTGCCGTCGGCGCTCAGCGCGCCCAAGTGGGGCTTCCAGGACGTGCTCTTCAAGGGCAACAGGCTGGCCTTCCAGCGGCCCTACGGCAGCTACGTGATGGAGCACATCCTCTTCAAGATCAGCTTCCCCGCCGAGTTCCACGCCCAGACCGCGGTGGAGTGCGCGATGGCGCTGCACCCTCAGGTCAAGGACCGCATCGCCGACATCGAGCGCATCGAGCTCACCACGCAGGAGTCGGCGATCCGGATCATCAGCAAGGACGGACCGCTCTACAACCCGGCCGACCGCGACCACTGCCTGCAGTACATGGTCGCCGTGCCGCTGATCCACGGCGCGCTGACCGCGGAGCACTACGAGGACGCCGTGGCGGCGGACCCGCGCATCGACGCGCTGCGCGCCAAGATGAAGGTCACCGAGGACCCGCGGTACTCGAAGGAGTACCACGATCCCGACAAGCGCTCGATCGCCAACGCCGTGCAGGTCTTCTTCACCGACGGCACCAGCACGCCGAAGGTCGAGGTCGAGTACCCGATCGGCCACCGGCGGCGCCGGGCAGAGGGCATCCCGGTCCTCGAGCGGAAGTTCCTGGACGCGCTGCGTACCCGCTTCCCGAAGGGCCAGGCGCAGGGCATCTACGACCTCTGCCTGGACGCGGAGCGGCTGGGCGCGACGCCGGTGCAGGAGTTCATGGACAGGTTCGTCATCTGACCGGGCCGTCGGCCGCGCCCTGATCTCGGTCAGGGCCGGCCGGCGGGCCCCCTGCGGTATGATTCGGGGCCGCTCGTTGGGGTTTGAGCCATGTTTCGAAAGATCCTGATCGCAAACCGGGGTGAGATCGCGGTCCGCATCATCCGCACCTGCGCGGAGATGGGGATCCGCTCCGCGGCGATCTATGCAGACGCCGACCGCTACGCCCTGCACGTGAAGAAGGCCGACGAGGCCTACCCGCTTGGCGCCGATCCACTCGCGGGCTATCTGAACGTGCACCGCATCGTCAGCCTCGCGAAGCAGACCGGCTGCGATGCCGTCCATCCCGGCTACGGCTTCCTGTCCGAGAACCCCTCGCTGGCGGAGGCCTGCCGCAACGCCGGGATCACGTTCATCGGCCCCACCTGCAACGTCATCCGCCGCATGGGCGACAAGACGGAGGCCCGGCTCGCCATGATCAAGGCGGGCGTGCCGGTCACGCCCGGCAGCGAGGGCAACCTCGCCAACATCGACGAGGCGCTGGCGATGGCCGAGCAGATCGGCTACCCGGTGATGCTCAAGGCCACTTCCGGCGGTGGCGGGCGCGGCATTCGCCGCTGCGACAGTCCCCAGGAGCTGCAGCGCAATTTCGAGCGCGTGATCTCGGAGGCGACCAAGGCCTTCGGTAGTGCCGACGTGTTCCTCGAGAAGTGCGTGGTGAATCCGCGCCACATCGAGGTGCAGATCCTCGGCGACCAGCACGGCAACGTGATCCACCTGTTCGAGCGCGACTGCTCGATCCAGCGCCGCAACCAGAAGCTGATCGAGATCGCGCCCTCGCCGCAGCTCACCGAGGCGCAGCGCCAGCACGTGTGCAGCCTGGCGGTCACCGCCGCCCGCGCGGTCGGCTACACCAACGCCGGAACCGTGGAGTTCCTGCTCGATGACGACGAGCGGTTCTACTTCATGGAGATGAATACCCGGATCCAGGTCGAGCACACGATCACGGAGACCATCACCGGCGTCGACCTGATCGAGGAGCAGATCCGCATTGCTGCCGGCCTGCCGCTGCGCTACGCGCAGGGCGACATCGGCAAGCGCGGCTTTGCGATGCAGCTTCGCGTCAACGCCGAGGATCCGCAGAACAGCTTCCTGCCGAGCTTCGGCCGCATCTCGCGCTACTACGCGCCCGGCGGCCCGGGCACACGCACGGACACGGCCATCTACACCGGCTACACGGTCCCGCCCTACTACGACTCCATGCTGGTCAAGGTCATCGTCTGGGCCCTGACGTGGGAGGACCTGGTCAACCGCGGGCAGCGCGCGCTGACGGACATGGGCGTGTACGGCATCAAGACGACGATCCCCTACTACCTGGAGATCCTGAACGCGCCCGACTTCCGGCGCGGACGCTTCAACACGGGCTTCGTCGAGGCCCACCCCGAGCTCGTCGACTACTCGATCAAACCGCGGAAGGAAGAGATCGCCGCCGCACTGGCCGCCGCCGTGGCGGCCCATGCCGGCCTCTGATCACGAGGTAAGCCATGTCCAAGGTCCACATCACCGACACCGTACTGCGCGACGCGCACCAGTCCCTGATCGCCACCCGCATGCGCACCGAGGACATGCTGCCGATCTGCAGCAAGCTCGATGCGATCGGCTTCTGGTCCCTCGAGGTCTGGGGTGGTGCGACTTTTGACGCGTGCGTGCGCTTCCTGAAGGAGGATCCCTGGGAGCGTCTGCGCCTGCTGCGCGAGGCGCTGCCGAAGACCCGGCTGCAGATGCTGCTGCGCGGCCAGAACCTCCTCGGCTACCGCCACTACTCCGACGACGTCGTCGAGCACTTCGTCCAGCGTGCCGCCGAGAACGGCATGGACGTGTTCCGGATCTTCGACGCGCTCAACGACCTGCGCAATCTGACGGTCTCTATCGAGGCGGTGAAGAAGTCCGGCAAGCACGCGCAGGGCACGATCTGCTACACGGTGAGCCCGGTCCACACGATCGAGAGCTTCGTCGCACAGGCGAAGGAGCTGGAGTCGATGGGCTGCGACTCGATCGCCATCAAGGACATGGCGAGCCTGCTGACCCCGATGGTGGCTGCAGACCTGGTAAAGGCGATGGTCGATGCGGTCGACGTGCCGATCCACCTCCACTCGCACTCCACCTCGGGGCTCGCCGAGATGTGCCACCTCAAGGCCATCGAGAACGGCTGCCGTCACATCGATACCGCGATCTCGTCGCTCGGCGGCGGTACCAGCCACTCGCCCACCGAGAGCATGGTCGCGGCGCTGCGCGGCACGGAGTACGACACCGGCCTGGACCTGGAGGCGCTTCAGGAGGTCGGCATGTACTTCTATTCGGTGCGCAAGAAGTACCACCAGTTCGAGAGCGAGTACACGGGCGTCGACACGCGCGTGCAGGTGAATCAGGTCCCCGGCGGGATGATGTCCAACCTCGCCAACCAGCTGAAGGAGCAGAACGCGCTCGACCGCATGGGCGAGGTCCTGGCGGAGATCCCCCGGGTGCGGGCGGACCTCGGCTTTCCGCCGCTGGTGACGCCGACCTCGCAGATCGTCGGCACGCAGGCCGTGCTGAACGTGCTCACCGGCAAGCGCTACCAGAACATGACGAACGAGGTGAAGCGCTACCTGCAGGGCGGCTACGGCAAGTCGCCCGCGCCGGTGGACGTGATCCTGCAGCAGCAGGCGATCGGTCGAGAAGACGTGATCGACTGCCGCCCGGCCGACCTGCTGAGCCCCGAGATGGACCGGCTGCGCTCCGAGATCAGCGAGCTGGCGAAATCGGAGGAGGACGTCCTCACCTATGCGATGTTTCCAGAGATCGGCCGGCAGTTCCTGGAGCAGCGGTCCACTGGAACGCTGAAGCCCGAGCCGCTCGAGCCACCGTCGTCGAAAGAGGCGGCGGCGGAGGCCGCGCCCACCGAGTTCAACCTGGTGCTGCACGGCGAGAGCTTCCACATCAAGGTCACCGGCACCGGCCACAAGGAGCAGGCCGAGCGGCACTTCTACCTGACGGTCGACGGCGTTCCGGAAGAGGTGGTCGTGCAGACCCTCGACCAGGTCGTCCTGACCGGCGGCGCGCAGGGCGCGGTGAAGGCGACCATCGGCGGCAAGCGGCCGAAGGCCACCAAGGAAGGGCACGTCAGCACCTCGATGCCGGGCAACATCGTCGCGGTCCTCGTCAAGGAGGGCGATGCGGTGACTGCCGGCCAGCCGGTGCTGGTCACCGAGGCGATGAAGATGGAGACCGAGGTGCAGGCGCCCATCGCGGGCAAGGTCACTGGCGTCTACGTCAGCAAGGGCGACAGCGTCACGCCGGGCGAGGCGCTGCTGGAGATCGAGGCCGGGTAAGGCTTCTACTCTCGAACGGGGGTCGCGCGGCGGGCCTTGCGTCGGTAGCCGCTCGCCGCTCGATGGATCGTCCAGGATCCACTCGCTACCGCGCACATCCCTGTGCGCTGCTCGCGGCTATCCGGCTCCGGCCCGCCTGTTCGACCGGGCCCGCGGGCGCCGATCGGTCGATCACCCCGCCCTGACGGCCGCCAGCCCCGTCATGTTGAGCAGGCCGCGCACCGTGATGCTCGGCGTCACGACGTGCGCGGACCTGGCGGCGCCGACCAGGATCGGCCCGATCGCGATACCTTCGCCCATCTGCTTGAGCAGGTTGAAGGCGATGTTCGCCGCATCCTGATTCGGCATCACGAGGAGGTTCGCCTTGCCTCCGAGCCGCGACTGCGGGAAGCGTGCCTTGCGCAGCTCCTCGGAGAGCGCGTGGTCCGCGTGCATCTCGCCCTCGACCTCGAGCTCGGGCAGCGTGCGGTGGATGAGGTCCAGCGCGGCCCGCATCTTCCGCGCGGACGGGGTGTCGTGGCTGCCGAAGTTCGAGTGCGACAGCAGCGCGACCTTCGGCTCGATGCCGAACCAGCGCACCTCCTCCGCGCACAGACGCACGATCTCGGCCAGCTCCTCCGCGCTCGGGTCGTCCTGCACGTAGGTGTCGGCCATGAACAGCGTGCCGGAGTCCAGCACGAGCGCGCTCATTGCGGTGAGCTGCTTCACGCCGTTGCCCAGGCCGATGATGTCGCGGATGTACGCGAGGTGCTGTCGATAGCGGCCCACCGTGCCGCAGATCATCGCGTCGGCGCCGCCCGTGCCCAGCAGTGTCGCGGCGAGCACGGTGGAATTGGTCCGCAGGGTCTCGCAGGCCTCGCGCGGTGAGTAGCCGCGGCGCTGCACGCGGCGGAAGAAGGCGGCGCAGTGCTCCTCGTAGCGCGGGTTGTCCTGCGGGTCGATGATCTCGACGTCGCGGCCGGCCTCGAGGTCGATGCCGAGCGCCGCGAGCCGCTGCGCGATGACCGCCGGCCGCCCGATCAGGATCGGACGGGCGATGCCCTGCTCGATCGCCTGCCGCGCCGTCTCCAGCACCTTGTCCTCTTCGCCCTCGGCGTACACGACCCGCTTCTGCGCCTCGCGTGCCCGCTCGAACACCGGCTTCATCGTCATGCCGGTGCGGTAGACGCGCGCCTGCAGCCGCTCGCGGTAGGCGGGCATGTCGGCGATCGGCCGGCGCGCGACGCCGCTGTCCATCGCCGCCTGGGCGACGGCTGGCGCGACGTGGGCGATCAGGCGCGGGTCGAAGGGCTTGGGGATCAGAAAGTCCGGCCCGAACTTCAGGCTCAGTCCGCCGTAGGCGCGACGCACCACGTCGGACGGCTCGGCCATCGCCAGGTCCGCGATAGCGCGCACGGCCGCCATCTTCATGGCGGCGTTGATCTCGGTCGCGCCGGTGTCGAGCGCGCCGCGGAACAGGAAGGGGAAGCACAGGACGTTGTTGACCTGGTTCGGGAAATCCGAGCGCCCGGTGGCAACGATCGCGTCGGGGCGCGCAGCCCTGGCGAGGTCGGGCATGATCTCGGGCACAGGGTTCGCGAGCGCCAGGATCAGGGGGCGATCGGCCATCTTCGGCAGCCATTCCGGCTTGAGCACGCCGGCCGCGGACAGTCCGAGGAAGACGTCCGCGCCCTCCAGGACGTCGGCGAGCGTGCGGGCGTCGGTCCGCACCGCGTAGCGCGCCTTGTAGGGGTCCATCTCGGCGGTGCGCCCCTCGTAGACGACGCCGGCGATGTCGGTGACGACGACGTTCTCCTTGCGCAGACCCAGGTCGACCAGCAGGTCGAGGCAGGCGAGCGCGGCCGCGCCGGCACCCGAGGCGACCAGCTTCGCGCTGCCGATGTCCTTGCCGACGACCCGCAGCCCATTGAGTACCGCGGCGCTGACGACGATGGCGGTGCCGTGCTGGTCGTCGTGGAAGACGGGGATCTGCATCCGCCGCTTCAGACCCTCCTCGATGATGAAGCACTCGGGTGCCTTGATGTCCTCGAGGTTGATGCCGCCGAAGGTCGGCTCGAGCCGCGCTACGGTGTCTATGAACTTCTCGGGGTCGCGCTCGTCGACCTCGATGTCGAACACGTCGATGCCGGCGAACTGCTTGAACAGCACCGCCTTGCCTTCCATCACCGGCTTGCCGGCGAGTGCACCGATGGCGCCCAGGCCCAGCACCGCGGTGCCGTTCGAGATCACGGCCACCAGGTTGCCGCGCGCCGTGTAGTCGAAGGCGGTCAGCGGGTCGCGCTCGATCTCCTTGCAGGCCGCCGCCACGCCGGGCGAGTAGGCGAGCGCCAGGTCGCGCTGGTTGGCGAGGGGTTTGGTCGCGCGGATCTCCAGCTTTCCCGGGCGCGGGTGGCGGTGGTACTCGAGGGCGGCCTTCTGGAGATCGTCGGACATGGTGTCAGCACCTGGGCGGGCAGGGATGGTGCAGTGCAGCATAGCCGCAAAGCGGGCGTGCCGCCACGCGTCCGATGCCTCGCGGTGCGCGGGGCGCGCCCTAAGTCGCCTGGTGGGAGCGACCTCCTGGTCGCGATCGGAATCGGGCCGAGGACGGCCCTCCCACCGGGCAGCATCGGGACGGGGACGGCCCTGGACAGCGTCCCCACCAAGTCCTTCCTCATCGGGCGCGCCCTGCGCGCCGGACGACGGCGGCCATGGACCGCCCTATTAGCGACGTCGGAACAGGAGGTCCCACACCCCGTGCCCCAGACTCTGGCCGCGCTGCTCGAAGCGCGTCAGCGGACGTTCGTCGGGGCGCGGTGCGAACCTGCCGGGTCCGGCCACATTCTCGAAGGCCGGCGACGCCTCGATCACCGCGAGCATCTGCTGCGCGTAGTCCCCCCAGTCCGTTGCGGCGTGGAACAGGCCGCCGGGGCGGATGACGCGCGCCAGCAGGTCGACGAGCTCGGGCTGGACGATGCGTCGCTTGTGATGGCGGCGCTTGTGCCAGGGATCGGGGAAGAACAGATAGACGCCCGTAAGCGAGGCGGGCGGCAGCGCGCTGCGCAGCACCTCGACGGCGTCGTGGCGCAGCAGCCGCACGTTGGCGAGTGCGTGTGCCTCGAGCCGGAGCAGCAGGTGGCCGACGCCGGGCCGGTGGACCTCGATGCCGAGGTAGTTGCGGTCCGGGTGGCGCTCGGCGAGGGTGGCGAGGGCGTCGCCGTTGCCGAAGCCGATCTCCAGCCAGACCGGCCGGTCGTTGCCGAAGAGCGCGGGCAGGTCGAGCGGTATGCCGGTGTATTCGACGCCGAACCGCGGCCAGAGCGCGGCAAACGCCCGTTCCTGGCCGGCCGTCAGCCGGCCCTCGCGCAGCACGTAGCTGCGGATGGGGCGGTGGGGTGGCGCGTCGGGAGGCATCAGTCGTGCGACCGACGTGAGGGGCGGCATCAGAGATCGCGGCCGGGAGGCCGCTCCCACTGGGCCGGCACCGACCTCAGAAGAACGTTCCGTCCACCGGCGACGAGGCCGAGGCGAAGCGCTTGGCCGGCATGCGGCCGGCGAGATAGGCCTCGCGGCCCGCCTCGATGGCCTTCTTCATCGCCGACGCCATCAGCACGGGGTTCTTGGCCGCCGCGATCGCCGTGTTCATCAGCACGCCGTCACAGCCGAGCTCCATGGCGATTGCCGCATCGGAGGCGGTGCCGACGCCCGCGTCGACCAGGATGGGCACCTTCGCGTTCTCGACGATGGTCATGATGTTGAAGCGGTTGCGGATGCCCAGGCCGGAGCCGATGGGTGCGGCGAGCGGCATCACGGCGATGCAGCCCAGATCCTCCAGCCGCTTCGCGATGATGGGGTCGTCGTTCGTGTAGACCATGACCTGGAAGCCGTCGGCCACCAGCTCCTCCGCGGCCTGCAGGGTCGCGACGACGTCCGGGAAGAGGGTCCGCTCGTCGCCGAGCACCTCGAGCTTGACGAGGTTGTGCCCGTCCAGCAGCTCGCGCGCAAGCTTGCAGGTGCGCACCGCCGTCTTGACGTCGTAGCAGCCGGCCGTGTTGGGCAGGATGGTGAAGCGCGACGGCGGCAGCACGTCGAGGATGTTGGGCTCATCCTTGTTCTGCCCGATGTTGGTGCGGCGGACGGCAATGGTGACGATCTCCGCGCCCGACGCCTCGATGGCCCGGCGGGTCTCGTCCAGGTCCTTGTACTTGCCGGTGCCGACGAGGAGACGGGACCGGTACTCGCGGCCGGCGACGACGAGCGGATCGTGATGGGGTACTGACATCGTGCGGTTTCCCTTAATTTAGGTCGGCCCCTTCGACTCTGCCCAGGGCAGGCTTCAGGCCGACGTGCCCGGCCAGGGGTGGCCTCCGCCACAGCCCGCTCATCCTCCGCCGATCGCGTGCACGACCTCGATGCGGTCGCCGTCCGCGAGCAGGCGGTCAGCGTGCGTGCTGCGGGGCACCAGCTCCTCGTTGACCTCGACGGCGAAGCGCTGTCCGGCCGAGGCGAGATCGGCCACCAGGTCGGCCACCGTCGTGCCGTCCGGAACCTCTCGTGACTCGCCATTGACCTGGACGTGCATTCGCGGCTGTTCGGGTGATGAAAGAGGCCCAAATTCTACACTAAACTCACGCAGTTACCGTCAGCCGCGGGGGCGGTCTGCCGTGAGCCAGTGGCATGAAGACCTGATCTCCATCGACGAGGCACGCACGCTGGACGGCCTGTTCGCGCGTCGCGTGGCGCGGTCGCCCGACCGCGAGGCCTACCGCTACTTCGACCGCCACACCCAGAACTGGGTTTCGTTGACGTGGCGCGACATGGCACGGCAGGTCGCGCGGTGGCAGCGCGCCCTGGAGCGGGAGCGGCTTGCGCCCGGCGACCGCGTCGCCATCCTGCTGCGCAACTGCCCCGACTGGGTCACCTTCGATCAGGCAGCGCTGAGCCTGGGACTGGTCGTCGTCCCGCTCTATACCGACGACCGGCCCGACAACATCGACTTCATCCTGCAGGACGCGGCCGTCAAGCTGCTGCTCGTGCAGGACGCGGGCCGCTGGAAACGCCTGGTGCCCATCATGCCCGAGGAGGAGAACGCCAACCTGCGGCGCGTGTTGCTGCTCGACGACTCAACCGAGGCCGCTCGGTTCGCCCGCCACGACGAGCGCGTGCGCCTGGTCACCGACTGGCTGCCCAAGGACGGCGGCAAGCTCAGCGAGCGCAACGGCGATCCGCACCAGCTCGCCTCCATCGTGTACACGTCGGGGACGACGGGGCGGCCGAAGGGCGTGATGCTCAGCCACCACAACATGCTCTGGGTGGCGCACGGCTCGCTGACCGTCATCGACTGCTACCAGCAGGACATCTTCCTCTCGTTCCTGCCGCTCTCGCACACTTTCGAGCGCACCGGCGGCTACTACGTGCCGATGATGGCCGGCGCCGCGGTCGCATACGCCCGATCGGTCGCGCAGCTCGGCGACGACCTCGCGATGGTGCAGCCGACCGTGCTGGTCGCGGTCCCGCGCATCTTCGAGCGCGTGTATGGCCGGATCGAGGATCAGATGGCGCAGAAGCCCGCGCTCGCACGCGGCCTGTTCGACCTCGCCGTGCGGGTCGGCTGGAAACGCTTCCTGCACCAGCAGGGCCGCGGTGGGCTCAGCCCGCTGCTTCTCTTGTGGCCACTCCTCGATCGGCTGGTCGCCCGCAAGATCTCGGCCCGTCTGGGCGGCCGGCTGCGCATCGCGGTGAGTGGTGGTGCGCCGCTCTCGCCCGAGATCGCGCGGGTGTTCATCGGGCTGGGCGTGCCGATCATCCAGGGCTACGGCCTCACGGAAACGAGCCCCGTGATCAGCGCGAACCCGCTGCACGACAACGAGCCGGCCTCGGTCGGTGTGCCGCTGCGCGGCATCCAGGTGCGGATCGGCGCGGACGACGAGCTGCTGGTGAAGAGCCCGGGCAACATGCTGGGTTACTGGAACAACCACAGCGCGACCAAGCAGGTGATCGACCCTGAGGGCTGGCTGCACACCGGCGATCAGGCGCGCATCGAGCGCAACCACATCTACATCACCGGGCGCCTCAAGGACATCCTCGTGCTGTCGAACGGCGAGAAGATCCCGCCAGCCGACATGGAGCTGGCCGTGGCGCTCGATCCCTTGTTCGAGCAGGTGATGGTGGTCGGCGAGGGCAGGCCGTATCTCACGGCGCTGCTCGTCCTCAATGCGGACCACTGGGTATCTTTTGCAGCGGAGCTGGGCGTCGACGGCAAGGACCGCGCCGCGCTGAAGCTTGAGAAGGTCATCAGCGCCGTGCAGGCGCGCGTCAAGCGGGCGCTCAAGGATTTCCCGGGCTACGCCAAGGTCCGCCGCGTGTCGCTCAGCCTCGACCCGTGGACGATCGAGAACGGCCTCATCACGCCGACACTCAAGATCAAGCGGCCGAAGGTGCTCGAGACCTGCGCGGAGTGCGTCGAGGCGATGTACGCCGGTGGCCCGGCGGATTGAGGTACGCCCCGGCCCGAGGATCGCGGCGAGGACGCTGCTCCCACCGGGTGGTGCCCATGACGGGGTAGGAGCGCCTTCAGGCGCGATCGCCGGTCGCCATGAGGCGCCCGGCACGCCGTTCAAGCCCACCACCGTCTGACCACTGCCTTCCGCACCTCCTCGAGCACGAGCATCCCCAAGGCGAACGGCAGCACGAACAACCAGGCCGACGCCGCGAGCGGCGCCGTGCCGAACAGGGCATTGCCCAACGGCGTGTAGACGATCGCCAGCAGCAGTCCAAGCTCCGCGGCGACGCCCAGCAGTATCAGCGGATTGCTCGCGATGCCGAAGGCGAAAGCGGAATGGCGCGGGTGCCGGCACAGGAACACGTTCACCACCTGCGTCACGACGATCGCCATGAGGCAGGCCGTCGTCGCCTGCAGGTAGAGCGGGTCGGTGCGCCCTGGCATCTCGCCGTAGCTCCACCCGCCGTTCCCGAGCACGAAGAAGAAGGCCGCGAGCGCCGCCACCGCCTCCAGCACGCCGAGGAAGAGATAGGCCCGCGCCACCAGCGGCCAGTTGAGCAGCCGCTCGCCCCGCGGCCGCGGCGGGCGTCGCATCACGGCGGGATCGGGCTTTTCCGCGCCCAACGCCAGCGCCGGCAGGATGTCCGTGCCGAGGTCGACGGCCAGGATCTGCATGATGGTGAGCGGCAGCGGGATGCGGAACAGCATGAAGGCGAGGTAGGGCACGAGCTCCGGTATGTTCGACGTCAGGATGTAGGTCAGGAACTTGCGCAGGTTGTCGAAGACCGAGCGGCCCTCCTCGACGGCCTCGACGATGCTCGCGAAGTTGTCGTCGAGCAGGATGATGTCGGCGGCCTGCTTTGCGACGTCCGTGCCGCTGATGCCCATGGCGATGCCGATGTCGGCGGTCTTGAGCGCCGGCGCGTCGTTCACGCCGTCCCCCGTCACTGCCACGATCTCGCCCTTCTTCTGCAGGGCCGCGACGATCAGCATCTTCTGGTCGGCGGCGACGCGCGCGAACAAGATCTCGGGGACGTCGAGCGCGAGCTGCAGCTGCGCCGGCCGCATGCGGCGCAGCTGGTCGCCGGTGATGACGACGGGGCTCGATGAGCGCACCAGGCCGATCTCGCGCGCGATGGCTTCGGCCGTGTGGGGGTGGTCGCCCGTCACCATCACGACGCGGATGCCGGCCTCCGTGCAGCGTGCAATCGCCGCCGGCACCTCAGGCCGAGGCGGGTCTTCCAGGCCGATGATGCCGCTGAGCGTCAGCCCGTCCTCGGTGGCGGCGGTTCCATCCGGCACGGCGGCGTCGGCAAAGGCGAGCACGCGCAGGCCCCGCTCCGCCATCGCGTCCTGGGCCTGCAGCAAGGTGCGGCGCGTCGCGTCGTCGAGCGGAACGGTGCGCGAGTCCCACCGCACGCGCGTGCAGCGCGGCAGCACGGTCTCGAGCGCGCCCTTGCAGTACAGCGCGCGTCCGTCGGGCCCCTCGCAGACGACCGACATGCGCTTGCGGTCGGTGTCGAACGGGATCTCGTCGATCCGCTGCACGTCTGCCACCGGACCGCCGATCTCGAGCCCGAGCGTGGCGAGGGCGATCTCCATCGGGTCGCCGAGCAGCCGGCGGCTGCCGTTGTCGTCGTCCTCCCGGAGGTTGTGGCAGAGGGCGGCGTTGCGCAGCAGCGACCGGTAGGCCGCCGCGCGCTCCGGCTGGGACCGCAGGTCCTCCGGCGTGCACGCCTCCCCGCCGAGATACAGCGACCGCACCGCCATGCGGTTGCACGTCAGCGTGCCGGTCTTGTCGCAACAGATCACGGTGGTCGAGCCGAGGGCCTCGACCGCCGGCAGGTGGCGCACGAGGGCGTTGCGCTTCGCCATGCGCTGGGTCGCCATCGCGAGGGACAGGGTCACGGTCGGCAGCAGGCCCTCCGGCACGTTGGCGACGATGATCCCGATCGCGAACAGGACGTTCTCCCAGAACGGCAGCCCGAGCGCCTGACCGACCAGGAAGAAGCCGACGCCGAGGCTGGTCGCGAGAAAGGCGACCAGCCGCGACAGCCAGGCGATCTCGCGCTGGAGCGGCGACTGCGCCTCGCCCGCGGTCTGCGTGAGGTGGGCGATGCGGCCGAACTCGGTGCGCATGCCGGTCGCGTACACCACGGCGCGACCGGTGCCCGTGAGCACGGACGTGCCGGCCAGCAGCAGGTTGGTGGCGGTGAGCGGTGAGTCGTCCTCGCTGGGGCCGGCGTGCCGCATCTTGGGCCGCGACTCGCCGGTGATCGTCGCGTTGTTGACGCGCAGGCCGAACGCATCGATCAGGCGGCAGTCGGCCGGAACGCTGTCGCCCTCCGCGACGAGCACGACGTCGCCGGGCACCAGCCCCTCGGCCGGGATCTGCTGCACGCTGCCGTCACGCGCGACGGTCACCTGCTGGGGCAGCAGCTCGCGCAGGGCGGCGATGGCACGCTCCGCGCGGTACTCCTGCCAGAAGGAGAAGATGCCGTTGATGACGATGACGCCGATGATCGCCCAGCCGAGCCGGGCCATTCCCTGCCCGGGGTCGTACACCTCGGCCACGAAGCAGAGCGCCGCGGCGAGCCAGAGGATGATGGCGAAGAAGTGGGTGAACTCGCGGGCGAGGCGCAGCGGCAGTCCGACGCGTGCCACTTCCTCGAGGTGGTTGGGGCCGAACTCCGCCAGCCGGCGCCGCGCCTCCGCGGCGGACAACCCCGCCGGCCTCGAAGAGAGGCTGGCGAGGACCTCGTCGGCTCGGAGTCTGGTGATTGCCAACGGGCAGACGCTCGCGTTCGGTTCAGGTCACGGCGCCGCGGCAGGCCCAGCAGCCAGGGCCGTCGTGTCCGAGCCGCTTTCCGCGGCCGGCCCGGCTTGGCTACAATCGCGCCCCGAGGCGGGTGTAGTTCAATGGTAGAACACGAGCTTCCCAAGCTCGTTACGTGGGTTCGATTCCCATCACCCGCTCCATCTTCTCTTGCGTGAGGTCAGTGGGTTACCGACTGACCTGCCTTTCCCTCGGCGCGGTGTGAGTCGGAACTGTCGCCTGAGGTCCTCGCCCCGAAGTCGAGCTGTCGAGTCGGGCTCCGCCGTTCGAATCCCCGCTCCCGCTCGGCGGCAAGGCGAGTGGGTGTCCTCAGCTGGCATCGCTTCTAAACCGCCGCGGGATCTCCGGAATCTGCACCGGCGCGGTTGGCCACAGGGTCGCGGCCTCCAAGCCGGGGCGGGGCAGCCGTCGCCACCGGCGCGAGGGCCCTGTCCCCGGATTGGACAATCTTGAGTAGCGCGCTAAAGAATACTGACAGCCTGAAGCAGCGGGCTTCGGTCAGCCAGGATAGTCGGAGGGGCTTCATGCGCATCATCCACTCAGCGGCCGCGGCCGCGATGTTCTTCGCGGGCAGCGCGGTCCATGCCCAACCGGCCGATCGCATCTGGTCCGGTGGTCCCATCCTCACGATGAACGATACGGCGATGCGCGCCGAGGCCATCGCAGAAGCCGGAGGAAAGATCCTCGCGGTCGGCTCGCGCGACGAGGTGATGAAGCTTCGTGGGCCAGCCACGCAGGTGATCGACCTCCAGGGTCGCACCCTCCTGCCCGGCTTCGTCGACGCGCACGGCCACGTCATGATGGGCGGCCTGCAGGCGCTGAGCGCGAACCTGCTCGCCCCGCCCGACGGCGCGGTGATGGACATCGCCGGGCTTCAGCAGACACTCCGCGACTGGGCGAAGGCGAACCAGGAAACGGTCGCCAAGGTCAATCTCATCGTCGGCTTCGGGTACGACGACGCCCAGCTGAAGGAGCTGCGCCACCCCACCCGGGACGACCTCGACGCCGTCTCGAAGGACGTGCCGATCATCGTCGTGCACCAGTCGGGCCATCTCAGCACCCTCAACTCGAAGGCGCTCGACGTGGTCGGATACACCGCCGCCACCAAGGACCCCGCCGGCGGCGTGATCCGCCGCCGCGACGGCAGCCGGGAGCCCAACGGCGTGCTCGAGGAGGTCGCCCACTACAACGCCGTCTACAAGCTCCTGCCCGCCGTCGGGCCCGAAGGGGTGAAGACCTTCGCCCGCGAAGGCGCCAAGCTGTGGGCGCGGTTCGGCTACACCACGGCGCAGGAAGGGCGCTCGACGCCAGGAAGCGCCGCGTTGCTCGAGCAGGTGGCCGCCGAGGGCGGGTTCCCGATCGACGTCGTCACTTACCCCGACGTCTTGCTCGGTCGCGACTTCATCAAGTCCGGCGTCAGCCCCGCCTACCTCAACCGCTTCCGCATCGCCGGCGCGAAGCTCACGATCGACGGCAGTCCGCAGGGCTTCACCGCCTGGCGCGACAGGCCGTACTACGAGCCCGTCGGAAACTACCCGCCGGGCTATTCCGGCTACCCGGCGGCCTCCGCGGAAGAGGTGATGGGCGCGATCAGCTGGGCCTCGGAAAACGGCATCCAGATCATCGTCCACGCCAACGGCGAGCGCGCGTCCGATCTGCTGATCGCCGGCCATCAGGCGGCCCAGGCGCGCTTCCCGAAAGCGAAGGATCTGCGTCCGGCGCTCATCCACGGCCAGTTCCTGCGCGAGGACCAGCTGGACAGCTTCAAGCGCCTCGGCGTGATCCCCTCGCTGTTCCCGATGCACACGTTCTACTGGGGCGACTGGCACCTGGACCACACCGTCGGTCCCGAGGCAGGGATGAACATTTCGCCAACCGGCTGGGCGCGCAAACGCGACATGATCTTCACCAGCCACCACGACGCGCCGGTCGCGTTCCCGAATTCCATGCGGGTGCTCGATGCGACGGTCACACGGCGCGCGCGCGGCTCGGGCCGCGTCGTCGGTCCCGACCAGCGGGTCGACGTGATCACGGCGCTCAAGGCGATGACGATCTGGCCCGCCTACCAGCACTTCGAGGAGACGACGAAAGGCAGTCTCGAGCCCGGCAAGCTCGCCGACTTCGTCATCCTCTCGAAGGACCCGACGGCGGTCGATCCGAGCACGCTGGCCGACATCGAGGTCACCGAGACCGTCAAGGAGGGCGTGACGGTGTTCCGGCCCTCGCAGTCCGCGGGCAAGACGGTCAGCGATGCCACCGGCGACGGCATCGGGCGCCTGTTGAATGCGATGGCCCATCCGGCGCACGCGTCACTCTCGGGCGACGCCAGCTCAGCGGGCGAGCGGCAGGCGGACGGCAAGGTCGCCGAGGCGGCACCACCCGGCGGCGACCACGTGTGCCAGTCGGACGTCATGCTGTGGCTGGCCGACGCGATGGCGACAGGCCGAGGCCACTGAGCGTGTGTCCGGCACGGCAACCCTCGGCCCACCAGCATCGGGCGATGCCTAGCAAGCTGGCTACATCTCGTCAATCGGTGAACCGGGGCCGAGTCAGACGGAGCTCAATCGAGATGTCGGCACGGACCATTCCGCAAGTTGCCCTGCGGGTCGTGGTCGATGACTGCGTCGATGTCGCGGCGCAGACGGTCCGGGTCGACGGTCGGCAGATTCCTCCAGCGCTGAAGAAGGGTCGCGGCCTCCACACCCGGGCGGGACAGGGGGCGCAGCTCGGCCACCGGCCGGCCGCCGCGCGTCACCGTCAGGCACTCGCCGCGTAAGACGCGCTCGACGACGTCGCCCCCGTGGTTGCGCAGGTCCCTGACCGTCACCTCACTCATAGGCATACCCTGTCACAGGTGAGACGCTAGGCAAACCACCGGCCTCGCGTCTCCAGCCTCGTCGCGATACTCAAGGCAATGGGGCTGGAGCTGGCCGTCCGGCCTCGGCGCGATGCCGCGTGAGTCCTCGAGGACCGCTCCGATAGCGGTGGGTCGATGGCCCCACGGCGCTATCGGAGACGGTGGCGTCCGAGATTGTCCGCTGGTTGATCACCCGTTTGCGACCCACGCGAACGGGTCGATCAGCTCGAGTCCGCAGTCCTCAAAGTCGGCAACGTTGCGCGTGGCGACCGCCAGGCCTTTGGCGAGCGCTATGGCCGCAATCTCGCCGTCGGGGACGCTCATGGGTCGACCGATCTCCTTGCGGTGCCCCATCAGCTCGGCATACCGCTGCGCGGCGGGCAGGTCGAACGGCAGGATCCGCTGCTCGAACCCCAGCGCGATGAACTGGCGAAAGCGGTCTTCGAGCGTCTGTCGGCGCCGACCGGCAGGTAGGCACCGAAGGCCATAGCCGATCTCGGCGATTGTGATCGTCGACAGGAAAAGGCCCGCGCTCGGCTGTGCGTCCAGCCACGCCAGCACGGATTCCGGCGGCGCCGGCGCCATCACGGCCGAGACGACGTTGGTGTCGAGAAGGATCACTTCGCGAACGTGATGGGTTCGTGAACTGACCGGTCAGGAAGCTGCAGCGTGACGCCGTACCGGGGCCCGAACAGCTCACGGGCGAGGCTCCCCAGTTTTTCCGGCGCGGCTACCGCGCGCTTGAGGATCCGCCGGGCCTCTTCCTCCATCGAAACGCCATCGGCCTCGGCCCTGCTTCGCAGGCGTTCGTAGGTTTCGTCATCGAGTCGTCGGACGCTGATGCTTGGCATGGGGCGTCTCCGCGGCAGTGGACCAGGAGAGAAGACGCGGCTGCGATGCGGCCGCGCGAACTGCTGGCACATGCTAGCAGTCCAGCCAGCCGAGTGCACTACGGGGCGACAGCTGGCCGGCAGGCCGCAAACGACCGCTGTCTCAGTCCCCTCGCCGCCGCGCACCCGCGCCGAGCGCCGTGACCTCCGGGTCGTCGTCGGCGACGATCGGGAACGACGCCGCGACCTCGCCCGGGATGCGCGCCGGGCGCCCGGACGCGAAGTCGACCCACACCCAGAGCGTCTCCGCGCGCGCCACGTGCTGGCCGTCACTCTCGCGGACGAAAAGGTACCGGCGGGTCGAGCTGCGCGCGGCGATGTCGGCGACCCAGGTGCGGATCGCGAGCGCGTCGCCGGCGAACGCGGGGCGCAGGTATTCGATGAAGTGGGAGCGCACGAACCAACCGGCCCCGATCCCGAGGTAGCGCTCGAGGGGCCAGTCCTGCGCCACCGAGTGCGCCGTCGCCACGTCCTGCATCCAGCGCAGGTAGGCGAGGTTGTTGACGTGCCGGTTGACGTCGATGACGTCGTCCGGAACCGCGAGCCGGCGCAGGTAGATTCGGGGCATGGCGTGTCTTGGCGAGGCTCGCGGCCCGGTCAGACGGGCTCGACCCGCAGGCCTGCCCGGGAAGCGGATTCCTGCTGACGTCGGTCGGCGGACACGAACACGTCCACCTCGAGCACGACCGCAGTTCCGACGTGAATGGCGTCCATCGCCCGGAGCGGGCCGGCCTCGAGGTGCGCGATGGCGTGTGCGAGCACGGCGGGCGCGAGGTCCCCTACGGCGGCGTCCTCGATGTCGAGGAGGAGCACCGATTTGAGCTGGCGATACTCGGCTTCGGAGATCCGCCCTTCACGCCGGAGTCTGCAGAACGCGGAGACGATCTCCGGCAGCGCGATGCCAGAGAGGCAGATCTCCGTCGCCCGCTCGCACCAGTCCAGGACGGCGGCTGTCCCCTGCTCCTGGACGTAGCGCTTGGCGAAGGCGGAGCTGTCGAAGAAGACGCGCACGCCTGTGCCCTACTCACCCGCTGAGGACTCGCGCTCCTCCAAAATCATGCGGCTCACCGAGACGCCGGGCACGACCAGCGGCTGCGCCTTACGCCGCTTCCAGGAGGGCAGGTCGGCCGGTATGGGGACGATGTCCGCGATCGGCTTGCCGTTGCGCAGGACGCGCACGGATTCGCCGGACTCGACCAGGTCGAAATACTCCTTGGCGTGGTTCCGAACCTCGGTGAACGTCGCCTGTCTCATGAATGGCCCCAGTTGCACAGATCAATGTCATGATGCCTGTACATGGCCGAAGCTGCCAGTGCGGCGTTGGGTGCCCGCACTCCTCTCAGGGGCGACCGTGCGCCAGCCGGCATGGCAAGCATCAACGGCTATCCAGGAACCGCTCCGCGGCCTCGTGCAGCGGGATCGGCAGCCCGTCCCGCGCGGTGCGGCGTGACACCTGGGAGCCGGCGGCGCTTCCTGCGCGCGCGAAGTCGATCTCACCGAAGACTCCCCGGAGCAGCCGTTCGACGGTGTCTGCCGGCAAGTCGTCCGTGGTCGCGAGTAGCGCGGCGACGGCGACGGTCGAGATTGGCTCGGGGACGCCGGGATCGGTCCCGAGCGGCGACGGGCCGAACCGGCTGGTGACCGCCTGCATGTTGGTGATCCCGGTCAGCGGCGACCCTCGCCCGACTGAGCGTCTTCGTCCCAGATCAGGTTCAACAGCTCGATGTAGGGCAGCCGGTCGACGACCGGGCAGCCCGGACAGCCGGCCGTGCTGGGCGGGTTCCGGCAGCCGCCGCACTGCTGGACCGTGTTCCGCGCGGAGCGGAGCTCGAGGGCGAGGCTGCGCAGCTCGTGCATCCGTCTGTCGACGTCGGCGAGCAGGCCCTCGAGGCGGGCCGAGACCGCGGCGGCGGTCTGGTCGCCCGTCGCGCACTGCTCCCGCGCGCGGGCAAGGTCGCGGATCGTGTCGAGCGAGTAGCCGCTCTGGGCCAGGCGGAGGATCGCGCGCAGACGGTCGATGTGCCGCGTCGAGTAGAGGCGGGTGCCGCCGTCGGTGCGGACCGGCGTGAGCAGGCCTTCCTCCTCGTAGTAGCGGATCGTGCGGATCGTCGTGCCGAGCGTCTCGGCCACGTCGCCGATCTTGTGGAGCGTCTGGGTCATTGATAGATCTCGCCTATACGGAAGATATCGTAAGGCCAAGAAGGCTTGGCTGTCCCGCCTTCGGGTCAGTCTGCGGATGCTCCGATCACATGGTCCCCAGTTTCCTGCCGCCGACGATAAATCATGCCGGCGCGGGACACTGGTGCACCTCGATCGTCGCGTGCACGATCTCGTCGTGGACGGCGAGCCAGTCGCGCACCCGTTCCGCCGTGAGGCCCGGGTCGTGGGTCACGACGGTGAGCGCACAGGCGTAGGCCTGCTTGCCGACGCGCCAGACGTGCAGGTCGGCGACGTGGTGCTCGCCCGGCGCGCCCTCGACCGCCGCGCGGATCTCGTCGACGACGGGGTGGTCCATCTCCCGGTCCAGCAGCACCTTGCCGGTGTCGCGCAGCAGGTTGCGCGCCCAGAGCGCGACCAGGACCGCGCCTGCGATGCCCATCACC
>Ga0208980_10000266_pt1 | contig 28177 bp, 25 predicted proteins | sample WetSurMetagenome_3_FD_187993 | JGI IMG/M metagenome (GOLD analysis project Ga0208980, IMG submission 187993) | Wetland microbial communities from Twitchell Island in the Sacramento Delta, sample from surface sediment Aug2011 Site A1 Bulk (version 2) | ecosystem: Environmental > Aquatic > Marine...
AGAACGAACGGCCGGAGATCAGGATGAACGAAAAGATGATGGCAAAGGCAAGGAAACCGATTGAACGGATGCTGGAGATATCGAAATTATAGTAAATGAACAGGATAAGATTCCTAACGTTGTTACTGCTGCTGTTATCTGGTGCAGGCTTATTTGCCCAGGAACAGGATTCCATCAATCCCAATGGCTATAACGTTTTCTATTATCCGAACGGCAAGGTTTCCAGTGAGGGGCCGATGCGCGACGGGAAACCTGACGGGTACTGGAAAACCTATAATGAAGCGGGCATGTTGGTTTCCGAAGGCAACCGGAAAAATTTCGAACTCGACAGCACCTGGCGGTTTTTCGACAATGAAGGAAAAATTGCCATGGAGGTCAATTACAAGCAGGGCAAGAAAGACGGCATCCGAAAGATCTACCGGAAAGATGAGATCATCGAAGAGTCCTTCGCCGGCGATATCAAAGAAGGCCTTACCCGTTACCTGACCCCGAATCTCAGGGTCACTAAGGTGGTCAACTTCAAGAACGGCCTGGAAGACGGTGTTGCCAGGGAATATGGGGATGATGGAAGGATCATCACCCTGATCACCTATAAAAGCGGATTTATCACCGAACGCGAACTGATCAACCGATATGACAACAACAACCTGAAGAACGGGCTATGGAAGTATTTTTACCCGAACGGGATGGTACAAAAGGAAGGGTATTACCAGCATGGCATGGAGAATGGGTATTTCAAGGAGTACGACATGGAAGGCAACCTGGTCACCACGGCTAAATATGCCCAGGGGGTGAAGCTGGAGGATGTGGCAGAGCTCGTAAAACTGGAAGTCCGGAAAGATTATTTCCCTGATGGAAAGATCAAGATAGCGGCGACGTATAACAAGCAGGGGAACCTGGAAGGGGTCCGCCGGGAATACGCCGAAGATGGAAGCATTGAAAAATCCTACATCTTCAAGAACGGCGTCATGATAGGGGAAGGGATCGTTACGGAGAAAGGTGAACGGGATGGTTTCTGGAAGGAGTATTACGATGACGGGAAGATCCGGGCGGAAGGGAAGTACAATAAAGACAAAAAAGAAGGGCTCTGGACCTTTTATCATAAAACCGGCGAGAAAGAGCAGGAAGGCAACTATAAAAACGGGCTTCCGGAAGGGGAATGGAAATGGTTCTATCCAACCGGAGAGCTGCTGAGGGAGGAAGCGTATTTCAACGGATTACAGGATGGCATCTCAACGGAATATGACGAAGCGGGAAATGTGATAACGAAAGGCGAATACATAGAAGGCAAGGAAAACGGGGAATGGGTCTATCGTTCGCCAAACAGTGAAATTGACGGCAATTATGCGGACGGGATGAGGAATGGCTTGTGGAAGTACTGGGATGTAAGTGAATCGATGGGAAAGCCTAAAGTGTTGCGTTTCGAAGGCCGGTATATCGAAGATAATCCGCATGGAGAACATACCTATTACTGGGACAATGGGAACAGGAAGGAAGAGGGGGAATATGAAATGGGAAAGAAAGTGGGTGAATGGATCTATTACAGCTACGACGGAACTCCTTTTATTGTCGTTTCTTATGTTAACGGAACAGAAACCAGGTATGACGGTATCAAGATCATGGATTCAGGTGAAAATGAAAATTGATTAAATTTGCAGTTGTTAACCAAATAAATAATTTCTTATGATTAAAAAACTCATTTTTTTAGCGATGATATCGCTACTTACATTGACAATGGCCTCTGTTTATGCACAGAATAAGGTTTCTATGAATGCAGAAGATAAAATTGTCTCTGTAAAACCGGATAATTTCCAGGATGTTGCGGCTGACATGGTCGGAAAGCAAGTAGAGATCCAGGGTATGGTTGTGCATGTTTGCAAGCATGGCGGAAAGAAAATGTTCATCATCGGGGAGAATCCGGATGTAAGCGTTAAAATCACCGCCAGCGATAAAGTCAGCGTTTTTGAGCCGGAGCTGGAAGGCAGCACGGTCTATGTAATGGGAATAGTAGAGCCTATGGATGATGTTGAGGAAATAGAACAGGAAGTCAAGACCGAAGGCAATGTGGATGCTGCTCATGAAAACCAGTACCATAAGCCGCAGTTCTCCATATCCTGTCTTAAGGTGAAAGAAATCAAAGATTAGCAGACCTTCGTTTTTTAATATTATGACGCAAAGGCGTTTGTCGTGACATCCTGCCTTTGCGTTTTTTCATTCATTAAAAAATAAAATATTTCCCAATGACATTTCAATGGAGAAAATGGTTCAGGGTAGTGCACCGGGATTTCGGCTATTTGTTTTTCGGTCTTACCCTGGTCTACTCCTTATCAGGCATTGCCCTCAACCACCTGGATGACTGGAACCCCAATTATATAATTATCAGAAAGGACATTCAGATAGATCCCGGCCAGATCCGGAGGAACATGACGCGGGATGAAGCGCGGGCCCTGCTGGAGCCGATCGGGGAAGCGGGTTCCTACAAAAATCATTATTTCCCTGAAGAGGGTCAGATGAAGATCTTCCTGAAAGGCGGTTCTGCTTACATTGACACCGAAACCGGAGAAGGATTGCTCGAAAGGGTAAGCCGCCGGCCTTTCTTCCGCGAAATGAACTGGCTGCATTACAACCCGGAAGTTTCCTGGACCTGGATCTCGGATGTCTTTGCGGGCGCCCTGATCATCCTGGCCATCACCGGGCTTTTTCTTGTAAGAGGAGCCAAGGGCATCACCGGCCGCGGCGCCTGGATGACGATCCTCGGGATACTACTTCCTATCATCTTCCTCTGGATCTTCTTTTATTAAAATTCTCGGAAAGCTATGAATATCTATTGGTTCATTATCATTTTCAGTGCCTGGTACATTCTTGCGCTTGTCGTATCGGAAAAAATTGGCAAAAAAAGGAAAATAGGGGAGGAGTGGTCGTTTTTCCTTTCTATCATGCTTTCACCGTTAATAGGATTGTTTATTTCGGTTCTTTTTAAAAAGCCGGAAAATTAAGTGTGCCAAAGATTCAAAGATTATGTATCAACTAACAGCAATCTTTAATCTGCGAATCAGCGGCTTATTAAAAAATCATCTATTCCCCCATGGACGATTCCTTTTCCCTGAGGATTTTTTTGATTGGGAATAAAATTTCCCAGTCTTAGCCGGCGGCAAAGCCTGCCGGTTATCTGATACCATCTGGAAGTCCATCTCCTTCTTCGATAAATCAATCCGTTTAACCCGGATCTTCACCTGGTCGCCCAGCTTGTACTGGCGGCCTTGCCGCTGGCCGATGACCTGATAATTTTCCTCGTCAAGGAAGTAAAAATCGTCATCCAGGTCGCGTAACCTGACCATGCCTTCGCACTTGCTGCCAACCAACTCGACATAAATGCCCCATTTGCTCACGCCTGAGATGAGCCCGGAAAACTCCTCGCCGATCTTGTCAAGCATGTACTCGGCCTGCTTGTACTTTACCGATTCGCGTTCCGCTTCGGTAGCTTTGCGCTCCATGTCGGACGAATGCTCGCACTTCTTCTCATATTCTTCTCCTCCGACGGTCTTTCCCCCAGCGAGATAGTGGTCCAGCAGCCGGTGCACCATCAGGTCGGGATAACGCCGGATCGGGGAGGTGAAGTGGGTGTAAAATTTGAATCCCAGTCCGTAATGGCCGATGTTCACAGTGGAATATATTGCCTTGGCCATGGTCCTGATGGCAATGGTCTCTATCATCGTCTGCTCCCCTTTTCCTTCGATATCTTTGAAAAGCTTGTTAAAGGATGAAGCCAGTCCTTTGCGGTTATCGATGTTCAATTTGTAGCCCAGCCTTGACAGGAATTCGGCGAAATTGGTCAGTTTTTCCAGGTTCGGGGTGTCGTGGATGCGATAGACGAACGTTTTGGCTTTCTGGTTCGGCTTTGCCTTACCGATGATCTCTGCTACCCGCCGGTTGGCCAGCAGCATGAAGTCCTCAATCAGCCAGTTGGATTCTTTCTGCTCCTTAATGTAAACGCCAACCGGTTTTCCCTGCTCGTCCAGGATGAACTTCACTTCATTGCTTTCAAAATTGATAGAGCCTTTTTTGAACCGGTCCTGCCGCAGTTTCGAAGCCAGTTCATGCAGCAGCAGAATATCCTCTTTGAATTCCCCTTCTCTGGTTTCAATGATCTTCTGCACTTCTTCGTAGTTGAAACGCCTGTCGGAATTGATGATCGTCCTTCCGAACCATTCCTGAACGATTTCCGCCTCACTGGTGAGCTCAAATACGGCGGCATAGCAAAGTTTATCCTCGTTGGGCTTGAGCGAACAGAGGTCGTTGGAGAGCTTTTCCGGCAGCATCGGGATGGTGCGGTCGACCAGGTAAACGGAAGTGCCGCGATCAAAGGCTTCCCCGTCGATCAAACTGCCCGGCTTCACATAGAAGGAGACGTCGGCGATGTGAACGCCCACTTCGAAATTGCCGTTGGGCAGCCGTTTCAGTGAAAGCGCATCGTCGAAATCCTTGGCGTCCGGCGGATCGATGGTGATGGTGAATACCTGGCGGAAGTCTTTTCTTCGCCTGACCTCTTCGGGTGTGATGCCCCGGTCGATCTTCTCCGCTTCCTTTTCGACTTTCGCCGGGAATTTCCAGGGGAAGTCGAACTCAGCCAGGATGGATTTCATTTCCACATCGTTGTTCCCGGGTTGGCCGAGCACTTCAACCACTTCGCCGAACGGATTCTTGGAATGCTCGGGCCAGTCGGTGAGACGGACAATGACCTTCTGCCCGCTTTTAGCCCCGTTGAGGTTCTCTTTCGGGATGAAGATGTCGACCGGCATATTCTGGTTGTCTGCGATCAGGAAGGAAAGGAACTTGCCGACCTCAATGATCCCGACGTATTGTTCCTTGGCCCGCTGGAGGATCTCAAGGATCTGGCCTTCTATTTTATGCCCTTTCCGGGCGGGGAACAACAATACTTTCACTTTGTCCCGGTGCAGGGCCCTGTTGGTATTGTTCGGGGCAATGTAGATGTCTTCCCCGCCATCGTCATTGCTCACGTACGCTTTCCCGGTTCCTTTCATGTCAACGGTGCCGGTGATGTATTTTTTGAGAGATGGGGTCTCTGTGATGTAATCCTGGCTTAATTTGAATTTTCCCGGCCGGATCTCCCGTATGGCTCCTTCTTCGATCAGTTCGATGAGGATCACATTCACCAGGTCTTTGCCGGCGTTGTCCTTCACGCCCAACCTGGCTGCGACCTCTTTGTAGTTATATCCCCTGGCAGGGCTGTTGATAAAGACGTTCAGGACGCTATCGGCAAATGCGTTCTTGCCTTTCGGGCGGCGCTTGTTGGATGATTTTTTATTCTTTGCCATTATATTTGCTGGATGATTTAGTTTTCGTTCTATTCTTGTAGCTCTGTGATTTTCCCTTCCTTCATCACCCCAATCCTGTTGGAAATAAATTTCACCACCGCAAGATCATGGGAGATGAAGATGTAGGTCAACCCGAATTCTTCCTTAAGATCAGCGAGGAGGTTTAATACCTGCGCCTGGACCGATACATCAAGGGCAGAGACGCTTTCATCACAGACGATGAACTTTGGCTCGACAGCAAGGGCCCTCGCTATGCATATCCTTTGCCGCTGTCCCCCCGAAAACTCATGGGGATAGCGGTAAAAATGCTGCCTTTCCAGTCCAACCTTTTCCAACAATTGCATGGCTTTTTCTTTCCGTTCATTTCGGTTGAAACCGATCCCATGTACCTTCATCGGCTCCATTATGGCCGAACCGGCCTTCAGACGAGGATTTAATGAGCTATAAGGGTCCTGGAAGATGATCTGGATGTCTTTTCGGAGTCTCCTCAGTTTTTCTCCCTGTAAGACGGTAATATCGGAACCATCAAACTGGATGTTGCCTTTATGGGGCCCGATAAGCCGGAGGATAGTCCTGCCCAGTGTCGTTTTACCGCATCCGGATTCACCGACCAACCCGAAAACTTCACCGGGATAAACCTCAATGGATACATTGTTGACTGCTTTAATAAAAATAGCCCTGCCCTTGGCTTTTTTTCGGGATTTGAACCATGTTTCCAGGTTTGCCGTTCTGACCAATGGCTTGCTTTTGTAAATCTTATCCAGGCGAATTCTGTAATCCTCATCATTTCTTTTCAGGGAGCGAAACAGTTTTTCAGTGGAATTTTCCTTGCTGGCTGAGGTGAAGTCTGAGATGGTGGGCAGGCGGCGCAGGGCAACATCGCCGGCAGGCCTGCAGGCAATTAAACCGCGTGTATAAGGTTCCTGCGGATTGGAAAATATATTTTCCACAGGACCTGATTCAACGATCCGGCCTTTGTTCATGACAAGGATGTCATCAGCGATTTCCCTGGCAACACCCAGGTCATGCGTGATAAACAGGATGGCCATGCCGTATTTGGCCTGAAGGTCTTTCATCAGGCTGATGATGCTCTGCTGGACTGAAGCATCAAGGGCTGTGGTCGGTTCGTCTGCTATGAGAAGGTCTGGCCCTGATGCGATGGCCATGGCAATCATGACTCTTTGCTTTTGTCCTCCGGATAACTCATGGGGATAAGAGCGGAACATTTCTTCCAGCCTGGGAAGGCGGACATCGCGGAACAATTCTATTGTTTTCGCCTTTGCCTCTTTGAATGATAAAGGCTGATGCGCGCGAATAGCTTCCACAACCTGGTTCCCGCAGCGCGTCACCGGGTTCAGGCTGGTCATCGGCTCCTGGAATATCATTGAGATGCGGTTTCCGCGGATCCGGCGCATCTGGCCGGAGCTGGCATGAAGCAATGAGGTTTCTTTCCCTTCATTGTCGAAATAAACCATTTTATCAGCCCGGATCATTGCGGGCGGACCTGGCAGGAGGCCCATCAGGGCCAGCGCCGTTACCGATTTCCCTGATCCCGATTCGCCGATGATACCCAGGGATCTTCCTTTGCGGATATCGAAGCTTACACTGTCAACGGCAAGGAATTCTGTGCCATCCTGGGGAAAGGCGATAGAAAGTCTGCGGATTTCAAGGAGGTTAGTAAGCATATACCACCCTGCAAGGGTTATAACCCTTGCAGGGTCCCCTCAAAGGTACTACTTTTCAACACCACCGGGTATATTTTCCCTTTAAACCGATTAATAGTCATATCCATATAATATCTGGTTATGAAACTCATTAAAACGTTGATAACAGCCGGAGACGACCTCTTCTGCCTGTTCTTCCCCAACCTGTGCGCGGGTTGTGGGCGCCAGCTCATACGGGGAGAAAAAGTGATATGCCTGCATTGTCTATTTCATCTTCCCAAGACCTATTTTCATCATGATACAGATAATCCCCTTTCAAGGGTTTTCTGGGGAAGGATTAGTCTGGAAGGCGTGGCGGCTTATCTCTATTTCCAGAAAGGAGGTACTGTTCAGCACCTGTTACACCAGTTAAAATATAAAGGCCATAAAGAAATAGGCCTGCAGATGGGAAAACTTTATGGGAATGAACTGAAAAACGCCGGGGTATTTAAGGATGCTGAACTGATTATCCCTGTCCCGCTTCATCCCAGGAAATTTCGCCAGCGGGGCTATAACCAGAGCGAAATGTTTGCAGAAGGGTTGGCTTCGGTGATGCAGGCAAAGCTCGAAACCCGGACCCTCTACCGCAAGACCTATTCTCAGACCCAGACCCGGAAATCAAGATATAACCGATGGGAGAACGTAGAAAGCATTTTCGGACTTAAAAATCCGGAAAGGATCATCGGTAAACATGTACTGCTGGTCGACGATGTTATCACTACAGGAGCGACAACCGAAGCCTGTGCACATGTTCTGCACCAGGTGCCGGGTGTTCGGATCAGCGTGGCTTCCATCGCCTATGCAAGCTTTTAGAAGGACTATCTGCGTCGCGCCAGGACGCAGGCTTTTTTATAATGCGAGGTACGGCCTCCCATATCCAGGATTTCCATATAAACTACATAGATACCATCAGGGGCCGCAGTCCGGTCATCCAGGGTACCATCCCAGGTGTATATTCCAGAAGTGCCTGGCATTTCATTGTTCATAAGGACCTTTGCCAAAAGACCTTCAGCAGAGAAAATCAGTACCGTGATCAATTTTCCGGGCTCGCTGAAAACATACGAAACACCTAACTGGTCATCAAGGCCGTCGCCATCAGGGGAGAAAATCTCGGGATCCAGTGACAGGGAGCTTTCATCATTCCAGGCTGCCAGGTACTGTGAATTCTGGTACCCAGGGGTCCCAAAACCGGCTGTTTCAGCCGCCGAATGCCAATTGCCCGGGATATCCCCCAACCGGTCCGGACAAATCCTTTCCAGCGATACCCCTTCCGTGGAGGTGAGCAGCAGGAAGTGCATCTCATCGTTGTAATGAAAACAGTCAATAACCGTATCGTTCAGAAATAGAATAACATTTCCGTAATCATTGTTGAAATAAGGGAAATATGGCATTTCCAGGAATGCCTGCGGGTTGCGCGCAAAATACTGTGAACGCACCTTTTCAGGGTCCCTGGTCAGCACCAGGTATTGACCGGGAAGGAGGGACTTGCACGCCGAAGTAATATCAACTAACTGTGTATCAGGAGGATTTGGCGGTGTCTCCCTTACGGAAGCCAATTTCAGCTCAGACAATAAGATTGCCCTGGAAGAGCGATTGTATATCTCGACATAATCTACACCGTCACCGAGCGGATTAAAAAGAATTTCATTGATCACAATATCGAAAGGCAGGCAATTTTCAGGCCATGAAAAATCAGCATCCATCTTTTCCGGATAGGCCTCGCCGGTGCAATTCACCAATCCCGGATCCACTACAAGGTAATATATCTGACCGGATGATCCCGGTTGATCCAGGCTGAGCCTGACATGCCGAAAATCGGGAGACAAAGGAGATGCATCAGAAATTTTCATAAAATCCGGTTCAATATGATAATAAGAGATGTCTGACCCCGAGATGCTGTCGATGGCTTCGCTGAATGACACTTCAAGGATGGATTCATTGACGCAGCAGATGCCCTCTATCCTTAAGTCATCCGTTATGGTACCATAGTTGAAATTCATCCCTCCCGGGGTGCCGCCATCGGGATGGCCCGATGCACTCCAGTTCACCTCATCAAGGCAGGGATGGTCTGTATCGGTTATTTCAAGAGAATATCCTCCTTCGGATTTCAGATCCTCCCGATACCAGGAAGGACCATATTCCAGGTAGCACACAAGGTTATCCGACTGATCAGACAGTTGCAGCGAAGTGCCGCTGTTAGACAGCATGAAAGAACTGAAACCGATGGAACGACCGTATGCCTGCAATGTTCCAACTGCCTCTTCTGCGCAAAGAATGAAATATTCCCCTGACTTAATGGCAATGGAAGGCATCTCATGCTTTGTCGATCCGATTTCTAATAGCCAGCCTACCAGGTTAATAGCTACACTGGAACGGTTCAATATTTCAAGGTATTCAAATTCCGGCAGCCCGGCCGGAGGCGTGGGATCTGCCATTATCTCCGTAAAGATAATATCATAGGGCAATGACAGGTAATACATCACCTCCCTGTATATGGATCCTGATATATTTCCATTTATATCTTTTATATTCTTGATCTCCAACTCATAATTCACCCCATTCTCCAGTTCCGTATTAAAAAACAAATGTACCTCGTCCGGTTCGAGCAACCTGATGGCAGAATAAGGATGCCCTGGTCCGGGATTGATATTATAATTGGACTCATTTTCAGCGCTTTCCTGTTCAACCGGTTCATTAAAAATGATGGCAATTTCAAATGGGCTGACAGCCGAAACGCTTACAATACCAGGTGGGATCGTATCGATGATCAATGGACCTGCATAGACATCATCGAAATAGAATTTCGTTGTATTCGAACCGGTGTATTGAAAGAACAGTCCAAAATGATTACCCGAAGGAATAGCCAGATCAGATACCACTCCGACCGGCTGAACCAAAGAGGTCCCGGCAGGGTCGCCGAAAAACTGCCATAGGCCTGCCTGGGTTCGGGTCACTTTGAATCGCAGGGCGTTGGTGGAATTGCCAGTGAACATAGAATTCAATCTCAGCAAATGAACCATTTCAATAGAATCCTGTAAATAGAAATCCACGCTGTCCTCCTCCCCGCCAAATTGAATGAAGTAGCCATTAACCGGCATTTTTAAAGAATCACTGTCCGAAAGCAGATAAACACGGGCAAAATTTCCAGAGGAAGTGTTGAGGCTCAGCTTGATCCAGAATTGCCATTCCAGGTCACCGGCCATGGCACAAGCCACAGCCAGGGCCGACTGGCCCGCTTCCGGCGCATTGAGCTGAAGCGCAGGCCGTTGATCCTCCGGAATCGCTGTGGAAGAAGTGACCTTAAAATGCCCAAGATCACCTGTCCAGGAGGGATTTTGCGTGAAATCGCCGTCGGAAAAATTGTCCGCCACCTGGCTATACAATGCCATTGGTAACAGAATGATGAATAATCCCAGTCTTTTCATGATTTTTCTCTGTTTATCGGGATTTTTTGAAAATATACCCGGATAAACTTAAAAATTTCAAATTTCGAACTCCAAATTCCCGGTACCCTCCCCCTATCCCCTCCCTGCTGGCAGGGAGGGGGAATTAAAGGAGGTGGGTAAAAAAACCCGGAACTTTATTAATTTTGCGTCGTTTTAACAAACCAGCAAAATGAAGATCTGCGTTGTCGGTGCAACCGGCCTGGTAGGCAGGGAAATGATCAAGGTCCTTGAAGAGATCAGCCTTGGGGAAGATGAGTTTTTCCCGGTGGCTTCTGAACGGTCGGTGGGGAAGAGCATTCTTTACCGTGGCAAGGAATATAAGGTCGTTGGTTTGGATGAAGCCGTTTCAAGGAAACCGCACATAGCATTGTTTTCGGCCGGGGCAGGAGTATCCAGGCAATGGGCCCCGCTCTTCGCCGAGGCCGGCTGTACCGTCATCGACAATTCCTCGGCCTGGCGCAAGAATACCGAAATACCCCTCGTAGTGCCGGAAATCAATGCTGGCATCCTCGGAAAAGAGGATAAGATCATCGCCAATCCGAATTGCTCCACCATCCAGATGGTCATGGTTCTTGCCCCGCTTCACCGCCGCTTCAAAATCAGCAGGGTTGTTGTATCAACCTATCAGTCTGTAACCGGTAGCGGCGCTAAAGGTTGGAAACAGCTTGAAAATGAGCGGAAAGGATCAGAAGAGGCTAGATTTTACCCGCACCGGATTGACCTTAACCTGATCCCTCATGCGGGAGATTTTGCCGGAAATGGATACACGACCGAGGAAGAGAAACTGGCTTTTGAAACTTGCAAGATCATTGGGGATGAAAATATCAGGGTGACCGCTACCTGTGTGAGGGTGCCTGTTTACGGAGGCCATTCTGAGGCGGTGAACATTGAATTTAAAAAGCCGTTCGCCCTTAATGAGATCAGGGAAATTCTCTCAGAAGAAGATGGTATCACCGTGCAGGATGAACCCGGGAAAGCGGTTTATCCGATGCCTCTTTATGCCCGGGGCAAGGATGATGTATTCGTGGGGAGGATCAGGCGGGATGCAACCTTGCCGAACGCGTTGAACCTGTGGATCGTTTCGGACAACCTGAGAAAAGGGGCAGCTACCAATGCCGTGCAGATTGGTAAATACCTGGTGGATAATGACTTGATTTAAAACGGTTTATAATTTGAGAATATATCACAACATAGATCTTTTCCAGCCGGTTCCAAATGCCGTGGTCACAGTCGGGACCTTCGACGGGGTTCACCTGGGACATCAGCAGATCTTCAGCCTGATGTCAGAAGAGGCCCGGAAAACCGGCGGTGAAACAGTGGTGGTTACATTTTACCCGCACCCGCGGCTCGTTATCCATCCCGACAGCAAAGGGTTGAAATTCATCAACCTCCAGGAGCGCAAGTATGAAATTATCAGCCGTTGCGGAATAGACCATCTCATCATCATACCTTTTACACGAGAGTTCTCCCACCTTTCCTCCGCAGAATTTGTAAAACGTTTCCTGGTTGATAAGATCCATGTTAAAAAAATGATTGTCGGTTATGATCATCATTTTGGAAAAGACCGTTTGGGAGGTCACAATGAATTAAAGGGATTGGGCACTATCCATGGATTTGAAGTTATAGAAGTCCCTGCCATGGTCATCAACGGCACTCCGGTTAGTTCGACAAAGATCAGGAATGCCTTGATTGAAGGCAATGTCAGGATGGCCAACAGCCTTTTGGGCTATGAATATTCCATCGCGGGCAAAGTGGTTTACGGCAACAGGATTGGCCGGACCATTGGATTTCCAACAGCCAATATAGAAGTGGAGGATGAGTATAAGCTGATTTCAGCCATAGGTGTATATGCCTGCAAGGTCGATTTTCACGGGCATATATATAAAGGGATGGGAAACATTGGTTACCGCCCTACGATCGAAAGAGGCAACCTTACCATTGAAGTGAATATCTTCGATTTTGATGAAGATATTTATAGTGAGCACATTACCATATTTTTCATTGAACGGATCAGGGACGAAGTAAAGTTCGAGAATATCGCCGCACTGAGAAATCAGCTTATGGTAGACCGGGCCAGGGTAATGGAGATTCTAAAGTAAAAATACAAAAGCTTGGGATTTACAATTATGGAGATGCTTTCCTGACCAACAAACCGACCTGCATAATTCCCGGCAAATCGGCATACTGCATCGTACTGGAGATTTCGACCTTGCAAGTGCCGGGTTCAGTGAATTTATATCCGGACCTTACCAGTTTCCTGACATCCCAGAGATCACCCATTCCGTCCCCAAGGGGTTTGCCATTAGCGTCCTGGAAATCTATCCGCTGATCACTGGAGCGGGTTTCTCCCGAAGGAGTATAAAAGGTGAAATCGATATCTATATATTTCACGGGAATTTGCTCCATGTGTCGGATTATCACATAGAAATCATACGCCGGAGAAGTATCTGTAACATTCACCTCGAATTCTATGATCTTAAACCTGTTCCAGATATTTCCCTTGATATCAGCGTATTGCTCAAATATTTTACCCCTGGAGCAGGAAGTCAATGCGAGAATAAATATGCAGCAAGAAATAATGACGTTTTTCATCTCTAAGGAGATTTCAACAAAATTAAACCAATTCTATGGATGGGCGGCTTAATCGGGAAATGATGATTAATTTCGTGGATTAAACAGTCAGGAATGCCGAAAAAGAATTATTATGTAGTATGGAAAGGCGCAAAGCCGGGGATTTTTTCGACCTGGAAGGAATGTGAAGCTCAGATCAAGGGTTACCAGGGGGCCATCTACAAGGCTTTTCCCACTCCGGAAGAAGCAAACAGGGCATTTAATTCCCACTGGAAAGATTATATCGGAAATAATCCTCCGAAGAAAAAGAAAAATCAATTTCCAGTTTCCGGAGGGCCTGATCTCAATAGCCTTAGTGCTGATGCGGCCTGCAGCGGTAATCCGGGAAAATTGGAATACCGGGGGGTAGAAACAGCCACCGGCCTAGAGATTTTCCACCGGGGCCCCTTCCCGATGGGTACGGTGAACATCGGGGAATTCCTTGCCTTAGTCCATGCCCTGGCTTACCTGTATAAACTTGGCAGCAACTTCCCGGTGTATTCCGATTCCAGAACAGCCATTAAGTGGGTGAAAGACAAGAAGATAAAAACCAATTTACCCAGGAATGGCACCACAGAAGAGCTGTTCAATCTTGTCGACCGTGCCATAACATGGCTCCAGGACCACGACTACCAAAATATCGTGATGAAGTGGGATACAGCATCATGGGGGGAAATACCTGCAGATTTTGGAAGAAAGTAGAATGTAATTCAAAGTGTAAAAATATCTTTCACTTTGAACTTTGAACTTATATTCCTGCCGGAGTAATTGAAATATTGATCTCGATCAGGAAATGCAGCCCTATGCCAAGCATAATCCGCAGGAAGGCGACCAGGACGAGCATCATAGCCAGGTAACCCAGGTGGATATTCCTTTTCTTTTTAACCTTGAGCAAATTCAGCTTGGGTTTGACTTTCTCGTTGAAAAAAGGCGGAATAACTATGAAAGCCATGGAGAAAAACATCAGGGTTTCATAAGGGTAGTCAAAAGTCTTGGGTAACCTTAGAATAAGCAGGATAGCGGTTCCAATCAACCAGGGCAAGGCTACCTGGGTTAAAAGAAAAGATAATCTGTGGTCAGTTTTTATCCGGTTGACAGAATCTGATGTTTCGAGGATCAGCTGTGCTGAATAGAAACCGATCACTCCCAGCACGAATAATGATACAAGGGAGAACATAAATTTAAAGGCAGTATTCATATACAGCCATGCAGCCACATAACCAAAGCCTTCATCCGTGACCACTCCGGAGGGAAATGCCCCGAAGAAGTGATTGAGGAGATGAAAGGAGGTCCAGATGATCAATAATTTCCTCAATCCGACGAAACGGCTGCGTTTTGCTACCATCTGCAAAAGAAAAATTCCAAGGAACAAGCACAGGAATGGCGGTATGCCGGTTACGAGGAGGATATTGAACCGGTTCCACAACGTGGAATGGTCATTAAATTTCAAATCGTAGAAATACAACGTTGAATCGATGCCATACCAGGAAGCCACCAGCATGCAGGTTAGCCAGTAAAACAGGTAGACCAGGATATATGAGGATATAAATATCAGCAGTGAGTTAACTGTGATGATTATATTCCGGAAAGTCGCACTGTGCCTGCTGAGAAGGGTGACTCCCTTTTCATGTCCGAATTCATCAACTTCCACATGCCAGGAAAACAGTTTTTTAAAAAAGCTGCGGCCGGCTTCCTGCCTGCGATAATCTTTCTGGTGTTTTCTCCTTAGCTTACGCTTCAGCCTTTCTTTCCGTCGCTCCTCTCTTCGCAGGGCTCTTTTTTTAAAGAAATATGATATGGATTCAAAAAAACTCCTTTTGACCGGTTTGAATTTCGTGGAATCACTCTTAAAAACCTCCACATTTTCAGGGATTTGACCTGAAAAATCTCTGTTTTGGGAAGTAGATAACGGTTCCGGGCTTTTAGTAGTTTTGCCCTCTTCAGGTTTTAGCCTCAATTCAGATGGATCATAATCCCTTGGCAGGTTGATTCCAGGAAAACCGGAAGTGTGATGCTTACTATGTGTATGAATGTGAGACTTTTTTCCACTCAGCCTGTCGAAAAACCTTCCCAGGGCACTCTTGCGGTGATGTTTTCCATATCTGTGGCCGGAATCGGACATTTTAAATTAATTGGTTAATACAAGAATCATTTTATCTTATTTTAGCCGCAAACTTCTCCATTAATCCGGCTAAGGATGAAAAAGTTTATTGAAGGGGTAAACAAATATATAAAAAAATATAAGCTTCATGTTTTAAAGGATGTCGTCATCTTCGTTTTGATCATCCTTGCGGTTCATTTTGCATACCGGTTTTGGGCCAATCAGACTAATTACTGGCCAATTCCGGGCATGATGCATTCAGCCCATGATAAAGCTTCAACGATCGTGTTTAACCAGAGTGTTTGGATTATTGACCATATATACCGGATTCCGGTCACGACCAGTGAGGTCAGGGTAATCCATTTTCAAAACACTGGATTTATCGGAATTAATGAAAGTTGCTCAGGGCTGAAGCCGATCCTCCAGTTCATCCTGCTGATGCTTTTTTTTCCGGGCCCATGGAAACACAAGGCATGGTTCATCCCGATGGGGGTCATCATCGTTCATCTGACCAATCTTTTCCGGATTACGGGGCTCGCTGTAGTCACGATTACGGTTCCGGAATATTGGCAATTTGCACATGACAACCTCTTCAAGCCGTTTTTTTACGTCGTGATCTTTTTCCTGTGGGTTTGGTGGGTGGAAGTGTACCGAAGGGTGCCTATCTCAGCGTGAACGTCGTATGCCCGATGATGGCATTTTCGCAGAAAATATCTACATGGTAAAGCCCTGCCTGCATATCCTGGCTGGAATATTCCTTCTTCCAATACAGGCAGAGGTCTACAGGTGCATTCTCATATTCAATCGTCTGCATGATGGAATACTGAAGACGTTCTCCCTGGTATTCAAATGAGAAATCATCCAACCGGCCCTTTACCAGTATTTCCTGGTCCGGCCGGGCAATCCGGATATAAATATCTTTTTTACCCGGGGTAGAAATCTTATTTTCGGCAATGGTGAAACAAACCCTCACTTGTTCTACCCGTTGAACTTTGTCCGTCGGGACTTCCTTTTCCCCTCCCGTCTTCAGACGCAACCCGGTGGCTTCCATGTTAATGGCTTTCAGGATCGCAGCAATTTCGACTTTTTCGGATAATTGCTCCCTATCCTTATCGACTTCTTCCTTTGCCTTTCGCAAGTCTTTCAAATCTTTCCTGATAGCCTGGTTTTCCTCGGTCAGGGCCGCATTGACGCGATACAGCGAGTCCATCTGCTGCACATAACCCTGGGCAATCAACTGCAACTGGCCGAGCTTTTTCTTTACTTTGTAATATTCCCACTCCGTATCGAGCAGTCGCCTGATCTCTATGGCATTGGCCTGTATAACACTGTCTTTCACAGCGAGAGAATCCGATAATTGTCCATATTCCTGTTTTACCCTTTCATGCTCCATCAGCACTGAATCCAGTTCGGTCTGAAGCTCCAAACGTTGTTCTTCCTTTTCTGCAAGCAAGCCTTTCAGGTTCGATCTGGTCTGAAATAAGAGAATAACCAGAACTACAGCCACAATCCCAAAGATTATCGCAATGATCATCATCGTTTTCGATGAGTTACCCGAAGTTCCCCGGTCCGAATTTTTATAATCTTGTTCCATTTCTTTGTCCTTCCTAGCAAGTAATAAGACAAAAGTAATTATAAATGATGGATTTAATAAATGCCGATGGTCTTTCTAAGGGAAAATATCCTGTCCAGGGCATTCAAGACGGTGGCTTTAGGGCACCCGATGTTCATTCGGTGGAAACCTTCGCCACCTTGTCCGAATTGCCTGCCATCCACCAATCCAATTCCAGCTTTTTCAATAAGCATGTTTTTCAGTTCATCAGCAGGGAGCTGCCAGCACCTGAAATCCAGCCAGAGGAGATAAGTCGCTTCAAGCACGCTGGCCGTCACTTCCGGCATGTTCGCCGCAAGGAATTCTTTAACCAGCTTATAGTTTTGCATCAGGTAGCCCTTCAGCTCCTCCAACCAGTCATCCCCTTCCCGGTAAGCCGCTTCTGCTGCACTGATGCCAAAAATATTCGGGCTGAGGTGCAACCGTTCTTCCTGTTTTTTGAAAATTACGCGGAGTGTATCGTCGGTAATAATAATGGAAGAGGTGAACAAACCGGCCAGGTTGAAGGTCTTGCTGGGCGCAATACAGGTAATGGTCCGGGCTGCAATTTCTTCGGAAAGGGTTGCAAAAGGAATATGGCGGTGAGGATCAAAGACAAGATCACAGTGAATCTCATCGCTCACCACTAAAACTCCATGCTCCAGGCTCTTTGCGCCGATCCATTCCAGCTCTTCCCTTGTCCAGCAGCGGCTGACAGGGTTATGGGGATTGCACAGGATGAGCAATTTAGCCCCATCCTTCATCTTCCTTTCCAGGTCTTCGAAATCAAAGGAATAATGCCCGTTCCTCTCCAGTAACTGGTTTTGAACCAGCGTCCGGCCATTATTGCTGACACACGAGAAAAAGGGAAAATAAACCGGCGGCTGTACAATGATTTTATCTCCAGGGACTGTAAAAGCCTGTACAATCATGTTCAATCCGGTAACCACCCCGGGGCTGTAAAAGATCCAGTCTTTTTTAAGCTCCCAGCCATGCCTTCTCTTCTGCCAGTCTATTAAGGCCGAATAATAGCTGTCAGGAATAATGGTATAGCCAAATATCGGGTGCTCGGCACGTTTTTGGACAGCTTCCAGCACGAACGGCGGGACAGCAAAATCCATATCGGCCACCCACATAGGAATTACTTCCCCATTGCTGAAAATCGCTTTACGGAGGTCGTACTTGACCGTATTCGTACCGGCCCGATCTATTGGCTGATCGAAATTATAAGTCATAGCTTAGAGATAGAATTAGTTCGCGGTTCGCGGTTCCCAGTTCGCAGTTCGCGGTTCGCGGTTCCCAGTTCGCAGTTCGCAGCTATCAAATATTCCTGCGAACCACCGACTGCCGACTGACGACTGGTCAATGCCCCGTCGGGCCGGTTACTTTAAGCTTATCGCCTGTTTCTTCGGCGATCTTACGGAGCCACCATTCCGGGTAACCGGGTTGTTGCAGCTTGGCCGGGTAATAGATATAACCTTCAGGGATTTCTGAAGGCTCTTTGATATTCCCGTCCATGAATTGAGTAAACAGTTGTCCGTAAAAGCTCTTCCATTCCTTGACAGTGCCATTCCCGATGTTTTCCGAGAATTCGGTCAGGAACTTGATAGCCAGTCCTTTATCTGATTCGTAAATACTTTGTGCTGCCTTATCGATGGATGGAACCATTTCTATAAACTCGTTCTCAATCTTTTGTTGTTTTTCGGAGATTACAGGATGAATATAGTTGTAACGGGTGTAAGCGAAATTGGAAACCTGGTTGAACACCCAAAAAGCTGCATCATCCACAAATTCCATCATTGAACCGTAGCCCTGTGCCATTTTCTCAGGAGCCTGGGTCATGGAGCAGTACATGGGCATATAAACCGAACTGGCGGCATCATCCACGCCGAACCAGAAAATGCCTCCTATTGGATCAGGCAACCAGGAGCGGGATTGCGCCACGAAGGAGAAACCAGTCTGTTGTGTTGACGTTGCCCGCTCGTTGCAGTAGGTCACGCTGTCAACTTCCCAGGTCAGCGGACGCCAGCGGTAAGGGCTGCCGAACGGGCCGGCGCCGATGTCTTTGGTCATGTCAAGCGGGGTGCCTTCCAGGTGGTCACGCATAAAATTCATCATCTCATGCACGGTAATTTTGCGATCGGGCTTAATCCACAGAGGCATGCGGTTGGTCGGGAAACCATCCGGGTTTGAGGTTCCGTCGGCGAATTTTTCTCCGTGTTCGACCTTTCCGCTGGCATAATCTATGTATGTTTCCATTTCCTTATTGACAGATTTGAAGAAGGACCAAACCCTGACCTCGCAGAAACGGGCTCCGCTAAAGTCCAGCGGGGCATAGATATCAGAAAAGCTGAAATCCTGGTCTTTCCCGGTAAAATAACCTTTGTCACGTGCAAAGCTGATGACATCATCAGCATAATAGCAATCCACATCGGCATTCAGGATCTTGTCCCTTTGGGAGAAAGTGATGGAGTTTTTGCCATTAGCTTTGGGAATGGTAGTGATCCGGGGGTGGTTGGCATGGGCAGAGACATATCCGTCCGGAATACGACGGGCGACCCAAACAGCGCCTTTGTTTCCTTCACCCTTCCCGATGATCTCAAATATCCAGGCTTCATTTTTATCAATGACGGAGATGGATTCCCCGCTGCTGGCATAACCATATTCTGCCACTAGTTCAGTCATTATTTTAAGGGCTTCGCGTGCATTGGTCGAACGCTGCAGAGCCAGGTACATCATGCTGCCGTAATCGATGATGGCGCCGGCCTGGGTGCCCAGTTCCTCCCGGCCGCCATAGGTCGTCTCGCCGATGGCCACCTGGTGTTCGTTCATGTTTCCTATCACATTGTAAGTAATTGGAGCCTGGGGAATTTTCCCCATGTGCTTGCCCGTATCCCACTCATACACATCGATCATGGTACCTGCCGGCCACATCCCGGCCGGCCAGTGATACAGCTCTCCGTAAAGGACATGTGAATCAGCTGCATAAGTCAGGAAAACGGAACCATCAGCCGACGCGCCTTTGGTAACGATAAAATTGGTACAGGCATAACTTTCACTTCCTGCCCAGATAGCAAAAAGAAAGGCTAAAGCCAGGATTAGTCTTTTTTTCATTTTTATAGAATTATCAGTTTGTATTCAGATTGAGGTTTGCAAAAATAAGAGAATCTGCGATATATTTTTGCCACAGATTCACAGATTAGAATCCTATGTTAAAGCCGGCCCTGAAAGTTGTAGTATTCCCCTGGAATATAGCGGGAGAATAACGGTCAAGATAATATTGAGGCGTTTGGCCATCCACATCAAAACCTTCACTATTTCCAAATATAACCCCGGCAAATACATAGGCATTGTTCAGGAATTCATACCTGCCCTGTAAAGCGATCTCATTGCTGCGCCAGGTCAGGTCCTGCATGGCAGGCTTGCTGTCATCGTCAACGGAACCCTCATATATGTAGTCATTAAAGTGAAGGCCGAGATTGTAGGAGAGATCTATAGTAAGTCCCCTGACCGGTTTGTACCTCAGGGCAAAGAAGACCTCCTGGGAATTGTCCCTAAGATAATGGCCAAGGTTATACTGGTTTGATTCGAAAGTCGTTGTGGCAATGTAATGCTGGTAGGTCATCGGCAGGGTATATGTATATTCCCCGGTTATGATGAAGTTTTGCAATGGCCAGTTGCTCAGGCGGAATCCCCCTTTCCAGGACAGGAAATTATAGCGGTTGGGATCAGTGACCCGGTCCATGGAAAATTCATCTACAAATATCGTAAGGAAGAGGTGAAGATTTTTGATATTCCTGGAACTGATGTCTAAAAAAAGTTGTGAGTTTTGTCCCGCGTCACCGTGTTGATCAGTACCATTCAAGGTATGGTCGACTGACTTGTAAAACAAGAAGGGCACGAGAAAGGCAAGCTGAACGTTCTCGTCACTGTAAACAATAGAATTTCCAATGGAGACAGCAAGGTTTTTTACAGGCCGGAAAGTGAACATATTAGCAGCCACATATTTTGGATAGAAAACCGCGCGGTAAGAGGTTCCATCCCAGTAAGAGTTTGCACTGTCAACAATTTCCGACACCAGCCAGCCGTGAAAATAATTGAACTCGAACCAGCGGATGGGTGTGAGCTGTAATTTTATCTGGGCAAAGGAAGGTGTGCGGCCTGAGAAGATATTAGTTCCATTGTATCCATTTCCCCATATATTGTGATCTTTAACTATACCGAAGGCCCCCCATTTCCAGGAAGCCATCATCCCGCCACGTGCTTCACTGTAATCCACCCCGCCTTCCGGATTGCCTTTCTGCGGGGCACCCTGGCGCTGATTAAAATACAGAGGGGAAGAAAGTATGAGACTTTCATGGTTGTCCCTGAGGCTGGTATAACCCCCTATGTGTTCCGTGATATAAGCGAAAGCCTCAAGTCCTCCCCAGCGGTGATAGGCATTTCCATTTGAATTGGTGTAATAATCGATGCCCCAGATTGGCCTGACTGAAAGGGTGAAGATCGAGTCCCGGTAATGAAAACCCAGTGGGTTGAGCGCTGTTGCAACATGGTTACTCTTAGGAAATAGGTTCAGGGGTTTCATCCCCTTTGTAGTTGATTCCAATTCAAGACGGTAGTCTTTAAGGTAAAAATCCAACTCTTTCTGCTGTCGGTTGTTAAGTTTATCCCGGTTTTCAGAAGCGATTTTGAGTTTTTCGGCAATGAATATCCGGGAATATGGTTTAATGGCGGAGTTGATCTCGATGATCTTCGCATTGGCCAGTTCATCGAGGAAATCATAGATGGCAGTGTTTGAAACATGCTCATAGACGACCTGTGCTTCTAATCGAAACAACATCATTACTGCTATCAAAGAGATGATTAGTTTTCTCATAATCATTTTTTGTTTACCACAATTGATATACAAATAGTAAGCACTTTAGATTCTATGTGTAATCTATGTGTCCTATTGTGACTATGTGGTGAAAAAACAAGTATCAATTACTCCTGGCCTTACGGAAAACAATATTATAGAATGCCTTACAGAAGTATTTAAAGTCCGACAATAAAGGCCTGCGGAAATAAGCTTCCAGGTACCTGTCCTCCGAGGCCTGTATCTCTTCCAGGGTTTTAGGCAAGTCAGCGTAGAACGGCGGCACGAGTCCCGGCTTTACCTTTATACGCTTTGCCCTAAGCTCTTCGCTGTAAAGCTCAAAGTAATGCTGGCTAAGCGGCCTTACACCGACCAGTTTCAGATCCCCGCGCAGCAGGTTAATGATCATGGGCAGCTCATCTATCCAGAGTTTTCTCATGATCCTACCGGCAGTGCTCACCCTGAAATCATTCCTGAATTTGCCTCCCTCCTGCAAGTCGGATTTCTTATAAATATAATCCTGTAAGTATTCAGAGTAAGGATGCATGGTCCGCATCTTGTAAACATAGATAATTTTACCGCCTTTTCCAATCCTTTTCAGCCGGATCAGCGGCCCATATGTAGGATGGTAATCAAATGCCGGTTCCTGGACCTTTCTTGATACAAAATACAGCCTGTCGCTGACCTGCTTTTCCGCGACCATTTCAAAACCGCAGGAATAAAGCCTTCCAAATGTTTCTGCCTTTGAAATTGCCCGGTCATAACCATTAGTGGTCCAGAAATAGAATTGCTTCGTTACCGGCAGCTTAGGGAAAACCCTCATAAAGATAAAATGGAAGAAATAGACGATTCCATTCAGCACTGGCGGGTACTTTCTGAGAACGCGTTGTTTGCGAATCTGGTTGGTAATGCAACAATTGATGTAAAGGCCATACATTGGCAGACGGCTGTTTACCGCTTCGAAGAATTTATTGATCCGTTTAAAATCATTGACCTGCCTGAGATTCACGATAGCCTCGAAAAAGTCTTTAGGTTGCCCTTCAATATTAAACGGAGTAGAAGTAGAAACCACAAGTGTACGCTGGTGTTCCAGGTCAATATTCCTGGAAATGAATTCATACACCTCTTCCCCGGCTTCCTGGACGACCAGATCGCGGTTAAGAGGCGGAACGCTGACTCCAGGCCTGTCGACAGTGGTTTTCTCCATTTCCACCGGTTCCAACAGGCCTGCCCTTGCTTTGATCCTTGCCTCAGTAAACTCATCAAAATGTTCCGCGTCGCGGCTCAGGTTACGGTTATAATAATAAACATAAGCCAGCGCCGCTTCTGCTATGAATGACAGTCCGATAGTCCCGAATACAATCATCCTGGAATACTGGAACTGCTGAAAAAAGATAATCAGGAAAGAAACGGCCGCCAGGACTATAAAATCCCCTGCAATAATCGGAAATAAAAGGTCCCGGAGCGATTGTTTCCTGTAAAGGCGGAATTTATCAATTGAAAAGGAAACAGCTAGCCAGAGGCTTAGGAAGAAAAGGAAGGGTATCAGGTAGGTCGGAAGATAGTAATGCTGTGATCCGGGCTTTAGCCAGATGAAAAACAAAAATGAACAGGTGACGACAAAAATGTCGATGGTAATATAAATCCAGGTTCTTCGGCGCATGGATTTTTGGTTACGGGTATTCAAAATTAACGATTAATCTAGATTTTTTTCAGTACGGATAAGATATTATACCCTGCTTCGGCAATGCCGTAAAATAAACGGTTGCTGATACGGGCAAATCTCCCGAAATTTACCATTTCCCCTCCAAAGCGTGCCTTAAATTTCCTGACGCCATATTCCCGTTCAGGTATGCCCACCCCCATGAAATCAAATTTAGGTATGCTTTGTTCCAGTGCATATTCTATGGCTGCCCAGGTGGCCAGGACGCTTGGATGGATTTCTTTATATTCCTGGTCCAGGCCGCAGACATACCACTCATAAATGGTCTTTTCAGGGGTGACCGGGGAAAGTATCCCGCCAATAATTTTTCCCCTGAATTCAACCAGAAGGATCACTCCTAATTTTCCCCTTTGTGAAAATATATAAAACTGTTCAAAGAATTCCCACGGTGGCAGCGGTTTCTTCACCTTATAACGATATAGGCCATAAAGGATATCATAGAATTCGCGGACCTGGGAAATGGATGAAGGGATGATTATTCGGGCATGCTTTCCTGAAATTCCGGGTTCCGGGCGGCATACTGCCGACTGCCGACTGCCGACTGCCGACTGAATCCCAAGCCCTTTCCGGATCTGCCGCCACCTCGAAGCGCTCATGTTCCTTATAACCATTTCCCGGTCAGAAGTGTCCACGATCAGGTTTAAACGGTCCCTGAGATGAAATCCTGAGGATTCAAAGACAGCTTTTATTGCTTCGTTGCTGAAGAAATTCCTGAACTGGATGAAAATTGAATTTCGGCTGACTGCTTTAATAAGTCCCTTTAGAAGTATTTCCAGTACTTCATCATGGTTATCCTGGGATGCTGCAATCAAAGGCCCTCCGTAGATGACCGTTCTGGATGAAAAAAATGCCGTTAGCCCTTTCATCTCCCTGATTGTAACCGCCAAAAGAATGCCTTGAATCAAACCATTGCCGTTTTTCACAGCCAATACTATGGGAGAAAATTTCGGCACAGATTGAAAGAATTCGTACATCTCTGGCGACTGGAATACTGTTCCTTCAGGGTGGGCATAGACGAATTCAGACCAGGCGCCAGTGGCGATTTGAAAAGGTTCGGTGATGAGGGAGAGCGTCAAGTTAGAATTTAGTATTGTTCAATTGTTTATGTATTCAGGTGTTCAAGTGGTCATGTTTTCCCCTCTTCTCCTTGTCCCCGATGATAATATCACTACCCCTGCTCCTGCAGCGATTCCCAGGCAGTTATAAATGAGATCGAATGGGTTCATCGAGCGGCCGGGAATTACAAGCTGTGTGAGCTCAGTAAGGGCAGCGAGTAGTAATCCCCCGGTTATTGTTAATAAAAGCAGTTTCCCCGGAACTTTTTGCCTGTATCCATTCTGCCAGAATATAAAAAGGGCCACCAGTACCATGTAAAACCCAAAGTGCCCTAGATAATCCAGCCTGAACCACTCGTGCCTTATCCGGACTTTCAGTTCAGGGAAATTGGGATAATATGTCAGGACAAGCAGAGCAGAGAGCCAAAGGAAAAATAGGATGGCGAATATTTTTTTGGTTTGATGCATTTGTCTTAATCCTTAAATCTCAGCACGAAACGTTTGGCTATATTCTTAATATTTTGAAAGCATAGTTCTCTCACCCATGGCAATGGCTTATCAGTCCAGCGCTGTGGATGAAAAGTGAACATAATCTGATCCGGTAAGAGGCTTGAGTTAGCAGCGGCGATAATGTCGAAGGTGCTATGAAATGTTGAATTTTGAATTAAGACTGCTGACTGCTGACTGCTGACTGCTGACTGCCGATTGCCGACTTTATCCCTTACACTCCCCTTCCCGTCCCACCTCCTTCCAGTATCCGTAAGGTAAAGTACCTTTGAGAAATCCATGTCGAAATATGGCTCACCAATGATGCCAAAGTCTTGATAATTGTATTTTTTCCAGAGATTACGGTTATCGTATTTCGAAAGAGGTGCTCCTTCCATGCAAATAGTCTTCACTTCGGCGATCTCACGCAAGGTTGCCAGGTTTTTTTCAAACCGGGCGATAGCCTGTTCATAATTTCCTTTACATTGCGACAGGTCATCGTAGTGGTATCCGATTTCATGCCCCATCGCTGCGATCTCCCGGATGATAACTGTATTGAAATGATCTGGAAGGAAACGGAAGTAATAGCTGCCGCGCAGATTTTTCTTATGCTGGATTCGGGCAAAAGCCAGGGCATTCGGATATTTAGCCTCCACGTCGTGCCGGAGTATGATAGCCCTCGGAGCAGGAGTTTCCAGGAATTCGGCATAGGTCTGGAAGGAATAGTCCCTGGAGAGAAGTGAGTCAAGGAGCTTATGATATGTTATAAGGGTGAAATCCATAATACAACTTTAATACTGTAAGACACCAGGGATTTAATATAAACCTAAAACCTCATATCTTAAACCTAATCAATGTCTCCCAACTCTATCTCCTTGATCACTTTCGCCGGCATTCCCCCGGCGATCACTTTCTCAGGAAGGCTTTTTGTGACGACCGACCCGGCTGCCACCACGCTGTATTCCCCAATGGTTACCTCTGGCAGGATCATCGCGCCAATGCCGATCCACGCCCCTTTTTTAATGACCACCGGCGCTACAAAAGATTCAAAGACATTTCTGAAATGGGGATATGGATTGGAATGGGTCAGCACATAGTTGTTCCCTGCCAGGGAAACATCATCTTCGATATAGATATACTCGGGGTAAGAATGGTCAAGTGTCACCTGGAAACCGATCATCACGTTCTTGCCGATATTCACCCCCCGCCATTTATGGAATTTCACCCGCCAGCTGTTGAACGGACAATTATAGGCCATCCGTTCCAGCATATAATTGATCAATTTCATCCTGAGGAACCTTAAAGGATTGACTTTACGGCGGTTACTGCCACTCCTGACCTGTTCCCTGACATTTTTTGTGATTTCATAATAGGGCTTCTGTACTTTTTCTCTCATGGCATTGCTTGATTCAGTATGAAGAATTAACGGATGAGATGCGTTCCGGCCGGTGGTATGACGGTCGCATCACCGACCAGGACGGCTTTTCCATGCTGATTGACACATTCGGTTTTCAGTACCAGCCAATCCTTGTCCGTGATTTCAATCACTTCGACATGTATTTGTATTAGGTCGCCAATAAAAACCGGTTTCAGGAATTTCATGCTTTGCGATACATAGATGGTCCCGTTACCCGGGAAATCATTCCCCAGGACAACCGAGATAAAACTACCGATCAGAAAGCCATGGGCGATGCGGGATTTAAAGATGGTCGCTTCTGCGTATTGCTCATCCAGGTGCACCGGGTTCTTATCACCGGTCACACTGGCAAAGCCTTCGATCATCTCTGCCGTGACTGGGAAGGATTTAGAGAATTTATCACTGATCCTGATTTCCATTTTGGTTTTGATGTTGAAATGATTGATTTTCCTCTTTTAATATGGATTCGTACAATTCTCTGCACGTAAAGGAATGAAATTCATGCCTGGCAAAGAACTCCAGTTCCTTTTCATAGATGGGTAAGGCTTTTGAACCCAGATTCCTGATCTTCAACCGGTGACGGACAACGTCTCCCATGATGTAACTGAAATAATTCCGTGACCTGCGCTGTATAGCCTCATCTTCCCGTTCTTCATCGATGAATTCATTGGGATGGGTCAGGAATACGAAGGGCCGTTGATTGAACCGGGACTCCAGGTTAAGGAGGTTGCGGGTCATCCGGTTCAAAGGCGGGGCGATCCTCATGAAGGTCCCAATATAGGGGAAAATAAACGCGGAGATCGGGATTTCCAGGATACCGGAGCTGCCTTTTCTGAATACGTTGTCCCGGGCTGTAAAATACGGCAGCCGCGGGGTAAAGATCCAGTTCATTTTTGTCAGGCTGCCGAAAGAGAAGAACATATCCAGGCGTTGTGACGACACCGAACTGTCAATCTTGTACCCGGCTTCTTCCAGGGCAATCGGGATGTTATGGCTGACCCGCGCTGCCGGCGCCCTGAATGAGATGACTTCCTGCCCGCTGAGGTCCTCCAGCATCGCCTTCGACTGCTTCAGGTGTAAGATTTGCATATCATACGACATCCGGTCAAAGGCCATTTCGACTTCATGGGTCATCCCGTGAGAGCCGACCTCGTGGCCATAAGGCAAGACCATCCTCACCACGTCCGGGTAGAGCTTCACAATATCCCCGTTGAAGAAGAAAGTGGCTTTTACCTGGTATTTATCATAAAGCTCTAACAATCGGGGCATGCCTTCCTTCAGCACATATTCGCCGGTAAGGTCCCGGAGCTTATGGTTGAGAATAGAAGTGGTCTCGACGTCGTTGGTGATCAGAATGGACTTTCTGCGCTGGACCATCTTCGTAAATCAAAGTTCAAAACCGAAGTACTTTTTAAGGATGACATCCGGGACCATGCCCAGTTTATTAAGAACAATAAGAGGTTTCTTCAATTTCAGTATGATGTTGTAATAAGAGGGATAATTGCGGAATGATTTGGGTTCCGCAGCCATGATCCCCTCGAATTCCAGAGCAGAGATCCCGAGCTTTTTGAGATTGTATTCCAGGAGCTCCGTGCCGCCATTGTAAGGATCGGCCTGGATCATTTCCAGAGCTTTGATACGCTCCAGTTGTCCGGACCGGATCAGGGCCGAATAGTGCAGCCTCCGCTTGTCGATATGAAACTTGCGGGTCAGGATATAGGATTGGTAGAACTTAGTGTACGTCGATTCGAAATGCTTTCCACCATAGTTTTTCCAGTTGTAATGCTGCGTCAGGTATGCGATTGATTCGGATTCGTTGTAAGGCAGATAATAGAGCAGCCTGATCCATTTGAT
>Ga0208980_10000267_pt1 | contig 28173 bp, 22 predicted proteins | sample WetSurMetagenome_3_FD_187993 | JGI IMG/M metagenome (GOLD analysis project Ga0208980, IMG submission 187993) | Wetland microbial communities from Twitchell Island in the Sacramento Delta, sample from surface sediment Aug2011 Site A1 Bulk (version 2) | ecosystem: Environmental > Aquatic > Marine...
ATGGTGACCGATCATGGTAACCTGACGGGAACTGTACAGACTTTCCTGGAAGCTGCCGGCAAAAAACCGGGTGATGTTTATGCCGCTGGCTTTGATGCATCTGGTAACGCTGTTACCGCAATCCAGAATGGCTGGCTACAGCTGGTAATCGACCAGCAGCAGTGGTTGCAAGGCTACTTTGGTGTTTTGCAGATTTGCCTCACGCATAACTACGGTTTCTCTGGCCTGCTAATCGACACCGGCGCTGGCTTTATCAGCAAAGACAATATCGATGCCATAGCTCCATTGGTTGAGAAGCAGATTCGGTAAAGCATAACCGAGCTTTACCTGTAGACATGTTTATGTATTCAATGAGTCAGCAATAGAAAAAACTGCAAGGGCTAAGTAGCGTCATACAAGCACAATGCTATTTGGCCCTTGCCATCCTTATATGTAATTTGAAATTCCAGAGCATACTAGTAATCCAATACTGGATTGGAGCAAGTGGATGGAAAAATACCGCCTCGAACTTAGAAATGTGTCAAAATCCTTTGGAGAAGTCAAAGCACTAGAGGATATCAACTTTCAGCTGGGTCAGAATGAAATTGTAGGGTTGCTGGGGGATAACGGCGCTGGAAAATCCACGCTAATCAAAATAATCACAGGTTATTATCAACCCACCTCTGGGGAAATTTACTTCAATGGTCAGAAAGTGGATCAACTCTCGGTCCCCAAAGCCAGAGAATTAGGTGTGGAAACTGTCTATCAGGAACGCGCCCTGGCTGAATTGCAAACCTTATGGCGCAATATTTTCTTGGGACGTGAAATCTGTAACTCTATGGGTTTCCTGGATATTCAGAAGATGAGAGATGAAACACACCACTTGATGACAGAATCCATGGGTTTTACCTCGCATGCGGTCAGCCCGGATTCTCGGGTGGGCAAATATTCTGGGGGTGAGAAACAAGGCGTCGCCATCGTTCGTGCCCTTTTCTTTGAAGCGGAAATAATCGTCTTAGATGAACCTACTATGGGTCTCTCGCTGAAAGAATCAGCCAAACTGGTTAACTTTGTGAAAGGCATCAAGGCAGCCGGAAAATCCGCCATTTTTATTGATCACAACATCTTTCATGTCTATAACGTTGCCGACCGTGTGGTGGTGATCGACCGTGGGAGAGTTGCTGGTGAATTTTTAACCAAAGATATTGGTGTATCTGAGTTGATGGACAAGATGGTCCATGTTGCAGAAACAGGTAGCCTCGATTAGCTAATAATGGATGGAAACAATGAGCTCTCAAATCAACGGTACCGCAACCAAAGTCAGTCAGCACTATAAAGAGCCCTTTAATTTTAGGAGATTTGTCCGTGCCAACAATGCCCAACTTGGAATTTTAGGCGTCTTTATAGGCTTGTGGTTAATATTTATCATTTCGGCACCCGAAACCTTTTTATCCCCACAGATTTATTATGCCTTCATGTCTACAATCCCGTTTTTTGCCATTATGGCTATTCCGCTGACGATTGTAGTTATCGCAAAGGAGATGGACCTCTCTTTTCCATCCATTATGGCCATGGGCATGGTGGCGTTTTCTTTTGTATACAACCAAACTGCCTTTATTGGCAGTGCGAACTTACGGGTGTTCCTAGCTATTATCGCCGCCCTGGTGACTGGATCCCTTATCGGCTGGATCAATGGGTTTATCGTTGTGAAGTTTGGCATTCCCTCGCTCGTTGTCACCCTTGGTACGCAATTCTTTTGGCGGGGTGCTGTGCTGGTCCTCATTCAAGGGAAGAATTTCACTTTGGATTATGTAACGAATACCATCTTTTACCCCCTTTTTGTCGGCAAGATCGGTGGATATTTTCCTATGCAGATGGTTTGGCTGATTGTGATTACAATCATTGGGTGGGTGCTGCTGAACCGCCATCGATTTGGCGCACACATCTATTTGACCGGTGACAATATCAACAGTGCCGAGTTGATGGGCGTCAATACCGGGCGCACCCGCATCCGAGCCTTCATGCTGATCGGTCTCATCTCGGCCTTTGCCGGAATGCTCTACTGTTTTTATGTGGCTTATTTTTGGCCCAGCACAGGCGATGGTTATTTGCTGAGCACCCTGGCATCTGTCTTCCTGGGTGGAACGTCTGTTTTTGGCGGCACGGGCACTATTCTGGGAACCTTCTTTGGTGCTTTTATCATCGGTTCAATTCAAGCTGCGACTGTAGCCGTTGGCTTAACGGGATACTGGACCCAGTTGATTTATGGATTTATTATCGTGTTGTCGGTGATCATGCACACTTATCTGCGCAAACGTGGGGAATAATTAATCCCCGTTTTTATAAATTCACTTTTAATGTCCATCTTCGGTGATAAGTTCGATCTTCCATTCCCCATCTACCCGGATCTGGGTGCTGTTGCCCGGCCAGTAGAGATGTGTCCAATAGTTACTGCCCCGCAGCACAGATGGGTTAACTCCCATCGTGACGATAATATGATCTGGGGTATAGTGGGCAAAATAAGCCTCATGGTTGACCGGTATTCGTCCCAGAGTAGGATCCAAAGCGGTCCATCCCACCGAGGGCAAGAACACGTCTGGCCAGGCATGCTCAGTTTTAGCGATGCCCGACGTTCCTGTATCCAAATACAGCAAGCCTTCAAAGTAACGCGCCGGAATGCCTTGCGCCCGGCTGAGCGCCACCAGCAAAGAAGTGTATTCAGTGCAGTCGGCACCCATAGGCCCCAGTGCCGCTTGCGCTCCCCAATTCTCTCCATTGGAGGTATAGACCAGCTCCTTGCCAATGTAATCATAAAACGCCTGCACTTGCTGGCAGACAGTATTTTTACCTTGCGACAGTTTATCTGCAAGTGCTACAATTTGTGGATTAGCCGATTCGATATGCAGTTCAGGCTGGATAAAATCATCCACAAGATTCCCCTGGCATACAGACAGATCATATGATAATTCGTTTACGACTACCTGATAATCGATTTTTATCGTTTGGGTTGTGCCAGCTGGCTGTCTGGAAAAATCAAACTCTGCATATTGGTTACCGTATTCGTCTACTACTAATTCATAATCATTTGGAGAGATATCTATTGACTGCACGTCTTGATAAGGTGGAAGGTCTCGGATCAAGGCTATCCAGATATTCTGTTTCTCTGGCTGCCCTGCTCCCTCATTGGCAAGTGTCACCCGCAGGTGCACAGCATATTCATGTTGATCCACGATAGTTACATGCGGGATTGGAGTTGTAGTAGCAGGATTCAATGTGCCTACTCTTGGCTGGCATCCCAGTATGGAGATCAATACGATGAACAAAAACAATCTTTTGGATAATTTTTTTATGCTGTCTCTCATCGAATACATTGTATAACATACCGACCAATAACGCAAAAACGAATGATTCGGCTAACCCACTTCAGGACACTTCGATCAAACTGGGAATCATGGCCTAAATTTGGATGGCCTTCTAGACTCAGGTTTTCAATGATGATATCATCCTCGCATCCAATTTTTCCCAGGCTGTCCTGAGAAGAAGCTTAAATCAGGTGTATATGAACGAGATGACATCCCGTGTAAGGGTCATGCAATCCCTCAATCATAAAGAGCCCGATCGCGTTCCGATCGATCTGGGTGCGACGATTGTCAGCTCGATCGTAAAGCAAACTTACATCGAACTCAAACAGTATCTAGGTTTTCCGATTGAGTCGATCAGGATGCTAGATTACGTGCAACAGCTGCCGTATGTCGATGATAGATTAATGGAGCGATTCGGGGTTGATTTCCGTATGGTGCAACTACCAGCTGCGACGACGGTCGGGGTGGATATTTTCGAAGAAGGTGAGTATTATGCTTTCGTTGATCGCTGGGGCTCGAAATTGCACATGCCTAAACATGGTGGATTGTATTTTGATTGGGTCGATTTCCCGATCAAAGAAGCGACGATGTCTGCACTGGACAACTATCGCTGGCCCCATCCTGATTCAGCAGAAATCAATGCTCAATTGGGTCTGCAGGCGAAAAATCTGTATGAAACCACCGACTACGCCCTTGTGGGTAGTGCTGTGATCGGTGGAGGTATCTTTGAACAACCAGCCCGGGTAATGGGCTTGCAGAGCTTTTTAATGGCCTTGCTCACTGAACCTGCTTTTGCCGATCGATTGATGGAGACCATCACCGACATTTACATTGAATCCTGCAACCTGTATCTCGAGCACGTTGGTCCTTATATCCAGGTTTTTACTTTTTGGGATGACCTGGCCGGGCAAAATGGTTGGATCATCAACCCCGAGGTTTATCGAAAGCTGATCAAGCCAAAACAAAAGCGCCTGGTTGAAGCGATTAAGAAAAAGACAGGTGCCAAGCTGTTCTACCACAGCTGTGGGGCAACACGCGGATTAATCCCTGACTTGATCGAGATTGGATTTGATATCTTGAATCCGGTCCAGGTTTCAGCGAAGGGTATGAATACCAGGGAACTGAAAACTGAGTTTGGGCGAGATATTGTTTTTTGGGGCGGTGGTGTCGACACCCAACAAGTATTGCCATTTGGCAAGCCACAAGAAGTTGTTGACGAGGTGAAACGCCGCATCGATGACCTCGCACCTGGTGGAGGCTTTGTATTTGCGGCAGTGCACAACATCCAGGCATACGTTCCACCGGAGAATATCGTCGCGGCTTTTGATACCGCATTACAATATGGTAAGAGTCACACTTCATCCATCCTGGATGACGATCATCGACCCGTTAAGGAAGAACATTGATGAAGCACCGTGAGCGCGTCTTGACTGCCCTCAACCATGAAGAACCTGATCGCTGCCCAATGCAGATCAGCTTCACGCCAGAATTTGCGGACCGCCTCAAAGATGATCTAAAACTCAGGAGCCAGGGTTTTCATAATCCTCATGGGGGTGGCAATACCTATGAACTTGAACGCCTCTTAGATGAGGATATGTTATTGACCTCCGTGGGATGGGTAAATGGTTACTACCAGGATGGTTATCAAGATGTCGATGATTATCGGGATGAATGGGGAGTTACCTGGAAGTCCATAGAATATCAGACGCACTTCGGCAAGGGAAAATATACCGAACCATTTGGCCATCCACTGGCTGATGATCGGGACTTGGAGAGGTATTCACCACCCGATCCGCATCGGCTCGCATTATACACTGAAGCCGAGCGTATGATCCGCAAGTATAAAGCTGAGTATTGGATCGTTGGTAGTACTCCGACGACGATTTTTGAAACCGCGTGGGCACTGCGTGGTTATGAACAATTAATGGTAGACATGGCCAGCGATCCCGATAAAGCTAATCGAGTGTTGGACCTCCCCTATTATTACCATATGACTGTCGCTGGGCACCTGGTCAGATTGGGTGTGGATATGATCTGGTTGGGTGATGATGTAGGTGGGCAGAATGCCATGTTGATGTCTCCAAAGATGTGGCGCACATACCTCAAACCCCGCATGGCTGATTTGATTGCCTCGCTGCGAGCCATTAACCCGCACATCAAGATCGCCTATCATACCGATGGAGTGGTTTATCCTATCATACCGGATTTGATCGAAATTGGACTGAATGTGCTCAACCCGATTCAACCTATGTCGATGGACCCGTGCAGATTAAAAAATGAATATGGCAATAATTTATGCTTTTGGGGATCTCTCGATATCCAAAAAACCCTGCCCTTTGGCACTCCGGAGCAGGTTAAATTGGAAGTCATTACCCGCTTGAGGACCATTGGACGGGGTGGCGGTTTGCTCATCGGACCAACGCATAACCTTCAACTGGATACACCGCTCGAGAATTTCTGGGCGATGGTCGATGCCATCCGGCACACACCGTATCATTCCCTTGTGTGAGAGAGCTATGGCATGAATCCAACTGGTTATGTTTATATGAGATTTAGATACCCAAAGGCCTATCTGTACTATCGTAGATGATCATGATGACAAAGCGCGAAATCATCCGTGCAGTGCTGGATGGACAAAAACCACCCTACGTGCCTTGGTCGTGTGGTTTCACCAAAGAGGCCCGCGCGAAACTGCAACTGCACTTTGCCCCGCTCGAATTGGAGCTTGTACTGCAAAACCATTTCGTAAAGTTGGGCAGTGACATTGGCTTCTTTACCGATCTGGGTAATGATCGAGTTCGAGACGTTTTTGGCGTTGTTTGGGATCGCAGCATCGATAAGGATATCGGCAACGTTGAAGGCTGTCTGCTCTCTGAGCCAACCCTGGAGCATTACACTTTTCCCGACCCGCTTAACCGGCGCTTTTTTGCGGATATCCCTGAGAGCATCGATCAGTATGGTGATCGCTTCCGGGTCTTCCAGATTGGTTTCTCGCTGTATGAGCGAGCATGGACCCTACGCGGCATGCAGAACCTGTTGATGGATTTTCGTGATTATCCGAAGTTCGTTAGAGAGCTGCTAAATACAATTGCTGATTACAACATCGCTCAGGTGAAAGAAGCTCTGAAATATGACATCGATGCGGTGTATTATGGGGATGATTGGGGACAGCAGCGCGGTTTGCAGATGGGGCCGAAGTTATGGCGCGAATTCATCTACCCTGTCTTGGAGCGTATGGTTCGCGCCGTGCGTGAGGGAGGCAAGTATGTGCTGCTCCATTCCTGTGGAGATGTCGATGAATTGTTCAACGATCTCATCGATATGGGTGTGAACTGCTTTAATCCGTTCCAGCCAGAGGTGATGGATGTGCCAGCCCTACTCCAAAAGTATCGCGGCCGATTGATTTTTCACGGCGGCCTGTCGACCCAAATATCATTGCCATATGGAACGATCGAGCAGGTACGTGCGGAAACTCGCCGGCTGTTGCAAATGGGACGGGAGGGCGGTTATATCTTTGCTCCCGCACACGACGTGGAAGGTGACGTCCCGCTTGAGAATATTCTGGCTTTTATTGAGCTAATCCAAAGCCAGCCAGGGTTTTGTAATAATTAAGAGGAGAGATTGAATGAGTAAACTAGATGATATGCGTCAGAGTGTGATCGATGGGGATATGAATGTTACCCGGGAGCTTGTGCAAAAAGCTCTGGCGGAGAAAATGCCTCCCGAAAAAATTCTCAAAGACGGCCTCATATCCGCAATGGAGGAAGTTGGTCGCAGGTTCGAATCTGGTGATTTTTATGTTCCTGAGATGTTGGTTTCAGCGCGTGCCATGAAAAGCGGCCTGGTATTGTTGCGTCCACATTTGGTTGCTGCCAATGTTCAAGCGGTCGGAAAGGTTGTGATTGGCACGGTAAAGGGTGACCTGCACGACATTGGCAAGAACCTGGTCGGGATGATGCTTGAAGGTGCTGGCTTTGAAGTGGTCGACCTTGGCACTGACGTATCCGCGGAAAAATATGTATCTGCGGTAATAGAACATCGTCCGGATATCATAGCCTGTTCCGCACTCATAACGACGACCATGCCACGCATGGAAAGTGTCATCCTTTCCCTTACGGAAGCTGGGTTACGTCATCAGGTAAGGGTGATCATTGGCGGCGCGCCTGTGACCGATGAATATGCAAAACGCATTGGGGCAGATGGATATGCTCCAGATGCAGCTTTGGCTGCCGTTCTTGCTAAAGAGCTAATTCTCCAAAAGGATGGCTGAGAAACGGTTTTATTTGCACCAATTTGGAAAGATTTGATGGATTGACCATGACTTCTGGCATCATCTTTGATATCAAGGAATTTGCAATTCATGACGGACCAGGCATCCGCACGACTGTGTTTTTGAAAGGTTGTCCTATGTCTTGCATGTGGTGCCATAATCCCGAAGGGCAGTCGCGGCAGCCTCAAGTTATTTGTTCACCGACTGGCGAAAGGATCGCCGGGAAAGAGTATAGGGCGACCGAATTGGCTGCACTCTTGAATCAGCAAGCTGGTATCTTGCGCGCCAATGAAGGCGGCTTCACTTTCTCTGGCGGCGAGCCGCTCTTACAGGCAGATTTTGTAGCTGAAGTTATCGATTTGCTTGACGATGTGCATGTTTTGTTGGATACCTCGGGATATGGAAAGGAACAAGATTTTTGCTGCCTCGTCGATCGATCCGACCTGGTCTTTTTTGATCTTAAATTAATCAATAGCAAAGCCCATCATCAATACACCGATTGTGATAATGCTTTAATATTGAGGAACCTTCAACTCCTCAATGAGATGGGCAAACCGTTCGTGGTTAGAGTACCACTGGTGCCTGGTGTTACCGATACTGACCAGAACCTGGCTGATATTGTTCAAACTGTGCGTGGATTATCGGGATTGCTCCGGGTGGATCTACTGTCCTACAACAGAGCCGCTGGCTCAAAATATCAATACACAGGGATGGAATTCAAACCGGATTATGAAGAATCAGGTGAGCTTAACCTCAACACACTACTCTTTGAGCAAGCAGGTATTAAGGTGACTGTCGTATGAGCGAACGGTTAATTACCTTGAAGAACCGGGTGCGGGCTGGTGAACACCACGCCCTTAGGCAAGCTGTTCCGATCGAGATCCTTAAAGAGTGTGAAACCGGGGAGCTTTCCTGGTCCAGACGTGTGGCCTGCCTGGTGCGCCGGCAGTGTGAAGCCGAGCGTGTCATCCTCGAACCGGATGAGCAGATTGTGTTTACCCGGACATTACCCGGTGTGCCCCCTATTTACTCGGCGGAAGAATGGGCTCAACTAACTACCGGCCGAACCCTGCACGAATTTGGACCGATCAGCAATATTTGTGCTGACTGGAATCTGCTCTTATCGCAGGGCTTACTTGGACGTAAGCAAGTGGCCCTCGCTACGCGTGAACGGTTGAGGGATGACCCCACGGCTGTCGAGTTCATCGATTGTGCTATTGAGACGATCGATGCAGTTCTGGGACTGTCTGCCCGTTATACGCGTGAAGCGCGCCAGGCAGGGCGGGAGCACCTGGCTGTTATTCTTGAACGAGTTCCTGCACTCCCTGCCAGCACTTTCCATGAAGCGCTGCAGTCACTCAGGCTTTGCCAGGCTGTGGTCTGGCTAAGCGGGCACTATCATGTTGGTCTGGGGCGTTTCGATCAATATATGTGGCCATTTCTATCCTCTGACCTTGAGGCAGGTCGCCTGACGGTCCAGACAGCCGAAGACTTGCTGGCTGAGTTCTTCACCTCGCTGAACAAGGACAGTGATTTGTATCCCGGTGTGCAGCAAGGTGACAATGGTCAGACGCTCACCCTAGGTGGAGTGACCCCGAGTGGCGATTTAGCTGTGAATGAGCTCACGCGCATGGTCCTGCGGGTCTCACGTGACCTGGGGATGATCGACCCAAAGATCAACCTGCGTATAACGTCTCAAACTGATCTTGAATTGCTGGGTTTGGCCACCGAGCTGACCCGCATCGGGTTAGGTTTCCCTCAATATAGTAATGACGATGTGGTTATCCCTGCTCTTGTGTCTCATGGTTATGATCTCGAGGATGCTCGTGATTATGTCGTTGCAGCCTGCTGGGAGTTTATCATTCCCGGTCGCGGGATGGAGGTTGTCAACATCGGGGCAGTGTCGTTCCCGGCCGCGGTTGATCAAGCCATACGGGTGGGATTCACCGCTCAGGATGATTTTGAGGCCATCCTCAATCGGGTTTCTGAAAATATCAATGAACAAGTTACTCATCTTGGTGACGCCTATTCCCGGTTATTGTTACCACCGGCACCCTATTACTCTGTGTTCATGGAAGGTTGCCTTGAACAGGGGAAAGATCTTTCTGAGGGTTTGAAGTACAACAATTTTGGTATTCACGGAGCCTGTGCAGCCGAAGCCACAGATGCCTTGGCTGCCGTGAAACAATTCGTCTTTGAGGATGGCTGTATATCACCTGACGATCTACTTTCTGCCCTGGAGGTTAATTTTGTCGGTTATGAACCAATGCGACGCAAACTTGCCGACGAAGGTCCAAAAGTCGGTAACAATGATGCCGTCGCCGATAGACTGCTGGTGCGACTATTTGATGATTTTGCGTACGCGTGTAAAAAGTATGGGCGCACTCCTCGAGGAGGGTTCTTACGCCCAGGCACAGGTTCTGCCATGTACTATATTTGGCTGGCAACCGGACACGTGGGAATGCGTGAGCCCATTGTCGGAGCTACAGCGGATGGACGCCGGCGTGGCGAGCCATTCAGCGCTAATCTTTCTCCTTCACTGGGTGTACGCACGCGAGGACCGATCAGTACACTCCAATCCTTTGCGAAGATTGATTATCAGCGTATTTTCAACGGTGGACCGATCACGATGGAACTCTCCGACACTGTATTTCGCAATCCCGAATCGATTCGGAAGACCGCCATGCTGGTACGTACTTTTGTTCAATTGGGCTGCCAGCAGTTGCAACTTAATAGCTTGAACCTGGAGACTTTGCTGGACGCCAAAAAACATCCGGAGAAATACAAGAACTTAATCGTACGTGTGTGGGGCTGGAGCGGCTATTTCTGCGAGCTTGCTCCTGAGTATCAAGACCAGATCATCGCCCGGCATTATTTTGAATCGGGTTAACCCGCATGATCGGTTGAGGATAGAGTAATCTGAATAAGGGGGACGGCTAGAGGTGCTCATCTGGCAACCAGGTGCTGAACTTTCTTCTAAATCCACTATGAGGGGATTAAGGATTCCGTAATTTACATTGTCATAAAAAACAGATGACATTTAGTGCTTGATTATTTATTTTTATTTTGCTATTATGTTATCGTTCCCGTTATCGATAACGGGAACGATAACGGGAACGATAACATCAGGAGCACTGCCAGTGCATCTAAAAAGTTCAGGGCGAGCAACCATCAAGGAAGTTGCCTTTGCGGCGGGGGTGTCTACACAGACGGTTTCACGCGTGATCAATGACCGACCAGATGTTTCTCCGGAAACCCGCAAGCGTATTCAAAATATCATAGACCAATTAGACTATCGACCCAGTGCATTAGCCCGTAGTTTGATATACCAACGCAGTTTCACTTTAGGGGTAGTGATTGCTGGTTTAAGGTTGTTAGGACCATCACGTACTTTAAATGGTATAACCCAAACGGCTGAAGGCGCTGGCTACTCGCTGTTATTAAAAGAGCTCGCCAACTTCGATGTTAATAATATCGTTCCTATTATTCAAACCCTCATCTCTCATCATGTGGATGGAATAATCTGGGCTGTCCCTGAAGTTGGGGAGAATCGAAATTGGGTGAACAATCTATCATTGGACTTAGAGATCCCCATCGTCTACCTGACGATGAAGTCACAAGAACAAATCTCTGTTGTCTCAATCAACAATTATCTTGGTGGACAAATGGCAGTATCCCACTTACTGGAACAGGGATATCGACATATTGGGCATATCTCAGGCCCATTGGACTGGTGGGAGGCTCGTGAGCGTATGGCAGCCTGGAACGATGTTTTAAAAAAGGCTAGCCTTGAAGTCAAAGATAATCATTGGGTGGAAGGTAATTGGTCATCAGCAAGCGGTGCATTGTGCATCGAGAAACTTATCGCTCAGTATCCCGACATGGATGCAGTTTTTGCGGCTAACGATCAAATGGCCTTAAGTGTGATGCAATTTGCCTGTCGGAATGGGTTGCAGATCCCGGATGAGTTTGGTGTTGTTGGCTTCGATGACATCCCCGAATCGGGTTATTTTTGGCCTCCCTTAACAACAGTAAGCCAGGATCAACAGAATGTTGGTGAAGTTGCCGTAGATGAAATCATCAAAATAATTGAATCCGGATGGCAGAAACAGAAACCTGCCCAACCCAAGTCTATATTAATAGCACCGAATTTGATAGTTCGAAAAAGCTCATTGCGTGGCAAAGGGGAAAAAGGAGGTGGTCAGAAAATATAGGGCAAGCCCGATCCATAAAAGGAAGCGCCTGCGTAGTAAGTGAAATCCCCAGGCAGACACTTCCCGGCATGCGACTTCACCTTGATCATATTTTGACATCGTCGCACGACCAATCTATTTTGGGTAAATAACTATTCAAATCTACTAAGGAGAGAAGGTCATGTTTCATTATAAAAAACTCGTTGTTCTGTTTATCGTTGCAGTTATGGTTCTGTCAGGCTGCGCACAAGCGACGGAAACAGCCGCACCTGTTGTAGAGGTTCCGACTGCCGTCCCAGTTCCAACTGAACCAGCATTGCCAAAGTTAGCCTGCGCACCTAATTGTCAGTATTCAGATCTGGTTGTTGGCTTTCTCCAGACTGGCTCAGAAGGTGGTTGGCGGGCTGCGAATACAGCCTCCTTTAAAGAGACAGCTGACCAGTTAGGGTTAAAATTAAAATTCTACGACTCACAAAACGACCTTGCAAAACAGGTTGCCGGGTTCCGCCAGTTCATTCAAGATCCAGAAGTGAATGCTATCGTTCTCGCAGCTCTTGAAACAACCGGTTGGGAGGAAGTACTTAAAGAAGCCCAGGATGCTGGCAAAGTTGTGGTCATTGAAGATCGCCGGATCGACGCCCCAGATACAATGTATGCGACTTACATTGGTTCCGATTTCGCTGAGGAAGGGCGTAAAGCAGCTGATGAAATGTGTGCACTCCTTGAAGGCTCAGCGAGCAAGAAAGTCTGGGAGTTGGTTGGAAATGTTGGCTCCTCTGCAGCCAAAGACCGTGGGCAGGGTTTCCGGGAGAAGATGGGAGAGTGCGGGATTGAGATCACCAATAGTCAAACCGGTAACTGGAGCGCCACTGAAGGCAAGCAGGTGACTGAAGCCTGGCTGAAAGAAAGCACAGACGTCCAAGGCATCTTTGCACAGAACGATGAAATGGGCTTTGGTGCTATTGAAGCGCTAAAAGAAGCCGGATTAACTCCAGCTGAAGATGTTAAAGTCCTCTCAGTGGATGCAACTGGAAATGCTTTTAAAGCCATGCTTGATGGTACTCTCAATGTTACTGTGGAATGCAATCCTTTGCTTGCTCCCCAGGTGTATGAAGCCGTGCTGAAATCTGCAAATGGCACAGAACTTCCAAAATGGGTTCCCTCGCAGGAGGGTGTATTTCGAATGACCGACCCGAACCTGGAGGAAATTGCAGCAGGGCGAACCTATTAATCGCTTTGTATTTGATGTACTGACGAATATCAGCGTAGATCATCGATATTTGTTCCAAAGGATGGGAAGCGGTGAATAACACCGCTTCCCATTAGAAAAAAATCTTCCAAAGGTAGGCACTCATGTCAGAAGCGGATCATGACCTGCTTGTGATGACAGCTATCTGTAAAACTTTCCCTGGTGTTCAGGCCCTTGAAAATGTAGATTTTTCCTTGAAAAGAAACGAGATTCACTGTTTGATTGGTGAAAACGGTGCAGGGAAATCTACTCTGATAAAAGTTCTGACTGGGGTGGACCGGCAAGATTCGGGTACGATCACTCTGGATGGTAAAGAAATTCATGTTAGATCGCCACAACACGCTCAAGAGCTGGGCATCAGCACAGTGTATCAAGAAATTAACCTGTGTATGAATCTAAGCATTGCTGAAAATATTCTCCTCGGTCGAGAGCCGCACAATAAAATAGGTGGTATTGATCTGCGAAAAATGAATAATGAAGCAGCTGAAGTACTTACCCGCTTGTTAGGTATTAATATAGATGTTACTCAGCGCTTGGATACATATACTGTCGCAATTCAACAAATGGTGGCGATTGCACGTGCACTAGATATTGCCTCGGCGAGGATTCTTATCCTGGACGAGCCTACTTCCAGTTTGGACGCCATCGAAACCCAACAATTGTTCAAAGTGATGAGAAAACTCAGGGACGACGGTGTTGGTATTATTTTTATTACCCATTTTATTAGTCAGGTATTTGAGATTTCAGATCGTATCACTGTGCTGCGTAATGGGAAGCTTGTAGGCACATTCGATACTTCTTCGATATCACGTATTGAATTAATCACGAAAATGATCGGCCGGACATTGGTTGAATTTGATGAGATGACCAAGGCAAAATTGACCAGCGGAAAACAGATTGAAAGTGAACCTATTCTAAAAGCTGAAGGTCTAGGTCGTACAAACGCAATTTCACCATTTGATCTCGATTTATATCGTGGAGAGGTTGTTGGATTAGCTGGGCTTCTTGGATCAGGTCGCACTGAGATTGCAAGTCTGTTATTTGGTAGTGATAAACCGGATACAGGTTCTATTATGATGAATAATAAGCCAGTAGATGATTATTCCCCGCTCGGATCCATTAAACGGGGGGTAGCGTTGTGCCCGGAGGATCGAAAAGCTGCCGGTATCTTGGACGATCTCACCATTCGAGAAAATATTATTCTGGCGATGCAAGCCAGTAAAGGTTGGTTTAAATTTCTAAGCTTGCAAGAACAGTATGAAGTTGCGGATAAATATATCGAAATGTTGAATATTGTTACTCCTTCACCCGATCAACCGGTTAAAAACTTGAGTGGAGGCAACCAACAAAAGGTTATTTTAGCACGCTGGTTGGCAACCAACCCTCAGGTTTTAATCCTTGATGAGCCAACGCGTGGAATTGATGTGGGTGCCAAAGCTGAGATTCAAAAATTGGTGCTTGCTCTTGCCAATGAGGGTAAAGCATGTGTCTTTATCTCCTCAGAGCTGGAAGAAGTCTTACGCGTAAGCCACCGAATTGATGTGCTGCGAGAGCGAGAAAAGGTGGCGGAATTTAAAGGTGATGTTGACGAGAGTACGATCATGAACGCAATCGCAGGGAGTGAATCATGAAGAAAAACAGAACTTCCTTCACTTGGCGAAAAGTTACCGAAAGCAGATTATTTTTCCCACTCCTGGCGCTTGTGATCATCCTGCTTGCGGATTTGATATTGATCCCTGGTTTTTTTAAATTCCAAATCAGAGGCGATAATCTTTATGGGAGCTTGATCGATATTTTTAGAAACGGTTCAACAGTTGCACTGCTGGCAATTGGCATGACACTGGTTATTGCGACGGGTGGAATTGATCTATCCGTAGGCGCTGTTATGGCAATAGCTGCCTCCGTGGCAGCCCTACTGATGAATCCATACGTTTTAGGCAAAGAATTATCGCCCCAATTACAGGCATTAATTAGAGATCCAAACTTCACCTGGCAACCACTGTGGGTTGTGCTTTTAATTACCTTGCTGGTTGCCATCCTCTGCGGACTGTGGAATGGGATTTTAGTCGCATATGTCAGGATTCAACCCATGGTCGCTACATTAATACTTATGATTGCTGGAAGAGGTATTGCTCAGTTAATTACCAATGGCGTTCGGATCCAGATCTTCTACGAACCTTATGCGTTTATCGGTCAGGGTTGGATTATCCTGCCATTTTGTCTGTATCTTGTAGCAATTATTTATGCACTGACCTGGCTTTTTACACGTAAAACTGCCGTTGGAATGTTTATTGAATCGGTTGGCATCAATGCCCGATCCAGTTTCTTTAGTGGCATTAGTGAGCGAAAAATAAAGTTGTTAGTCTACACATTCTGTGGTTTCTGTGCTGGGATTGCAGGTTTGGTTGCAAGTGCGAATATCAAAACATCAGATGCTAATAATATTGGCTGGAGTCTTGAGCTGGATGCGATCCTGGCAGTAGTAATTGGCGGTACATCAATGGCGGGAGGACGTTTCTCATTGCTTGCCAGTATTATCGGCGCCATGGTAATGCAAGCGGTGACAACTTCTATGTATGCAATCGGCGTCCCTGCTTTTGCTCTTCTGGCGATTAAAGGCGTTTTTGTGATCCTTGTGGTTATGCTGTATTCGAAACAAGTGCGAGGTTTATTCCAAAAACTTGCAGTGGATCGGAAAGAGACGTAATCATGACACAAAGAATAAATGCTCTATTAAGTAAATATCGGAGATTTATTCCCCTAACCGTTACAGCGCTGCTGGTCCTTGTTGCCTATACTATAGGCGCGATTTTATACCCCGCAATGCGGAATCCACAAGTATTTTTTAATTTATTCCAGAATAATTCCTATTTGTTAATCAGTGCGATCGGGATGACATTTGTCATACTTACCGGTGGCATAGATCTTTCGGTGAGTGGCGTGGTTGCACTAACGACCGTTGCTTCTGCTGCATTATTGCGAGATGGGTGGAACCCCTGGATCGTGATCCTGCTCATGTTGATCATGGGGATGACATTAGGCGCAATAATGGGTAGTTTTATTGCATTTATGAAAGTACAACCGTTTATCGCCACCCTGGCAGGTATGTGGTTTGCCCGTGGCATGTGTTTCTTCATTAGCGATGATGCTATCGCTATCGACAACCGGATCTTTCACTTGATTGGTAAGACAAAAATATTGATCCCGGGGTTGAGAGAACTAGCAATAAGCCAGGCGACTACCCCGCCCTATACATCTATTTTTGTAGTTATTTCATTTCTCTTACTTGGCGTGGCGATTTATATTGCTCATTTCAGGCGCTTTGGTCGCACAGTATATGCAATTGGAGGGTACGAAGGTCGGAATGAACAATCTGCCCGATTAATGGGATTATCCGTAAATACCACCAAGGTATTGGTTTACACATTTAATGGATTTTGTTCCGGGTTAGCCGGCATAGCTTTAGCGATATTCGTTTCATCCGGTCATGGTTTGTACGCAACTGGATTTGAGTTGGATGTCATCGCTTCAGTAGTGATCGGTGGTACGATGCTAACGGGTGGTGAAGGATACGTATTTGGAACACTCTTCGGTGTAATGGTCATTGCAGTCACTCAAATCCTTATTCAATTCACCGGATCGCTTAGTTCGTGGTGGACAAAAATTGTCATCGGCTTACTTATGCTTGTCTTCATTGGCATTCAAAGTTTTATTGCAACTCGGAGAGGTGGACGGCAACAAAAAAAATGGATTCATACTTTACTTGCCACGCCTCAACGCCGATTGGCTCTGATTTTTAGCGCTGGTGCACTTATAGTAATCTCCATCCTTGCGATCTATTTTAGCCCCTCAATTCTAGGTACAGAGAATATTACTTCTACCGGATCTGGTCATTGCAACGTTCAACCATTTCGAAAAGAAGAAGTCGCAAACCTGATCGATAATGGCGCTGTCATTGCCTATCATCGTGCCGGTGGAACTCGCTGCGTTGATGAGTTGTATGCAGTATATCCAGATGGAAGTGTCGTTGCAAAGAGTGGTGAACAGGATTTGCAAGGACAGGTCGATCCGAACGAAGTGCAAAAAATTCTTGCCACTATCAGTGATACATATGGCTGGTTTACCGAAAAAATGTACAGCACTTATCACAATCCTTGTGGAACTTGTTATACGCACTATCTCACGATTTCCTACAACGGACAGGAAAAAACTGTTACCGCTGTGGATGGTGGTGTAGATATGCAACCCGAATATGGTTACACGCTATCAATAATCAGACCGATTCTGCCAAAATTTAATCCATAACTTGAGAAGATAAACACATTGAGCACATGATTCAAACAGAGCAGCCTGGAAGTAGGAAATAACATTACATAAATAATGACTTTATTAACAAGTACCTTCTTAAGATCTCGGTTCCATATCACCAAGTTAATGATTACTGTTTGGTAAACCGGTAAAAACAGACAAACATCAAGGAAAATAATAAATGAGTATGAGGAAAGCTTTCGTACCAATCTTTATTATTTATGCAATAGTTAGCTTGGCATGCGTTTATATCGTATTACCCGAGGGATATGCAACATCTGGAGATACCGGTAAAGGCTCTACCGGTTGGAACGGAGTGGCTACCAATATCGAGAAATCCGAAAGTGGAGATTTACATATCGATATAACCATAAGCAATGAAACGGGTGATTGGAGTGCCATGGATGCAGTCGATGGTAAACCAGCTTTGCTGATCACTAATGGCAAAAGCATTAACTGTGACACGATATTCGTAAGCACAGGAGGCCATCGATTGGCTCCAGGATTCCGGATGAGGGGATATACTGCTGGGACAAAAACTGAGCCTGTGACACAACTTATCTATGTAGAGTGTGCAGGTGCTGAAGCTGCGTCAGGATCCACACTTACAATTCCTTATTCTTATGTCACCGGGCAATATAACTATTATGAACAGGATAAAAATAAGGTTGAAGCAAACCTGGAAATAAATTTGGATGATGTTGTACCAAATCTGGATTATCCGGTCGCAGAACAGATAGAAGGATTAATTCAGCAACCTGATATTGAGATTGTTGCAATTAATAAAGTAACGCTTACCCTTACCGGAGTACAACGAGCCGATAGCGCTCTACAATTTGCTTGGAAGACATCTAATCCCGGTGAGTATCCAACCTATGTCCATATTGGTAATCCACCAGTTATTGGTGCGGACGGGATTTTATATGGCTTCTACCAGACACCTGATATTATATCTGTTCCGATCACACCAGCAGGTGGGACAGCGGAATGGACGACTGAAGTAACAGTTCCTCCAGATGTTAAAGGTTTTTACATCCTGCTGAGTGTGGAGACTGGAAAAGCCAGGCTATTTGCAAACTACGCGATCGATATCACGGATCAGTAGATTAATTCATTGATGGTTCTGAGCCTTGAATAGGAGGTTGTTATGCTAGATTTTAAACAGCTGGAAGTATGGTTTGTTGCAGGAAGCCAGCATTTGTATGGTGAAGCAACGCTCGAAAAGGTAGCGCAACACTCGAGGGAGATGGTGCTGCAAATGTCACAATCGGGAAAACTACCGGTTAAGGTTGTTTTCAAGCCAGTAGTGACAACGCCCGATGCGATCACCGAGCTCTGCAGGGAAGCCAATAACGACCATAACTGCATTGGATTGATTACCTGGATGCATACCTTTTCGCCAGCAAAAATGTGGATCGCAGGTTTGCGTGCCTTACAAAAACCCTTTGTGCATTTACATACGCAATTCAATCGAGAACTGCCATGGACAGACATCGACATGGATTTTATGAATCTCAACCAGTCTGCCCATGGTGATCGCGAATTTGGTTTCATTGGCAGCCGGATGCGATTGAATCGAAAAGTCATCGTCGGTTTCTGGCAGGATGATGATGTGCTTTATAGCCTTGCAACCTGGATGCGTGCTGCCAGTGCCTGGCATGATACCCAGGGCGCTCGCATTGCGCGTTTTGGTGATAATATGCGCGAAGTTGCTGTCACCGAAGGTGACAAGGTCGAAGCACAAATCCAGTTGGGGTATTCGGTGAATGGATATGGTGTCGGTGATCTGGTCAGGTTCGTCAGCGCTATCACGGATAAAGAAATCGATAAACTGGTAGCGGAATATAATGATAGCTATACGGTTGCCGAATCACTGCAGCCGGGTGGCAAGCAGCATAAGTCGCTGCGTGAGGCGGCTCGTATAGAATTGGGAATGCGGGCGTTTCTTGAAGATGGTCATTTTAAAGCCTTCACCACCACCTTTGAAGATTTGCACGGTCTGGCGCAGCTGCCCGGTTTGGCAGTACAACGATTGATGGTTGATGGGTACGGTTTTGGAGCAGAAGGTGATTGGAAGACCGCTGCTCTGGTGCGAGCAATGAAGGTTATGGGATCTGGTCTGGATGGTGGTACTTCTTTTATGGAAGACTATACCTACGACCTGGATAGAGAATGTCCAAAAGTACTCGGGGCTCATATGTTGGAAGTATGCGCATCCATTGCTGGATCAAAACCATCTTTGGAAATCCATCCGCTTTCTATAGGTGGAAAGAACGATCCACCCCGGCTGGTGTTCAGCGTTCCAAGTGGTCCAGCGATAAATGCAACCCTGCTGGATATGGGAAATCGTTTCCGGATGGTTGTGAACGAGGTGGATGTCGTCCAGCCGGAAAAACCGCTCTCGAAATTACCAGTTGCCAGTGCAGTTTGGGTTCCTCGCCCCAGCCTCAAGATTGCAGCAAATGGCTGGATCCTGGCAGGCGGGGCCCACCACACTGGATTCAGTCAGTCCGTTACCAAAAGCCACCTCGAAGATTTCGCCGAAATGGCGGGCATGGAATTCCTGGTGATTGACAACCATACCGACCTGGCGACCTTCAAGAACGAGCTCAAGTGGAATGATATGTACTACCTCCTAGCTAAAGGTATCTAGCTGACATGGGAAAGAAAGTTTGATCGGAGGCTATCCATCCAATGAAATCTTTACGTCTCCACAAGCCGGGTGATTTACGCCTGCATGAAGAGCCTGTCCCGATCCCGGGGGAAGGGGAAAAATTGTTAGGCGTTACCGCTGTAGGTATCTGCGGCTCCGACCTGCACTGGTTCAACGAAGCTGGGATTGGGGACGCTCATCTGGAGAAACCCCTGGTACTTGGGCATGAGTTTACCGCTCTAACGGAGAATGGTGAACGTGTGGCGGTTGATCCAGCCATTTCTTGCGGGGTGTGTGAGTATTGCAAACGAGGTCACCCCAATCTCTGTGAGAATTTGATATTTGCAGGACATGCGAACCAGGATGGTGCTTTGCGCGAGATGATGACCTGGCCACAACGCTGTCTGTTTCCACTTCCGGATGCGTTAACGGATGCGGATGGCGTTATGCTGGAACCTTTGGGAATTGCCATCCATGCCGTGGACCTGGCTCACCTGCAGGTGGGCATGTCTGTGGGCGTGTTTGGTTGTGGCCCGATTGGTTTGCTTATTCTACAGTTGACTCAGCTGGCTGGAGCGAGCAAGGTGATTGCTACAGATATTCTCCCACACCGCCTGGAGATGGCACGCGCCCTTCGAGCAGATGAAACCTATTTGGTGACAGAAGGTTCAGTAGACTGGGAAGCGATGATGTCTGATAAGCGGGGGTTGGATGTTGTTTTTGAAGTAGCTGGAGAAAACGCTGCGGTGGAGATGGCGGTTGCTGCAGCCTGTCCAGGTGGGAAAGTGATCCTGGTAGGCATCCCCGCTGATGATCAGACCTCATTCACGGCGTCTGTTGCCCGGCGTAAGGGCCTGACCCTCAAACTGGTACGACGGATGAAATTTACCTACCCCCGCGCCATCCAGTTGGTGAAAGATGGGAAAGTGAACGTGCGTTTGCTGGTCACCCACACATTCACGCTGGAAAACGCGGCTGAAGCCTTTGCTGTTGCTACACGACGGGATGGTCTGAAAGTCATCATCACCCCATAAATGGAGGCTTGTATGACGAAATATGCTATTGGTGTGGATTTCGGTACCGAATCAGGAAGGGCAGTTCTGGTGGATGTGGCAGACGGCAGGGAGGTTGCTACGTCTGTTTACCCGTACTTGCATGGCGTTATCGATGAGAAACTGCCCATCCCAGGTGAGGAGATTCACCTCGAACCGGACTGGGCATTGCAGGATCCCCAGGATTATGTTCGAACTTTCCAGCATACCATCCCCAATGTGCTCAAGCAGTCAAAAGTGAAACCAGAAGACGTGATCGGCATCGGGATCGACTTCACGGCTTGCACTATGCTGCCAGTCAAGCAGGATGGTACGCCATTATGCGATCTAGCGGAGTTCCGCCGCCAACCCCACGCCTGGGTCAAACTGTGGAAACATCACGCCGCCCAGCCGGAAGCGGACAAGATCAATGCGACTGCCCGTAAGATGGACCAAGCGTGGCTTGATCGCTATGGCGGTAAGATTTCATCAGAATGGTTTTTCTCGAAGGTATTGCAAATTCTAGAGGAAGCACCGGAAGTCTACGCAGCTGCTGACCGGCTGCTGGAAGCCGCAGACTGGGTCGTCTGGCAATTGACCGGCGTAGAAACACGTAATTCGTGCACCGCCGGGTATAAAGCCATCTGGTCCAAACGGGAGGGTTTTCCGGATAAAGCATACTTCAAGGCGCTCAACCCGCGGCTAGAAAACGTTGTCGACGAGAAAATGAGCCGAGATATCCGACCGATCGGTGATCGAGCCGGAGGCCTGACCGAACAGGCAGCTTTATGGACAGGGCTTAAACCAGGCACGGCAGTGGCAATCGCTAATGTGGATGCTCATGTGGCTGTTCCAGCAGCTTCAGTTACCGAAACCGGACGGATGGTGATGATCATGGGCACCAGTATCTGTCACATGGTGTTGAGTGACGCGGAGCACGTCGTTCCCGGTATGTGTGGCTACGTAGAAGATGGAATTATTCCGGGCTTGTTTGGTTACGAAGCTGGACAGTCGTGCGTTGGCGATCACTTTGCCTGGTTTGTGGAGAATTGCGTCCCTGCGTCATATGAGGGGGAAGCCCGAAAACGCGAGATCGATATTCACCAATTATTGGAGGAAAAAGCTGCAAAGCTAAAACCTGGTGAGACCGGTTTGCTTGCCCTCGATTGGTGGAATGGCAACCGTAGCGTCTTGGTTGATGTGGATCTGACTGGTTTGCTACTGGGGGCTACCCTGGCGACCAGGCCTGAGGAGATCTACCGCGCCCTTATCGAAGCTACCGCCTATGGCACGCGAGTTATCGTAGACACATTCCAGCAAAATAGCGTACCGATCCGTGAGCTGGTGGCTTGCGGTGGCTTGCCAGAGAAGAACAAACTACTGATGCAGATCTACGCTGATGTGACTGGTCGCGAGATCAAGGTTACTGCCTCCACGCAAACACCTGCTCTCGGGTCTGCCATGTTCGGTGCTGTGGCTGCTGGTAAATCAGCTGGAGGCTATGATTCCATTTACGATGCTGCTAAAACCATGGCACATCTCAAGGCTGAAAGCTACAAACCCATCCCGGAGAATCAGAAGGTTTATGAAAAGCTATTTGCTGAATACCTTCGTCTGCATGATTATTTCGGACGAGGCGAGAATAATGTGATGAAAACCCTCAAAAAAATTAAAGCTGAGGTGAAGCATGTTGCTTGATCAATTACGCAGCGAGATCTGCCGTTTGCATGCCGAGCTGCCTCGCAACAACCTGGTAGCCTGGACTTCGGGTAACCTCAGCGGGCGCGACTCAGAATCCGGATTGGTAGTCATCAAACCCTCCGGTGTACCCTATGATGAATTGACACCTGAAAACATGGTAGTCGTGAACCTGGATGGAAAGGTCGTTGAGGGAAAATTAAAACCATCCTCCGACACATTTGCTCATGTTACTGTCTATCGTCACCGACCAGATGTGAATGGCGTTGTGCATACCCATTCGACATTTGCCACTGCCTGGGCGGCGGTTGGCAAATCCATCCCAGCTGTACTGACAGCCATTTGCGATGAGTTCGGTGGTCCAATCCCGGTTGGGGCATATGCAAAAATTGGTGGGGATGAAATCGGGCAGGAGATACTCCGTTCGATTGGGTCCAGTCCAGCTATCCTGATGAAAAATCATGGTGTGTTCACCATTGGGCGGACACCTGAAGCGGCAGTCAAGGCGGCTGTGATGGTTGAGGATGTGGCTCGCACTGTCTTCTACGCCTTGCAGCTCGGTCAACCGGACGAAATCCCCGCCGAGGAAGTTGCCCGCGCCCATCGGCGTTACCTGGAAGAATATGGTCAGTAACCGTGCTATCCTTTGAGGTATAGGCGGTTTCCTGGTCGGCAACAGCAACCTGTATTATCAGTCTTGGCTGGAAGCACTCACCCTTTAGCCTTTAATCCTTCTGTATTCTTTAGCTCTCCACAACTTGAATAGGATATTTACCCAACTCATGGGCGGATTTAAAAAGTGTAACCACGTTGTCTGCTGGCACATCCGCTTGCAGGTGATTGGAGGGTGCAAGGATATAGCCTCCACCGGAAGCCAATTGAGCAATACGCAGCCTGACTTCAGCGACGACATCCTCACGGCTCCCTGGCATAGCATGTGCTATATCGATACCTCCTAAAAAAGTTACTTGCTGTCCATATTTCTCTTTGACGATCGCCAGGTCTGTGGCAGGGAGTGGTTCAAGGGGATGAATAACATCTATACCGATATCGATAATATCCTCAAGAAGTTTGGTGATCGCACCATCACTGTGTAGCATGATTTTTGTATGGGGATTATGCTCCTTAACAACTTTGACTAACCGATTGATGCAAGGCTTAATGAATTTTCTGAACATCGCTGGTGACATAATCGGATTGTTATTACCCGCATAATCGTCACCGGGTAATTCGACCATATTAAAATATTTTCCACCAGCCTGCATCGCTAACTTGATCAAGCCTTCGAGGGTGGTGGTTACTTTATCCAACAAGAGTTCTGCAAATTCAGGGTTGAGCGTCATATCCATTAAGAAGTTCTCAGTACCGCGCAGATCACAGGCAGCTTGGAAAGGTCCATGCGATGCGACCATCCGCATGACCACAAAATAATCGGTCTGTTCGCTTAACAAACAGGCACGCGCCTCCACGCCTGCCATCCAGCGCGCATCCGACAGATCTGGCCAATGGACGAGATGGTCGATATCATCGATGTTGTCAATTTCTTTGAGAATTGGATCACCAACGTAGTAGTAGGGTAAAGAACGCTTCCAAACCTGTCCGTAGTAGTCGTAGAAAGTCTCCTCGTTTGTGCCTGGAACGCTAGGGCTGTTTGGTAATTGCCCTGGCCAGCAATAACGGAGATCCGTGCCGAGCTTTTTAAGTAAACGATCATCCATATAAGAGATGCTATGTCCAACTCGGAATGGAGCCACGGGCTTACCTAATTTGAGCAATTTGACGAGACGGAGGTATAAATCGTCCACAACCCCATATGGACCACCACCCAATGCTGTGGGTATAATATCAGGTTCCTGATGAGACAGAGCCGTATTCACGCGCTGACGCGGAGTCATCTTTTTTGCCGACATGAGCACCTTCTCGATTCTGGATAAATGTTTGTATAATAAAACCATTCTATCTTATCGTCTTATTGTCCACAAGTAAGCATGTAATAGTTATAATTGGTTTTTCTTGTATCTATAAATAGATGGAGACAACTATGCACAAAATTGCTATGCTAGGAACAGGCTTGATAGGCCGCTTTTATACCATGAGCCTTCTCAATTCTCGCGGAAGGGATGAAATCAAGGTGGTTTGTGCAGTTACTGAAGCAGAAGCTAAAACTTTTGCGGATGAGTTTAACATCCCCCGCTGGACGGATGATATGGCCGATGCTATCCGGAATCCTGAAATTGATACGGTAATTATCGGACTTCCTAACCACCTGCATAAAAAAGCCGTATTGTTGGCTGCTGAAGCTGGCAAAGCTGTTCTATGTACCAAGCCATTAGCGACCAATGGGTCGGATGCCTTGGAAATGCTTGAAACCGTTGAAAAAGCCGGAGTGTTTCACGGTTATCTGGAGGATCTGGTCTACACCCCTAAGACACTCAAAGCATTGGATGCTGCTCGGAAAGGAGCGCTTGGTAAGGTTCTGTGGGCGCGCTCGCGCGAAACCCATGGTGGCCCGCACAGCGACTGGTTCTGGACGAAGGAGCTATCAGGTGGTGGTGCTATTGTGGATATGGGTTGTCACTGTATTGAGATCGCACGCAATTTTATTGGTAAGGACAACCGCCCCCTTGAAGTGACCTGTTGGGCAGACACCCAGGTCCATCCTATCGATGTTGAAGACCATGCGGTGGGCCTGGTGCGTTACGATAGCGGAGCGATTGGGCAATTCGAAGTCAGCTGGACTTTTCGCGGTGGCATGGACCTGCGCGACGAGGTTTCTGGAACCGAAGGCACGGTCTGGTTGAATCACTGGTTGCGTACAGGGTTTGAATTATTTACAAACGTAGGTCAAGGTGGCTATGTGGCTGAAAAAGCTGAGGGTGATACAGGTTGGTTGTTCCCCGTGGGGGATGAAGTTGGCGCATTGGGATATGTGGCAATGTTCATGGATATGTTCAATTCCATGGACGCCGGCAAAACCCCGATGGAAACCTTCTATGATGGGTATATCGTAAATACGATCATTGACGCTAGTTACAAGGCTGCAAAAACCAAGCGCTGGGAACCCGTTGAGATCCTAAAATGGCGAGGTGGCGGCTTGACCAGTACCTCTGAAACAGGATTCAAGGATTATGACACTGAGCATTACTTGATCAAGGAAGAACGCATGCCTAACGGCAGCTTAAAGGTAATCTTGAAGAACAAACACTCTGGCGAAATCTCTCAGGTTATCAAAAATTAGTAACGAACCTCAGGTTTAGTGATGAAGCTAGCGCGGCACACCAAGTTTGATCTCTTGGGCGACCACTTTGTTTGCACGATAAACAAAGTTCTTAACATTAATACCGAATAAAGGTATTGAGTTTACAAAGTAGCTTTGCTATAATTCATTGCATAATTTCAGTATTGCACAAAACCCAAATCATATTGCTTATACTGTGACTGAAAATTCAACCCAAGCCAGCACAACAAAAAAATATATTCATGCTCCTGTCACTTTAAGCAAGGCAGAAGCAGAAGTCATTCGAGTTTTAAGGCGAGATGGCCAGACTTCACGCACAGAAATTTCGCGTGTGACTGGTTGGTCAAGAGCCAAGACATCCCAGGAAGTCAATGCACTCATTGCGAAAGGCTATCTGGTGGAGGCAGGTGAGGGAATCTCGAATGGTGGGCGTAAGCCCCATCTTGTGCGGTTTAATAACCAATTAGGATATATCGTTGGCATTGATATTGGTGCAACGAGTGTGGAGATCGCCCTGGCGGACATTAATGGTTTGATCTTGAGACGAGTGGTTGAGCCTACCGATGTTCGCCAACCGCCCGAAGATCTATTAGGACGCTGTAGCTTACTGATCTTAGAACTGGCTGTCACCCATGGAGTTCGTCCAGAACAGATCCTTGGGATTGGTATTGGAGTACCAGGACCGGTGGATTTTACACGCGGGGTTTTGGTTGCTCCACCCTTGATGCCAGATTGGGAAAATTACCCGATACGAAACTTTTTCAAAGAGACATTTTTGTCTGCTTTTGTGGTTGTGGATAATGATGTTAATATTATGGCCTTGGGTGAACAACGCTCGGGTGATGCCGCTAATCTTGATCATTATTTAGTGATTAAAATTGGCACAGGCATTGGCTGTGGCATCATGGCAAGCAGGAAAATTCACCGTGGCAGTGACGGTTGTGCAGGCGATATTGGTCACATCTGCGTGGACAAGCAAGGTCCGATATGTCGGTGTGGTAATCAAGGCTGTCTGGAGGCAATGGCAGCTGGGCCAGCCATTGCCGAAAAAGCCATGCAGGCAGCCCGAAATGGCAAAAGTGAATTGTTACAAAAAATGATGGAAAGCAATGGTGGCGTGCTAACCCCAGAGAATGTCAACCTTGCATGCCGCGAAGGTGATGAAGCTGCGCTTGAAATCATTCGAGCGAGTGGTCAGATGATTGGCGATGTATTAGCCGGATTGGTCAATTTTTTCAACCCAAGTCATATATTTATTGGCGGTGGTATTGCGAATTTTGGTAATCATTTATTGATTGCGATCAAGCGCGCCGTGTTGCGCAGGTCACTACCTCTGGCAACCACAAATCTGACCATCAATTTTTCACGGATAGGTTCAGATGCCGGGATAATTGGTGCCATCATGCTGGCGTTAGAGTATCTTTTTGTCATAAACGATGATCTGCATTATTCATTTTAACGATTCATTGGATAATACTGAAAGGAGGAGCGTATATTCAAATAAGAAGAGAGATTGGACCCTACACTTAATTATAAATAACAAAAATTAAAAGGAGAAATCATGTCTAAAAAACTGTTTACCATCATAAGTGCCTTGCTTTTGGTCACGATACTGCTCGGTGCATGTAGCCCAAAAGCAACTGAGACGCCGGCTGTTCAAACGGAGGCACCTGTTGTTGCAACTGCGGTGCCCGCCACCGCTGTTCCACAAGCCCAAGCGACCGAAGAGCCAACAGCCAAAAAGTTCACGATTGGTATTTCTAATCCATTCATCAGCAGTGAGTACCGCACGCAGATGATCGATGAGCTGATCCAGACGAACCAGGAATACATGGATCAGGGGCTCACCAATGAGCTGGTGATCGAAAGTGCAGACACCGATGTTGCCGGACAAATCCAGCAACTGCAGAACCTGATGGCCAAGAACGTGGATGCCATCCTGGTGAACCCTGGTGACGTGAGCGGCCTGAACGCAACGCTTGAAGAAGCGCTGTCAAAGGGAATCATCGTCATCTCAGTGGACCAGGAACTGGATGTACCCGGCGTGTACAACGTGGGTATTGACCAAAAAGCGTGGGCAATGACCAGCGCTCGTTGGCTGGCTGAAAAACTGGGCGGTAAGGGAGATATCGTCGAAATCGAAGGCTTCCCTGGGCACCCGGCGAATGTGGCCCGCATGGAAGGGGTTGCAG
>Ga0208980_10000268_pt1 | contig 28125 bp, 26 predicted proteins | sample WetSurMetagenome_3_FD_187993 | JGI IMG/M metagenome (GOLD analysis project Ga0208980, IMG submission 187993) | Wetland microbial communities from Twitchell Island in the Sacramento Delta, sample from surface sediment Aug2011 Site A1 Bulk (version 2) | ecosystem: Environmental > Aquatic > Marine...
TTAAATTCTGATCATTTTAATTTTCTGTCTGATGGATTCGAACAATCACATAAGCCCTGAATACACCCGTTTATTGCATGAACAAAGAGAACGGCTAAAAGAACTTGGCTGCATTAACCAGACCACCTACATACTTAAGGAAGGAAAACCAATTGAGGAAACGCTTCAGCAAATAGTGCTTCTTTTACCAGCAGCCTGGCAATATCCTGAATATACTGTAGCCAGAATATCCTTCACCCACAAGGAATTCGAATCACTTGATTTCGAGGAATCAAAATGGAAAATGATTCAGGAATTCAGCACAATAGACGGAGAAACAGGTGCAATCGAGATTTACTATACTAAAGAGTTCAGGGAGGAGAATGAGGGTCCGTTTCTGAAAGAAGAAAGAGATCTTATACAGAATATAGCCAGCCTTTTAACCGGTTATATTAACAGTTACAAAGCAAGGGATATAATCCGAACCACCAATGTTCCACGTAAAGAAGAGGATGATTTTACCAATATTCCAAGTAAAAAACTGCTTCAGAAATTTCTCGATCGTCATAATGCCGAAAGAGATGTGTTCCATGACCTTCAGCCTTTTAAAGTAAAAGAAATATTACTGGTAGCAAATCTTTATGATGCTTATTCGATTGAGGGAGAAGGCCGCTTCGCAGACCATATACTTGGAGAATATTATCATCTGAGTTTGACCTCAATCCCAAGGGTAACCGGCGTATCAAGTGAGGAGGAAGCATTCATCAGACTTAAAGCCAGGCACTACGATATGGTCATTATTATGATCGGAGTCGACAAGGATAGCCCGATGGAACTCTGCAGGAAAATTAAAGATAAATACCCCTATTTGCCAACATTCCTGCTGCTTAACAACCCTTCGGATATGGCATTTGTAAAAAAGCAAAAAGAAAAGAGAGTGCCATTTGATAATTATTTCGTCTGGACTGGTGAATCAAAGGTATTTTTTGCCATGGTATCCCTTCTTGAGGACAGGGTCAATGTGGAAAATGATACTATGAAGGGATTGACAGGTGTCATCCTGCTGGTTGAAGATTCAGCTGATTATTACTCAAGCTACCTTCCAATGCTTTATAACCTGGTTATGGATCAGACCAAAAACCTTATCCAGGATGTATCGACTGATGAACTTTATAAAGTCCTGAAACTCAGAGCCAGGCCGAAAATCCTTCTTGCTTCCAACTGGGAAAGCGCAATAAACATATTCAACAACTACAGAAATAACCTTTTATGTGTTATTTCGGATATGGCCTTTCCGAGAGATGGAGCCATGAACGGAAAAGCAGGATTTGAACTTATTCAGCATATAAAAACTCACCTGCCGAATTTGCCAACGGTGCTCCAGTCATCTGATCCTGAGAGTGCTAAATATGCCTTTACTCTTAAATCGAATTTCATAAACAAAAATTCGGAGAGTTTGCTCCAGGATCTGAAATCATTTATCAACTATTATCTTGGATTCGGCCATTTTGTTTACAGAGATAACAAAGGGCGACAGATTGCAGTCGCTAAATCGATGAAGGAATTTGAAGCTTACCTTGAAACTGTACCTGAAGATTCTCTTGCTTACCATGCCATGAAGAATCACTTCTCACTCTGGCTGATGGCAAGAGGAGAGGTGAAAATTGCAAAACTCATAAATCCTATTAAGGTAACAGATTTCAAAAGCCTGAAAGAACTGAGGGAGTTCCTTCTTGAAATCATAAGAAAAAGGAGACAGGAATTGAATAAAGGCAGGGTTATAAATTTTGAGGAATCAGCTGCGATTGATGAAACAAATGTTGTTAGCCTGTCAGCCGGATCACTGGGAGGAAAAGGAAGGGGGCTTGCTTTTATTAATACTCTGATTTACAGTTTTGAGCTTGGCAAGCTTATACCAGGTATTAATATTAAAGCTCCGATTACAGCGATTATTGGCACAGATGAGTTTGATCTGTTCATGGAGCGGAATCATTTGTGGAACATAGTAAATGAGGAGAAAGATTTTGAAGTGATTCAGAGGGCTTTCCTGGATGGCAACCTCAGCTATACCCTTGAAAAGAAACTCCGCGTCTTCCTCAGGAAAATTACAAAGCCCCTTGCCGTCAGATCATCAAGTCTTTTCGAAGACTCTTTAAGTCAGCCATTTTCAGGCATTTTTGGAACTTATCTCCTCCCAAACAACAATCCTGATGATGATGTCAGGCTTAGACAGATATCGGAGGCTATCAAACTTGTTTTTTCTTCAATTTATTCAAAAAATGCCCGTGCCTATTTCGAAGCGATCAACTATAAGATAGAGCTTGAAAAGATGGCTGTTGTGATTCAGGAAGTCGTCGGAAATATGTATGATGATACTTTCTATCCACATATCAGTGGCTCAGCTCAATCATTCAATTTTTATCCGGTTGCTCATATGACCCCAAAAGACGGATTCGCAGTTGTTGCTGTCGGGCTGGGTCATTATGTGATGGAAGGTGCACTCGCGTACAGGTTTTCTCCTGCATACCCTGGGCTGGAGATAGTCTCTCAGAAAGATCTTTACAGGAACTCCCAGGTAAGGTTTTATGCAGTAGACATGACAAAGAAAGATATTAACCTTCTTGAAGGAGAGAATGCAGGACTTAAAATGCTTGATATTATTACAGCTGAAACTCATGGAACACTTGATCACGTTGCCTCAGTTTTGAATTTAGATAATGATACAATTTCTCCGGGACTTGAAATGCATGGCCCGCGAGTTATTAATTTTGCTGACATACTCAAGTATAATTATATCCCTCTTGCTCCAACTCTTAAAACTGTATTGGATGTTGTAACAGAGGCTTGCGGAACCCCGGTTGAAATAGAATTTGCAGTTAACCTTAACAGGGATGAAGGAGGAAATGCATCATTTTATCTCCTTCAGATAAAACCCTTGCTTGGGACAGGAGCTGGTTACAATATAGATCCTGACACTCTTGATGAAGTAGGGCTTGTACTTCTAACAAGAAAAAGCATGGGCAATGGAATAATTGATGATATAAAGGATATTATTTATATAGAACCTGAAAAATTTGACAATAAGCTGACGATTGAAATGGCTGATGAAATTGCAGCAATGAATGAGAAAATGGTAAAAGAAAACCGGAAATATGTACTGATAGGCCCCGGCCGCTGGGGAACACGCGACAGGTTTCTTGGCATTCCGGTTGCATGGCCTCAGATTTCAGGTGCAAAAATCATTGTGGAAGTTTCTCTACCGGATTTTAACCCTGACGCCTCGCTTGGATCGCATTTTTTTCATAATGTAACATCGATGAATGTCGGTTATTTTTCGGTAGATCAGAATTCCGGGCAGGATGTTATCTGCTGGGAAAATATCACGAGGCAGCAGGAAGTTGCAAAAGGTGAGTTTATTCGGCATATAAGGTTTGATAACCCATTACTAATCAGGATGGATGGGAAAAAAGGCATGGCTGTAATATCAATGAACCTCTAAAGGCTGTTATCCATGACTATTATTGAAGGAATTCTCGATCTTCAGAAATACGATTTCACTGATACCTCCTTTGACCTTCTGATGCAGAAACGGATTCACCGTGTTCTGATAATATGCAGTAATTATGATAATTACATGCTGGAGGAGGATGGAAGAATTGATGAGCAGATATTTAATGAATATGTTTCATTAAACCTAAGGTATCCTCCGACATTCGTTCAGACAGATAATGCAGAGGATGCATTCAGGATTTTGCAGGAAGACAAAATCGACCTGGTAATCTCAATGCTCAGCTTGAGGGGAACCGATGTGTTTGCACTTGCAAAAATGATCAAGGCTAAATATGAGAAGATTCCAATCGTTGTGCTTACTTACTTTTCGAGAGAGGTTTCATTAAGGCTTGAAGGCGAGGATCTCAGTGCAATAGATTATGTTTTCTGCTGGCTTGGGGATGCATCATTAATACTTGCAATAATAAAACTTATCGAAGATAAAATGAATGCTGACCATGATATTGAAAGTATCGGGGTTCAGGCAATCATTATCGTGGAAAATTCAATAAGGTACATTTCATCTTATCTACCTAATATCTACAGGATTGTTCTGCTGCAGTCGCTCGATTTCCAGCGCGAAGCCCTGAATGAGCATCAGCGTATGCTGAAGATGAGGGGCAGGCCTAAAATCCTCCTTGCAAATAACTACAATGATGCCCTCGATCTTTATAAGAAATACAAATACAATGTTCTTGGGGTAATTTCCGATATAAGTTACAAGAAGGATAATGTAAACGATGAAAATGCCGGAATTGAGCTATGCAAAGTAGTAATGGCCGATGATGATAAAGTACCATTCCTTATTCAGTCTTCAAGTTCAGTTCATAAACAAATAGCCGAGGAGCTAGGAGCAGGATTTATTAACAAGTATTCCAAATCATTATCGCTTGAGTTGAGGAACTTTATCATTCAGAACCTTGCCTTCGGGCCATTTGTTTTCAAAAATCCCGATACAATGGAGCCCATTGCAATTGCTACCGACCTTCAAAGCCTGCAACAAAAGCTGCTTACCATTCCTGATAAAACTCTTGAATTCCATGCTACCAGGAACCATTTCTCCAAATGGCTGAATGCCAGAGCTCTTTTCCCGGTTGCCCAGATGTTTAAGTATATCCGGAAAGAGGATTTTGAAACGATGGACGAACTGAGGCGATTCCTTTATGTCGCTATTTCAAGCTTCAGGTTGGGAAAGGGAAGGGGAGTCATTGCAAAGTTTGACAAAAGCAGCTATGATGAGTACCAGGTATTCTCAAGGATCGGTGATGCATCGATCGGAGGAAAGGCAAGGGGACTCGCATTCATCAACAGATTAATTAAAACCCATAAGCTTTTTAATAAATTCCCTGATTTAATAATCACTATACCGAGGACGGTTGTTCTGAGCACCGATATCTTCGATGAATTCATGGATCATAATAACCTTTATTCAGTAGCTCTTTCTGATCTTACAGATGATGAGATACTTAACAGGTTCCTTAATGCTGAGCTTCCGGGAAGAGTTTACCAGGATTTTTATGCATTTCTCGCTGTCTCGCGTAATCATCCAATCGCCGTAAGATCATCAAGTAAGCTGGAAGATTCACATTACCAGCCATTTGCAGGTATATACTCAACGTATATGATGCCCAGGCATCCGGATAATAAGTTTATGGTGAAAATGCTTTCGGATGCCATTAAGGAAGTCTATGCCTCCGTCTATTATAAGGCTAGTAAAACATATATGACTGCAACTGCGAACGTGATCGATGAAGAGAAAATGGGTATAATTCTTCAGGAGGTTTGCGGCAACCGTCATGGAGACATTTTCTATCCGACATTATCAGGTGTTGCTCAATCAATCAATTACTATCCTATCGGATCTGAAAAAGCCAGCGATGGTATTGCAACTATTGCATTTGGTCTTGGAAAACTGATAGTGGAGGGAGGATTATCGCTCAGATTCTCGCCAAAGCATTATAAAAAAATACTTCAGCTTTCCTCAACTGAAACAGCTCTGAGAGATACACAGAAAGAATTTCGGGCTCTTGATATGAAAGTCGATAGTTTTATTCCTTCAACCGACGATGGTGTGAATATTCTTAGATTAGGAATAAACGATTTAAATAATGACAGTGCATTGAAATATGTTGCATCAACTTACGATTATGATAACAATATACTCCGGGATGGAATAAATCATCCGGGGAAAAGAATTATAACATTTGCCAATGTGCTTCAGCACAGACTCTTTCCCCTTGCAGAAATAGTAAGCACACTCCTCGATCTCGGACAGAAGGAAATGAACAATCCTATTGAGATAGAGTTTGCCGCCAACCTTGAGACACCTCCCGGCGCCCCTAAAATATTTAACTTCCTGCAAATAAGGCCTATTGTTCATTCTGATGAAACATCCTTTATCAATCTGGCAAATGTTAAGCCTGAAGAGACAATTGTTTATTCAGAATCTGCCCTTGGAAACGGAAAATTTAAAGGTGTGCGCGATCTTGTTTATGTGAAGCCTGAATCGTTCAACCCTGCAAAAAGCAAGGAAATAGCCGGTAACATTGAACGGATAAATAATGAATTTGTCAAACAGGGTTCAGGCTATGTTCTTATAGGCCCTGGCCGGTGGGGATCGACCGATCCATGGCTTGGAATCCCGGTAAGATGGCCTCAGATATCAGCGGCCAGAATTATAATTGAATCGGGTCTGAAGAATTACAGGATCGATCCCAGCCAGGGGACTCATTTCTTTCAGAACCTTACTTCGTTCCGTATAGGATATTTTACTGTTAATCCTTTTATTAAAGAAGGATTTTATGATGTAGAATTCCTCAATAATCTTAATGTCTCATACGAAGATGAACACATCAGGCATATTAAGTTTGACAAACCCCTGGAGATAATGGTTGACGGGAAAAGCCACAAAGGAGTGATCTTGAAACCGGTTAGTAGTACCTAGAGAGTCTGGAGTGGGTTCCTGGACTTTAAAGGAAGAGAGTTATTTATTAAAAAATATAGATTTATGGAAACGGCAACTACGGTATATTCGGGGGATTTACGGACAGAGATAACTCACCTTAAGTCCGGAAGTGTCATCACAACGGATGCACCTGTTGACAATAAGGGAAAAGGAGAGAATTTTTCACCCACCGATCTTTTAGCATGTGCTCTCGGAAGCTGCATTTATACGATAATGGGAATAGCCGCAAGAGAACATTCATTTTCGATAGATGGCAGCACTTGTACAATCACAAAAATTATGACAGAAAAGCCTCGCAAGATAGGAGAGATCAGAATCGATTTCGACCTGACAATGAATGATTTTACTGAAAAGCAGAAAAAAATTCTTGAATATTGTGTCAAAACATGTCCGGTTGCCCTTTCGCTTAATGAAGCAGTAATTCAGAATGTGAAGCTGGTATTTAAATAATGGCACAAAGGCGCAACGGACCAACTGCATAACTTCATAACTGCATAACTTCATAACAGAGCTAACACACAATAGTGGAAGTATTGTTAATTAATTAACAATAAAATTTTATCAGAATTCTGCTCCAGTTGTTAAGACATCCCTGTTTATCTTTTTTATCAAACCCTGCAAAACTTTTCCAGGACCTACTTCAGTAAAGGTAGTTGCCCCGTCAGATAGCATGTTCCTGATCGTCTGGGTCCATCTTACCGGGGAAGTCAACTGAGAAACAAGATTTGCTTTAATCTCTTCGGGAATAGCTGACGGACTTGCATTAACATTCTGATAAACAGGACATATTGGTTTGCTGAAATTTGTATTCCTGATTGCTTCTTCAAGTTCAATTCTGGCTGGTTCCATAAAAGGTGAATGAAACGCGCCACCCACGGCAAGCTTGACAGCCATTTTTGCACCTTTCGCTTTAAGAATCTCAATGGCCTTCTCTATTCCTTTTTCCGAACCTGAAATAACTACCTGTCCAGGACTGTTATAATTTGCTGGAACAACTGTCTCCACGATGGATGCACACACATCTTCAACAATTTTGTCATCGAGTCCGATAATCGCCGCCATAGCAGATGGATGTTTTTCACATGCTTTCTGCATGGCCTGAGCTCTTTTCGAAACAAGGATCAGTCCGTCTTCAAAAGTGAGTGTTCCGTTTGCAACAAGAGCTGAGAATTCTCCAAGAGAATGTCCGGCAACCATCTCCGGATGAAATGAACCTCCCATCACTGATGCAAGAATTGTTGAATGGAGAAATATTGCAGGCTGTGTTACTTTTGTCTGCTTCAGATCTTCATCTGATCCATTAAACATCAGATCGGTAATCCTGAAACCGAGTAAAGAATTAGCTTTTTCAAACAAGTCTTTAGCCATAGGGGATCTGTCATGGAGGTCTTTTCCCATTCCGGCAAACTGAGCCCCCTGACCTGGGAAAACGTATGCTTTCATATTATAATGCTCTGTTTTTTCAGAAGATGTCGTGGATTTTCGTAAATCATTACTTATTCTGCGTAAATCAACGTGATCTGCGTGGAGTAATTTTAATGAAGTTTTGAACCAATAAGGTGAACAAATTCCTCTCGTGTATTGAGGTGATCAAGAAAAATACCGGTAAAAGCTGATGTTGTTGTGACAGAATTCTGTTTCTGTATTCCCCTGATCTGCATGCACATGTGCTGAGCTTCAATTACAACAGCCACCCCCAATGGTTCAAGACAATCCTGAATGCAGTTTCTTATCTGGGTAGTAAGCCGCTCCTGAACCTGCAGCCGTCTTGAAAATGCTTCAACAACCCTGGCAATTTTGCTTAGCCCGGTAATGTATCCATTGGGTATATAGGCAACATGAGCTCTCCCATAAAAGGGAAGCATATGGTGTTCACACATAGAGTAAAGATCTATATCCTTTACAATCACCATTTGTTTGTATTCTTCCCTGAATTTGGCTGAGTTTATAATCTCACAAGGATTCTGATCATACCCCATAGTCATGAAATGAAGAGCTTTTGCAACCCTTACAGGAGTTCCTTTCAAACCTTCACGGTCAGGATCTTCGCCAATAAGCTTAAGCACCCTGTAATAAATAGATGACAATTCCTTGATGTTTTCAGCATCCCACGATTCAATTTTGTTATAGCCGTTCGAGGAAACTCCGGCACCGCTGTTTATCGATTCTAATTTCTTAGCCATAGTATTTAATTGTGTTATTCTCGGTTTCGCCAATCTTTATGCAGTGAAGGAGAGCCCCTTCTTTCTCAATTGCTGGTTTCAGTTCATTCCAGATTGATATAGCCAGATTCTCGCTGGTGGCTATTCTCCCCTGCATAAAAGGAACTTCAAGGTTCAGATTTTTATGATCGACCTTATCAATGATCTTTTCTTTGATTATCTCCTTAAGTGTATTTATATTCATAAAATAACCAATTTCTTCAGATATTTCACCCTTTACTGTTACATAAAGAACATAGTCGTGTCCATGCCAGTTTGGATTTGAGCATTTTCCGAAAACCCTCAGGTTTTCTTCATCTGACCAATCTTCCCTGTACATCCTGTGAGCAGCACTAAATCTTTCTCTGCGTGTAACGTAGATCATAAAATCAGGTTGATAATGATGCAATATTAACCATTTAAGTTGATCTTTTTCAATCTTAAAACAATATATTTATGCTGTTAATAACTCACAGATATATTCAGACAGTCATGCCTTTAAAAATCCTTGTTGTGGCAGCTACATCAGCTGAATCAGATATCCTGCTACTGATGCCAGGCATAAAAAGTAATCCGGAAGGTTTATTATTCGGCAGGTACGAAATAAGTACTCTTGTCACAGGCGTTGGTTCAATAGCCACAGCATGGATGCTGACTAAAAAATTATCATCAGGTTTTAAACCTGATCTGGCCATTAATATTGGAATAGCCGGCAGTTTCAGGGATCATCTTCCACCTGGTGAAGTAGTCGTACCGGTATCAGAATGTTTCGCTGATGCGGGTGTTGATACAGGTAAAGGATTTCTAACGCTAGCTGAGGCAGGTCTGCAAGATCCGGATAAATTTCCTTTCAGGGGAGGGAAGATTATTGCTGAGAATATGTATGTAAAAAGAGCTCTGGAACTCCTGAAACCGGTAAAAGCCATAACTGTCAATACTTCCAGCGGTTCGCCTCTGGTCATTGAGCAGTTGAAGAGGAAATATGATCCGGATATCGAGACAATGGAAGGGGCAACTTTTTTCTATATTTGCAGCGGGGAAAACATCCCATTCCTTGCACTCAGGTCGATCTCAAACAAGGTTGAACCCCGCAATAAGGGAAAATGGGATATTCAACTTGCGCTTAATAAGTTGCAGAATAAGCTAACGGAAGTACTATTATTGTTTGATTGAAAGATGAAATTAACACTCGGTTTTTCTCCATGCCCGAATGACACATTCATTTTTGATGCGCTGGTGAATGGCAGGATCGATACTGAAGGATTGGAATTTAATTATTTTCTTGCCGATGTTGAGGAACTCAACAGAAGGGCATTTGCCTCAGAAGTCGATATAACGAAGATAAGCTGCCATGCTTATGCCTATGCAGCGGGAAATTATTTAATTCTGGATTCGGGAAGTGCTCTTGGATTTGGGAACGGTCCTCTCCTTATAAGCAAGCAGGTATTGGATCCGGGAAATCTTAATAACGCCCTTATTGCGATCCCCGGAAGATATACCACTGCAAACCTGTTGTTCAGCATTTCGTGGCCTGAAGCTCTCAATAAACGAGAATATCTCTTTTCGGATATTGAAGATGTATTGTTAAGGGACGAGGCTGATGCTGGTCTTTTAATTCATGAAACAAGATTTACATACCAGAAGAAAGGACTTCATAAAATAGCTGATCTGGGAGAATTCTGGGAAAGACTGACCGGACTTCCCATACCGCTCGGCTCCATTGTTATTCACAGGCGAATACCTGAAGAAATTGCAGTCAAATTTAACCGTGTTCTCCGTAGGAGTATCGAATACGCCGGCGAGAATTCCATGGCTTCCTATGATTTTGTTGCTGCAAATGCCCGGGAAATGGACAGCTCAGTAATGAACAGTCATATAAAGCTCTTTGTAAATAATTATACTGTGCAGCTCGGTTCAGAAGGAAGAAAGGCATTGACAGAACTTTTTAAAATTGCTCATGAAAAAGGCATAACTCCCGAGGTACCCCAAAATATTTTTCTAAAGTGATTTAAACCGTAATGAAGCTCAAAATGACTAATTTTGATGAAAAGTAAATAAGAATTTAACAAGAACTGATAAATCATAAAACCTGAAAACCATGACATTTGAATTACCTAAACTTCCGTATAAGCTTGATTCCCTGGTTCCGTTTATCAGCCAGGAAACGCTTGAATTTCACCATGGGAAACACCATCAGACTTATGTTAATAATCTTAACGGTCTGGTTCCGGGAACAGAATTTGAAAACTCCGATCTTGAATCCATGATCAGGAAAGCTGAAGGTGCGATATTTAATAATGCCGCCCAGATTTGGAATCATACTTTTTATTTTGAATCATTTTCAAAAAATGGAAGAAAACTCCCTGTCGGTCCTCTAGCTGATGACATAAATAAATCTTTCGGCTCTTTTGAATCATTCAGGGAACTTTTTACCAAATCATCTGCAACTTTGTTTGGTTCAGGATGGGCATGGCTGGCTAAAAAAGATGATGAAATATTACAAATACTGCAGGAACCAAACGCCGGAAATCCAATGAGAAAGGGGCTTAAACCGCTTTTAACCTGCGATGTGTGGGAACATGCTTATTATATTGATTACAGGAACAGGCGTCCCGATTATATTAAGTCGTTTTGGGAGATAATAGATTGGGATATTATCAGCAATCGTTATATGTAATCATCTGTTTTCCAATTCATTCTTTTACCTGATTAGTGATCGGGAAACAATATTGTTTTAATTCTTTTATCTTATTATTCAATTAAATGAAGAAACACACTTTTATCTTTATCAGCATCCTGCTATATTCTTTAAGTATTTTTGCCCAAGAAAATAAGGTCACCAACCGTATAATTGAGCTCGGCAAGACAGACAATCGTACCATGCATCACCTTGATGTCATTACCAACCGCTTTGGCGGACGTCTTGTGGGATCTGATGCCTATGAAAATGCTGCATTATGGTGCGCTTCAGAGTTTCGCAAGTGGGGCATGGAAGTAATAATAGATGAAGCAGGAACTGTTCCTGTGGGTTTTAACAGGGGGCCATGGTTTGGACGAATGCTTTCTGACGATGGTATGATACTCCATTTTGCGACTCCATCATATACTTCCGGAACAAAAGGTGTACAACGAGGTCAGGTCCTTATCGAACCAAAAAGCAAAGAGGAGTTTGAACGGATGAAGGGAGCTCTGAAAGGTTCGTGGGTGCTCATAGGAGGCAAAAATAACGGTTGGCCCATAGATTTTTCCACCAAAGCTGATTCTGCACGTGCAGGTATTATTGTTCATGATGATTCACTTGCAGCTATTAACCGCAACATTATGAGGGAGAATTTTATGAATCGAGACAAACCTCAGAAAGAATTGCTACCATTAAAGGAAGAACCAGCGCTTTTTTACCGTCAGATGTGCGAAGCAGGTATCCTGGGCGTGATTCAATCAGCTGAAGTCCCGATACGAGCACTTTATGACAGGAAGAATATTGATAAGATGAATTTTGATTCACTGCCAACAGTTTGCGACATAAAACTCGACGAAAAACAATATGCGATTATTGAAAAAATGGTAAAGGAACATCGTTATTTTCTTCTGGAATTCGACATTCGAAACCATTTCAAACCCGGACCAGTCAAATATTATAACGTAATAGGGGTAATAAAAGGCACCCGTTATCAGGATGAATATGTGATGATGGGAGGCCATTTGGATGCCTTTGATGTTGGAACAGGAGGTGTTGATGACGGATCAGGAGCTACTCCGGCAATGGAAGCAGCACGCCTGATTATGGCGGCAGGTGGTAAACCAAAGCGTACAATACTTGTCTGTCTTTGGGCTGGGGAGGAATTCGGACTACTCGGATCAAAGCATTGGGTCGAAGCCAATAAGGATAAACTACCAAAGATCTCGAACTATTTTAACCGCGATGGAGGGCCAACAGTTGCTTCTGGGCTAAGTGTGCCTGAAGCAATGTACGATGATTTTGAAAAAATATGCGAACCATTAAATGGGATAAACCCTGAATTCCCTTTTAAGCTTACCAAAAACACAAATCCTCCCCGCCCCAGACCCACAACAGCAGGTGGATCAGATCATGCCCACTTTGCTTTAAACGGGGTTCCGACTCTCTCATTTGATGCACCTGATGTTAAGGGTTATAACTTCGATTATATGGAGATCTGGCATACGGAAAATGATCTCTATACTAAAAGTATTCCTGAATACCAGGAGCATACTTCTATTGTGACTGCAGTTGTTGTTTATGGGGTCGCAAATCTCGAACACCTGCTCTCACGTAAGGGACTCTATCTGGAAGAAAATGTAAAAAAATAAATTCTATTATTTATTGAAAAAGAAAATGAACCTGAAAGATCTTGTGTACAAAACACGTTCATATCGGAGGTTTGAAGAGTCACATCATATTGATATTAAAACACTTGAAGAGCTTGTCGATCTTGCCAGAATGTCGGCTTCGGCTGCTAACAGGCAACCTTTGAAATACCTTCTTTATAATACAACTGAGTTTTGTGATAAAGTTTTTCCTTCGATTGCATGGGCAGCATATCTTAAAGAATGGGAAGGTCCTCACAAAGGAGAAAGGCCATCGGCTTATATAATTATACTCGGAGATAAATCCATTACTGAATCATTCAGCGTTGATCACGGAATCGCAGCCCAGAGCATAATGCTGGGTGCAACTGAAGCCGGAATTGGGGGATGCATGATAGCTTCAATCAAACGTGAAGCACTAAGGAAAGATCTGAATTTACCTGAAAAGTATGAAATTCTTCTGATTCTGGCTCTGGGTAAACCGGCTGAAAAGATCGTGGTCGATGAGATAAAAGATAATGATGTAAAATACTGGAGGGATAAGAACGACAATCACCATGTCCCAAAAAGAACTCTTGATGAATTGATAATAAAGGCTTAACTTTGTATGCAGGATGAAAAGGGCAGGATTCATATTGTTAATGATCCTAATTTTCAGTTCCAGCGGATTTTGCCAGGTCGGGATACCTCAGGGTGGCAAAATAATATTCAGCGGTGTTGTAAGGGATGCTTCCACACTTGCTCCTCTCCCTAATTCTCAGATAATAGTTAACAGGATTTTTTCTACGGTGAGCGATGAAGAAGGAACGTTTGCTTTGAGAGTAAACAAGAAAGATACTTTGGTTTTTAGCCTGCTCGGTTATCAAACTGCATACATTATTGTTAGTGATACTCTTACAGGCAACGAATTTATGGCAGGTGTTTATTTGAGGACCGATACTCTATCTATTGGTGAAGTAATTATCATGCCAAGGTTTATGAATCTGCGATCAGACATTTTAAATTCACCTCCTTCGACAAGCACAGAAATGGAAAACGCAAAATACAATATGGCAGTCTCCGCCTACCAGGGTAGGATTGCCATGAGCAAGCTTGACGATCCTCAAACGCACTATTCGGTTTTGCAGCATAGACAATTTATACGGGCTATTGATAAGGGAGGAATCCCCTCCGACCAAATGGTCTCTTTAAATCCTTTATTGCTCATCCCTGCTGCTTATCTCCTTATTCACGGATTTCCTGTTCCGGAACCTCCTATGAAATCAAACCTCACCAGGCAGGAACTCGATCTCATACATAAAAGATATCTGGAGAATGAGCAGATGAAGAAATAAAACAGGCACAAGATCCACCACACAGGACATCCGGAAACATCAATTTATGGCATTCCGCCAATTGCCGGTTGTACGTCGTGCGTCGTTTGTCGTTTGTCGTGCGTCATTATTATCCCTTATAGAAAATAGCTTTGATTATATGACTTGCCATTTTCGGATTCTCTTTCAGACGTCTTGTTGAATATCCGAACCATTTTTTACCAAAAGGTACATACACTCTCATTTTATGTCCTTCTTTCACGATACTCTCACGCAGTTTTGGTGTAACTCCGTAGAGCATCTGGAATTCGTACATCTTCTTCGGCACATTGTACTTTTCGATCAATTTATATGCTCCTTCTATAAGAGCTTTATCATGGGTTGCAATACCGGCATAAATTTTGTTCTTAAACATGTACTCAAGGTCATCGAGATAATGCTGGTTTATTTCCTCATATTTTTTGAAGGCAATTTTTTCAGATTCGATGTAGATACCTTTGCACAATCTGAAATTTAAAGGATGTTTTGCACTGTTAATATCTGACAATCCCTTGATATCATTTAATGTTCTTTTAAGATATGCCTGCACAACAAGACCCACATTTCCCGGGAATTCGATTCTTAGTCTGCGAAATAGCTCAATCTCCATGTCGGTACATGGGGAATCTTCCATATCAATCCTTATGAAACCATTATATGAAGCAGCCTTTGCAACTATATCCCTCATATGCCGGTAGCAAATCTCTTTATCAATAAGTAGCCCAAAAAATGTAGGTTTTACTGAAAAATTACCTTCAATACCTGACTTAAAGGCTACATCGATTAGGTTCAGGTACTCTTTTTTATTTTCCTCAGCTTCTTCCAATGAATTAATAAATTCCCCCAGCACATCAATAGTGACTTCAGTGTTTTTCTGGTTTAATTCCTTTGAGACCCTCATCGCATCCTCAATGGTCTCACCCGAGATGTAGGGTTTTGAAAATATCCATATAAATTTCTTTGGAAAGTATGGAAGAATTGCTGCAATGAATTTGTTAAACATTTTAACTCAATTTTTAAGTAATACAATAAAAAATGAAAACATAATCAAAGAATGGTTTGAGTTCTGAGCTGCAAATAAAACTTATTAAATAATCTATTTAAATGACCTTTGTCACCCGATCTGAATGAATTAACACATAAAATTTCCATTTTTCTTTAGGATTATTGCTAAAATAAACCCCGTGCTAATAAGTTCCAGCAGGAAAAATTGTTTAATAATAATATCACTTTTTTAGAAAATTCACGTTTATATACCAGTTGAGATATAAAGGACAGCATTATTTATTACACTTTACCTAACTGGATCTAATTTGCTAAAGAAGTTAAAATATTCATTATTACTATCTTGCATCATTTTTATTGATAGTTTTGGCCAGGATCCTACTTTTTCACAATTCTATGCTAACCCACTTTATCTTGCTCCTTCGTTTACCGGTGCAACTGAGGAGTACAGGTTCGCACTTAATTACAGAAATCAATGGCCGGCAATTCCCGGAGTATTCCACACATACAGCATATCATTTGACAAAGCACTTGTTAATTTCAACTCCGGTATCGGAGTCCTTGCAACATATGATGTTGCAGGATCAGGTGAACTGAGCACAACAAATATTGGTTTACTTTATTCTTACGATTTTAGGATAAATGAAGAATGGCATATTCGTCCGGGTGTCAATTTTAAATTCACATACCTTGGTCTTGATATTTACAAACTGGTTTTTGCCAGCCAGATGACAGGTAGCGGTACTGTACCGTCGGTTTATCCCCCGCCTTTCAGTGAAGTTGCGGATGTTGACTTTGCCACTTCAGCTTTGGCATATAATGACAGGATATGGGGAGGTTTTACTCTCGATCATCTTTTAAATCCCAAGCAAAGTTTTTATGGCAATGAATCTGTTTTACCAGTAAAGTTGAACATTTTTGGAGGTATTCAGATCATGAGGAAAACCAGATTAAAACAAACCTATCACGAAGTATTGTCAGTTGCTATGAATTTTCAGAAACAGGCTAATTTCTATCAGACAGATATTGGGTTATACTATTACAGGGATCCATTAATATTTGGTGTATGGTACAGAGGTATTCCATTTGTCACTTCTCAGGCCGGGGATGCAGTTATCGGTCTTATAGGAATTAAAACAAAACAGCTTCATATAGGCTATAGTTATGATTTCACAATTTCAAATCTTATTACCTCAACTTCAGGTTCGCATGAGATTTCCCTGGTTTACGAATTTAATTCCTTTACAATAGGTCAGAGGACCAAAATCCGAGCTATCCCTTGCCCTGAGTTTTAACTATTTTTTGGGCTCATCCAGGGCTGGATTTTTAAATTACACATCAACAGTGGTCTAAATCATTAATTTTTTTATATTTGCGCCTGACAAATATTTAATTATCATATTTTTTTACAATGAAGAAACTATCTGTTGCACTGTTTGTTATTTTATTTCTGGCTGTTGCTGTTCTGTTTTTCTTTCAGTTCTCAGGAAATAAAAAAGTTATGAAAAGTACACCAGCTGGCACAACAACCAGTCTGACCACAAATGATATTGCTTACGTAAACATCGATACTGTGGTATTCAAATTTAAAATGTATTCCGACAGGAAAGATGAACTCCTTGAAAAGCAGAAAAAAGCCGAAGCTGAATTGAATTCAAAAGGAAGTCAGTACGAAAAGGGAGTAAAAGATTATCAGGATAAAGTAAATAAAGGACTTGTTACAAGAGCAACCGCAGCTGAGATAGAGCAATCTCTATATAAACAACAGCAGGAACTTGTCAGTCTGCGCGACAAACTGCAGTCAGATCTTGTTGAAGAGGACCAGGTAATGAACAGACAGATTCTTGAATACATTACCACTTACCTCGAGGAGCACAAAGAGGAATATAAGTATCAGTATATTTTTGGAAAAAGCTTTGGCAGCGTTGTCCTGTATAGCAATACAGCAAATGATATTACCCAGCATGTCCTTGAAGGACTGAACATGAAGTACCAGGCTGAAAAAAAATAGCGATGGTATGGGTTTCGCCTCCGGCTATCTTGAGAAGAGGACACTATTCCCGGAACTGATTAAAGAGGCACCTTCTGAGAGGACAAGCATCATAGTTGTAGTTCCTTCTTTCGATGAACCGGAAATCACAAATTTACTGGATTCGCTTGCTGTTTGCGCTGAACCTGCATGCGGTGTTGAAGTAATTATTGTCATCAATGCGCCGGCAGACGCTAGCAGGGAAAGCCTCCTGAATAACCGGGAAAGCATCATTAAGATTGAATCATGGAAAAAAGAGCACGCTGGTTGTTTCTTTGATACATATGTAATTGATGTCCTAACCATGGGAGTGGAGGGATGGGGTGTGGGAATGGCCAGAAAAACCGGGATGGATGAGGCTTTACACCGCTTTAACATCTTAAACAAACCAGAAGGCATAATTCTTAACCTTGACGCCGATTGTAAAGTGAAATGGAATTATTTTACTGCGGTGTACGACGGGATATTTAACAGAAAAGACCGGTCAGCATGCTCAATATATTTTGAGCATCCAATCTCTGGTGATGAATTTCCCGGTTCAGTTTACAAAGCAATAGAGCAATATGAGCTTCACCTCAGGTACTATTTTCAGGGAGTGACATTCACAGGATTCCCTTACGTGCACCATACTGTCGGTTCTGCCATCGCAGTAAAAGCATTATCTTATATGAAGGTTGGTGGAATGAACAGGAGAATGGCAGGGGAGGATTTCTATTTCATCCAGAAACTGATTCCTTCAGGAGGCTTTTTTAACCTGAATACAACTACTGTTTTCCCATCACCCCGGTCCTCTGGCAGGGTCCCTTTCGGAACCGGCCCCGTTATTTCAAAGCTTACCCAGACTAGTGATAATATCCTGTTAACATATAATATAGAGGCGTTCAGAGATCTTAGGTTACTGTTCAACCTGATTGATAAGATCTTCCTTGCTGATTATGATGATCCGATATTTTTTTTCAATGACCTTTCTGCAGGTTTAAGTCAGTTCATCGGAATAGAAGAATGGAGAGAAAAGATAAGGGAGATCAAAAGAAATACTTCGGGGATTCAATCTTTCAGGAAAAGATTTTTTGGATGGTTCAATATGTTTAAGATTGTCAAATATCTTAATTCGGTCCATGTTTCACTTATGGAGAAGAAACCTGTTACTGAATGTGCTTATGATTTGCTTGTTGCCGCAGGAAAAGACTTTAAATCGAAGGACTCTTCAGAATTACTGGGATATTACAGATCACTTGAACTGGCAGATTAATTGTTTTCCCTGTTTATTCGACGGTTTTCTGACGGAGTAAGAATGATATACAGATCCTCCTCTGGCTTCTTCATTCTGTACTGTTCCCTGGCAAATTTCTCCAGATTCTGGTTGTCAGTTTTCAATTCATATAGTTTCCTTTTATCCTCTTCAATCCTTTGAACATAATACTCCTTTTCCGATTTAAGCTTACGAAGGTTTCTCATCTCTTTATACCTTGATACCAGGTTGTTTGAGTCAAGGAACAACAGCCAGACAAAGAAGATAATAATAGTAAGGAGATACTTGTTTCTCAGAGAAGGAGGTAATTTTTCTATGAATTTGAATTTTATCATTCTGATACAAACCTACAACTTTTTTTTTAACCGCCACTCATCAGGTAGAGCATCTGAACATTATCCCCATCCATTATTGTTACTGAATCATATTTTTCCTTTGAAATCAGTATGCCGTTTATTTTAATTATCCTCATCCTGAATGAAAATTTTTTCAGCTCAAGCATTTCGCTGACTGTCAAAAAATCTCTGTCGAATTCTTCTTCCCTGTTATTTAATAAGATCTTCATATACTGACAGATAAACTATATCTTTTTCATTAGTATCTCAATAACAGCGTTTGCCTGCATATTAGCGACAATGCATACCCTTGGTGCAAGTGGAGGATTTTCATCGGTAGCTTCAGACATTTCGTCACCGCAAATGTAAAGAGTCTCATCAATCTTTCTGGATTTCAGGACCTCGGAGTTTCCCCAACCAGCCAGCCCTGATCCAACAATAATCGGAATCCCGGTTAGTTCCTTTTGCACAGCTTCAATAAGTATTTGCTTCATATCAGAACGGTCGAAGGCTTCTACAATAACATGACAATCATTGAATATAGAAGAGATATTCTTTTCGCTGAGTCTGACCTGACAGTTAACGACGTTTAACTCCGGCCTGATCCGTATCAGATTCTCCCTCAGTGCATCTGTCTTCATCATTCCAACCTGGTCAACGAAATAGTATTGCCTCGAGATATTAGATAATTCAACTTTATCAAAATCGGCTATTACCAGCGTTCCCACACCAGTTCTGGCAAGGGCTGCAGCGCAATTTGAACCTAATCCGCCTGCACCTGCAATCCCGACTTTGAATTTCTTCAGGTGCTTCTCGATTTCTGAAAACCTCATCTGGTTCTTTTTTATCAAAACTGTAGATACAAAGATAAATACTTTGACAATAACATTAGTCTGAACAGCTTCATAAGCAATCTCAGTTTGATTAATATCATGATATAGGTTATTTTAATAGTCTAATTTTGTCCTAAAATGTTAATTTTATACGCTATCCCTAAATTAGAACTATGGATATAACATCAATAAAAGTAAAGCACCGGCAGCTAAAAAGGTGGGATTTCAAATGGACTCCGCTGGATAAAGGTTATACCGACAAGATCCTCTACATTAACGTTGGATCGGCAGTTATAATAGAGAAAGATGTCCCATTGAATATGAAAGAAAAATTCATTGGTGGTAAAGGTTACGGCCTTCGTCTTCTCTGGGATGCCACAAAACCTGATACCAGATGGGATGATCCTGACAATGAGATAATTATTTCTTCTGGGCCGATTGGAGGAATCACCCAGTATTCAGGAACGGGAAAATCGCTGGTAGTCAGTATATCTCCGCAGACAAATTCCGTGATGGACAGCAATGTTGGTGGTTTTTTTGGCCCTTTCCTTAAATTCTCGGGTTTTGATGCTCTTGAAATACAGGGTAAGGCTGAAAATGATGTTATCGTTTTTATTGATGGGATAAATCATTATGTTGAAATATTTGAAGCCCCGTATGAAGCTACTGATAGCCATCTTCTTGCAGAGCAGTTGACGGAGATTTTTGCCGATAATGATAATGAAAAAAAGAATATTGGAGTTGTCTCTTCCGGGACAGCTGCGGAACACTCTTTAATAGGTATGCTGAACTTCAGCTTTTATGATTCAAAACGGAAAAAAATCAGGCTGAAGCAGGCCGGAAGGGGAGGCATAGGAACAGTTTTCCGTAATAAGAAAATAAAAGCCCTTGTCTGCAAGATCCCAGGTGTTAAGGGGAACCTTAATAATGTTGTTGATCTTGAGGCAATTATGGAAAGAGGAAGAAGATTTAACAGGGAAATCAGGGAACTGGATGATAAACAATGCCAGATGCGGCAGGTAGGTACAGCTCATCTTATGGAGATCATGAATGATCATGATCTTCTGCCTGTTCACAACTATAAGTTCGGAAGCCACCCCGATTCTTATAAGATCGATTCATCAGTATGGAAAAGAAACTTCACCCAGAATATTCCTGACGGGTGTTGGATTGGATGCAATATGGCTTGTGCAAAGGCAGTTGACAATTTTGAGATTCAGACAGGACCCTATAAGGGCCAAAAAGTTTTAGTTGACGGACCCGAATACGAAAATGCTGCCGGCCTTGGATCAAACTGCGGCATTTTTGATCCTCAATATATCATTGAAACCAATTTCTATTGCGATACTTACGGAATCTGTACAATAACCTGGAGTACCCTTACTGCTTTTACAATGGAATGTTATGAGAACGGTATTATTAACAAAGAGAGAACCGGTGGTCTTGAGTTGAAATTCGGCAATTCAAAGGATGCACTGGAACTTCTCCATCAGGTTTCGCGTGGTGAGGGATTTGGAAAGATTGCAGGCCTCGGTGTCCGGAAGATGAAAGAGCTTTTTATTAATTACGGATGGGGTGAAGCTTCCTTTCTTAACGATATCGGAATGGAAAACAAAGGACTTGAGTATTCCCAGTATATGTCGAAGGAATCACTGGCCCAACAGGGTGGGTTTGCACTTACAAATAAAGGACCTCAGCATGATGAAGCCTGGCTGATATTTATGGATATGGTGAACAACCAGATTCCTACTTTTGAGAACAAAGCTGAAGCTCTGCATTATTTTCCGATGTTCCGCACCTGGTTCGGCCTTGTCGGTCTTTGCAAACTTCCATGGAACGATGTTGAACCTGAGAATAATGCCCAGACTGATGCTCCGGCAAAGGTGCCCGAACACGTTGATAATTATGTGACAATTTATAAAGCCGTAACTGGAAGGGAGTTTGACAAACAACGTCTTATTGAAGATTCGGAAAGAGTGTACAACTTTCAACGTGTTTTTAACCTGCGGAGAGGTTATGGTACAAGAATACATGACAGGCAGCCTTATCGTGCAGCTGGCCCTGTTACCAGGGAGGAATATGAATCACGGGCTGAAAGATATGACAAACAGCTTAGAGAAAAAGTTGGATTTAATCCGGAAGGTAAAACCACTGAAGAAAAAATGAAACTACTCAGAAAATACAGGGAGGATCAGTATGAGAGTCTGCTGAATGCAGTTTATAAACGCCGTGGCTGGAACAACAATGGCGTTCCGACAATTGATTTTCTGAAAAAGATTGGGATGGATCTACCCGAGGTGATTGCTGTTGTGAAAAACTATCAATAGGATATCAGATGCAGATCCTCATATCCTTGCTAAGGGGTGTAAACATGGCAGGTCATAATAAAATTAAAATGACCGACCTTGAAGCATTATTTGAAAAACTTGGATTTACAGATGTAGAGACATATATTCAGAGTGGGAACGTTATTTTCAATGACCTCGAAGATATACCCCCACTGGAAATATCTGCAAAAATTGAAGAGGCTATTCTTAAGAAATTCGAATTCAATATTCCTGTATTAATAAGAACTGCTGAAGATCTGAAAAAAGTAATCCGCTCCAATCCATTTTCAGTTGAGAGAAATTTTAATCCCGAAAAATTGGCAGTCATATTTTTATATGAAATGCCACTTCAGACTCAGATAGAAAAAGTCAGCAATGTTGATTATCCACCTGATAAATTCTATATCAGCGGGAAGGAGATCTTTATTTATTGTCCCAATGGATTTGGAAAAACTAAACTTTACACAAATTTTTTCGAGAATAGAATGAAAGTTATTGGAACAGGAAGAAACTGGAAGTCAGTAAATACACTTTATGATCTGGCGATTAAAAGATATTGACCAGCAAATTGAATATGGAATTTAGGTCAAAATGCATGCAGGAGCGATTTTCTATGCTGACCTTACGGTTAACAAGTTGAGAGTCGGTGGCAGGTAGCGGGGGATGGGAAACTTAAAATTCTAATTTATGGAGATGATCTCATTTGAACAGGCTTATAATATCGTAATGAATTCCGGTTTTAAAATGGACACTGAAGTGATACCTTTCACTGGCTCCTTAAGCAGGGTGCTTGCAGGTGATGTGGTCAGCGATATCGATATGCCACCTTTCAATAAATCTTCGGTTGACGGATTTGCCTGCCGGAAGAGTGACCTGGGAACCGATCTTGAGATAATCGAAACAATTCCTGCAGGTGTCTGGCCGGCCAGGGAGGTCGGAAAAGGGCAGTGTTCAAGAATAATGACAGGAGCTCCTGTCCCGGATGGCGCAGATAGTGTCGTAATGTTCGAAGATACAGAATTGACTTCGATGGGAAAGATGAGATTCAAAGGTTCTTTTACCAAGGAAAATATTGCCCGGAAAGGGGAAGATGTACGTAAAGATGATATTGTTCTTAAAAAAGGAAGAATTATCAGACCGCAGGACGTTGCAGTAATGGCTTCAGTAGGTCATATTGCAGTGACAGTAAGCAAGATGCCGGTAGTCGCAGTTATAAGTTCTGGTAGTGAACTCGTTGAGCCTTCTGAAATGCCTTCAATCTCGCAGATAAGAAACAGCAATTCCAGCCAGCTTATGGCCCAGGTTTACAGGGCAGGTGCTTTGGGAAAATACTATGGCATTGCAGCAGATAATGAGGAACAGACACTGTCGATAGTAAAAAAAGCAATTTCTGAAAATGATATTGTTATTATAACCGGCGGAGTATCAATGGGGGATTTCGACTTTGTTCCTTCAGTACTTGAAAGGGCAGGCGTTAAAATACTCTTTAAAAGGGTTGCTGTCCAGCCGGGGAAACCAACCACATTTGGGTTGCATCCCGGAGCAGTTGTTTTTGGTCTTCCCGGAAATCCTGTATCTTCGTTCATTCAGTTTGAGCTGCTTATCAGGCCGTTAATCTATAAAATGATGGGTTATGAGTGGCAACCTCTTTTTATCAGATTACCGATGAATGAAGAGTATAAAAGAAAGTCCTTTGATAGAATGGCCCTTATACCGGTGACAATTACAAGAGACGGATTCGTATCACCGGTTGAATTCCATGGGTCGGCTCATATTTCAGCACTTTCAGATGCGATGGGGATTATCGCATTGCCTGTTGGCAAACTAATTCTTGAAAAGGGGGAAATTGTAAATGTACGACAGATATAACAGATCAATAGACTATCTGCGGATCTCAGTAACAGACAGGTGTAACCTCTGGTGCCGTTATTGCAGGCCTGAAGAGGGATTATTTAATTTAAAGGATCGTTTTTATACAATAGGAGGATAAACTAAATGAACAAACTGACAAATACTGGTGACAACGGCAAAGCTGTTATGGTTGATGTCGGATCCAAAGAGATCCAGAAGCGAAGTGCCAAAGCAACAGGTCATATAAGACTTTCGGGAGAGACTTTAAAGCTTATTGAGGAGGACCAAGTGAAAAAAGGTGATGTGCTGACTGTAGCACAAATTGCCGGTATCAATGCAGCAAAAGAGACTTCCAGACTGATCCCTTTATGCCATAATATCGTTCTTGATAATATTAAAGTAAATCTTTACCGCGATGAATTGGGAATTGTTGCAGAAAGTGAAATATATTGCACAGGCAAAACAGGTGCTGAAATGGAAGCACTTACGGCCGTTAGCACAGCTCTCCTTACTGTTTATGACATGTGCAAAGCGGTAGATAATATGATGGTTATAGACAGGATTATGGTTACTGAAAAAACAAAACAATGAACCTTCCGGACAGATTTAAGGTATTAATCATTACCCTGAGCGATAGAGCTTATAAGGGTGAATACCAGGATTTAAGCGGTCCAAGGATAAAGGAAAAGCTACAAGAATTTTTTACTGCTCAATACTGGGATTCAAATATTAAAATTGTCCTTATACCTGATGATTCAAATTCTCTTAAGGATCTTATTCTGGAGGCAGGGGAATCTTCAAATCTCATTTTTACCACAGGAGGTACAGGAATTGGTCCTCGTGATATCACAGTCGATACTGTGAAGCCCTTACTGTCTAAAGAAATTCCTGGAATAATGGAATTTATCAGAATTAAATACGGGACAGAAAAACCCAATGCTCTTCTAAGCAGGGGAGTAGCAGGCATTATAGGAAAAGCGCTGATTTACACACTTCCGGGTTCATTGAAAGCAGTTGAAGAATATATGTCTGAGATCATCAAGACCTTGAAGCACACAGTTTTGATGCAATATGGGATCGATACCCATGAAAAACATTAGTCTGTCAGCCGGTTAAGGGTATTTACAGTCTGGACTCCGATAACCCTGTCATATCTTTCGCGTGGATTTCTGTGATAGATCAGTACCGTATAATCATTTTCAGTTTCATAATGACTTCCTTCAAACCTTGAGGCGACCCCGTCCTCAACACCATCTCTCTTAAAATAATACTCAAAATTATACCATCCCTGTTTAAGGAGCATTACACATTCATAAGCCTGTTCAACCGGGTTGTATATCATAAGATTATTGTTATCAAATGACCAGTTGTTCAACCCTCCTGAAACATACATCTTACCTCCTTCGAGAACATTCTTTGATGGAAGTGTAAAATATACATAGACGTAGTCAGCATCAGTATCAGGGTTCTTCTGCTCCTGTACAGCTATATAATATTTGCCATTGAAATCCTGCCAGTAGAAATAGGGTTTGAATTCCCTGTTTTCAGAAGGTACAAGATAAACATGATAATTCGAAATGAGGAAGTCGATCTTTTTTACATATTGCGACTGGTACCTGGTACTCCTGATATCAAAATATCTGAATTCATTTCCTCCCTGAAAAGCGTTCTTGTCAGATAATGAGCTGTATTTAAGTTCATTGCTGCTTATAAATTCAGGTTTTAAATTTTTCTTTGCATTGTTCCATCTTCCATTTTGCAGAATAAATGCAAAAACATCCCTGTATGGATCAGCAAGTTTTATAGCAGAGAAATCAACAGTAAAATCAACCTGCTGGATTGTATAAATATCAGCTGTCATTCTCGACCTGTGGGGTGTAATATTTATTTTAACTGCATCTTCAGTTATAATAAACCGTTGTGAGAGAACCGGATTATCAGGCTCATTCAAAGGATAGACCAGCAGGATATAATTTCCAGACAACTTGAACTGGACTCTTTCACTGGGGAATGGAAGCTTGTAATGAATATAATTGACTGTTGTATTGAACGATGCATTATATATTTCTATCGGATTTTCAGGAAAACCTTCCATATAATCGGTCGGATAGATATTCGACTTTTTCCAGTCTTTGTCACAATGGATAAAAGCATAGTAATAGGTTTCAATTTTGGTTCCGAGAAGATCAAAATGCAGGATCAGTTTGTCATTACTTCTAAGTTTAATGACCGGATAAGAGAGATTCCACTCCTCGTTATAAAGCTGAACGGTTTTAATATTTTCATTAAAAACGTGGTTTGTATAAATAAGAGAATCAGTATAATCTGATATTTGGGGCGATGAGTTAAAAAGCAGAGCTATCAGCAATGAGAGATTCATAGAATTTGATTTTGCCACGAATTTACATATAACGTGAATTTTTTTATCATTTTTATCAAATTTGATAAAATGTAGACACCTATTTATACATTTGCAGGGACTGTTAAACTATTAACAATACTCTGGTTAACCAGGAGTATTCCAAAAAACTTGCACTTCAAACCGTGTAAAAAAGATGAGTTGCAGATTAATAAATGTTGTACTAGTCCTTTTTTTATTTTTTTCAGCATGTAAAAAAACAGTTACTTACGACAATTTTGCCGGATTTGCTCAGGGAACAACATACAGCATTGTGTTTGAGAACGATGGTGAATTCAATGGTCAGGAACTGAAAGCTGATGTAGAAAAGATACTCCACGATTTTGACATGTCATTGTCGCTTTATATTGATTCCTCCATTCTTTCAAAAGTTAACCGCAATGAGGATGTTATCCCGGATTCATATTTTCTGAATGCTTTTAAAAAATCCGCAGAAATCACCAGGATTACCAATGGAGCATTTGACATAACCGTTGGTCCACTGGTAAAAGCATGGGGTTTTGGCCCAGATGCCCATAAAACATTTACCGAATCCAAACGCGACTCTTTGCTGAAGTTTGTTGGGATGGATAATGTTAAAATTGAAAATGGGAAAATTAAGAAATCAAATCCTGGCGTGGATCTTGATTTTAATGCGATAGCACAGGGATATTCAGTGGATATTGTCTGCAGGTATTTTGACAATAAGAGTATTAAAAGCTATCTGGTGGAAATAGGAGGGGAAGTCAGGGTAAAAGGTGATAAGCATGGTGTTCTCTGGAGGGTAGGAATTGACAGACCTTCAGATGATAACATGCTTCCCGGAAACGATCTTCAGGCGATAGTCAGCTTGAAGGACAGGTCATTGGCAACCTCAGGTAACTACAGGAAATTCTATATTGAAAACGGGATAAAATATTCTCATACAATTGATCCAAGAACCGGTTATCCTGCCCGGAATCAATTGTTAAGTGCAACCATTTTAGCAGATGAATGTGCAACAGCTGATGGCATTGCTACTGCCTGCATGGTAATGGGGAAAGATAAAACCATTGAATTCCTTGGTTTTCATCCTGAATTTGATGCTTTTCTGGTCTTCTCCGATGAAACAGGGAATTACAAAACATGGACTTCCGAAAATTTGAAGAGGTTTATTTCAGAACCCGGAAATTAATAACACATATTTGCATCCCCCTAATCCCCCCGCCATAGCCGGGCAGGCTCTTTAAAAGGGGAGTTTTGTTTTGCCCCCAGTCCTTTACCCAGCTGCACTCAGCCCTCAGCACTCAACCTTTTGCCACACAAGCTGAAACATTATAAATATTATCAGTAGTTTGATAAACATTTTAATTTCCTTTTGTTTCTTCGTATCTTCAGGACATTACGAAGACAGTAATCATTTATCCTTTATTGATTAAACAACAGCCCCTTTAGTTTGTTTAATCCATGTCGGGATAAAAAGAATATTATTATGGATCATAGCAAAAAACAAGCAGAAACTGAAATTAACAGAGAAGATATCCTTACCGATTTCAAACTTGCTAACTTAAGCCGTAATCTCAGTATTATTGGACGACGTGAGGTGCTAACAGGGAAAGCCAAGTTCGGGATTTTCGGCGACGGTAAGGAGATAATACAAATCGCTCTGGCCAAACAATTCCAAAATGGAGACTGGCGCTCAGGATATTACAGGGATCAGACCTGGATGATGGCCATGGGTCTT
>Ga0208980_10000269_pt1 | contig 28102 bp, 18 predicted proteins | sample WetSurMetagenome_3_FD_187993 | JGI IMG/M metagenome (GOLD analysis project Ga0208980, IMG submission 187993) | Wetland microbial communities from Twitchell Island in the Sacramento Delta, sample from surface sediment Aug2011 Site A1 Bulk (version 2) | ecosystem: Environmental > Aquatic > Marine...
ATGGTGAACGACGATTTCTTTAAATTGAGCTCCCCGCCGGTGAAGATATGGAAGATGTCCCAGTCGGTCAGCGAGAGGTTGGTCGCGGTCCCGGTCCGCTTGGCCGAATAGTCCGTGGTGAAGCTGCCGTAGCCCTTGAAGCGGGAGGAATAGGACCATTCGAGGCCCATCCCGAAGTTCAGGACCGGGGCGAGCTCATGCGTGACGTCGGTCGACAGCATCTCCCCGGTCGACTGGGCCGGGAATTCCTCGGCATCGACGACCGTGTAGGGCTTGACCGCGGCGAACCATTCCGTGCTCCAGTAGATGCGGATCTTCTGGATCTTGAAGGTCATCCCGGCGGCGATCGAAAAAGGGGTCTGGAAGTAGGAATCCAGTCCGTCGCGGTAATCGGCAGCCAGGTAATCGTCGGGGACGCCGTCGCCGGTCGTGTCCAGGCCGGCCAGGGTCGAGTTCATCCCGGTCGTGCCCTTGCCGCCGACGTCCAGACTGGGGGTGGTCAGCGTCAGCCCCAGCGTGACCTCCTTGAAGTCGGCTGCCAGGCCGATCTTCCACAGCGTCCGGAAATGCAGATAAGAATATTGACGGGACCCGAAGGCCATGGCGATATGGTTGGCCTGGGTCCGCGTTTCGAGGGACTCCTGGATCGTGGACCAGTGGGACCGGACCGCGAGATACTGAGTGACGCCGACCCCGATATGAGTCGAAGCCTTGTAGGACCAGGTCAGGCCGAACCAGTGCTCCGAAACCTTCTGGTCGAGCCGGAACTGGGTGACGAAATCCTCTTCGCCGGGCTCGTCCGGGATGACCTCCCGGCGTCCCGTCTCGGAGATCGAAACCCCGAGCTTGGCGTCTTGCCGGGCCAGGTAAGAATAAGCGAACAGATGTTTGCGCAGGCCCCGGAGGCGAATGGTCCCGGCCAGAAGCGTCGGCGCCGGGCCCGGGGTAAACGCATGAAGGGAGACGCTCTCCGGGCCGCCTCCGACCAGGTTGACGCGGGGGTACTGCATGACCTTGGCGGCCATCAGGGTGCCCGGCTTGTCGATGAGGCTCAGGCCGCCGGGATTGTAATAGGTCGCGGACAAGTCGAGGACGCTGCCGATAACCGCCCCTCCGAGCAGCGTCGCCCGCGTTCCGTACTGGTTCGTCCAGTAGTGGGAGTCCTGGGACCAGATCGGCAGGCCGAGGCAGAGAGATAATCCGGCGGCCAGGATAAACGGACGGAAACGCCTCATGGCCCTCTGGTTATATGCGATTCCTCCCGGGGCCGTCAAGCCGGACCCGGGCCCTCCCGGATACATTCCGGTTGCTTAAAACGGGCGTTTTCTGCTAGTTTATGGGGCGAAAAGAGCCCCGGAACCGCTATGCCGATCGAACGAAACGCCCGCCTCCGCGAGGTCCAGAGCTGGGGCGATCATTTCCGCCTCATTGTCGACGCCCCGGCCATCGGCCGGGACGCCCGCCCGGGCCAGTTCGTCATGGTCAAGGTCTCCGAGGGGAGCTCCCCTCTTCTCCGCCGCCCCCTCGGCATCCACGACGCGGACCGGAACGGCTTCGAGCTCTTTTTCCGGGTCGCCGGGCAGGGGACCGAGATCCTGTCGCGCAAGCGCCCGGACGAGCGGCTCGACGTCATCGGCCCCCTCGGCCGGGGCTTCACCGTCGCCTCGAAGGGCGAGACCGCCGCACTCGTCGGCGGCGGCAGAGGCATCGCGCCGCTGTTCTTCCTGGCCCGCGCCCTCAAGGCCTCTGGGGCCAGGCCGGTCGTCTTTTACGGCGGACGGAGGCTGGCCGACATCCCGCTCCGGGACAGGCTCGAAAAGACGGGCTTCGAGCTCCAATGCTCGACCGACGACGGAAGCTTCGGCTTCGCCGGATTCGTCACCGCCCTCGTCGATAAGGAACTGGCCCGCGTCAAGCCGGCCATCGTCTACGCCTGCGGCCCGGACCCGATGATGAAGGCCCTGGCGGCGATCACCGCCAAGCACGGCCTTGCGGCCGAGTTCTCGCTCGAATCCATCATGGGCTGCGGCATCGGCGCCTGCTGGGGCTGCGTCCACCGGATCAGGAACGAGAACGGGGACGGCTGGGTCAAGATCTGCGAGGAAGGCCCGGTCTTCCCCGGGGAGCGCATCCTATGGCCGTGACGGCGAAGCCGGTCGACCTCACGACGGACCTGGGCTTCCTCCAGCTCCGCAATCCGGTCCTCACGGCCAGCGGCACCTTCGGCTACGGGCTCGAGTTCGAGCCCTATCTCGACCTGGACAAGCTCGGCGGGATCGTCGTCAAGGGCCTCTACTATAAGGCCCGCGAGGGCAATCCCCCGCCGCGGCTGGTCGAGACGCCGAGCGGCCTCATCAACGCCATCGGCCTGCAGGGCGTGGGCGTCGAAGCCTTCGCCGCCAAGGTCCTGCCCAAGCTGCGACGGCTGAAGACAGCCGTTATCGTCAACGTCTGCGGCGCGGACGACGACGAGTACGCCGCCGTCGTCGAGTTCCTCGATAAGCAGGAGGGCATCGCCGCTTACGAGCTCAACATCTCCTGCCCGAACGTCAAGAAGGAGGGGGCCTGCCCGGCCCTTTCGCCGCGGACCACCTTCGACCTCGTCAAGCGCATCAAGGCCGCGAGCCGCCGGCCCCTCATCACCAAGCTCTCCCCCAACGTCACCAGCATCGTCGAGATCGCCCAGGCGGCCGAGGAGGCCGGAACGGACGCCGTGGCCCTCATCAACACGCTCCTGGCCCTGGCCATCGACCTCGAGACGCGCCGGCCCAAGCTCGGCAACGTCTACGGCGGCCTGAGCGGCCCGGCCATCAAGCCCATCGCCCTGCGCATGGTCCACCAGGTCGCCTCGCGGCTCAAGGTGCCGGTCATCGGCATGGGCGGCATCATGACCGGGGCGGACGCCCTCGAGTTCCTCGTGGCCGGGGCGGCCGCGGTCGAGGTCGGAACGGCCAGTTTCGTGGACCCGGACGCCGCCGTCCGCATCGTCGGGGAGATCGACGCCTGGTGCGCGGCCCACGGGATCGCGGCGGTCCGCGACGTCGTCGGGACCCTCAAGACGGCCTGAGCCCGCGAAAGGACATCCCCATGAGCATGGCCAACGCCGACCGCATCATCATCGCCCTCGACGTCCAGACCAAAGAGGAGGGCATCGCCCTGGTCAGCCGGCTCAAGGACGCCCGGACATTCAAGGTCGGCTTGGAGCTCTTCACAGCCGAGGGCCCGACGCTCTTCCGCAAGCTCCAGGCCCTGCGCAAGGACATCTTCCTCGACCTCAAGCTCCATGATATCCCCAACACCGTCGCCGGGGCGGTCCGCTCGGGCTTCAAGCACGGGGTGCAGATGATGACCATTCACACCTCGGGCGGCCGGGAGATGATGGCCAAGGCCTCGGAGACCGCCCGCCAGATCGCCGCGGAGACCGGCCGGCCCAAACCCATCCTGCTCGGCGTCACCGTCCTCACCAGTCTCAAGGGCCCCGATCTCGAAGAGGTGGGCCTGAGCTCCGATGTGGCCTCCCAGGTCCTGCGCCTGGCCGGCTTGGCCAAAGCGGCGGGCATGGACGGGGTCGTCTGCTCGCCCCAGGAGATCGAGGTCCTGCGCCGGGCGTACGGCCGCGACCTGGTCATCGTCACGCCCGGCATCCGGCCGGTGTGGGCGGCCGCCCAGGACCAGAAACGGATCATGACCCCGGCCGAAGCCGTGGCCAAGGGAGCGGATTACCTGGTGATCGGGCGCCCCATCACCGGCGCGCCCTCGCCGAACGAAGCCTTCCTCAAGGTCGTCGAGGAGCTCGATCAGAGCCGGCCGTAGCGGACGGCGAAGATCCCCTTGACGATCCAGCCGAAGACGACGAAGAGGACGGCTACCGCGACGACGCTCAGGGCCATGTAGCCCGGGATCTTGGCCTTGGGCGTCTCCATCAGGGGCGTCGCGAATCCCAGGTAGAGGATGTAGAGCCCGTACAGGCTGGCCAGGACGCCGAGGGCCCACAAGCCCGGGATGATGTAGAGGACCCCGGCCACCCAGCCCGGGGTCATGCTGTAAGCGGCCAGCTTCAGGGCGCCGGTCATGGTCTTGGCCGAGGAGAAGCTGGGGGCCAGCTCGTTGATGATCAGGGCGAAGAGATAGACCGCCGCGATCCAGAGGATGTAGGACACGACGGCATAGCCGAGGGCCGGGCCGATGGACCAGCGGTAGACCCCGACGAGGGGGAGGCGCCGGCCGACCAGGACATTCCCAAGAAACTGGAAGCCGGCCGGGAAGGCGGCCAGGATCATGACGTAGGAGGTGAAGATCTCGGCCGCAGTCGTCGGCTCGGCCTTGATCTTGACCCATTCCTCCTTGGGCTTCAACAGGATCGACTGGACTCTCTGCGCGATATCCATGGGCCCTCCTCCCTCAAGTGGCCTCATGATAGACCAAGGCCGGGGTGGTGTCAACGAAGGGGCCGCCGTGGCCGGGTGAGGGGGAATGGAGGCGCGGGTCGGACTCGAACCGACGAATAAAGGTTTTGCAGACCTCTCCCTTAGCCGCTTGGGTACCGCGCCAGGATCGTCATGAGATCGAGGGGATCGTTGGAGCGGGCGATGGGACTTGAACCCACGACCTTCTGCATGGCAAGCAGACGTTCTACCACTGAACTACGCCCGCCGGCTCGCCCCTCCCCTGAGGGACAGCACGCCCTAAACTAACAGAATCCCCGGAGGCTGTCAATAAAAACGGGGACCGGCGCGTAGCGAAGTCTGCGGAGCGGAGCTACAGAATGGCGGCGGAGCGGGCTCTACCGCGCGACGTTGATCTGGACCTCGTTGCCGAGGTCGACGCTGTCGCGGGCGCTGAGGATCTTGATCGTCGAGGTCGCGCCGCGGACGTCGACGATGATGGCGCTGGCGATGGCTTCCCGCGGCAGGTCCGGCTTGGCTTGGTGGAAGATGTTGAGCTGGTCGCCGATCTGGACGCAGTGCTGGCGGCCCAGGTCGATCAGGGCCCACTGGCCCGGGCCGGCGATGTGGAAGCCCCACTCGATGTAGACGACCCTGCCCCTCTTGCTGGCGTTGGGGTCCATGTCGCCGAAGCCGAGGTCCTTGCCCATCTCGCCGGGTTCCTCATCGAAGGGCAGAAGGTAATCGCCTATCTGCAACGCGCCGCAGCCCTTCTCGACCTTGACCGTGGCCGTCCGGTCTTCGAGCCGGACGACCCGGGCCCGGCCCTGGCGCTTCATCACGGTCCCGAGCTTGGGGACCACTTCCCGGATCCCGACGACGAGGAACAGCTGGCCCATCTCGAGCCCGTCGGCCGCGCCCCGATTGATGTAAATCTGGGAGTCGTTGTCATAGACGGTCCGCTCGTTCATCCGCTCGGCCCCGACGATCTGGATGTCGGGCATCAGCTTGCCTTGCTCGTGGAGGTAGAACGAGCAATTGAGATCCGTCTCGTTGATCAGCTGGTAAGTCTCATCGAAGATCTTGGGCTTCTTGAGGTCCAGCTGCTGGACGTCCTGGACGTCCTGGGCGAAAGGCCGCCCCGGGACGATGAGGACCAGGCTGGCGACGAGGAGGACAAGTCCCCCGCAAAACGCCGGTTTTCTGCTCATGGTCGCACCTCTTGGCCGATGGACTTCCACCGGGGGCTATTATACGAAGCGTAGCTTGCGGCTGTCAACATTCAGTTAGCACCCGGTCCCGATGGACAAGCGTCCTCGATTCGATTAAAATAAATCAAACCATAAGGTTAGTCGTGCCGAAGCGCCGAATGTCAAAAAAAATCACCGTCGCCCTGATCTTCGGAGGCCGCTCGGCCGAGCACGAGATCTCCCTGATCTCGGCGACGGCCGTCCGCAAGAACTTCGACCCCGGGAAATTCGAGGTCCGCTGCCTCTATATTACCCGGGCGGGCCTCTGGAAGGCCGTCGCGGCGCCTTCGACGGATATTCAGACGCTCGAGCGGGGGGCCGCTTTCTCGTTCCTGCCCTGGCAGGCCGGGCCGCCGGCGGGCGGGCCTTCCGCGGACATCTATTTCCCGGTCCTCCACGGGCCCTTCGGCGAGGACGGCACGATCCAAGGCCTGCTCGAGATGGCCGGGGTCCCCTACGTCGGGGCCGGGGTCACCGGCTCCGCCCTGGGCATGGACAAGGCCCTGGCCAAGTCCGTTCTCCGCGACCACGGCCTGCCGGTCGTCCCCTTCGAGATCGTCCGGGAAACGGACTGGACGAAGGACCCCGCCGCGGTCCTGCGGCGGGTCCGCCGGGCCCTGCCCCTGCCGCTCTTCGTCAAGCCCTCCAACCTCGGCTCGAGCGTCGGCATCACCAAGGTGACGGACCGGGCCGGTCTCCCGGCTGCTCTGGCCACGGCCTTCCGCTACGACGCTGTAGCCCTCGTCGAGAAGGGCATCGCCGGGCGCGAGCTCGAGCTGAGCGTCCTCGGCAACGAGGCGCCGGAAGCCTCTCTCCCCGGCGAGGTCTTCCCCTTCCGGGACTTCTACGACTACAACGACAAGTATATCGACGGCAGGACCCGTTTCGCCATCCCGGCCGCGCTCCCGCCGGGGACGACGGCCCGGGTCCGGGCGCTGGGCCTGGCGGCCTACAAGGCCCTGGCCGCCGCGGGCATGGCCAGGGTCGACTTCTTCCTGGAAAAAGGGACCCGCCGGCTCTACGTCAACGAGATCAATACCATCCCGGGGTTCACCGAGATCAGCATGTACCCCAAGCTCTGGGAAGCCTCGGGACTGCCTTTCCCGCGGCTGCTCGAACGGCTCGTCGATCTCGGCTTCGAGCGCTACCGGCGCCGGAAGGCCTGCGTCGAAAGGGACCGCTGATGCGGGTCCTGGGCATCGACTACGGCGACCGCCACGTCGGATTGGCTCTGAGCGACCCCCTGCTGATCACGGCCCAGCCCCTGACCTCTTACGAGCTCACCGGCCGGGAGAGCGTCGACCGCCAGTACTTCCGCGATCTCGTCGCCAAACACGATGTCGGCGAGATCGTCCTGGGCGATCCGCTGCGGATGGACGGCAGCGCCGGCACCCGGGCCGAGAAGACGCGGGTCTTCGCGGCCTGGTTGGAAAAGGCCGTCGGCAAGCCCGTCACGCTTATCGACGAGCGCCTGACGACGCGCCAGGCCCTCAAGACCCTGGAGGACGAAAAGCTCCGCGGCCGGAAGAAGAAGGACTGGGAGGACCGCATCGCGGCGGTCATCATCCTCTCGACGTACCTCGAGCGGAAGCGCGGGGCGGACGATGGTCCTGAAGTCGATTAGGGCCGTCCTCGCCGCCGCCGTCTTCCTCGTCGCCGCGATGACGGGCTGGATCGTTCAGGCGCTAAGGGCCCCGGCCGGCGGGAGCACCGGGCCCGAAAGCCGGGGGACTTTCTTCGAGGTCGAAAAGGGCTGGAGCGCCCGGGCCGTCCTCGAACGTCTCGAGCGCGAGGGCCTCGTCCGGGACGCCCTCCCGTTGCGCCTGGCCTGCCGGATCTTCTACCCCGAGGGGCGGTTCAAGGCGGGCGAATACCTCTTCTCGCCGCCGCTCGAGGCCAAGGCCGCGCTCTTCCGCATCTTCGGCGGCCGCATCCATCTCGAGCCCGTCACCGTCCCGGAAGGGCTGACGGCCGAGGAGATCGCGACGATCCTCCGGCCGTCCGGGGCCGAAGGCCGGGAGGCGTTCCGCCGGGCCGTCCTCGACGCCGGGCTCATCGCCGACCTGGACCCCCGGGCCCGCGACCTCGAGGGATACCTCTTTCCGGACACGTACAACCTGCCGCGCCGGGCCCCGGAAACGGACGTCGTCGCGGCCATGGTCGCCCGTTTCCACGCGGTCTTCGACGACGCCCGCCGCCGCCGGGCCGCCGAGCTGGGCCTGAGCGTCCGGGACGCGGTGACGCTCGCCTCGCTCATCGAAGAGGAGACCGCTCTCGCCGACGAACGGCCCCTCGTGTCGGCCGTCTTCCACAACCGCCTGAAGATCGGCATGAAGCTCGACTGCGATCCGACCATCGCCTACGCGCTCAAGCGCGAAGGTCTCTACACGGGACGGCTGCTCTTCAAGGACCTCAAGTACCCTTCTCCGTACAACACCTACCTCCGCGCCGGGCTCCCGCCGGGGCCCATTTCGAACCCGGGCCTGGCCAGCCTCGACGCGGCCCTCCATCCCGCGCCGGAGGGCTATTTCTACTTCGTCGCCCGCGGCGACGGCTCGCACCGGTTCAGCCGGACGCTCGGCGAACATCTCGACGCCGTGAAGAAATTCCGGGCATTGCAAAATCACTGAAATTTGCTATAGTATTTTTCCTTTTGCCTTCCCGGAGGCCCGAGAGAGATAGGACAGAGAGCTGTAAAGGTCCTTTACGCGCCCCGTCCAATCCCCCCCGAGAGACAGAGAGCGACGGCCGATGGAATTGGCATGGGAATTGCTCTATAGGATAACGGAAGTGAATGAGATGATCCCGACAGGAGGAAAAATGAGAGCTTCCAGAACGATCGCGGCCGCCCTGACGACCTTCTTCATCGCCAGCGTTCTCGCTGTGTCCGTGCAGGCGGCCCCCGCAGTCCAAAACAAGAAGCCGGAACCCAAGGCCACCGCGAAGCCTTCGATGCCCAAAGAGATCGAGGCCGTCATCCAGGAGGGTCTGACCGCGCGGCAGGGACGCCAGGACATGCCCTTCAGCTTCATCAAGACGCTCATCCTGCCCGCCCGCGACAACAGCCTCTATCCCGTCTTCTACTTCAAAGGCAAGAACAGCGACCTCGGGTACGCGCCATCCCTGACCGGATCGGGCGCCATGGAAACGACCCTGAACGCCTTCTTTGAATTCTTCCAGGCCGACGCCACCGGCGCCCTGAAATCGAAGCTCGGCTACAAGACGCAGACCGTGCTGACGACCGACGGCACGAACTACTCCCCCGACAAGGAGGACTGGTACACGATGGGCCTGGCCATGCCCCCCGGCAAGTACACCATCGCGCTCGTCCTTAGTACGCCCGACATGAAGAAGATCAGCGTCGCCTACACCGATATCGCCCTGCCGGGACCCGAGGCCTATGAGACGACCCTCTGGCCGACGGACCCGATCATCGTGACGGCTATGGACCAGGTCGATCAAGACCAGCGGCCGACCATCCACCGCGGCTTCTTCACGTGGGGCGCCGCCAAGGTCGTGAACAACGCGGCCTACGAGATCGGCGCCGGCGAGAACCTGGAGATCCTCTTCTTCGTCCTCGGCGCCGCCGCCAAGGACCCCGCCGCCCCCCGGCCCACGCTCGATCTCGAGGTCAACTACGAAGTCCAGAGCCAGGACGGCAAGCCGGTCATCAAGTGGACGCCCCAGTCCTACGAGCTCTATCTCGTCAACCAGCCCCTGCCGCTCTTCCAGACCATCCAGAAGATGGACGAGAAGGGCACCGTGCTGAGCGAAGAGAAGAAGCCCCTGGGCGCGGGGACCTATAATCTGGCGATCACCATCACCGACAAAGTCACCGGCAAGAAGGCCGATACGAAGATGGCCTTCTCGGTGAAGTAAGCCCGCGCTCTTCCGGAATTCCCAAGGACCGCCCCGCGGGGCGGTCCTTTTTTTTTACTTCTTCAGGAAGTCGAGGAGCTGGCGGGCGATCGCGGCCTTCTCGTGCTCGGGGGCCATGACCAGGAACTTCTCCAGGGCCGCTTTGGCCTCGGGCACCTTGTTCTGGCCGATGAGGATGGTCGCCATCTGATAGTAGGCGTCGGCGTATTCCGGCTTGAGATCGACCGCTTTCTGGAAACGCGGCAGGGCCGCCTCAGATTCGCCGAGATTGACCTCGCAGACGCCCAGATTGTACTGGGCGTCGGGATCGTCGGGGCTCAGCCCGGCGGCCTTCTCGTAGAAGGTCTTGGCCTCGGCGTGCTGGCCGGCCTTGGCCAGGGCCTCGCCGGCCTCCTTGTTCGCGCTGTAGCTGTCGGGATTGAGCTCGGCCGCCTTGCGGAACGAAGCCAGGGAATCTTCGGCCTTGCCCGACTTCTTCAGGGCCAAGCCGAGATTCAGATGGTAGCCCCAATTGGCCGGATCAAGGCCGATGGCCTCTCCGTAGGCGGCAGCGGCCTCGGCGTACTTTTGCTCGGCGTAGAGCTTATTCCCCTTGAGAAAGGCCTTGTCGGCGGCCGAATAGGATTTCTCGGCCTCGGCGGCGATGGACTTGAGGGCGATCTCGACTTCCTGCTGGTCGGCGACGCCGACGTGAACTTCCTTGGAACCCGGCGCGAAGCCGGATTTCTTGACGGTGACCATATAGTAGCCGGGCGTGATCCCGACCTGAATGAAGCGGCCGTCCTTGTCCGTCTTGAGATCGTAGCGGAGGTTCGAGGACTTCTGGGACACGATCGCCACCTCGGCCTTTTCGACGGGTTTGCCCTCGGGGTCGAGGACGCGCCCGGCGATCTTCCCTTGGTACTGGGACCAGGCGGAACCGGAGGACATGAGGATGAAGAGGGCGATAGCGGCGGCTTTGGGGGCTTTCATCCGTGACTCCTATCGTTGATCGAGGCTCTTGCGCGCCCGCTCCTCCAGGGCCCGGGCGGCCGGCTGATCGGGAGCGAGGGCGAGGGATTTCTGCAGCAAGGGCAGGGCTCTCTCGGGATGGCGGAGGGCCAGATGGCATTCCGCGGCCAGGTTGAGGACGGAGATCTCGGTCGCTTCGGACATCAGCTTCTCGAGCGTGGCCAGGGCTGAGGTCCAGTCCTTGAGCCCGGCCTGATCGAGGGCCATGACCTTGGCCGCCTCCCGGTCGCCTCCGCGCTCGTAGACGGCCGCGGCGTGGGCCAGGGATTCCTTGTAGAGACCCAGACCGTAGAGAGACTTGGCCAGCAGAAGCCGGGCCGTGGGGTCGTCGCGCCCCTTGAGGACGCGCTCAAAAATGTCCCGGGCCGGCCCGTATTCGCCCTTCAGGAAATGCTGGGAGCCCAGGGCCAGGAGATGCTCGGGCCCCGGGAATGGGCCGTGCAGCCGGGCGTAGACCCAGGGGATGACCGGGTACGGCTGGCCGAGGACGACGAAGTCATCTTCCGTCGTGAGGAGCCGCCGGCCGTCCGGGGCCGCGATCGAGACCCGGGCGCGGTAGTAGCCGGGCTTGATGTCCGCGAGCGGCGCTTCGCCGGAGACGAGGAGGGTGGCCGGATCTCCGGGGTCGGCGGCGACATCGGTCAGCGGGAAGGTCGCGGCGGTCTCGTTCGTATCGAGCGAGATGAGGTCGAGCACAAAGGCCGACCCGGTCGTCGCGGACGGTGTGGCGCCCGGGACGAGCCCGGCCGTGTTCCGGGCCTGGACGAGAACGCCCAGCGTCGCGGCCGTCGGGAATTCGTTGCGGGCGCCGGCGATGTACTGCCGCCCGCCGAAGGCGAAAGCCTTGAGGTTCCGGCTCTGGGCCTCGGGGACGGCGCTGCGGGAGTAGTAGAGGAGAGGAACGCCGAGACTGGGGGCGGCCTCCGCCGGCGGCACCGTGACCCTCGTCTCGAAGGAGGAGAAGTCCTTGGCCGTCTTGTTCTTCAGCAGGAACAGGGCCCGGTAGTCGCCCGGAACGACGGCCAGCAGGTCCTGAAAGGCGAATCGCTGGCGCTCGTGGGCCTTGTACTGCTCCGGCGAGATGCGCAGCGGGATCTCCTCGGTCTTTTCGAAAACGGTCGTGCCCCGGCCGTCCTCGAGCCTCAGGACGAGCTCGAAGCTGGCGTAAACGGTGCTCTCCTGGGTGCTGAAGTTCATCTTCTCGGGCTCGATCGACCAGTGGACGAACGTCTGTCCGGCCTCGCGGAAAACGCGGACCCGGAACGCGCTCTGGATGTAGTTGTCCGTGTATTCCGTCTCGATGTAATCCTTGTAGTTCAGGTAGGAGCGGGCGTACGTGTCCGAGAACTTCTTTTCCGGCAGGCCGCGGATGGAGGCGATGATGGCGTCGGACGAAAAGGACGCGGCGCCGGCCGGCGTGTCGCTGGGCAGATAGCTCAGGGAGGCCCTGGACAGCTCGGCGTTGACGGCCTTAATGGCCTTAACGGCTTCGGACCGGGTCACCGACTGGGCGTTGCCGATGTTCTGGATGACCAGCTTCTCCGGGCCCTCGACGGTCGGCGAGTAGAGGCGGAAATCGCCGATCCCCTCGGGCTGGTAGAAGATGAGGTAGAAATAGCCCGGCAGGCCGAATTGCTCCTCCCCCTTGTAGAACCACAGCTCCAGGGGCCAGATTTGGGACTGGGTCGTGTACTGGGTCCTCTCGAGGGGCTTGCCCAGGACGACATAGAAAAAGCCCCGGTCGGTCTGGCTGCCCCGTTTGGGCGAATAATGGCCGAAATTCTGGTCGGCGAAGCGGATCCGTCCCTCGTACTCTTTTTGGAACTCATTCTCCGTCGTGTCGGGGTACGGATCGCGCATCCGCCAGAAGAAGCGGACGAACTTGGCCCGGTCGGCGTTGGTCTGCAGCTTTTTGAAGACGGACCGCTCGGTCTTGGTCAGGATCGGGGAGACGTCCTCAAGCCAAAGCTGAAGCTCGGGCGAGAGCTTCTCGACGGCGGCCAGGGCGCTTCCCGCCAGGAGGACCGCCAGGAGGAGGACGGACCAGGTCTTATTCTTCAATCGGATCGTCTCGCATGCCGGAAAACTACGATAGCACACGCCAGGGGCGTTTTCAAATGAGCCGCCGAAGCCCCGTTCGCGGATTGAAAAAAGACCTTGAACTCATACGGAATCTTGGATAATATCCAAAATAATGGATGGGCAATTCGTTTTATATAATTCTATCGCTATTGTTTTCAAGTGGATATGCCCGTGACCAGGCTGGCACTAAAATTGCTCTTTCTCTTTAAATAGGATGGTTTAGATGTCTGGACAAAAGCATGCCCCTCAAAAGGAGGTGAGACCTCGGAATCTCTGGCATCCCCCCGGTCGATCGGCAACATCCCCTCAACCAGAAAGGAGGCTTGATTGAAGAATAAGATCTTAACCCTCATCGCCGTCGTCCTCATCCTCGCTCCCGCCGTCTTCTCGCAATCCCGGGAGACCGGCGCCCTCAACGGCGTCGTGACGGACGACCAAAACGCCCCCCTTCCCGGCGTCAACGTGACGCTCTCCGGCGCCAACCTGATGGGCGTCCGGACGTTCGTCACGGACGCGAACGGACAATTCCGCTTCCCGGCCATCCCGCCCGGCGAGTACCAGCTCAAGTTCGAGCTGCAGGGCTTCGGGACGCTCGTCCGTGAAAAGATCCGGATCAACACCACGGCCACGCTGACGTTCGACGTCCAGCTGAAGCCGGCGGCTGTTTCGGAGGAGGTCACCGTCGTCGCCCAATCGCCGACGGTCGACGTCAAGTCGACCGAGACGGCGTCCGTCACCCTGTCGAACGAGATCCTCCGGAACATCCCCAACAATCAGTTCACGTCGAGCATCGTCAACCTGGCCCCCGGCGTCGCCGGCGACGTCGCCTTCGGCGCTTCGGAGAGCACCGGCATCGCCTACTCGATGGACGGCGTCAACGTCGCCGATCCCGACGCCGGCTCGGCCTGGGTGTTCTCGGACTACAACATCATCGAAGAAGCCAAGGTCATGGGCATCGGCCTGCCCGCCGAATACGGCAACTTCACCGGGGTCATCTTCAACCTGGTGACGAAGTCGGGCGGCAACCAGCTCTCCGGCCACTTCGAGTTCGACTTCCAGGGCTACCAGGACACGTCCGCCTTCTGGCAGGCCAACAACAACCAGGCCTACCTCACGGACTTCCCCGGGATGACCTCGCCCTCGAACTGGCTGATGGACATGAACGGCCACCTCGGCGGCCCCATCGTCAAGGACAAGCTCTGGTTCTACGTCGGCGCCCAGTTCTACCGGACCAAGAACCGCCCGGCCGGCTTTCCCGACGACGTCGACTACAAGCAGCCCCGGTTCTTCGCCAAGCTGTCGTCCCAGCTGACGCCGTCTTTGAACATGACGCTGGCTTTCCAGAGGACCAAATACGAGGGCACGAACCGCGACGCCTGGGCCAACGTGCTGCCCGAGGCCACGGTCACCCAGCATTCGCCCGACTGGCTGGTCAGCTTCAGCCTGACCAAGATCCTCAGCCCGAAGACCTTCTTCGACGTCAAAACCAACTACTTCGAGGGCATCTACTACCTCGATCCCACATCTGGGTACGACGTCTACGGCCACTACAGCATCGACGACGACCAGTACACCGGCAGCTCCGGCTACTTCTATTACGCCGACCGGGCCCGCTTCGGGACCAACGCCAGCCTGACCCATTACGTCGAGAACTTCATCGCCGGCTCCCACGAGTTCAAGTTCGGGGCCGAAGTCGAGCGGTCCATGTCCCGGAACCGCTACGGCTACACGGGCAACGGCGGCCCCCTCGGCGACAACGTCAAGTACGTCGACTACTTCAGCTACGGCTACAGCGGGAACTACCTGGCCTACCAGTACACGGGGTACGATCATAACACCCGCTACACCCGGCTGGAGGGCTTCATCCAGGACAACTGGCAGATCACCAAGCGCCTGAACCTCAGCCTCGGCCTCCGCTACAGCCAGAACTGGGGCGACGTCAAGGGCATTGACGGCACCGTCTACGAGACCACCCGGCTGGCCCCCCGCCTGGGCTTCACCTTCGACATCCTGGGCGACAAATCGACCATCCTCAAGGCCCATTACGGCGAATTCACCGAGGCCATGCTCGCCTCCTACCACGACCGGATGAACCCCATCGAGAACACAGGGGATTACATCGGTTACTACTGGGACCTCGAGACCGAGGAATGGGTCGAGATGTTCCGGGTCGTCCCCACTCCCTACAACATGGATCCCGAGATCCAGCACCCCTACATGACCCAGTGGACGGTCGGCATCGAGCGGGAGCTCTTCAAGGACACCGCCCTCAGCGTTACCTACATCAACCGGAAGTGGAACAACATCATCGGTCCGGTCGACCGGGCCGCCGACTACACCGTCGTTTCCCAGGATGTTCCCAACTACGGCACGTTCGACGTCTACGACCGGACCCCGGAGACCGTCGAGGCCCGCGATTACCTGATCAAGAACATCCAGCTGGGCGATCCCTGGGTCCTCCTGGATCCCTACCGGAAGTACGAGGGCATCGAGGTCCTGTTCAACAAGCGCTTCTCCAACCGCTGGCAGCTGCTGGCGTCCTACGTCTACGGCCACGCCACGGGCACCATCGACAACGGTTTCGCCGACGACATCGGCTACGGCGGAGCCGTGGGCGATCCCAATTTCTGGACCAACGCCCAGGGCACGTTGACGAACGATCCCACCCACATGGTCAAGCTCCAGGGCACCTACGTGCTGCCCCTCGACATCAACTTCAATTTCTACTACCGGGGCATCACCGGCGATTCCTGGACGACGCAGTACCGGACGCAGCGGTTCAACCAGGGCCGGGTCACCTTCATGGCGGAGGAACGCGGCTCCAACCACTACGACCTGGTCAATCTTCTCGACATCAGACTTGAGAAGATCTTCACGCTGGCCACGAAGTACCGCCTGGGCATCATGGTCGACGTCTTCAACGTCTTCAATGATGACACCATCTCTTCCTGGGGCACGCGCATCGGCAACAGCACCACGTGGTACCAGGACGGGGTAACCTATCCCTCCACGGACGGCCACGAGCTCTACAGCATCAGCCGCCCGCGGCAGGCCCGCGTCGGCATCCGCGTGATCTTCTAGTTCGATCTCCCCGCACACGCTCACGCCCCGGAAGGCCGTCCTTCCGGGGCGTTTTCTTCTCCTCTTCGTCATCGGCCAAAAACCTTGACATCCGCCGCTCTCTTCCCTCATAATCTCGTCAATAGAAAAAGAACCTCATGAGTCGAGGAGGTGCAACTGGACAGAGCCCATCATCCCCCAGGTTATGGCAGCGCACCCCTTCGAGTCATGAAACGGAGGAACATTTGAAAAAAACTTCCGCAATCGTCTTCATCCTCCTCCTCCTCTTCGCCTCTTCGCTCTCGTTCTCGCAATCCCGCGAGACGGGCGCCATCACGGGGAAGGCGGTCGACGAGCAGGGCGCCCCGCTCCCCGGCGTCAGCCTGACCCTGAGCGGCGAGAAGCTCATGGGCACGCGGAGCGCCGTCAGCGACACCAACGGCGACTTCCGCTTTCCGGCCCTGCCGCCGGGCACCTACAGCCTCAAGGCCGAGCTCGGAGGCTTCGGGACCGTCGTCCAGGAGAACATCCGGCTGACGACGACGACCACACTGTCTCTATCCATCACCCTGAAGCCCGCCGCGGTCCAGGAACAGGTCACGGTCATCGCCGAGTCGCCGACCGTGGACGTCAAGTCCACGGAGACGGCCTCGGTGACCCTGGGCACCGAGATCCTTCGCAATATCCCCAACAGCCAGTTCACGTCCGACATCGTCAACCTGGCCCCGGGCGTCAACAACGACTCCGCTTACGGAGCCGCCGCCGGCCGCGGCATTTCCTATCAGATGGACGGCGTCGGCGTCGGCGACCCGGACGGCGGCACGGCCTGGGTCTTCCTCGACTACAACATCGTCGAAGAGGCCAAGATCATGGGCGTCGGCCTCCCCGCCGAATACGGGAACTTCACGGGCGTCATCTTCAACATCGTGACCCGGTCCGGCGGCAACAAGTTCTCGGGCCATTTCGAGGCCATTTACCAGGGGAGCGAGAAGGGCCTCTGGGGGACGGACAACAACGCCGCCTACGTCGAGGACTGGCCGGATATCACCGCCCCCGTCGAGAGCCTGTTCGACATCAACGCCCACCTCGGCGGCCCCTTCATCAAGGACAAGCTCTGGTTCTTCGCGGGCCTCCAATGGTACAACTCCAAGAACTGGGTCACGGGCTTCCCTTACGCCCAGGATTACAAGCAGCCGCGCTTCTATTTCAAGCTGAGCTCGCAGCTCTGGCCCAAGACCAGCATCAGCGCAGCGGTTGAGTGGGACAACTACAACGGGACGTACCGGAACGCCTCGTCCATTGCCGATCCCATCGCGACGACCGAGCAGATCGACCCGGAATACGTCCTCAACTTCAACCTGACCCACGTCTTGAGCTCCAAGACGTTCTTCGACCTCAAGACGGCCTATTTCAACGGCTACTACAATCTCGAGCCGATGAACGGCGACCGGACGATCAGCGGCCACAATATCGTCGCCAACGACCAGTACGACCCGAACTTCACGGGGGAGCCGTCGCTGTCCGATCCGAGGGGCCTGGAGCCCGGGCACCGCTATTTCAACGTCTGGCGCTACGCCGAGTATCCCCGGCAGCGTCTCCAGGCCAACGCCAGCATGTCGACCTACACCGAGAAGTTCCTCCAGGGCGCCCACGACTTCAAGTTCGGCGTCGAGTTCGAGAAATCTCAGACTCGGAATCTCTACGCCTACACCGGCGCGAACCACATGTATTACTATGACTACTGGGGCTACGGGTATTACGGGAATTACAGCGCCAACCAGTACGTGGGCTACAACACCCGGACCAATCTCACCCGCCTGGAGGGATTCGCCCAGGACTCCTGGCAGATCTCCAAGAGGCTGAATCTGAGCCTCGGCGTCCGCCTCAGCCAGAACTCTGGCACTATCGGCGGCCTGGCCGGCACGCCGTACAGCGAATTCCGGATCGCCCCGCGCCTCGGCTTCACCTTCGACATCCTGGGCGACAAGACCACGATCTTCAAGGGCCATTATGGCGAGTTCACGGACGGGGTCTACGGCGGGATGCTCGACCGGCTGAACCCGGAGTGGTCGGACAAGATCACCTATTACTGGGACCCCGAGGGCGAGTTTTGGTACGAAGACCACCGGGACGTCCACGGAACCTGGGTGATCGACCCCGAGATGCAGCATCCCTTCATGAGGCAGTTCACGTTCGGCATCGAGCGGGAGCTGTTCAAGGACGCCTCGTTCTCGGTCACTTACATCAACCGCACGTTCCACAATTTCCAGGGATCGTACAACGCCCTGGCGACCTACGAGCCGGTCGACATGACCTATTCGGTCTGGGATCCCGTGCAGCAGGAGATAGTGGACAAGACCTTCACGCTCTATGATCTCACCTCGGGGGACGCCGCCGAATGGCATCTCACCGACGCCGCCGTCATCGCGGACCAGCTCAACGAGGCCTACGGGCTCGACGTCAAACCCTACCGGAGCTACTGGGGCCTCGAGTTCCTGTTCAACAAGCGGTTCTCGAACCGGTGGCAGATGCTGGCCTCCTACGTTTACTCGCAGGCCCGGGGGACGGTGAGCAACGACTCCGCTTATCGGGACATCGGCTGGAACTCCTTCTACGATCCCAACTACTGGCTCAACGCCGACGGCCGCCCGCCCTACGACCCCACCCACATGATCAAGGTCCAGGGGTCCTATATCTTGCCCCTGGATATCTCCTTCAACGTCTACTTCCACGCCATCTCGGGAGACACGTGGACGCAGCGGCGGAGGACGGGGAGCCGGGACCTGGCCCAAGGGCGGCTCACTTTCAACGCCGAATCGGCCGGCCTGTACAACTATGCCATGACCACACAGCTCGACCTCAGGCTCGAGAAGATCTTCACCCTGGCTGACAAGTACCGGCTGGGCTTCGTTTTCGACGTCTTCAACGTCCTCAACGACAACACGGTCACGAGTTGGGGCAATCGGATCAATTACGACTGGGTCGCGGACGACCCCGCCTATGCTCCGTCGACGCAAGGCCACGACCTCTATGGTCTGACCTTGCCCAGGCGGGCCAGGCTGGGCCTCCGGTTCATCTTCTAACCCAGGACCTCGGAGCCGGCGCTCCCGGGGGCGGCGGGCGGACCCGCCGCCCCTTTTTTATTCTGCCGCCGGGGTTTGTGCTAGAATGTGAGGGTTCGCATGCGCGCGAAAAAACGGACGATCCTCATCGCTGCGGGAGCCCTTCTGGCCGCGGCCGCGGCGGCCTATTTTCTCTTCCTCTCCGGCCCGCCGTCGTTCGCCCGCCTCCGGCAGGGCCGCGACTACAACGTCATCGTCATCACCCTCGACACGACCCGGGCCGACCGCCTGCCGAGCTACGGCTGCCGGGACCTGGCGACGCCCACCCTCGACGCCTTCGCCGCCCGGGGGGTCCGGTTCGAGCAATGCTACGCCCAGACGCCTCTGACGTTCCCCTCCCATACGACGCTCTTCACCGGCACGCTCCCCCTGTTCCACGGCATCCGCGACAACGGCGGCTTCTTCGTGCCCGAGAAGCTCAAGACCATGGCCGAGCTGTTCAAGGACAAGGGGTACGAGACCGGGGCCTTCATCGCGGCCTACGTCCTCGACTCCAAATGGGGCCTGAACCAGGGCTTCGACACCTATTTCGACAAGTTCGACCTGAGCAAGTTCAAGAGGATCTCGCTCGGCACGGTCCAGAGGCCTGCCAACGAGATCCTGGACGAGGCCCTGCCGTGGCTCGAATCGAAAAAGGACAAGCCGTTCTTCGCCTGGCTCCACCTGTACGATCCCCACTCCCCTTATGAGCCGCCGCCGCCCTACGACAAGCTCTACGCCGCCCACCCCTACCTCGGCGAGATCGCCTTCGCCGATTCCCAGATCCAGCGGCTCTGGCAGTTCCTCGATTCGAACGGCCTCCTCGAGAGGACCTTCATCGTCTTCGCCGGCGACCACGGCGAGAGCCTCGGCGAGCACGAGGAGCAGTCCCACGGCTTCTTCGTCTATCAGGCCGCGATCCACGTCCCGCTCATCGTCGTCACGCCGTTCCCCGAGGTCCAGGGCGTCATTTCGCCCGAGGTCTCGTCGCTCGCCGACGTCCTGCCGACGGTCTGCGACATGGCCGGCCTGCCCATCCCGCCCGAGGTCCAGGGGAAGAGCCTCCTTCCGGCCTTTTTCGGCCGGCCCCGCAAGGACGCGCCGCTGGCCTACAGCGAGACCTATTACCCGCGCTTCCACTACGGCTGGTCGGACCTCAAGAGCGTCCAGGACGGCCGTTACAAGCTCATCCTGGCCCCCGTGCCCGAGCTCTACGACGTCGTGGCCGACCCGCACGAGGCGAAGAACCTCGTCTACCTCGAGAAGAAGGTCTACGAGCGCCTGAGCGGGAAGGCCGAGGCCTTCATCGCGCAGGCCAGCCGGAACGCCTACGAGATGGACTATTCGAAGGTCGACGAGGAGACCCGCGAAAAGCTCTCGGCCTTGGGCTACGTTGGCTCGTTCACGGACCCGGCCAAGCTCAAGGGCAAGACCCTCGCCAACCCCCGGGAGAAGATCGGCATCTTCAACCAGCTCTCCCAGGCCCGGGAGATGGGCATGAACGACAAGCCCGACGAGGCCATCCGGATCATCCAGGGGATCATCGCCTCCGATCCCGACATCACGGACGCCTACTTCTCGGTCGGCAACATCCTGTTCCAGGAGCGGAAGTTCGAGGAGGCCATCGGCTATTTCACCCAGGTCCTGGGCCGCAAGCCCGACGATTCCTTCGCGGCCATCAACATCGCCCTGTCCTATGAAGGGATGGAGAAGTTCGAGGAGGCGGAAAGGTTCCTCCTGGACTACATGGCCAAGGGCTTCACGGACTCCCAGTTCTACTTCATGCTCGGGAACATGAACTTCATCCAAAAGAAATACGACCGGGCCATCCCCTACTTCGAAAAGTGCCTGACGTCCAACGCCGATTCGGCCGGTTCCTTCAACATGCTGGCCGCGATCTATATCATCGAGGGCGACCTCGAACGGGCCGAGCAGAACCTGGGCCAGGCCCTCAGGATCAATCCCCGGCTCTCGACCGTTCACTACAACGAGGCCCAGATCGCCGAGAAACGGGGCCGGCGGGCCGAGGCCGAAGCGGAATATCTGAAAGAGCTCGAGATATCCCCCAGGCATTTCAAGTCCATGTACAACTTGAGCCGCCTGTACCGGGAGGCCGGCGATACGGACCGGGAGAAGGAATTCCTCGACAAATGCCTCGAGACCGACCCCCGCTTCCCTCTGACCTATTTTTATCTCGCCCGCATCTATCTCAACCGCGGCGAGCGCTACCAGGAGGCCATCGATCTGGCCAAAAAGGGGATCGAGCTCAAGCCCGAGAAGTCCGAGCTGCCTCTGGGGTTCTTCCTCCTGGCCGACCTCTACAATCGGCTGGGGATGAACGCCCTCTCGGAGGAGAACGCCCTGAAGGGGCAGGCCGCCGCGGCCGAGGCCGCCAAGGCTCCGGCGGCGAAATGACCTAGATCTCGAACTTGCGCTCGAGCGCGGCCCGGCTTGCGTCGTTCGTGTTGACCACCGTGACGCTTAACGTGTAAGCGCCGGGCTTGAGCGGGGCGGACGCCTCGGCCTTGAAATCCGTGCCCAGGACCTCTTTGAGGCGGTCCTGCGGGATATCGACGGGATAGGCCTGGGCGAACGACCAAACCTCCTGCCCATCGGGATCGGAGACCTTCAGGGTCACCTCCAGGGTCGCCCGGAGATTTCCCCCGGAGGACTTGAGCCAGATGTTATGGTAGGGAATGGCCAGTGTGAACCGCGCCGACGCCCCGTCGGCGACCTCGATCGCGACTTCGAGCCCGGCGATGGCGGCCGCGTAGCCGACCTCGCCCGGCTTGGGCATCCTCTGCAGGGGCTTGTTCCACTCCGTCTGGGCCTGGGTGATCACGGAGATCTGGCCGGCGCTCTCCGGGGCGATCTTGTAGTCGTCGTTCCAGTACGGATCGATGAAAACGATGCTGAACATGCCGTAGTACCAGATCTCGGTGGGCAGGCCGTAGAACGTGACCCCCCGGGGATAAGTGATGCGGTTGTCGGGCGGCCCGAGGGTGATGTAGACCCGGCCGCGGTCCTGGAGCCAGCCAGGGGAGCCGCCGCCGCTGAAGAGACGGTTGGCGCGTTCGATCCGGTCGTAGTAGTCGACCCGGTATTCGTTCTCGGGGGTACCCGGCGTCGGGTCCCGCCGGTCCCAGAAATCCCCGATGAACGGCTCCCGGGCCTCCGGAGCCAGGGCCAGGAAGGCCTTCCGCTCCTCCGAAGTGATCGTGTAGCGGACCTTGGAGATGAAATCGCGGCTCTTGGGATCGAGCTCTTTCAGGCCCCGCGTCGACGCGCAGGCCGAGGCGAGCATCCCGGCCGCCAGGACCATGACCGTCCGGACGCCGCGGGTGCGCATCACTCCTCCTTGATCTTGTCCTGGATGTCGGCCAGCTTCTTCTTCAGCTCGGACTGGGACGGGCTGAGCTCGAGCGACTTCTTCCACACGCTGATGGCCCCGGCGATGTCGCCCGTCTTGACGTAGCAGTCGCCGATCGAGTTGAGGACGTTGATGTTCGTCCCGAAATAGGTCAGATAGTCCTTGTAGTAGCCGATGGCTTCGGGGTAGCGGCCGAGAGCCTGGGCGCTCTCGCCGAGGAACTCGGCGAACTCGTAGCTCTTCTTGTCCTGGTAGAACGGCACGGCCACCCGTTCCAGGCTTTCGTAGTCCTTCAGCTCGATCAGCAGGCGGGAGAGGTCGAGCGCGAACGGCACCGACCCCGGCGACCGCCGGCAGGCCTCTTCGAGGAGCGGCCGGGCCCGGGCCGTATTCCCGGTCCGATAATACTCCATGCCCCGGATATTGACATACAGGGGGTCGGTCGACGGCGGCAGCGGGGCGTACATGATCCAGGACCGCGGCAGGGCGGTCTGGAGGCTGATGTAGAACGAGGCCTTGGAGGAGAGGAGCTCGGTCTTGGCGCCGTCGAGGAGGACGACGTTGGCCGTGTAGTAATCGGGGGCCAAGTTGGACAGCGGGAACTCCTCCAGGACGCGCATCGGGTCCGGCGCGCCGGTCAGGGCCTTGGTCGTCGCGGCCACGACCTGGTTGTTGCGGACGAGCGTAAGGACCAGGCTGCCGTTGGCCTTCAGCTCGCTGGTCAGCCCGCCGAGCTCGCAGAACAGGGTCAGGGTGTCCTGGACGGTGAAATCGTTCCGCGGCGAAGCGACGATCTGGGTCTCCCCGACCGTGAAGGGCTTGACCTGCCCGGCGAACGCGGTGTTGCGGACGATCCGATTGGCGAGGAGGGGCGTGCTGAGGGTCAGGGCCGTGGCGGGCGGGATGCTGATCGTCGCCTCGAGGGAGGTGAACTCCTTCGAGACCGTGTTCTTCCAGAGCACGCTGAGCTTGTAGTCGCCCTCGATGAGCGGGAAGACGTCCTGGTAGCACATGAGCCGGTCCCGGATCTTGCCGAAACGCTCGCCGTCGAGCTCGAGCGGCACGCGCCGGTCGAATTGATAGACGGTCTTCCCCGTCACGTCGGAAACGATGCCGTTGACGTCGATGGTGGTGCGATAGAGGCCTTCGAACCGCTCGATGCTCAGCCGCGACGGCTCGATCAGGAAGTGGACGAGGGCCCGGCCGGCGGCGTCCCGGGTGACCTGGACGAGGGCGTCGCTCTCGATGTAGTTGGCCGTGTACTCGACCTCGATGACGTCCTTATATTTCAGGAGCCTCTCGGCGTAGCCGTCCTTGACCGACTCGTAGCCCAATTTGGGGATCTTCTGGCCGATGAGGATGTCGGACGACGGCGTGGGGTTCGTGCCGTAGATGTATTCGCCGGGGATGAGCGACATCGAGAGATCCGCCACCTCAGGCTTGCGCTGCCTCAGCTCCCCCCAGGCTTGGAGATAGTTGGTCATGTCGCCGTTGTACATGGGCATGAGCTTCTGGGGGCCGTCCCGGATCGGGGAATAGAGGACGTAGTCGCCCGCGTTGTCCTTCTTGAAGAACACGACGTTGAAGGCGTTGGGCACCCCCCCGCCCGTGAACCCCTGGAAGAACCAGATGATCATCGGGTAGATGTCGCCCTCGTTCTCGAATTTGTCGATCGTCTTCGGCTCGCCCAGGGTGATGTAGATCCGGCCCATGTCGGACCGCCAGCCGCCGGCCTTCAGGCCGCGGCCGAAATTCTTGTTGGCGTACTCGATCCGGCGGTAGTGCTCGTCCTTGGCCTTGTTCTCGGGCGTCGTCGGGTCCTCATCCCGGGCCTTCCAAAAGGCGTCGATGAACATCTCGCGCTCCCGGTCGTTGCCGAGCTGAAGGAAGACCGACTTCTCCCGGGGGGAGATGATGTAGACGACCTCCTCTTCGAGCCAGGCGCGGAGGTGCGGGCTCAAGTCCTTGACCGAGACCTTCTGCGCGGCGGCCGGGAGCGCTCCGAGCGCCAGGGCGCCGATGAGGATCGCGAGCGATTTGGGTCTCATGTCGAGGTGTCCTTTCACATCGGGGGACGATACTTCAGTTTACCCCCTCCCCGGCCCTTTTTCAAGGCGGCGGCCGGCGCGTCCCGGACCCGCCGCGGGGCGGCGCGAAAGCGCTTGCAATCGCCGCCGGCTTTTTCTACACTGGGCTCTCCACTATGAAGTTCGTCGCCGACCTTCACATACATTCGAAGTACTCGCGGGCCACGTCGCGGGACATGGTCCTCGAGACCCTCGCGCCCTGGGCCAAGGTCAAGGGCATCGGCCTGCTCGCGACCGGCGATTTCACCCATCCCGAGTGGCTGTTCCTGATGAAGGAGAAGCTCGAGCCGATGGGCAACGGCTTCCTCCGGCTCAAGACCGGAACGACCGTGCTCGACGCGCCGCCGTTCCGGGGCCTGGCGGTCCTGGGCCGCCCGGTCGCCTTCGTCCTCTCCTCGGAGCTGAGCTTCATCTACTCGAAGGGCGGCAAGGTCCGCAAGGTCCATGTCATGGTCCTGGCCCCGGACTTCGAGTCCGTCGAGCGGATCAACCGGCGCCTCCAGGCCGTCGGCAATCTCGTCTCGGACGGGCGCCCCATCCTGGGGCTGGACGTGCGGCTGTTCTGCAAGATGGTCGCCGAGGCCGCGCCGCGCGCCGTCGTCATCCCGTCCCACATCTGGACGCCCTGGTTCTCGCTCTTCGGGGCCAACTCCGGGTTCGACGCGATCGAGGAGTGTTTCGAGGAGATGACGCCCTCGATCTTCGCCCTGGAGACCGGCCTGTCGTCGGACCCGCCGATGAACAGACGGCTGTCGGCCCTCGACCGCTTCGCTCTCGTCTCCAACTCGGACGCCCACTCGCCCTCGAAGATCGGGCGGGAGGCCAACGTCTTCGACACCGATTTCAGCTACCGCGGCCTCATCGACGCGCTGCGGACCAACGATCCGGCCAAGTTCCTCTACACCGTCGAGTTCTTCCCCGAGGAAGGCAAGTACCATTACGACGGGCACCGCAAGTGCGGGGTCGTGTGCCCGCCCCGCGAGAGCATGAAGACGAACGACCTGTGCCCCAAGTGCGGCAAGAAGCTGACGATCGGCGTCCTCCACAGGGTCGAGGAACTGGCCGATCGGGAATCCGGCGAAGGGCGGCCGGGCCGGGTCCCTTACAAGAACCTCATGCCGCTCAACGAGGTCATCGCCGAGGCCCTGGGCAAAACCCCCGAGTGCCAGGGCGTCTGGGACCTCTACTTCCGGTTCATCCGCGAATTCGGGGACGAGCACACCATCCTGACCGATGTCCCCGTGGCCGATCTGGCGCGCGTGTCGCCGGAGCGGGTGCCCGAGGCCGTCGACCGGATGCGCAAGGGCCAGGTCTCGATCTCCCCCGGACACGACGGCGAATACGGCCGGGTCCGCCTCTTCGGCGAGGGCCCGGCGCCCGAGTCCTGCCCCTCCCAGATGTCGTTATTCTAGGCCCGAGGCCGCATTTGACAAAGGTCCACCCGGCCCCTATATTGGTGTCGGTACGAACCGGCCATGGAAATCGAAATGAAGGTCAAGGGTCTCGTCGTGGACCCGATCTCCAAGATGCCCATCGTGGTCCTGGAGAATCCCCGCAATGAGCAGATCCTGCCCATCTGGATCGGGGTCTTCGAGGCCAACGCCATCGCCCTGACCATCGAGAACGTCCCCACGCCCCGGCCGATGACCCACGACCTCCTCAAGAGCTTCCTCGAAAAGCTCGGCATCGGCATCGAGAAGATCGTCGTCAACGACGTCCGGAACAACACCTTCTTCGCCCTCATCCACTGCCGCCGGGCCGAAGAAGCGATCGTCATCGACTCCCGCCCCTCCGACGCCATCGCCCTGGCCCTGCGCATGAGCTCCCCCATCTTCGTCGAGGACGAGGTCGTCAAGAAAGCCAACGGCCTCAAGTTCGACGAGAAGGTCGAATCCTCCGAGAAGCTGCGCAGCTGGCTCGAGACGCTGGGGCCCGACGATTTCGGCAAGTACAAGATGTGAGCGGCTAGGTCCGCAGCCTGAAGAGCCCGATCACCCCGGCCAGCCCGTAGAGGATGTTCGCGCCCCAGGCCCCGAGGACCGGGGCCAGCACGCCGGCGCCGCCGAGACTGCGAAAGACGGCGAACGTCCCCCAATAGGCCATGGCGATGACCACGCTCGCCCCGACGCCGACGAGAGTCCCCTTCCGCCCCATCAGGAACCCGAAGGGAACGGCCAGCAGGGCCATGATAAGGCTGACGAACGGCAGGGCGGTCTTCTGGGCCAGCTCGGCCCTGAGGCGGACGGCCGGGAAGCCCATGGCCCGGACCTCGGCCGTGTACCGCCGCAGGTCGGCGTAGGTCATCCGGAGGGGCTCCCGCCAGGGCGCGCGGAAGGCGTCGCCGTCGGCGGCCGCGTCGAACCGGCCGGCCGCCGTCCGGGTGAAGGCCGGACCGGAGGACTCTTCGAAATCCCGGGTCCACCCGTCCCGATAGACCAGGTCGCGGCCCTCGAACGAAGCTTTGGCGGCGAAGGTCCTTCGGGCCAGGGCCCACCGGCCGGCGTCGATATCGAAGACCGAGAGGCGGCCGAGCGTCGACGAGCCGGGCTCGAAATAATCGTAATGGTAGATCCTGTCGCCGCTGCCGGCCAGGACCCAGCGCCGGTCGGTCATGCCGGAGCCGCGGGGCGGCAGGTCGTTGAGGGCGTTCCAGGCCGCCTCGGACCTGGCGTGCGCGGCCGGGGCGATGCGCTCCTGGACGAGGAAGGCGAGGAAGCACAGGCCGGACGCCAGGGCCAGGACCGGCAGGACCGTCCGGTAAGCGCTGATGCCGCTGGCCTTCAGGGCCGTGGCTTCGTTCGTCCGGGCCAGGAATCCCAACGCGAGCAGGGCCGCCGTCAGAACGGCCGCGGGCAGGATGTAGGCCAGGAGCTCGGGCATCTTGAACCAGGCATAGCCGAGGAGGAGCCGGACCGGCTTGCCGTGCTGAAGGGCGTCATCGAGGCCCTCGAAGAACGTGATCAGGAAGGCGGCGGCGGCGAGCGCCGCGAGGACCAGGCCCAGGAGGGCCAGGAACTTCCGTGAGACGTACCGGTCGAGCAGGCCGGGGAAGCGGACGGACGAGGCGCGCGAACGGACGGGACCGCGGAATGCCCGGGACGCGGCTGGCGCCGGTCGGTCCGCCGGCCCGGGCGGTGCGGCCGGACGGCGGAGTTTCCGGCCCGGGGCCGGGAGCCCCCGCCCGGGGACGAGGAAGAGCCAGACCGCGGCAGCGGCCAGGATGATGTCGGGTCCCCACAGGCCGAGGAAAGCGGACATCCGGCCGTCCATGGCCGCCTTTTCGCCGGCCGTGAGCAGGGCATAATACAGGAGGATGACGACGAGGCCGATCGAGAAGCCGCCGGTCCGACCGGCCCTTCCGGTCATGATCCCCAGCGGCAGGCCGAGGAGCGCGAGCACGAGGCAGGCGGCCGGCAGGGCCACCTTCTTGTGGATCTCGATCCGGTGGGCCCGGATCTGCCGGGACTCCGGTTCTCCCGGGGGTCGCGCGGCTTCGAGGGACCGGAGGTCGCGCACGAGCTCGCCGATGTCCTTCTCCCGGACCCGCTTCTCGTTCGACACGGAAGCGAACAGTCCCTCGACGTCGATCTCCTCCTCCAGGCGCTCGAAGGTGGTCACGGTGTCCTCGCCGGGCGCGTCGAGCGGCCCGGAATACACCCGGCCGTCGCGGAGCTCCAGGATGGCCCGCCGTTCGTCGGGAAAGAGGCGGACCGCTCCCGACCGGGCCAGGACCACGCGCGGCTGCGACGGGTCCCGGCCCATGTAGGCGAAGACGTCGCGCCAGCCCCGGTCGGGGCCGACGGCCCTGACGAAGAGGACCGTGCCGGGGAGGGGCTCGTTGAACTCGAGGGGTTCGATCTTGAGCCGGACCCGGGCC
>Ga0208980_10000271_pt1 | contig 28029 bp, 28 predicted proteins | sample WetSurMetagenome_3_FD_187993 | JGI IMG/M metagenome (GOLD analysis project Ga0208980, IMG submission 187993) | Wetland microbial communities from Twitchell Island in the Sacramento Delta, sample from surface sediment Aug2011 Site A1 Bulk (version 2) | ecosystem: Environmental > Aquatic > Marine...
TTAGCAATTGGGGTTTAGGATTTAAGATTTAGAATTTTATTAACACATGACACAGCCCGGACGAAGGGGGACATCAGATCGACCTCATCTCCCCGGTTACGCGGATCTGGTCATGGACCTTGCGTTCCAGCAGGCGGGTCATACCCCAGTACAGGACAGATAGAAGCAAGGCGACTCCCCAGCGTTCCAGCAGAAAAGAGACATCCCGGCTGCCCATCAGGACTGCATCCAGCGCTTCGAGACTCCAGCGAATGGGGATCACCGTTGAAATGGCCTGCATCCATTCCGGCAGGATACTGATCGGGTACATGAAACCACAGATCAACGCAACCGGGATCTCGAGAAACTCAACATAGTTTCCCGATAGGCGCGACCAGACCGTGAAGTTTGCCAGGAAAACCCCGATCGACCATAAGCCGACCAGCAATAGAACCAGCGAGACCAGAACAGCCGGCAGGCTGATACCAACGAAGGAATAATCGTAAAGAGTCACAGCCACCAGGAAGGCTGCCAGCAGGCTCACCAAGCCGGTTAAAACGTTGGTCATGGTGCGGATAGCCTCGACCGCCCCGAGCGAGGTCGGGCTGGCGACGATCAACTCCAGCGTGCCATCCCGCCGGTCGCCGCGGATGTCATACAGGGAAGAGAAGACCAACCCGCTCCACATGCCCAGGATACCGCTGCCAATGACAGTATAAACAAGGTCCGGTTTTTCATTACCGGCTGCCTGCGAGAGAAGCATGCCGACCAGGCTGAAGATGGCAGGCTGAATAAAATATAGACCTACCGAAAACAGGTTGAACAGTCGTACCTGGAATTGCACCCTGGTCTGCTGCCGTATCAGGCGCAGCGTACGCTGGATCATGTCTTATCCCCCTGAATGATCGAAACATAGACATCCTCCAGGGTCTGGTTGCGCACTTCCAGGTTGAGGATCAGCTGGGAAGTGATGAAGGGTGCCATAGCTTTCATAACCTCCTCAGGATGGGCTGTGCGCACCGAAATCTTCTTATTCCCATCGTTATCAGCGACATCGAAAGCATGTTTTTTGATCCCCTGCAACTTCTCCTGGAATAATACCAGGTCGGAAGGGCGAACCTCGATCTCGACCAGGCTGTCACCGGGGATCTGTTTCTTCAGGCTGGCGGGCGTATCCAGGGCCACGATACTGCCCTGCTTGATAATGGCGATGCGGTCGCATAACTCCTCAGCCTCAGCCATATAGTGGGTGGTTAACAGGATGGTCTTTCCGTGGGCAACCAGTCCTTTAATGGTTTTACGCAACTCACGCGCACCGACCGGGTCGATGCCGACTGTGGGTTCGTCCAGGTAGATCAGCTCGGGGTCGTGCAGTAATGCACGCGCCAAATGCAGGCGCTGCTGCATACCGCTCGAATAAGTTTCCACGCGGTCCTCGCGGCGGTCGGTCAAGCCGACCAGTTCCAGCAGCTCGTCGATGCGCTGATGGGAGATCTCCGGCTGGATGCCGTAGAGTTCAGCGAAATAGGCCAGGTTGTCTACCGCGCTCAGGCGCGTATAAAGACCCCGCGCACCGCCAAAGGTGAAGCCGATGCGCTTGCGCACCGCCTGGGTTGCGTGGATCACGTCATATCCCAGGATTGAGGCACTCCCGGAAGTGGGCAGGAGAATGGTCGACAGGATCTTGACCGTGGTCGTCTTGCCGGCGCCATTGGGTCCCAGCAGACCAAAGAGCTCACCGCGCTGGACGTTGAAGGAGATATCCTCAATGGCAGTGGTTTTTTTTGTTTTCCCACTCCAAAAACCCACCCGGGTCGTAAACTCCTTATGGAGATTCTTCACATCGATTGCATCGTTATTCATTCATCATTTCCATATGATCGGACAAACTGGGATTATTATAACGAACTATTATACTGCCCCGGCGCACCTCGGGCACCTAACCTGATGATTTTTACTCGAAACTGAATCAATCTCATTATAAGGAAGATTCGAAAGAGTTTTCGACCACCCATCCTGCTCACCCTGTTCAAGCTTACGAAAAAGATGTATAAGAAATAGCATTAGCATTGGTGGTCACTTGATCTTTAAATCAGATTTTCACGAAATCAAATTTATTCATCACGATTGGATAACACAAACCCAATGCCATTCAGGTTCAGGGTGATTGCAGACTTTTTGCCCTGATGGTTAGTTTGGACTCCCGCATGCTTAAGCGGGCAGATATAATAATAATTTTCAGAGGAGTACTTTATGAGCATCATTGAAGTGAACAATCTGACCAAGTTTTATGGAAAATCACGCGGTATTGTGGATGTCTCTTTTAAAGAAGAGGAAGGCGAAATTTTCGGCTTCATTGGGCCGAATGGCGCTGGTAAATCCACCACCATCCGGTTATTGCTGTCACTGATCCATCCCACCAGCGGCAGTGCCAGGGTTTTCGGAAAAGATGTCACCACCCACGGTCCGGAAATCCGCCGCGATATCGGCTACCTGCCTTCAGAGATCTTTTACTACGAAGGCATGAAGGTCATCGACCTGTTGAAATATTCGGCCAGTTTCTATAATCATGACTGCACCCAGCGCATCAAGGAACTCTCTGAAGTCATGGAGTTGGAAATGAACCGCCGCATCAGTGACCTGTCGTATGGTAATAAGAAGAAGGTGGGAATCGTCCAGGGTTTGCTTCACAGTCCCAAACTGCTCTTCCTGGATGAACCCACCGCCGGTCTTGATCCACTCATGCAGCGCAAGTTCTTCGATCTGATCCGTACCGAGAACGCCCGCGGTGTGACCGTGTTTTTCTCCTCGCATATCCTAGGTGAAGTTCAGCGTTTGTGCACGCGTGTGGGCATCATCCGTGAAGGTAAAATCGTTGAAATCTCTGACATCCGTTCACTGCAGAAAAACAATTATAAAAAAGTGATAGTGACAGCAGACAAATTGAGCCTGGCGACTTTAAAAATGCCCGGTGTGACCAATACCCAGTTAGAAAACGGCACCCTGCATTTCTTCTTCAAGGGTGACATCAACTCGCTCCTGAAGAAGATCACCGATCTGAAAGTCACGGATGTGACCATCGAGGAGCCAACGCTGGAAGAAATCTTCATGCACTACTACGAATAGGCGGAAAGCATGAGTAAAAACATCTTCCTCCATGAATTCCGCACCCGTTTGAAATCGGTGCTCACCTGGTCGCTGGGAATATCAGCGCTGATCCTGTTCTTCTTTTCCATTTTCCCCTCCTTTGCGGAACAGGCTGAGTTAACGACCCAGTTATTGTCGAAGTTTCCCCCGGCACTGCTGGAAGCATTCGGCATGAATCGCATGAACCTCTCCACGATACTTGGCTTTCTCAGTTTGGTCATGGTCTTCATTCAGTTATGCCTGGCAATCCAGGCGAGCAACTACGGCTTTGGGTTGGTCTCGATCGAAGAGAACGAATTGACAGCCGACTTCCTGTTGAGCAAACCGGTCAGCCGGGCGCGGGTATTGACCAGTAAACTGCTGGCTGCCGTGAGCAGCCTGCTGGTCACCGACCTGGTTATCTTGCTGGTAACTTTCATATCGATCATCCTCTTTAATGGCGGCCGTACCTATGAGCTGCGCACGCTAAACCTGTTATTGCTCAGCATGCCGATCCTGCAGCTTTGTTTCCTGAGTGTCGGCCTGGTCATTTCCCTGCTGGTTAAACGGGTGCGCAGCGTGACACCCTATTCCCTCGGCCTGGCATTTGGTGCCTACGTGTTGAATGCATTTGCCGGTGTATTTGGTGACGTCAAACTGGAATACATCACGCCCTTCAAACACCTGGATCCGGTCTACATCGTCGGTTACGCAGCTTTTAATTCCCCGCTGGTGCTGCTTAACCTGGCCATCAGCCTGATCGCGCTGGGAGCCAGTTACTGGCTATATATCCGCCGCGACATTCCTGCCGTATCATAAGGAGGCGCAAGTGAATATCTTCTTCCGCGAATTGAAAGCCAACCTGAAATCCTTATTGATCTGGTGCGGCGTCATGATCCTGTTGATCATGATCGCTGTTATGAAATTTTCCGCCTTCGCCGGCGATCCATCCATGCTGGCCATGCTGGATGCCATGCCCAAGGCCATGGTGGATGCCATGAGCCTGCGCGCCTTTAACCTGACCACTGTGAGCGGTTTATTCGGTATCATGTTCCTCTACTTTGGCTTGATGGGTGGGATTGCCGCCGCGATGTGGGGCAGCGATATCATCTCCAAGGAAGAGCGTGATAAGACCGTCGAGTTCTCACTCGTATTGCCAGTCTCACGCAGCCGGGTGATCACATTCAAAGCACTGGCTGGCTTGGTCAACTGCATCGCCTTTGTTCTGATCACCTGGGCGGTATCCCTGCTGGCGGTACAGAAGTACAATCCCGACCAGGCCTTCAATCAGTTTCTGGCACTTGAAATGGAGGCCATGTTCATGATCGAGCTGCTCTTCCTGGCCATCGGAATGTTCCTGGGCTGCGCCATGAAGCAGTACAAGCGCTCAGGCTCCATTGCAGTTGCGATCATCCTGGTGACCTACTTTTTATCCGTAATGGCCGGTATGGATGCGAAGTTGGATTTTCTAAAATACTTCACTCCTTTTAAATACTTCGACGCTGGGGCTCTCTTTCACACTGGAAAGATGGATGGGGGCTACCTGCTCATTACTGCAACGATTATCGTTCTATGCATCGCAGGAGCTTATTGGATCTATAATAAGCGCGATCTCTACATTTAAAGATAGAATAATCGTCCGTTTTTACTGAACCCTTGGTTGGATCATTCCCTGAACAGGTAGTGCTTGTGGGAAGTATTAGCCATAGCGGTTTTCCTGTTGCGCACCTGTTTCCTTGCAACGCTCTCGCGCAAACGACACCGCGCCCTGCATCCTCAGGAGAGTCCTTCAGACCTTTCGGGAGCGCTAATGGCTTGCACCAATTGAGGATCACCTTCGGTATGCGTCTTTAACAGCATGCTTCGAGGAGTTTTGCTAATTGGCAACCAATGCCAGGAAACAGCTGACCATGACAAGCATGGCTGGAAAATCAGATCTGCCGCAATAACGGACAATATCAAAGCGACATCCAAGGCGGGTATTGCCTGATTACATCAAATTTATAGGAAACAGGGTTAGTTTAAATAAATAACCGGTGCCCTTTTGGTTAGGGCACCGGTTTAATTGGAACTAAGCTGGTTGGGCTGGGGTGGCTGAAGCGCCGGGAAGACGATTGCGATTGTAATAAGCGGTGCTGGAATAGTGCATGAGATCGATCACGACAGCCATTGCAATCCAGAACCAATCCCAACCGTAGAGACCATTCGTCACCGGTGAATAGAGCAGCACATACATTAAAGTGGTGAAAGGTAGCAAGACGATGCCCAGGATCGGCCAGAACCAACTTCCGTGGAAGGCTTGGTTAAAATAGATCGGGCGAGCTATCCAAATGAGCAATGTTCCAAAACGAGGAAAGGCACCTGCAACTAAAGCAAATAGACAAGGCATTGCGCAATCTCCTATCAAATGGGTTAAGAGTTCTTGACTCTTGGGGGAGTTTTTATTTTTCAGAAACACCCTCACTGGCTATTATACTGTGAATTTCGTTTCGTTTGTGGGCAATCCCATCGATACAGACCAAGGCAACTCTCTCTAAACCTGGTCACTCTCTGGTTGTCAAATTAGACCTCTTATCTTTGAAAAAAACGGGGTCGACCAATATTAGATTGATGACGAGGTCATCGCTGCCATTAAAGATGTCGATATTCAATTTATATGACTTGGGGTATTTTATTCAAGGTATCCAGCTTCTCAGCGTTAGATTGTTAATGATAATGGCAGTCACCGTAGAGGTGACTGCCACTTCTTTTATCCTTACCAGTTCACTGGCGTGTCAGAGCCATGCGGACAGCATCCTCTGATTTAAGAAATCATTATTTTATGAATCTAGTTTCCCTTATGAGTCATCTCATCGATACATACAGCCACCGCCAAGATGAGTATGTCGTCCTGTCCGGGATCGATGGATACACCATAAGTATCACGCAGGCGGAACCACTTCTTGGATACTTCTGCCACCTTATCGCGTCCTTCCCCGATGCTGTATTCGTGATCCAGAATGTTCCCTTGTACATCCAGGTCGGGACCATTTTTGATCTTGACCACCCAGCGTTCACGAATTGGTGTGATCAGAGCCTTTTTTACCGTGGCAAGCTGTTCGCCACGTGGTCCTTCGATGGTCATCGAATCCTTGATCGTCAACATGCGCTCCTGGATCTTGCAGAGCTCGGTGCCACGAGCATCTTCGAAGATCAGGGTCTGACGGACGCGCAGCATCTTGCCATTGACTTTGAAAACCTTCTGACCCTGTTCGTTTTCGATCCAGAAATCATCGCCGAATGAAACCATTTTCTGGCGCATCTGGTAGTGGTTGCCAGCTCCACCGCGTCGTCCAAGCTCACGATCCTCCTGGCGTTCTTCACGTCGTCCACCTATAGGCATTTTGGTTTCTTTGTCTCCTTTCAAATATTTTTCATTACTTAATAAATTTCTTATTGGACCTCAATATAAACATAGAACTGGCAGACGGCCGTGCTGGCACTTGCCATTTGCCACATTTCACCAAATTGTCCCGGACCAAAGGGAGCCATCATCGGTACGGTGAAACTGTAGGTCGCTCCTGGTTCAACATCGTTGGCCAGATCATAACGGTCCGGTCCGGTACGCAGCGTTACCCCATTTGCGCCGCCAACCAGGACGAAGTCGTAATCATTCTGAGCCCATTTCTGGGTGCCGGTGTTCTGTAGAACCCAGGTGGTCTCGAACGGCGAGGAAATGGTTACCACGGTTCCATCAACAGGACTTTGTGATACCAAGGCACAGCCCAGCATACTCGTGGTCGGGGGCGTCGTACCCACTACCGGCGGTGCCGGCGGGGCTGCCACGACCGGGACACCCTCCACATTCTGGGTGATGACATAACCGCCCGACACCCATCCCAGGCCATCAGCAGCATACTGGGTGGAGATCTTGACCTGCCACCATTGACTATCCGAACTCTTTCCAGTGATATAACCGGATGCACCCGGAGGAGCGACCACCAGCACCGGGTAGTTGGTACCCGGGCCACTGCGTACATTCAGATAATCGGTGGCGGTTCCGGTCGGAACACCAGCCGGGGGTGCAGGCGGAGCTTCGGTCGTGGTTAACGGGGGCGTGGCGACGACCGTCATGCCAGCAGTATTACTGGCGGCGATGTATTCGGCTCGCATCCAGCCGTATCCGTTACCGACGATGGCTGGATCGATGCGGACGACCCAATACAAGCTATCCTCACTGATACCAATGATCCTGCCATTGATGCCTGCCGGAACGATGCCATAGGCCGGGTAATTTTCTGCCGGGCCGGTACGCACGTATACATTTGCCAGGGTCATGCCCTGGGGTTCATCCGGGAGCGGGGCAACGATCTCGATCGTGGGGGGCACAGGCGGCGTGGGAAGCACCGGAACGTTATCCGCGTTACTGACCGTCACCCAGCCAGCCGATACCCAACCGTTCCCGGTTGGAGCAACCGGTACACTCACCGCCCACCATAAACCATCTTCACTCTTTCCGACCACCTTGGCAGTCGCGCCACCCAGGAAGGCTCCGTAGACGACATATTGTGTACCGGGTCCGCTGAAGATCGCAGTATTATAGTTGGCGACCGCAGCCGGTTCATTGGCAGCCGGGGTGGGCACGACGGCCACCGGGATGGATGGATTCGGGGTTGGCCCGGGGGGAGGAGCCAGGGTGGGTGCTGGCGCATTGAGCGTTTGCTCAGCCATGGCAGTCTGAACTGATTGCGTCTGAATTTGAGAGACATCCTGGGTTGGTGTTGCCGCCGGTCCACAGGCGCTCAAGATCACCAACAATATCATTACAAGAAACAGGCTTGAGATTTTTATTCCAGTGTTATTTTTCATGATTAACCTCTCTGTTTATTCCGGCTGGTCCGACCTAGCTGAAGAACTTGAGCTTGCTTTTTACGATGTATCCCAGGATCACCAGCGGAAGGATCAGATAGAAAATTGACCATAAACCGACTCCCAGCGCACCCGCCACAACACCCAGGATGGAGGAAGCTGCATAGAGAGAGATACCCCATTTTTTCCATAAGAAAATCCCGATAGCAGCCACGATATTAGCCAGGAAATGTATCACAAACATGCTGATGATCCAGGGCCGTTGAACATCGGGTCCAGTGCTCATGGATGAATAAGCAATAGCAGCAGCCGCCCCATGCAGGACGATGATGATCAACGCAATCGTCAAGGCTGTACCACGCTTTTTCTTAATCACCTGATTTTTCGCCACTTGATTCTTATTGTGTTTCTTTGAGGACATAATCCATTACTCCTTGTTTATTATTTTTCTCACGAAATATTCTTGTTACCACAGCTGTCACATTGAGGCTGGTCGCCAACTTTTTTACATCCAGCGTGACTCATGATCGGTGTTCACTGGCACGATGGCAGCGTTCTTTCAGATCGCTAAAATGATCCTTATCTTGTGCGCAGAAGTCCAGCTACATTCCGGTTATCATGCCATTGACCTTGCTAAGATCGAATACCTGCTGATTATGATATCACTCCATATCAATAGCTCTATCCTTTGTTAATCGTTGAACGGTTCGGAGTGATACCGAACCTGCTGTTAATGCCGTCGTTTTTTACTTAACTGGTAAGCGCCTACCAAGATCATTGGAGCCATTACCAAAGCGGGTGATGCGCAAGGCGTCCCAGTCACCGGTAAATTGTCACCAGATTGTGTTGGACGTGGTTCGCGGGTGGCAACAATCACCACCGGAGGAGCCTGGGTTGCATCAACCACAGGAGGTGCTGTTTCAACCGGAGGTGCAGCCGGCTCAGTTGGTGTAGTGCCCTGGTTTTGAACATACGACCGGTAGAGGAAAACCGAAGCAGCACCCAGGATCAGGATCAACAAGATCGTGATGATGATCCCAAATATATTGGTACTTTTCTTCTCTTCTGACACCACCACAGTTTGGGAGACACCACCCGGCGGGACCGGTGGGGGAACATAAGCCTGGGGTGCAGGAGCAACGAAAGCCGAGCGCAGGGCACTTAAAAACTCGGTTGCCGATTGGAAGCGCTGATCAGGATTCTGAGCCATCGCCTTGAAGATCACGGCATCCAGGGCCGCCGGCAGGTCAGGACGGCGCGAGCGAGGACTGACCGTCACGCCAGCCTGGGGTGGTTCTCCGATCAGAATGGTATTAAGTAAAACACCCAGCGCATACATATCCGCGCGGCGATCCACAACACCACCCTGAACCTGTTCCGGCGCCATAAAAGCTGAGGCACCTGCGCCGGTTCTTGCCGGTAAACCAAAATCACTGAGGAGCGGTTGCATCGCGGCATCCAGCAGGATCGTGCGCGGGTTCAGGTTGCCGTGGATATATCCCTGTGAGTGAATGAACTCAAGACCCTCTACGAGCTCCTGAAGTAAAACCACGGCCCGGCTGGTGTCATAATAGGGACTCGTGGGTCCAACGACCAGGTGATCCTGGAGTGAACGATTCTCTGCCAAACGTTCAACGCGATAAACCAATCCTTCACTTTCTCCAGACTCATATACTTCGAGCAGGCGGGGATGGTGGAACTGAGCCAACATCACACCTTCTGCCTGGAAGCGTTGAAGTTCTTCCGGGCTGCGCGCAGCACTTGGTTTTAATACCTTGACTGCGACATGACGATTTGTAGAGGTTTGGAGAGCTTTATAAACGATTCGGTTCGTGCTCTCGCCGATCACCTCCAGTAATTGATATTGACCGATTGATTTTCCTATTGATTCTGACATTTTTATCTCCTAAGTTACTAAATTTTATCAATCTCTTTAGATTCCGTACTCCTTGAGCCAAACAGGTAGGCATAAACACGACAGGATATGGCGCCTGCTAAAAATATCTGAGCTATGTAATAGATCCCGATTAGGAGAACACTGAGAGCGCCGGCCGCCTGCAGGCCTGAAGTAAACGAACTGTTCTTAAAGAACAACCCAACGATTGATATCCCCAGCACCACCAGAGTTGTGGCAATCAGCGTACCCAACCAGACATCTTTCCAGGTAACCTTTGTCTCCGGCAGATATCGATAGAACAAAGCTAACGTGGTCGCGATGAGCAGGACGGTCGATACCCCGGTTACAATGACCTCTGCGGTGGATATTCCGAACAGCTTCCCTAGCAAAGTGCCAAACCAAGCCAGGCCAAAATTCGTCATCATGGCAATGGATCCCACAACCGCAATAACGATAACGAGCAGGTAGGATAACAACCGCTGGCGTAAAAAGTTGAATATGCGGCCTCTTTTTGGGATTGGCACCCGCCACATTGTGTTCAGAGAAAGCTGAAGCTGAAAGAACAGGCCCGAAGCAGCCAGGAGGATCGCCAGGAAGCTGATGATGGAGATGATTGTGTTTCCCTTCGAAGTGGTTTCTATCAAGGTAGTGAAGCCGGCACTGACCTGATTGGAAATCTCAGCGCCAAATGTACTTTCCAAGTTAAGATAGAACTGATCAATGACGGCGTCATTCTTGGCCAAAAAACCGATCACACTTAATGCAATGATGATAAGCGGCACAAAGGAAAACATGCCGAAATAAGCTAAAGCTGCAGCCTGCTGGTTCGGCCTTTCAGTTAACCAAATTCGATAGACTTCCTTAATAAAGGATATGAAAGGCCTGGTCCTGGATTGCTTTGTTGGGTGGGTTCCATTTTTTTTAGTCATCTTATGCCTGTCTTAATCCTGCGTTTATGATCACCACGACTGTTTCCAATATTTTCCAATGGGTCGATACCTTTAGTTATGTTCTGCCAGCCATGACCGGGCTGCCAGAATGGCCTGATTATAAGAGGCGCCCCATTGCTTCTGTGCCAGGAAGATATTCTCACGGCCGATCATTTTAATAAATCCGGTTCGCTCAAACTGAGCTTTTACGGTTTCACTGATCCCGGCCAGCATCATCTGACCCCGGTTATCCTGAACGATTTTTAAGTACCGCTCAAAAACCTCGATCGTGGTGCTGCCAAACTCGTCTTGACCACCCAACAAGAAAATAACCACAGCCTGTTTGGCCTCTTCTGCTTTCGGTAAATCTTCTTCCATCGTCTTGGCGGCGGCATAGAACAGGTTGCCATAACAAAACAACACGGTCATCTTATGGCTGGGCAAATCGCGAGGTGCATCCTGCTCAATTGGGAACCCTCCAGCCACCGGCACCAGTTCGACCAGCCTGACGCGATTGGCTTGCTGGCTGATCTGCAGGACGATCGCGATGGCAACACCCAAAAGAACCGCGTAATGCAGGGGCATGATCAAGGTCCCAATGAAAGTGATCAGCATGACCGCCCGGTCGATCTGACTGGTCTGCCATACTTTTATGAGATTCGCCGGCTTAATCATTTGAAATCCGACGACGACTAACAAGCCTGCCAGCGCAGGCAATGCGATCATTTTCACCACGCCGGCAAACAACAGGATGATCAAGGCAATCAGAACACCCATAAAGATATTCGCCCAGCGAGTCTTCGCTCCAGCGCTGATGTTCATGGCAGTACCGGAGACTGCTCCCGAAACAGGCATTCCCTGGAATAACCCGGATGCCACGTTTGCCATTCCCTGACCGAAGAGGTCTCCAGAAGGATTGGGGAATTTCCCATCCGGGTTCGGGAAGCTCTGGCTGATCCCTGCTACCATTACCAGGCCAATGATGCTGATCGATAACGCAGGAACCAGCAGTTTAAAGAATAATGAGAATTGTGGCAACACCAAGCCTGGCAATGCATTGGTCACTTCCGTGACAGTCCCAGCGGTCGGCACCTGGCTGAAATATGGCAGGAAAACCAATACTGACGCCAGGAACATGGCTATCACCAATGAAAACTTACTGATACTTTTTATCTTTCCCAGAACAACGATTAACAAGATCGTTGCCAGGCCAATCAGTATGGTGGGAATGATGATTTGGTCGTAATTGAGGATGGTATCAAATGCCTGAAGTATCTTGTTGTGATAGGTGCTGCTAAAACCTGTGAAATTAGACAGTTGCCCGAGGATGATCACAACGCCGACCCCGTTCAGGAATCCGGTTAATACCGAGTGGGGCACAAAACGCACCAGAAAGCCCATCTTTAAAAGCCCCATGCCGATCTGGATGGCACCCACGATCACCGCCAGCATGAAAACCGCCGGAAGTCTTTCACCAGGACTGATCCCAGGCAGTGAACTGCTTATGATCAGGGCAATGGTGCTGGTAGCTTCGATCCGCATGAACACTGAACTCGTGAACAACGCTCCAATGGGTGGGGCGAAGATCATGGTATAGACACCGGTTAGAGGGCTGATGCCCGCCAACATGGCTGTCGCCATGCTATCCGGGATGCTGTACAACGCCATGGTAAGCCCGGCAATTAAATCGCCAGCAAAGGTCTTGCGATTGACCGGCATATGCTGCTTAATTTTGCTCAGGAAAGGTGCTGCCATAAAATTGCTCCACAGTTCTCAATCTGTAAATCGAATGAACAGTGTTTGACTGTATCTAAGGCATCCCTGAAGTTGGTCACCACGCTCACGGTTTCATCATTCCGATCTGCCTCTGCAGGTCGATCATCGCCTGCTGGTTCACCTGCAGGAAGCCTTCTTGAGCCCGGTCGAGGTCTATGATCAACATCATGACAACCGTAAATATAAAAGCCATTACCAGGACGCTGAATAGATTCCGCTTACCCGCAAAGCTCTGTTGATAACCCACCAGTGCCAGACAAAAGATGGCGATCATGTATAAACCCAGAACAATCGTAGCGGGAAGACGTGTGATCAATACAGCAATTGAACGTCTGGCATGCTGGTTAATGACCTCATTAACAGAACCCACGAACATGGACACTTCGTCCCTGGCGGGAGTTGTTGCGACCACCTCTTCGGCCAGAGACCAAAGCTCTCGATGGATTTCTTCGGAGCGAGCAATCACCTGATAGATATCAGATCCTGCATCCGGTGCCGCCAGGCGCAAGTCGACATATTCGCTCAGGATTGCGCGGATTTCTCCCGGAAATGGCTCAACCAGATAACCAGCCTGGAGGTAGGCATTTCGAATGGCGACAGCTTCATCCATCACCAACTGCCTGCGATTATCAAAACGGTCAACAGCCATGCTGACGACAAATGCCATCAGGAAAGCGAGTAATCCCAATGTAGCCCCAACCATTGAATCCAGGTTTGATTCAGCCTTTGTTTTTGACTTCTTTATTCTGAACAAGCCTATCCGGTGACCAATTTCAAATGCAAGCAGGATCACCAAAAAAGTCAGAATATAAAGCGCCCAGATAGGGATGCGGTCTAGAAAACTTGTTTCGATCATGGTCTTATACCTATCCTTTCATAAAATCGGCGACAAGTATGATGCCAAAGGTCAGGATGGGAAAAGAACGCGAAAATCCTGGTTTGATACCCCTGACCGGGTTTGAACTGATATTCCTTCATGTTATCTTGTTCTCGATCATTTTTTTAAGGTCGGATAATTCCTTCCGGATCGCTTCAAGTTCCTTAACCACAGAAAGATCGGACTGCTCATCGGGTGCTTTCTCGGCATCAGGGGTTGAGGAAGGTCCGACCAGCAGGCTGGCCAGGATGCTGGCCAGGGCGCCAATGATACCAACACCTGCAAACATGATGAACATGGCGGTGATGCGACCTCCCATGGTAACCGGGTAATAATCGCCATACCCGACCGTGGTGATGGTCACGATCGCATACCAGAGGGCATCCCATCCACTCTTGATACTGGCATCCGGTGATTGACTTTCAAATTGAAGAACGAATACACTGGCGATGACCAGCACCAACAAGGTCAGCGCGATCGTGATGAATCCCGCATAACTATTGCGGTGCACAAGGATATCCCTGGCAAGCTGCTTCCTGTTCTCTCCACGCAGCAGCCGTACAATCCTTGCGAATCGGCTCAAACGGGCCAGGCGAAAGAGGCCGGAATACTTTAAGAAGCCCAGGGAAGGGATCGAGCCGAGTAGATCCAACCAGCCCCGTTTTTTGATGAAATAATCGCTTTTACGGGGTTCGGCTTTCAGGGTGAGGAAAAAATCAATCAGGAAAATAACGCAAATGAAATTATCGTAGAACATCAACAATACACGGGTCGGTTCAGATAATGGCATCAACAAAGCCACCATGACCCCCAACGATAACAGGGTAAGGACCAGGATAAAAAGGTTATAAGCATTACCGGTGTTACGGGGTTCCGCTTGAGTGGTTGCCATGTTCATATCCTTAGGTTTGGTGGATGGAGCGAGAGGAAGGGCTCGCTCCATCCACCATTCCTGATTGCTAGGTCATTACCTTCCAGGGGAGAGATCATCCTGGAAGGTGTTCGATCACATCACCGGCAAGGTGGTGGTGTCAAAGGGCAACAGGTAGCTGATATTGACCCAACCGATACCGCTGGCGACAACCGTGGTTGGCATGGTCACTGCCACCCACTGGCCATCCTCACTGATCCCGACCGCTGCCAATGCCGTACCGGCAGCGACCTTGCCATAGATGGTGGAGTCATTGGCTGGTCCTTCGTGGACAGATACCGACTCCGTGGTCGTCACAACGATCGAACCTTCCGGGATCGCAGGCGGTGTGATGAGCGGTAACTCCGAATTAAGATCCGGCGCAGGAACGACCGGCAGTTCCTCCAGTGTCGTTCCAGTCAACAGAATATAGGGTGCATTTGCCCAACCGGTCCCGGTCGGTGAGTAGGCGGTCGAAATTGTCATGACCAACCACTGGCCATCCTCGCTCCTGCCCACCACCGGAGCGCTGGAACCCATCGGTGCCACGCCATAACTGAGATAACTGGTGCTCGGTCCGGTACGGATATTGAGCGGTTCCAATGCTGTGGCCGCGGGAATTCCTTCCTCGACCGGCGGAGGGATAACCTGGGGTGGGAGCGGTGGCGCCGGGATAACCGGGATGGCCACACCGATATAATCGGTCAGCATAATATAGCCTGCAGAAACCCAGCCTTGCCCAGTAGCTGATACCGTTGTGGATATTTTTACGACATACCAGGCACTATCCGGGCTGACGCCCACAACCTCGGCTGTTGCTCCCGGAGGAGCCACGCCCAGGATCGGGTAATTCATTCCCGGGCCGGTACGCACGTTCACATAGGTGGTGGCGCTGGCGGTAGGCACACCGGTTGAAGGTGGCTCGGGTACAACGGGCGGATAAGCCGGTGGCGGGGCAGTTGGCGGATAGTAAGCATCCACCAGTTTCCACACCTTCATGTTCAGGTATCGTGAGACGAATGGGGTTGTGGTGGTGGCGTTTACATAGTAGCCGATATCCCCAGGACCCATGAAGCTGTAATCGGAGGCGGTCGCCAGGTAATAGCCATTGCCATACAGGTAATAACTGCCTCCAAAGGCCACCACACCCATGCGATTCACCTGCCCCGCTCCTACCAGGATCTTATCGGAGCTGGTGGGGGGGATCAGGTCGGTCACATGCGTGTCACTCACACGCCTCAGGCTGTATTGCCCGCTGCAGTTCAGACCGAAGATATAACCGTCGATCGAACTGGGAGACCTGAAGAGCATACCGAAGTTATCTCCGGCGACGCAGGAGTCCGGCATGAGTGTAGTCGTCTCAAGATAGAAATCCTGGATCTTTGGCCAGGAATTCGCCCAGCAATAAATGCCTGCCACACCCTTGGCAGTCATGACAAACTGACCACCTGTAATCTCCGATGTAAAACAGTCGTTATCCAGGGGGGAGAAGTTGACATACGAATCAAAGGGATCCACACCATCTGGAATTCCCAGGTCTACTGCCGGATCACCAGAGACCGGCGCTGGCGTAGCGGTGGGCGTGGGTGGCAGGGGGGTGGGTGTGTTCGTTGGGCAGGGTGTCGGAGCCGGCTGGCAGGCAGCCAGCAGCATGGCTGCTGCAACGATGATTGAAATCAGGTAGAACTTATTATGTCTTGGATTCATTTTATTTCTCCTTATCATTAATATTTATTGCCAGTAAGGCTTCAATCTTAATTCTCCCGGCAGCCAGAACTTGGTTGCCGTGTTCATCCTAATTAACTAGAAATCTTGCCGGTGCGGCTTTCATGTTTTGTTCAATTGTCCGACTAATCGTTTACACTGATCACGGATCAACAGGCGGTCTTCAGGCGTAATAGCCCCCGTCTGGCTTTCAGCCTGGATCCGTTTGACCTGGTGAGCCAGTGTCTGGCGCATACCCGGTGTTTGGGTTGCCTGTCCAATGGAATCGACCACCGCCAGCATGTATTCCAGGACATGGGCATTATTATTACTGGCATGACTGAGCATCTCAAATGCGGCAACGATCACAGTTTCAAAGTTCAACGGTTGGAAAATAAGCCTGAGCTGACCGTCCTGATCCAGGACCTCTGAATGCTTCCTGCCCTTTTTTGCGAACAATGCCAGCCCGTTGCCCAAATAATCCATGCAAGTCATGGCCGTGAAGGGATCATTGATGGCCGGGGACATGGCCCGAATCGCCATTTCAGATAATCGGTTAACCGCGCATTCGATATCCTGGGTGGGCGTGCGTTGTTTGCCAATGTGGATGTCACGCAGGATCAGTTTTTCAATGTGGCGGCTGACCGTCGCTGCAGGCCAGGCCAGGATGATCGCTGTGCCACGCCAGACAAACTGACCGGGTTTTCCCAGGACTCGGAATACCAGGTTATAGGCGCGAGCCAGGCTGACCAGGTGGTCAATATCAATGTACTCCACATAGCCGGTTGATTTCACCTTGATCGGAAAGCCATCCGATTCCAAGTGGATTCCTTTTGTGGCATGCTCGAAATGCCAGTCATCTTCACTGGAGGGAACAGTATCCTCAATGTCGGTATTGATCACTTCCATTAATTCCGCACCCGCAGCTGCCGCAATATGGGGAGCCTGCAACATGGTGGATATGTGCTGGATGAGCAGGATCAGCGATGAAAAAGTGGCCAACAGAAGGAATAAACCGAAGGTCGTGGTGATCTGGGGGCTTTCCGGCTCCACCGAAGGTGGAGGAATGGAGGTGGCAGCCGACACGCAGTACACAAATGAGGCCACGAACATGCCCAGCACGATCTGTGTGATACGATCGCCCAGGAAGACCCGCAACAGGCGTGATCCATACTGGGAAACAACCGTGGAAAGCGGCAGGGTCAATAGGGTAAAAACCACACCTGCGGTCGCCAGGACGGTGGTGGACATTGAGAGCAGGAAACCACGCAATTCAGAGACGGTGCCTGTAATGAAAAAACGACTGGTATCCAAGGCCGCATTGGGGACGATCTCATCCAACCGGTACATGACCGAAGCCAGCAGGATCGCGATGAGCGCCATGACCACCGGGGTGAACCAGAAGCTTACCTTCAGGCGACTCCAGAAATAACGAGTAGAGATCCGTCTGATCACCTTTTTACTCACGTGTCACCACCAGTTTCAGACCTCAGCCAGACCTGATTTGGATTGCGCGCTGAAGTTAAAAACCAGGACATATAGACTGACAAGGAAAACCCAGGCGGGAAAGATCAGGCTGACCCACAGGGAAAATCCGATGGTAACGAGCAGGACCAAGGCCAGGAAATAGGTCAAGTAGGTCCAACCACGTTGCATCACACCGGTCCTGAGCCAGATGGTTCCCAGGGAGATCATGAAAACGCCCGACATTCGGGCGGCATAAACGTTGACGATATTGTGTGTGACCGCACGACCATAAGTGTAAATGCCACTTTCGACCAGGGTATCGGGGAGGACTGCATAACTGTTTAGCAATCCGGCCGCTTGCGCCGCACCCACAAAGGTCAAGCCCAGGAATAAGATGCCGCTCCCCAGGAAAACCGTTGCCAGGAAACGATCTTCCTGCTCTCCGATGCGGTCGCGGATCACCCCAATGAACCACAGGAAAGCGATACCGGCATAGGGTATCAAGTTGAGCGCCAGGGAGATCGTTTTTGCTTGGGTCGCCAGCCACGCAACGTTTTCCCCCAGTCGATCAGGGGGAGTCAACACGCGGAGTAAGATCAACCCCAGGCTGTATAAAAGCGCAAAGAGAATGCCAGCGGCAGCTGCTGCCCGTGGAGTCGTGAGTGCTTTACGTGCCCGGGTGTTGAGTGCCTCTGGCATATCCTCTCACTTCTTTTTCGGTTTGGTGGTTGTTTTTGATGTCTCAGCAGTTTTTGATGACTCAGAAGGCAGGTAATCCTTTTTAGCTTTGCCAATGATGTGCTTGACTTGCTTCATAGCTGCTTTGCGTTCCGCTTTCTTTTCGTCACCCACGTATCGTAGCAGCACAGTCAAGGCGCGGGTGGATTCGAAATTCTGCAAGATCACCAGGACGAGCAACGTGAGCGGTACGGCCAGGATGGCGCCAATCCCACCCAGCAGGTAACCCCAAATGAACAGGCTTACAAAGACCACCACCGGGTTAATTTTTAATCCCTGCCCCATCATCTTGGGCTGCAGGAAATTTTGGATGCCCCCGTTGATGACAATATATCCAACCAATACGATCAATGCTGTGCCCGTCCCATACATGGCATAGGCAAGAATGACGGGCGGTATCAGGGCGATCATGAACCCGATCGAAGGGATATACCCCATGAACCATGCCAGTAATCCCCATAATAAAGCATAGGGAACTCCCATGATCCACAAGAAAACGACATCTCCTGCACCTACCAGGAGGTTGATCCCGGTCAGCATGGACATGTAACGGCGAACATCCGAGGTCAGCGAACTGATGCGACCGATCATCGATGAACGCGGGTCAAAGCCCAGTTTCGAGGCACTGGGCAACGACACGGCAGCCGCGATCATGAAAAAGAAGATCACGAGTGCCAGGCCAAATTGGACCAATATGTCAAATACGACACTCACCACAGCCGACACTGCGGGCCGGTACTTTACAGTTAATTCGGTTACGGTTTGACCTGCAGTGGTCGTCGTTTCTGGAGGTAAGGCTGCATTGACGCTGGCTTCAGCTTCAGCCAGGTATACCGGGGCGGTAGTTGCCAGTCTTTGGGCAGAGAAAAAGACGGTAAAAATGACCAATAAAAGGATCAACACCACCATCAGGATGGTCAAAACTAATGATAGTGTTGGCGACAGGCCTTTTTTGGTCAGCTTGCCGGGTATGGGCAAAACGGTGATCGTAAGCACCACTGCCAGCAGGATCGGATTGATGACCGAAGCCACCGACCGGATCCCGAGCAGGATCACGAAAATGGCGGCAAATCCGACCAAACCGATCACCAACGTATTTGATTTTTTAGTTACATTTGATTCCATATCTTCCTCCTGTCGGATGCATGCTGACGCAGTGAGGTTATCAATTCCTTAAACAGCTGACACAAGCCGGGACCATCATCCGGCTTGTGTCGGGATACTCTAACCGGCTAATAACTTTTGCTTGGCGGCGGCAAATTCTTCATCTGTCAGGCCACCGGCAGCATGCATTTGAGTGAGTTGTTGTAATTGCACCGTCAGATCGGGACCAGCGACCGGAGCGGGAGCCTCGTAGACCACCTGTTCCCCAGCCTGTTGATTGGGTGCCATTGCACCGCTTACAGCATGGGCGGTTCCAACCACAACTGCAGTCGTGGCGGCAGTACGAACTATCCTTCTTCCGACTCTTCTTCCTCTCATGACAACCTCCTGTCAAATTTATTAATATATTATAAAGTAAACTAAGCGGTCTTCAGATCTTCCAATGCTTCGAGCACAACCTCGTTAGGGATGCGTTCCTGCATGAGTACACGACCACCCGCGTTGAGAACAGCTTCTTTAAACCTGATCGACCACAGGTTTTCATATAACATGACCGCTGCAGAGGAATTATTTTCCAGTTCTGCACCGACCATCTCAATATCCTCGTTCTTGATCATCTCATTGACACCTGCCTTGAGCGGGTCAAAGATGGCAATGATATCTGGCGCCAGCTGCTGGAGCTCGGCGGCTGAAACTTTGCCATCCTTGTCTTTTAGAACAATGACCAAATCAATGATGGCAATCGTCTGGTTTTCGACCAGTTGCCGGAGGGCAGGCATGATCTCACCTTTAAAATTATTGCCCTTGAAATCCAGGGCGAGAAAGTCAATGGCACCGTATGTCATTCGAATTCTCCTTTCATCGTACAAGAACATTCTTTTCCAACCAGATTTTCATAACCGTATCATAACCAGGAACAGAATGATCCAGTCGGGTTATACCTTCATCTGAGAATTTCAGGTGGCAGGCACCCTTGTGGTGTCTGCCACCTCATCACTCATCCCAAACGTCTTACATTAAAGGGGAGTTGTGGGGGGTTCATTGATGTAAGGCATTTTGTTGACAACAGGAACGCTGCTGCGATTGTGGTAACCGCCCAAGTAAGCGGCCATGTCTGCCATAATCCCGAATCCAATCCAGAGCCAATCAAATCCATTCATCGGGAAAATGATGACATACATCAAGGTGGTCCAGGGGGCAAATAACAATCCAGCTATGCCCACCAGCCAGGGGAAGTTGAACTGATCGAATGCCACGGCTACACGAAGAGGTACGATCAACCAGTAGATCAGGAAGGCAAAACGAGGACCAAAGAACATCAGGGAAGCAAAAAAGCAACACATAGTTAAATCTCCTTTTTTTTTAGACTACCGGGTGAGATTTTTGATCAAGTCCCATCCAGGTAGATGGATAACAATTACTTAAGCTCTGCGCATTCGGAACGCCTGGAAGAGTTGGGCGATACCGCCACACACCATAAAGATGGCAGCCACCCAGGCCAGGGTCAAGCCCCATCCGGGGGTGGACCAGTTGGCGATCAGAATCCCACCGAAGACGAGGCTGAGAAAGCCCAAGATGCCCGTGCCCCAACCACCGCCCTTGAAGGCAATCACCAGGGAAACGATACCGACAATGATGCCCTGAATGCCGAGCAGCAGGATGATGATACTCGGGAGCGTAAATGTGGCGATGAGCGGGTAGCGCAGGATCGCCAGACCGGCAAATAAGCTAAGAGCGCCGACAAAAAGTTTCCAACCCCAGGCTGAATGGTCAATAAACATTGCCACCAGGGTGAAGATACCGGAGAAGATCCAGTAGAATCCCAAAGCAATGACCAAAGCATAGGCGGTTTTTATCGGCACGGTGAGCAGTAAAAACCCAATACACATGTTTAAGACGCCACCGAGCAGTACCAACCACCAGGGCACTTGCTTGACCTCGAGTGTTGTTGCTGTTGCAGACATAATTCATTCTCCTTCTTTAAGATATATTCTTTTTTGTACACTAATTATTTAACAGTGCTGCACGGTTTCTTCTGACCCTGCATGTCACTGACTACAACCAGCGAGACTTGTCATCCAAGAGAACAGTTGACCAGCGGATGATTAGTGCCTGAACCTCAATTCTTCGCGTAATGCATCCACGAGTTCGGTCGGTAGCGAGGTCTGGTAGATCGTGCCCTTGAAAGGCCTCAAGGCTGCTCCGACAATGCCCGAGCCATCGCCTGTTCCAATTACGAATAATGCTGAAGAGCCGGGTTTTAAGGTGTCAGTAACATCTTTAATAAACTGCTTGTCAATACCCTTATCGAGGGATTTGCCGACCAGAGCCCCTCCCGCTGCACCGATCACCAGGCCAGCCACTGGGAAGAATACGCCGGCAATGATTAACCCGAGCACGCCGCCACCGATGGCTCCGGTTTTGGTAGCGCTATCTGTTTGATTCTTGATCTCAACCTTGCCATCATCATGTTTGACAATAACAGCGGCATCATCGATTTTGAGTTTCCCCTGGGCTTTCATCTTCTCGAGCGCTTCGAAAGCCAGTCCCGCCTGTTCGATATCCTCAAAAGTTAATACAAGAAGATCAGACATAAAAGTACTCCTTAGGTTAGCCCGGTTTATTTTGTACAGGCACCTGGACGCGCCTTTCAACCGGGGCCGGTATGCCGTACGATTGTGCGGCATACCGAATCCTGTTTGATCTTGCAGGTACTGAAAGCCAATAACCTGCTGGGACCAGTACAGGTCGAACTGCCAATTACTCGATCTTGAGTTTCAGTCCACCGCTCCACTTGGCGACAACGTTATAAACCAGCGCAACCACCAGGCCACCGAGAGCGCCACCCAGGGCATTCACAAAGGCTCTCCAAAAGACCGTCAGGAAGGTGGCGAAGGAATAGGCAGACCAGTTCACCAAATTCATATCAATGAACCAGGATTGAGCGCCAAATATCCAGCCCAGAATCCAGTACCACAAACCGAACACCAGCGTCCAGAAGAACAGCAGTGCTGCACCGTACAGGACGAACGACCCTACATCTACAGACTTGATTGTTTTCATATCTCTCCTCCAAATTTGAAATGATTTTTTCTCTTGACTTCACGCAGGTTCCCTGCGTAAATTCCTTGCATCAGGACTATTTTTACCAAGCGAAGCCTACTGCTTCTTTACAATCATCCTTTTCTCATAATGCGTGAGGACGTCCATCAACCATTCCGGTTGTTCGGTCTTGCTGACAAAAGCATCCGCTTCTGAATCAAGCATCGTGCGCCGGTTTTCTTGTTTGGTGCCCATCACCACCACGATCGGTCTGGGATCATATTCATGTAAATCCTGGATCAGGTTTTCGAGCGGGCTGCCCGGAAATCCCTGGTCGATCAATACCAGGTCCGGTGTCTGAGCTTTTACCAATGCAAACAATTCCACTGAATTGACCGCACTACCGATCACTGTAATCTTTGGCATTTCCTGGAGCATGGTACGCAGCGCCCAAAGTGCCTGGGGATGATGGTCTGCCAGAATTATTTGCATTATACATGTCCTGAGTTGGATTCTATATATAACCCAACGACTCTCTGCCGGGCTGGAATCCCACCGCTAGAGAGAGAGGAGTTTATCAAGTACACTAAATTGATAACAAAAAAGCCCCGCGCGGACAACAGTCCCACAGGGCATTTCAGATTAGTCTTTTACCTGTCCAACTGGTTGGTTTTTAACCTAGCCTGAAGGTTAGTAACCTGGGGATTCAATCATTGAATGAGCTTGTTACCAATCGCGATGGTCACCGCTTCAATCCGATTTTTTGCGTCCAACTTAGAAAATATATTCATCAAGTGATATTTGGTGGTTGCCATGCTGATCGAAAGACTGGATGAAATTTCAGAATTGGAATAACCTTTAACCAGCAGGGCCAGAACATCCTTTTCCCGCGGGGTAAGATCGAAACCAACGTTTGAATTTTTACGGGTGGCATTGATCAAGGCTTCGGTTGCCTCCAGAGCCAGGGTGGCATGTCCTTCCATGGCTGCGCTGATGGCCTGAGCCAGTTCTTCAGCAGTAACATTCTTCAACAGGTAACTGGTGGCGCCGCATTTTAAAGCTTTTTCAACCCGGTCCTGTTCATGAAAACTGGTCAGAATGATGACTTTCACCGATGAGTTCTTCTCAAGAATACGCTGGGTGGCTTCACAACCGTCCATGACCGGCATGACCATATCCATCAGGATGATATCGACATGATGGGAAGAGCAAAATTCCACTGCCAGGCTGCCATTTGCTGCCTCGCCGACCAGTTTCATCCATTCGTACCCGTCGATGAAACTCTTCAGCCCGCTGCGGACCATGGCATGGTCATCGACGATCAGGATCCGAACAGGTTTTTTAAAAGTCATGATACTTCCCTTCACTCAGCTATCCAGGTTACTGTTACGCTTGTACCTTCACCTATTTTACTCTCTACATTCAGAGTTGCGTGCATGGCTTCAGCACGTTCGTGCATGATGGCCAGACCCAGGTGCTGAAGATCCAGTTTCTGGGTATCGAAGCCCCGGCCATTATCCTTAACCACCATTTTTACCTCCCATTGATTTACGCTCGTGCGAGATGGAACAGGGGGTGTGACGTTCAGACTTAAGATCACCAGGCTGGCATTGGCATGCTTCACCACGTTGTTCAGGCTCTCCTGGGCAATGCGGTAAAAGCCGATATGGGTATCTTCAGGCATGGCTGGAACCTTCTCGATGAAAAGCTGGAATGGCAGACCGGTCCGGCTGGTGACGGCTTCGGTTAATTGCGATAACAAATCATGCAGGGGTGTCTTGATCACGGCATTCGGACGCAGCTCAAGCAACATGGTGCGCATTTCTGCCAGCGCACCCCGTGTTAAGTGGCGCAATTCTTCCAGGTTTTGTTCCCCTTTTTCAGGGTTGCGCTTCCAGATACGGGGTAACACTTCAGCCACCAGGCTGGCAGCGAACAGGACCTGGGTGACCGAATCATGCAAGTCACGCGCCAGGCGGCTGCGCTCTTCCGCTGCAATCATCTCCTGGGCGTTTTCAAGCATTTCGGTATTTTCGATTAACTGGGCGATATCCACGGATAATATCTCCAGGAGGGTGATCTCCTCATCGCTTGGATTTCGCATCCAGCCATTCAGTTCCAGGCCCAGATATCCCATTATTCTATCCCGTAATAACAAGGGCAAGAGCAGGATTGTTTCAATATCATCCGCCTTGAAGTGGTTTGCCAAAGGACCGGGCAACAAATTAAAATTATCTTTCGGTAAAAGGATAACGTTGAGTCTTTCACGCAGAGCATCGATCAGGACAATATCGGTGAAGTAGATAATGGATCCAATCAGGTCATGCCTGAGTTCACCCGCAATAGAATGATGCCGGATGATAATGCCGGTATCACTCGGGGCACCATCGGCGATGAAAGCGAATGGAGAGCCAAATAGATCGTTAACGATCTCAAAAATGTCATCGTACAATTTTGGCTGATCGACAGAACTTGCAATAACCTGATTGACCTTATTCAGGGCAGTCAGCCATTCAAGGCGTTTCTGGAGTGTTATTTCGAGATGGGTGCGTTTCGAAATCTCACTACGCAACTCCTTGTTGCTCTGTTCGAGGTCAGCGGTCCTGGACACAACCACCATCTCAAGGTCCTGGCGATAATGATCAAGTTCGGTTTCGTTTTTAATTCTATCGGTGATATCGATCATCACACAGATAACCGAATCGATGCGATGATTCTGATCGCGCACCGGGATCGCCCAGACATCCAGTGGAACACGCCGGTCGATCAGTTCGGCTTCAATATCATTCGCATAAACCACTTTACCTTTAAATGCCCTGGCTACCGGTAATTTATCAACGGGATACACCTGATCGGTCCCCCTGACCTTGAATGTAAAATATTCGCTCGCTTGTTCAATGGTACGATGGGCGCGTAGATCCGGCTGTATCTTTCGTCTGGGATTGGAAAGAATTTCTTTTGCACACTGATTAATAAACGATGGTCTGCGATCCTTTTCATACACGACGACACCGATCGGTAATGTTTCAAGGATTGTATCCAGCTTTATTTGGTTTTTAGCCAGTTCCTGATTAGCATTTTGGATCTCATTTTTTTGGCTGTTGATCCGATCAACCAGACCCCATGAAATGGCCAAAGCCATCCACACAAATCCCCAGGAGTAAGCATATTCATAAAGGGTACTATCCGGGATCACATTCAGCCTTGCCAAAGATAATCCTAACAGGCACAGGATTACCCATGTACAGGCTATTAAATATGACCTGGCAGAAGTACTCCGGTGCTTGACCAACAGCAGGATCGACACAACCAGCATGAATATGAGCGCAGGGAATTGTAAAATGTGGAAAATGGTGGACGTTTGTCGAACACCGATGAATGGGTAGATACAGACATCGAAGATATATCCACCGATGAGGACAATCAGGGCTGGATATGCTCTTGGAAGTTGGGTTTTAATCCTGAGGAACGACCCGGTGAATAAAAGCAGTGAGATCATTAAAAGCGCACGTGAAATAACCTCTGCAATAAACAGCCAGTTCGCGCGACCTTGATATAGGTACAGATTGGTATACCCTTCAGCGTCCCCCCTAAGGAACGTGATGCTGACAAGCATCAGGACCAGGTAAAGATAATTGGGATCCCGTAGTGCGAAGAACAGTAATAGATTGTAGAGCAGCATCGCCCAAATCAGTCCGAAGAATATCCCTAATACCAGCTGGTCGGGCAGGATGCCCCGGGCGAATTCTACCGGGCTCCAAAGTATCAATCGTAATTTCAAGGCTGTATCGCTTTGAAGACGTATGTAGATGGTTTGGGTTGTATCCGCCGGTATATTGATCCTCAAGATCACATTGGGGTATGCCAGATCCCGTGTGGATAATGGCCGCAGCATCCCGCTTTGTTTCACGGAGAAATCCTGGCTGCCTGGCAGCGGGGTGAACAGGTCGATGGTTCCGATAAATGACGGGTAGAATTCCAGCAGCCAGTTGGTGTTTAAACGGGATGCATTGTGAAGTTGTAAACGTGCCCAGATGGCGGATCTGGTTAATCCGAAACTCGGTATGTCAGCCTGGCTGGGGATGAAGCGTGTGGCGTAAGCCGGTGAAGAGACATCCTTGATGGCCAACTCCCCACCAGGATCTTCAAGGATATCCAGGTAGGTTCCCAGGTTATATTTCCCCTGATCATCACTGAGGACCAGTTGTCTGGTTGCCGCCTGATGCCCCCCGCTCGCGATAACCGGCATGATCAGCAGGATTGAAGTGACCAGTACTAAAATACAGGCCATGTATTTCAATTTATTGAAACGCTGCTGGATACCGCTCACTGATCTGGTCATTTTGAATAAATGATTATATCCCACCTCTATGTACATGTGATAACAATTTATGAACATACCGAGTTCAAGAGGACTGCTATAATGGATATTATCGATTTACAAATTCAAATGATCTGGCGCTCATTTATGGAGGATAAAATGAAATCGTACCATTCGATACTGATCGGAATACTGGCAATCGTCATGCTGGCAGGCTGCGCAGCACAATCCACCGGTGGTGATATCACCGGCACTGAATGGAAATGGCAGGGAAGCGAGGTTGGAGTTGGACCGAGTCTCTCGCCCCAGGATCCATCCCAATACACCCTGCTCTTTAAAAAAGACGGCTCGCTGGATATCCTGGCAGATTGTAACCGTGTGGGTGGCAGTTATGTTATTGAGGGAGTGAGCCTGAGTATCACCGTGGGCGCGACGACCCTGATGGCCTGCCCGCCCGGATCCCTGGATACTCAGTTTAAAACTCAACTCAGTCAAGCCAACACTTACGAGCTTAAAAATGGTAAGCTATACATCGGCCTGATCTCCGACATGGGAACCATGAAATTTTCCAGGTAGACGATAAAGGGTGATCCCAACAAAACTTCTTAAACGAGCTGATGATTAAAATGTATAAACGACTAGTCGGTAAAATTAGCCCATTTAAACCCTTGTCTCATTTTAGATTTTCATATAAACTATAGTCTCACGAATATTGACTCATAAGAATCTTCTCTCGGAGACCGTGTGCAACAATCTTGCAAATCTTATTCACATGATTATCGTTTGATTGCATGAGCCAGCATACCCATATCCTGGAACAGAATGCCGCTTCCCCCATTCATTGGGCGTAGCGGTATTTATTTTCTTGCGCTTTAGCATCGTTATGCCTTAGGGGGTGGAGATCCACAGTAAGGTAAGCAGTACGGTACGTTAAACCATCTTATTTGAGGAGGAAGGTTCGTATGTCTGCAAAGTTTCGTTTACTCAATTTGATCATGGTTTTAGCAATGGTGACCGGGCTGGTTTTCACAGCCAGCTCACCGGTTTTCGCGGATGATACCGCTCAATCACTCCCCTTCACACAAGCCTGGACGGATACAGGTCTCATCACGACCAATGATGTTTGGAGTGGTGTGCCTGGCATTGTGGGTTATCGTGGGGATGATCTGACAACAGCGACAGGAACAAACCCACAAACCCTGCTTGCGGATAGCAGCGTCGTTGATGTAAATGCCAATCAAACCAATCCAGTCTCCTTCACTACTGGTGGTGTCACTGAGTTCCATTTGACAAATCCGGTTGTGGCTCTTG
>Ga0208980_10000272_pt1 | contig 28002 bp, 21 predicted proteins | sample WetSurMetagenome_3_FD_187993 | JGI IMG/M metagenome (GOLD analysis project Ga0208980, IMG submission 187993) | Wetland microbial communities from Twitchell Island in the Sacramento Delta, sample from surface sediment Aug2011 Site A1 Bulk (version 2) | ecosystem: Environmental > Aquatic > Marine...
ACCAATTTAAATGTTTCCAAAGGGTTCATATGCCTGCAGAGTGAAGGAAAGGATGTTGAATTCAGAAATGTGTTCCTTACAAAACTGAAAAAATAGATTTAAGGAAAATGTCTATGACCATTTCCTTTATGCAACTTTGCGCCCAAGCGTCTTAGTGGCAATAATAATGAGTATAATCAGAAAAAAAGTAGCGTTCCATACACTTGGCTGTAAACTAAATTTTGCCGAGACATCCACTATTTCGAGGTCTTTCCCTGAGGAGAGGTTTGAAAGAGTGCCTGCAAATTCAAAAGCCGATATCTATGTAATTAATACATGTTCTGTAACTGATGCAGCTGACAAGAAATGCAGGCAGGCAATAAAAAAATTCATTAGCCTCTCACCCGGAGCTTTTATAGCAGTCGTCGGATGCTACGCTCAGTTAAGACCCCTGGAGATATCATCAATTCCCGGAGTGGACCTGGTACTTGGTACCAATGAGAAATTCGATATCGGTAATTACATAACCGATTTTGAAAAAAGGACAAATGCAGAGGTACACTCCTGCGATCTCTCATCATCTGATAGTTTCAATCCGTCATACTCCATGGGCGACAGGACCCGTTCTTTCCTCAAAGTTCAGGACGGTTGTGACTATGGATGTTCCTATTGCACAATCCCCCTTGCCAGGGGAAAAAGCAGGAATCCCAAAATTTCAGAAATCGTATATGAAGCAGAATCAATTGCAGAACGTGGAATTAAAGAGATTGTTATTACCGGGGTGAATATCGGTGATTTCGGGAAATCGACAGGTGAGTCATTTGTAGCTCTATTAAAAGAACTTATTAAAATAGATGGTGTTGAAAGATTCAGAATATCTTCAATTGAACCAAACCTCCTAACCGATGAACTGATTGAAATGGCTGCAATAAATGAAAAGATTCTTCCTCATTTTCATATTCCGTTGCAAAGCGGCTGCAATAAAATTCTGGGTCTGATGAGAAGAAGATATAACAGGGATGTTTTTGCCTCAAGAGTAAGATTCATAAGGCAAAATCTTCCACTGGCAGGCATAGGCGCTGATCTTATTGTCGGATTCCCGGGAGAATCAAAAGCTGATTTTGAGGATACTTATGCATTTCTCGAAGAGATGCCTGTATCTTATCTTCATGTTTTCTCTTTTTCCGGGAGACCAGATACTATTGCCGAAAATCTGCCTGACAAGGTTCCATATGCAGAAAAGGAATCAAGAAGCAAAAAGCTGATTACACTCTCTGAAAAGAAACATATGGAGTTCTGTAAAATGAATTTGGGACAGGAAACCAAAGTATTATTTGAAAAAACGCGATTCGATGGATTTGTTACAGGATTCACAGCCAATTATCTTAGGGTTGAACATCCGTGGCATTCAAAACTTGCAGGCCAGATAAAAAAAGTAAAACTGGGCAGTGTCTCATCAAGTGGAAGAATTAGTGTTGAATTAATCGACTGAAAAATGATCAATCTGAAAGAAATTTGCATAGAAGTTGAAAATGCAGCCCGTGAAACCGGTGCTTTTATTCTGAAGGAATCAAAGGAATTTGATATCAGCCGCACAGAAAGTAAAGGATTAAACAATTTCGTCAGTTATGTTGATAAGGTTGCAGAAGAAATGCTTGTTGAAAGGTTAAGTTCGCTACTTCCTGAAGCCGGATTTATAACTGAAGAGGGCACAATTACAAAATCAGGTTTAAAATATTGCTGGGTTATTGATCCACTTGACGGTACCACAAACTTTCTCCATGGTCTTCACCCATATGCTATAAGTATAGGGCTTATGGAGTATGATGAAGTTGTTGCGGGACTGGTATTTGAAATAAATGGAAATGAAATATTCACTGCATGGAAAAATGGCGGTGCATGGCTTAACGGAAAGCAGATACATGTGTCCAAAGCACAAAAACTTTCTGACAGCCTTATAGCCACCGGTTTACCTTATACCGAATTCGACCGGCTGGAACAATATATGAAAAGCCTGACGTATTTCTGCAAACATACTCATGGTATAAGACGGCTGGGATCCGCAGCTGTCGATCTTGCATATGTAGCATGTGGCAGGGTAGAAGTTTTCTATGAATATGCTCTTCATCCATGGGATGTTGCCGCAGGGATAATACTTGTCCGCGAAGCCGGAGGAAAGATTAGTGATTTCTCTGGTGTAGAGGAGAACCTGACCGGTGAAGAAATTGTAGCATCTAACAGTGCTGTATATTCAGAAGTTCTGGAAATTGTAAGTAAATTTATGAAGAATTAAAATCCTTCATCTGGATGGACGCTATCGGATATTACTTATTTTATGGAATTAACTGGGTAGTAACTCTTTTACCTTTAAGGATTTTGTATATCTTTTCCGATTTTATTTTTCTCCTGCTTTATTACTTTCCATCATACCGCAGAAAAGTTGTTGAGACAAACCTTAAAAACTCCTTCCCTGAAAAAAGCGATGCAGAATTAAAATCAATTGAAAAAAAATTTTACAGACATCTGTCAGACCTCATCATTGAAACTTTTAAGATGACACATATGTCGGATGCCGAACAGAAAAAGCGTTTCTCATACACCAATCTGGAGATATTCGACAAGCTTAGGGAAGACAAACGTGATGTAATCGGAGTTCTTGGACACTATAATAACTGGGAATGGCCGACATTACTTCCCCACTACTTGAAATACAAGACAATTATTATTTACAGGCCGTTGAAAAACAAGTATTTCGACAGGCATATTTATAACCAGAGATCAAAGCATGGTATCGTTCTTACGCCAACTTCTATGGTTATCAGAGAAATAATAAACAACAGGAAGAACAATATAAATACAGTTTCGGTCTTTATAACTGATCAGACTCCTGCAAAAAACGAAATTAAATACTGGACAACTTTTTTGAACCAGGATACACCAATATTCACAGGTACTGAAAAAGTTGCATCAAAGTACGATATGGCAATTGTTTTTTTTCATGTCCAAAAAATTAAACGTGGATATTACAACCTTAATTTTGAACTTCTTCTCGAACATACAGCCGGGCTGCCTGAAAACATTATAACAGAAGCACACGTCAGAAGACTCGAAGAGATCATAAAGGAAAAACCTGAATACTGGTTATGGAGCCATCGCCGTTGGAAACACAAAAGGCCCATTGAAAATGATTAATACAGCTGTCGTAATACTAAACTGGAATGGCCTGAATTACCTGAAGATGTTTCTTGATACAGTAGTAAGATTTTCAGCTGGTCAGGATACAGAAATATATGTCGCTGATAATTTTTCGACTGATGGTTCACCGGATTGGACAGCTGATAATTTCAAAGATATTAAACTAATCAGATTCGACAGGAACCATGGTTTTGCGGGAGGATATAACCTCGCTCTTAATCAGATAGATGCAAGATATTATGTCTTGCTGAATTCTGATATTGAAGTCACTGAGGGATGGCTGCAACCTCTGGTCAGCTTTATGGAAAAAAATCCGGATGTGGCATCATGCCAGCCAAAAATCAAATCATACTATAAAAAAGACTATTTTGAACACGCCGGGGCTGCAGGAGGCTTTATTGACAAGTACGGTTATCCATTCTGTCGTGGCAGGATATTGAATATTGTTGAAGAAGATTCAGGTCAGTATGATTCTGCCATTGATCTGTTCTGGTCAAGCGGTGCCTGTATGATAGTACGGGCCGATGCCTGGAAAAAATGTGGCGGATTTGATTCTGCCTTCTTTGCTCATATGGAGGAGATCGATCTTTGCTGGAGATTCAGTAAAGCCGGTTATCGGGTTTGTTATATTCCAGATTCGGTGATATACCATGTAGGAGGTGGTGCCCTTCCTTATACATCACCCTTCAAAACATATCTTAACTTCAGAAACAGCCTCTTTCTTCTGTATAAAAACCTGCCCGACAAGAATTTTAGCAGAATATTATTTATCAGGCGGCTCCTGGACGGGCTTGCTGCAATATGGTTTCTTTTAAATGGCAGTTTTGAAAGCGTTAAATCGGTATGGAGAGCCCACATTGACTATTACAAAAGTATTGGTGAACTTAAGGAGAAGAGAAAAATGGTAAAAAATCTGGAAAAGGGTAACTTTTCTGCTCCTGTTTTGAACAAGAGTATCGTTTTTGAGTTTTATGCCAGGGGCAATAAAACTTACAGGAGCCTGAAAACGATAAATTAAATCAAATGAAAAAACTCGAAATGATAATATTCTTTTCCATAGTTCTGATAATTTACTCACTGGTTAATATTTACATTTATTATAAAGGTTATAATTCAATCCAGGGGCTTCAGAGTCACAGGCTCATTTATACAATTACATTTTTCTTTCTCTCAGCCATATTTATTGTTGCCAAAATTCTTGAAACAAAACACTCTTCTGTTATATCTGATGTGCTTAACATACTTGGAGGCTTTTGGCTTGCATTTATGTTGTACGGATTTATATTTTTCCTGATTTCTGATATACTTATACTAATTCTGAAACTTACTGGCATACTGGGCGGTGATAACATACTGTTGTTCCGCAGATGGTCATTTATGATTACCGCGACATTATCGTCCCTTTTAATAATCGGCGGCTTTATTAATGCAGTTATTCCTGTTGTGAAAGAATATAACATCACAATCAACAAACCTGCAGGAGAAATAAAGACATTGCGTATTGCTGCAGTATCAGACATTCATCTTGGAAGCATAATAAGGAAACGAAGTATAAAAAAACTCTCAGGTATGCTTCAGAAAATGAATCCTGATATTGTTTTGCTTCTTGGAGATATAGTAGATGGAGAGATAGGGCCGGTTCTGAGAGACGATCTTCTTCAGTACTTTACATGTCCAAAGTGCAATGACGGGCTTTTTGCGATTACCGGGAACCATGAATTTATAGGCGGTGGCAGCCGGACGATTCCGTATATTGAGAGCAAAGGAATAAGGGTTTTAAAAGATGAAATGGTAACTCTTGAAGGTGGCATCCAGCTGATTGGAAGGATAGACAGGGATTCATACCGGTTTTACAGGAAAGAACGTTTATCTCTTGGGGAACTTATGAAACAGGCAGATACTTCAAAACCTGTAATTCTTCTTGATCATCAGCCATTCCACCTTGATGAGTCAGTTAAGTATGGCGTTGATCTTCAGCTGTCAGGACATACCCATAATGGACAGATGTGGCCTTTAAACTATGTTACTTCAAAGATTTATGAATTAAGTTATGGTTACCTGAAGAAAGGTAACTCTCAATTTATTGTATCTTCAGGATATGGTCTCTGGGGCCCGCGTGTCAGATCAGGCAGCAGATCGGAGGTACTGCTTATTAATATAACATTTACAGGGAAACAACCTGCTGAAAAATAATGATCTGTCAAAGCAGATCATAGATCTTTTCAAGTCCCATTCCCCTTGATCCCTTAATCAGAACTGTGCTTCCTTTTACCGGATTTTTCTTAAGAAATTCTACAAGGGTAACTGCATCAGGAAATGATCTGAATCCTTTTCCTGAAGATACATTCTGAAATACAGGACCTACAAGGAAAGCATTATCAAGCTTTTGAGATTGAAGATCAGCCAGCAGTTTAGCATGCTCCTCTTCAGTTTTCTCGCCAAGTTCCAGCATATCTCCAAGGATCACAAGTTTCTGACCTGATTGAATTGCAGCAAATGATTTCAGAACTGCACGCATGCTGGTCGGATTGGCATTATAGGAGTCGCAGATCAGGGTATTATTACTGGTTACTTTTATCTGTGACCTGTTGTTGGCTGGCTGATAGTTCTCAATAGCATCAGCTATATCTTTCATGTCAATCTCAAAAAACAAACCTGTAGCTATTGCTGCCTTAACGTTTTCAAGATTATAATTTCCAAAAAAATTGGTCTTGATTTTATAAGTATTATGATGATATGTTGCAGTTAAAACGAGATTAAGATCTGACGGGACCTGTTCCACTAAAAGCTCTATACCTGTCGGGTCGGAGAAAGGAACAGCCCTGTTTACATTCTTAAAGATCTTTTCGGTAAGCAGATGATCCTTATCGTTATATAAGGCGATTCCGTTCACCTTCCTGAGGTACTCATACAGTTCAGTTTTTGCCTTAATAACACCATCAACTGATCCAAATCCCTCAATATGGGCAGTACCGATATTGGTAATTATTCCATAGTCTGGTCTGGCTATAAGGCATAGAGTTCTTATCTCACCAATATGATTGGCTCCCATTTCGATTATCATCATTTCAGTTCCGGCAGGTGCTGAAAGAATAGTAACCGGAACTCCTATATGATTGTTAAGGTTTCCCTTCGTTGAGTAAACCTTAAATTTTTTTGAGAGTATTGTGCTAAGCAGCTCCTTGGTAGTTGTTTTTCCATTTGTACCTGTAATGGCTAATACAGGTATATTCATCTGTTTCCGGTGGTGAGTAGCCAGAGCCTGCAGTTCAAACAGGCAGTCGTCGACCAGAATTGTCTTTTCACTTTCAAAGAGCGGGTCATCGATAACAGCACAGGACGCACCTTTTTCCAGTGCCTCTGATGCATACTTGTTACCATTGTATTTTTCACCCCACAAAGCAAAGAATAACTGACCTTTGCTTACTGTCCGTGAATCAGTTGAAATCCCTGAGGATTCTTTAAACAGTTCATAAAGTTGGTCTGTCTTCATATTTGTAAAAAAATGCCCCATTATTCAATATAATGAGGCCTGTTTTTTAAGTGAACGTAGATATTAGAAACCTGAAGGGCTTCCTACCCTTATCATTGCACACCTGAACCCAATATCATCACGTGAACTTTCCTGGTCAAGGAATCTTCTTGTGGATGGATTCAGCCAGTAAGCTCTGTCTTTCCATGATCCTCCTTTGTATACACGTGCATTATCATTAATAAGTGTTACAAAATCAGGATTGCCGGATGTTTCATCCTGAGCATACATTCTGGTCGAACCTTTCCTGTTATCTTCAGTAATCCAGTCTGCACCACCCGGGATTGCTGACTGCAGGTCGCCATCCCTGTAATTTCTGTAATCACCCTTCTGATAATTATATCTGTTAGCCACATCAACATCCTTTACAGTATCCACATATAGACGTCCCAGTTTGTCTTTTCCAACAACAGTACCATTGGCGTCTCTCCTTAAATCCGTATAGACGTTTCCTCTGAAAGGATTAAATCCATCAACATCTTCTGAAGTAAGCGGACGATATACATCCTGAACCCATTCATTGACGTTACCTGCCATACAATAAAGTCCATAGTCGTTAGGCCAGTAGGATTTAACTGCAACAGTTATACTTCCATTATCATTCAGGCTGCCGGCTACTCCCATAAGGTCGCCCCTGCCACGAACAAAGTTTGCCATCATCTCACCGCGATTCTTTGAATCAGCATTTCTGACATTATGACCATCCCATGGATATATTCTTCTTTCGTAAACCCTTTCCTCAAAAGTATTTCCCCTTAATGCATAGGCTGCAAACTCCCATTCAGCTTCTGTAGGAAGTCTGTAGCTTGGAAGAAGAACACCATCTTCAAAGTTTGTCCTGCGTTCTGTCTGATTTGGATTGAGACTTTCACGAAGCTGATTAACAACACCCTCGTAAAGGCCGGCAAGATATGCTTCAGTATTGAAGTTTTTATCATTAAGCTGGTTCGGATCAGGATTTAGTTCCCCTTCATCAATAAGCAGCTGTTCATTCACCCTGTCGGTTCTCCACAGGCAAAAATCATTGGCTTTAACCCAGCTTACACCCACAACAGGGTAATTATTGTATGAGGGGTGCCTGAAATAATACTGTACATAAGGATCGTTGAAGCCCATGGGACTTCTCCATACCAATGTGTCAGGCAAAGCTCTTCTGTAAACCTCAGGATAATCTTTATAAACTCTCCGAAGCCAGAAAAGATATTCACGGTAATCAACATTCTTGACCTCTGTTTCGTCCATGTAAAAAGATGAAACAGTGACAGTTCTTGGTTTATTATTCCAATCAAACATCACATCCTGCTGTACCTGTCCCATCGTAAAACGACCTCCCTCGATAAGTACCAGCCCAGGACCTGTTTTCTGTTCGGCACCAAGAGCAACTTCAAATCCGCCATTGTCAGGATTATTATACTCCCAGCCCGTTGAGGTGGACACATTCTCGCTGGCTCCTTTTTTCTTAAATATACAGGATGAAAAAAGTAATAGAGAAATCAAAATAACCGGTAAGGCTCTGAATTTATACATAACTCCTTTAGTTTTATGGCTTTTATGAAAAATCAAATATAGCAATTTTTACTAAAACAATTTTTTTGCTTCCCAAATATAACTACAAATTAGGTAAATTTATTGTTTTGATTGTTTTTCTTTTATCAACACTATTTAAACTGAAAGCCAATCCTGCCTGATGAAGAAGCGATAAAGGCACTAAATTATTACCTGATGCAATACTAAAAATATAATTGTAATAAATACTCAATTTCCCTGCCTTTATTGAAAAACCTGTCTGAATATCCACATTCTTTCCAGAATTACCAAGCAGTATCGCATTGACTGACATGTAATTACTCTCAAAAACAGTTCCAAGTCCACCAGAAATAAATCCTTTCTGTGCCCCAAAAAAACCTAAAGGCCTTATTTTCAGATTCCGTGTTTCATTCAGATCAATATCGCCTGCAAGGTGAATAAAAAGTTTCCTGTTGATTTTCTCATCAGATGTACCATCCGATGAAAGATCAGGTTCTGTAAGATGATTTATTGAAAATCCTCCGAAAACTTTTCCGGCAATAAACAAAAATCCTGATCCCAGGTCAAATACTGTCGTACCTGTGTTTGAGAGCGTTTCAGATGATGTGTATGACACCCCTCCCAGCGGATCGATCTGATCCGGAAGAACTGCACCGCTAAAATTAAAACCTCTGTGAAAGACTGAGGCGGAAAGACCGGCATTAATGAACAGATCTTTTCCGACCTGTATAAAATATGAATATGATAGTCCTCCCCTGATATCATTTACTATACCACCCAAATAATCATCAGACAGATAAATCCCTGCCCCACCATGTAATACCGGGAAAAAAGAATCATATGAGAAATAAACAGAATGAAGGTTATAATTGTTACCAGGATAAGCGTTAAGATATGATAACCTCATTACCCCGACTCCTTCACATCCGGCAAGTGCAGGATTGCTCATCAGAATCATCTGATAACCAGGGCCGGGATTAATCTCCTGACCGAAACATTGGACAGGAATGAACACTATAACCAGCAATATGTTATAAAGTCTATTCGACATAAAAGATTGGTCAGCAATATCAACGTTATGAAATCGTTATTATTATAATATTTAACAACATACAAAAAAACAAAATAAGTTCGCAAAGAAAAAGCACATTCCTATCTTTGTAAAGATTTGTGAGAAAATTGCTTCAAATATTGTCATTTTGCCTGCTGGCTTTAGCTCAAAACCTTGATGCACAGAATGCTAAGGAGAACTACACCTCTTCTTCTGTGCTGTCTTCAGGGGAATGGTACAAAATAGCTGTGACTACTGACGGGATTTACCGGATAGATTATTCCAAACTTAAACAGCTGGGATTGGTTTACCCGTCTAATCCAAAGATATTCTCTAATAACTCCGGGCAATTGTCATATTATAATAGTGACCCCAAACCTGATGATCTGAGGGAGTTATCAATATATTTATATACCGGGAGTGACGGGATCTTCAATGAAGGCGATTATCTATTGTTCTTTGGAAAAGGAACGCACAGATGGCGATATAATGAAGCATCAAAGTCTTATGACTTCATTCGTCACAATTATTCCGATACAGCATTTTATTTCCTCACTTCGGGTGCTTCACCCGGAAAAAGAGTTGCCACACTCACCGAGCCATCTCAACCTGCAAATTACTCCTCAACAGAATCAGATGCCTTATTTATACATGAATTTGAGAATGAAAATCTCATAAAATCAGGAAGAGAGTGGTTTCAACCAATATCATCAGTCCGGGGTATTACAATCAATCCCGGTTTTACCGACCTGATAACTTCAGAAAAGATAAAATGCAATATCAGGGTAGCAGCAAGATCATCTGTATCAACTCAATTCAGATTATATGAAGGAGAATCATTAAAGAAAACGCTTCAGGTTCCGGGTCTTAATCTGTACGACTATACTGGTACTTATGCCCAAACACTTGATTCAACCGGTACCTTCCAGTCCGGATCAGCATCCCCGGTTTTTGAGATCAGGTTTTACGATAAAGGAGAAGCCGGAACACTGGGGTGGGTTGATTATGTAAAACTACAGGCAAGAAAATTAAATTCATTTACATTGTCCCCTGTTCAGTTCAGTGATTCAAGATCTGCAGGGGCTGGCAGAATAACAGGATTCACTATCCGGACTCAGATTAATGATATGTCTTTATGGGATGTTTCTGATCCTTTTAATGTAAAACAGGTACAGTATACTAAAACCGGAGGCAGTATAAATTTCAAAGCCAGGAATGATTCTATTAAAACCTTTATTGCTTTTACAACAAGTAACATTTATATTCCAATTATCAGACCCATACCATTAAAGAATCAGAACCTTCATGGTTCCGGACCCGCTGATATGGTTATAGTTACTCATCCAATGTTTAAAGCATACGCTCAAAAAATTGCTGACATTCATTTGAATATCAATGGCCTTATCTCACAGATAGTTACCCCTGAGGAAATCTATAATGAATTTTCAGGAGGGGTTCCTGACATTGTCGCTATCAGAAACTTCCTCAGAATGAAGTACACAAAACAGCTTGGAACAACTCATCCTCTGAAATACCTGTTGCTTTTCGGAGATGGATCCTTTGAAAATAAAACTCTCCCTCCAAATAATCCTAATTTCATTCCTACATACCAGTCACAAAATTCAAATATATATGTCTCTTCATTTACATCCGATGATTTTTACGGACTTCTTGAAGACGGCGAAGGGGAAGCAGAAGGTACTGAGGATATTGGAATAGGGCGATTACCCGTTTCCGATACAGCACAGGCAGGTATTATAATCTCCAAGATTAAAAAATATCTCGATCCTGCCAATATGGGAGACTGGAAAAATATTATCTGTCTCACTGCAGACGATGAAGATGGCAACACCCATATGTCTGACGCTGAAGGACTGGCTTCGGTCCTTAAAGACAGTGTCCCGGAGTACAATATTGATAAGATCTATCTCGATGCTTTCAAGCAGGTTACTTCAGCAACCGGACAGTCTTATCCTGATGTAAACAGAGCGATAAACGATCGCATAAATTCAGGATGTCTGATTTTTAACTATGTGGGCCACGGAAGTGAGATAGGACTATCCAAGGAAAGTGTTGTAAAGACAGGAGATATAAACGCATGGAGAAATGGGGGAAAACTCCCGCTTTTTATTACGGCAACATGTGAGTTCAGCAGATTCGATGATATTGAGCTGAATATTGTTACCAGGGAGATGACAGGCAAACCATCAGCTGGTGAAATGGCTCTACTGAACAAGGATGGCGGCGCAATTGCTTTGATGTCAACCACAAGGATCGTCTATTCTGCACCTAATTATTTTCTGAACAGAAATATTTTCAGTTATGCATTTACACGTGATGAAAATGGAAACACCCTTGGTTTAGGTGATATTATCAGGATAGCCAAGAATAAGTCGGGAAGCGGTCCGAATAAAAGGAATTTTTCTCTTCTGGGTGACCCCGCACTGAAACTTGCTTATCCATGGTATGGTAAGATAATAACTGACTCGATTAATAATATCCCCGTGTCAGTCAGGACAGACAGCCTTAAAGCGCTCTCTATGATTACCGTTGCCGGGCATTTGGAAAATCAAAGAAGTGACCTGATGAAGACCTTCAGCGGAGTTATATCCACGCTGGTTTATGATAAAGAAAATAAAATCAGGACTCTTGCAAATGATGGTGGCCAGACAATGGAGTTCTATCTTAGAAACAACATACTGTTCAGTGGCAAAACTACAGCAAAAGATGGCAGATTCAGCTTTACATTCATTGTGCCACGGGATATAAATTATTCTTTTGGAACCGGAAAGATTAGTTACTATGCCTATGATAATAAAGAGGATATGAATGGATGTTTCAATAATATAATAGTAGGTGGATTCGTCAATACTGCCCTCACAGACACATCAGGTCCGGATATTAAACTATTCATGAATGATACTCTTTTCCGGAACGGAGGAATTACAGATAAGAATCCCAGATTACTGGCAGTAATTGAGGACGCCGGAGGCATTAATACCACCGGATCAGGCATTGGCCATGACCTTACCGGATTTCTTGATAAAGATATGAATGGCACATTCATACTTAATAACTACTACGTAAATGATTTTGATAATTATAAGAGGGGAAAGATAGAATATAATCTATCAGGATTAAGCGAAGGAAGCCATTCACTTACGATCAAAGCATGGGATAATTTTAACAACTCTTCTGAGAAATCGATATTATTCCTTGTGGAATCAGGGGAAAAATTCATATTGAAAAACCTGATAAACTATCCGAATCCTTTCCTGGGTGAAACTAGTATTACAGGTGAGCATAACCGGCCTGACAGTGAGCTTGATGTCGTAATCAATATATATAGTCTTAACGGAAGGATTATAAAAATCATTAAAACAACTGTTCCGTCAACAGGATATGCCTTGCCACCAGTAGTCTGGGATGGCAATGATGAAGGGGGTAACAGGGTAGGCAGGGGAATTTATCCGTATTCCGTTACCATATCTACTGATACAGGTGAAACAGCAAAGGCTTCAGGCCGCATGATCATTTTGTAACAGTTGCACAATAATATACGCAAAAAAATGTTTTATATTTGCAAAATTAGACAACGATGATAAGAAGCATGAAGAAAAAGAGATTTGCATTATTGCTATGCCTGTTGTTCATTTCCGGGAATGCCTTACTTTTCTCTCAACAGAGCTCCGATGAGTTAAATGCAATTCAGACCGTTGTGCCATTCCTGTCAATCGCTCCGGATTCAAGGGCAGGAGCTATTGGTGATGCTGGTGTGGCAACTTCACCTGATGCATACAGCATGCATTGGAATCCTGCCAAGTTTGCCTTTATAGATGGAGAAAGCGGAGTAGGAATATCTTATGCACCATGGCTCAGAAATCTGGTTCCCGATATCAATATAGCATACCTTGCAGGATATAAAAGACTCGACTCAAGACAGGTTCTAAGCGCCAGTCTCCTTTATTCTTCCCTTGGAGATGTTCCGTTCACTGATGATTTTGGAAATCTCGAACGCACATTTAATCCAAATGAATTTTCTATAGATGCTGCCTATTCAAGGATTTTTGCTGATCACTTTTCCGGAAGTATTGCATTCAGGTTCATCTATTCTAACCTGACGGGAGGATCATATTCCGGAGGAGTTGCAACCCAACCCGGTATTTCATTTGCGGCAGATATTTCAGGATATTACCAGAAGGATATTTCAATTTTCGATAAAGACGGACAGGTTTCAGCCGGACTTAATTTCTCAAATATCGGTACAAAAATGAGTTACACCGATTCACAGACATCTGATTTTATTCCGATGAACATGCGTGTAGGTTCTGCCCTGACTGTCAAACTGGATAAATTCAATGCAATTACTGGTACACTTGACCTGAATAAACTTCTGGTTCCCACCCCTCCAATCTATAATTCTTCAGGGGAGATCGTAGACGGGAAAGATCCTAATGTTTCTGTTCCGGTAGCAATTTTTCAGTCATTCTATGATGCTCCCGGTGGTCTTACAGAGGAACTTCATGAAATAATGTATGCATTTGGACTTGAATACTGGTATAATAACCAGTTTGCATTAAGAGGCGGCTATTTTCATGAACATGAAACAAAAGGAAACCGTCAATACTTTACTGCAGGAGCAGGTTTCAGACTCAAAATATTTACGTTTGACTTTTCCTACTTAATGCCTTTGACTCAGAACAATCCTCTGGCACATACACTTAGGTTCTCTCTTTCATTCGAATTTAATGCTATGCGAAACGCCAGCAGATCGCAGAAATGAATATCAGAATAGGTCAGGGAATAGATTTTCACCAGCTTGAAAAAGGACAAAAGTTATGGCTTGGAGGTATCAATATACCCTCTGAAAAAGGTTGTGTTGCCCACTCTGACGGGGATGTTCTTTTACATGCAATATGCGATGCCCTTCTTGGTGCCGCAGGATTGAAAGACATAGGTTATTATTTCCCGGACTCCAGCCAGGAATATAAAAATATCGACAGTAAAATAATTCTAAAAAAGAGTTATGAACTGATCAGGAATGAAGGATTCAGAATCATTAATATTGACAGTACCGTATGTCTTGAGAAGCCTAAAATAGCTCCATTCATCGGGGAAATGAAAAAAGTTATATCTGCCATTCTGGATACCGGACCTGAAAACATTGCAGTAAAAGCCACTACTACTGAAAAGCTTGGATTTACAGGAAGAGAAGAAGGTATTGTGGCTATGGCCGTTGTACTTCTTTCCAGATAAAATATTTTGCGGGAGAATTCTTAGCTGGAAATTTGAATTACCAGCATTGTAACACTAAGACTCATTCCTCACTCCTCACTCCTCACTCCTCATTCCTCACGCCTTCTTCATAGCTTCCTCAATCAAGTCATCATCTGCAATATAAGGTACCGTAACTTTAAGACCCGGAGACCTCTCCATCTCTCTTTTGAGTGCAAACATAGCCTCTTCATTCCTTGCCCAGCTTCTACGGGCAATGCCATTATTTACATCCCAGTGAAGCATCATTCTTAGCTTTTCTTCGGTTTCTGGAGTGCCATCAATTACCATCCCGAAACCGCCATTTATTACTTCACCCCATCCCACTCCTCCGCCGTTATGCAATGACACCCAGGTAGCCCCGCGGAATGAATCTCCTATTACATTCTGGACAGCCATGTCTGCCGTAAATTTCGATCCGTCATAAATATTGGATGTCTCCCGGAAAGGTGAGTCAGTACCTGATACGTCATGATGGTCTCTGCCTATAACAACCGGTGCCGAAATTTTCCTTTCGGCAACTGCTTTATTGAATGCAACAGCTATGTCTATCCTTCCTTCTGCATCAGCATATAATATTCTTGCCTGCGAACCTACAACCAGCCTGTTCTTACCAGCTTCCTTTATCCAGTGCAGATTGTCTGACAGCTGCTGTCTTATCTGAGGCGGAGACTTCTTTATCAGTCTTGAGAGTACATCTGCAGCAATATTATCGGTAAGCACAAGGTCTGCAGGGTCATTTGAACAGCACACCCACCGGAATGGACCAAATCCATAATCAAAACACATTGGACCCATAATATCCTGAACATATGAAGGATATCTGAATTCACCATCTGGCCTCAGAACATCTCCCCCTGCTCTTGAAGCCTCAAGAAGAAATGCATTCCCATAGTCAAAGAAATATGTTCCTCTTCCTGTATGCCTGTTAATTGCATCAGTCTGCCTGATAAGTGACCTTCTGACTGCTTCCCTGAACCTTCCGGGATCGTCGGACATTAACCTGTTAGATTCATCGAAACTCATACCAACGGGGTAGTATCCTCCCGACCATGGATTATGGAGGGAGGTCTGGTCAGAACCAATATCCACGTATATATTTTCATCAGCTAATTTTTCCCACAGATCAACAATATTACCTTCATAGGCAAGTGATATTACTTCTTTGCCTGAAATTGCCTTTCTGACTCTGGGAATAAGCTTATCAAGATCTGGATAGACTTCATCAACCCAGCCCTGGGAATACCGTGTTTGTACTGCCTTTGGATTAACCTCAGCGATAACTGAAATAATGCCCGAAATACTTGCTGCCTTAGGCTGAGCACCTGACATTCCTCCAAGTCCCGATGAAACAAACAATCTGCCCTTAAGGGACTCACCTTTTTTACTGATCTTTCTTCCGGCATTAAGTATCGTAATTGCCGTTCCGTGAACGATACCCTGAGGACCAATATACATGTATGAACCAGCCGTCATCTGACCATATTGGGAAACCCCGAGCGCATTGAACTTTTCCCAGTGATCCTGTGATGAGTAGTTTGGGATAACCATTCCATTTGTAACAACAAGCCTCGGGGAGTTTTTATGTGAGGGAAACAGACCAAGGGGATGACCAGAGTAGACAACAAGTGTCTGATCATCTGTCATCTCCGAAAGATATTTCATTGTAATTCTGTACTGTGCCCAGTTTTGAAATACTGCTCCATTGCCTCCATAGGTAATTAATTCATGGGGATGCTGGGCAACTTCATTGTCAAGGTTATTTGAAATCATCAGCATTATAGCGGCTGCACTCCTCGACCTGTGAGGGAAATCATCTATATGCCGGGCTTTAATATCATAATCGGGTCTGAATCTGTACATATAAATGCGACCAAATGATGACAATTCCTGTGCAAACTCCCGGGCCAGAACCTGGTGAAACTTAAGCGGAAAATACCTCAGGGCATTTTTTATTGCAAGTTTTTTTTCAGACCTGGTTAATATATCTTTTCGTTTCGGGGCGTGGTTCAGTTCCTGATCATATGGTTTTGGAGCAGGCAATTCAGAGGGTATACCTTCAGCTACGAGGTTCTTAAAATCAGTAGTGGTCATATAAAAAGATTTTAAGTGATAATGTAAAGTTAACAAAAAAGCCGACCCTGTTGGAGTCAGCTTTCTCTATTTCTTAAGGTCTGCTAAAGATGTCCTTCCTTAATGATTTCATCATCGACAAGGATCCTTCCACAATATTCGCAGACAATAATTTTTTTTCTTGATTTGATGTCAAGCTGCCTCTGTGGTGGTATCTGGTTAAAGCAACCGCCACAAGCATCCCTTTGCACAGGCACTACTGCAAGTCCGTTACGTGCATTGGTACGTATCCTTTTATAAGCTGTAAGTAATCTCTCTTCGATTATTGCTTCAACCTTTTCAGATTTTTTGTAAAGGCCTTCTTCCTCTTTCTGTGTATCAGAAATAATCTCATCAAGTTCCGATTTCTTATTCTCGAGGTCTGTTTTACGATCGGCAAGAGTAGATTCTGAATCTGCAATAACTAATTTTTTTTCTTCTATCTGAAAATTGAATTCTTTAATCTTCTTGTTATACAGTTCAATCTCCAGATTCTGATATTCAATCTCTTTTGAAAGGGAGTCAAATTCCCTGTTATTTCTTACATTTTTCTGCTGTTCTTCATATTTTTTTATGAGAGCCTCTGAATCAGCTATCTCATTAATCTTCTTTGAAACCGATTTCTCAAGGTTCACAACCTCCTCTTTCAGGTTTCCCAATCTTGTTTCAAGTCCTGCGATCTCATCCTCCAGGTCCTGTACTTCCAGAGGCAGCTCACCCCTGAGTGTTTTAATCTTATCTATCTCTGAATCAACTAACTGCAAACTATATAAAGCTCTTAATCTCTCCTCTACAGAAATTTCAGATTCATGTAATTTTGTTTTTTCCATTTTTAAAAGTAATTAATCGGATTCGTATTCGTTTCTGAAAACCGGACTGCAAATTTAGGGAATTTTTTAATAATTAAGTCTTTTATAATTTCAGTTGAGAATTTTTCGCTCTCAAAATGTCCTGCATCCACAAGAAGTATCTTATTCTCCGCCTCGAAAAAATTATGATATTTAACATCGGCAGTCAAAAAAACGTCTGCCTCTGTTGCTATAGCTTCATTAAGCAAAGACACCCCGGAACCGCCGCATAGTGCTATTTTTTTTACAGATTTCCCGGTTAATTTTGAGTGCCTGATCCCTTTTGCATCAAAGACCGAGGAAACAAGTTTTAAAAAATCAGTCTCAGTAACCAGAGAATTAAATTCACCTGTACACCCTAATCCTGCATCAATGTTTTTATTTTCAAGAACATAAATATCATAGGCAACCTCCTCATATGGATGGGCCGAAAGAAGGGCTTTAATCACATTGTCGCGCAAGTGAGAATAGAGAACTGTCTCAAACCTGACCTCTTTCTCAAAATGAACTTTTCCTGGTTCTCCTACAAATGGTGTGGTTGAGTTATTTCCCCTGAAGCTTCCGGTTCCTGTGGCGGAGAAACCACAATTGTCATAATTGCCGATTACTCCTGCTCCTGCCTCAAAAAGAGCATCTTTGACTTTGTCCAGATGAGCTTCAGGAACATATGTAACCAGTTTAAGTAATCTTTTTTCCAGAGGAGAGAGCACTTTTATTTCTTTCAGATCAAGTTTTTCAGCCATCTTCCTGCTGACACCCGCGCTGAAAATATCGAGGTTAGTATGCGATGAATAGACTGCAATATTATTTTTGATAGCCTTGAATATAATCCTGTCGGTGAATGTTCTGCCGGTTATCTTTTTTATGCCCGTGAAAATCAACGGGTGATGTGATATTATCAAATTGCATTTCTGCGAAACAGCCTCATCAACGACCTCTTCTGTAACATCAAGGGTGATCAATGCTGAAGTTATGTTCATTTCAGGCAGTCCTAATTGAAGACCTGAATTGTCATAACTTTCCTGGAATGACAGTGGAACTGCTGAATCGAGATACGCACAAAGCTCTTTTAACCTCATACCGGAAGGTCATTAAATATTGTCCCTTAGATCGATAAGGATAGATTTGATTTTTTGAAGAGACTCTTTGATCTCAAACTTATACTCTGTTTCGTCCCACTTTTCTGATAGTCTCTTTTTTGCACCACTGAGAGTCATACCCTGCTCTTTTACGAGGTGATGAATGATCCTCAGGTTCTTAATATCTGCAGGGAAGAACAACCTGTTCCCCTTTTTATTCTTCATTGGCTTAAGAACATCGAATTCATTTTCCCAGAACCGGACCGTTGAGACCGGTACTCCCAGCATTTCAGCTACTTCTCCTATAGAATAAAAGAGTTTTTCGACTTTTTTTTCTTTGTATGGCATAGCAACTATTTATAATTGATTTCACCGTCATCCGAGATGTTAATTACAGTATCCGGAAAATCAGCAGCTGTCAAATCACGTATCTTGCTGATGACTCTCCTGTTAATATCATATTTCACTCCTCCTGGCCAGGGCTGATATGCCGGAATAATTCGTCCCGATAAAAATCTGCCGGCTGTATCAACATTAAGTCTAATAATTGGAGCCAGTCCGTTTGGTCCGGCAAGGTTAAACCTGCCAAAGGTACAGAAATTACCCAGGCTGTAACTTATAAAGCGGTCTTTATATACTTCCACGGCACGGGTGATATGAGGTCCGTGCCCGAATATAACATCTGCACCGTTGTCGATCATAGTATGTGCAAACTTATACACATCCCCCCTGTTTTCACCGTGAAATATTTCATCCTCCCTGGGAACATTCTGGAAATCTGCCCCTTCAGCCCCTCCATGAAACGAGACAATTACAATATCGCATGTATCAGCAAGCATTCTTACAATCTTTCCTGCTTCAGTAAGTTCATTAATGTTCACTGTCCCTGCATTTGGTGCAAAAGCACAGAAACCGTAAGTGAGGGAGTCTTTCCTGAATATTGACCATGGATGCTCTATCAGGCCAGCATACTTTATTCCAGCCGAATCAAGGATTTCTTTAGTGCGGTTCCTGGAAGGAAGTCCAAAATCACCGAAATGATTATTGGCCAGGCTGAGTATATCAAACCCGGTCGAAACAAGTGCTGAAACATATCTTTCAGGCATCCTGAAGAGATAACAAAGGGAAGTATCCCGGCACTTTTTTACAGCTTCACCGTTATTCAAAAAAGAACCTTCAAGATTTCCAAATGTAATATCGGATGAAATAAGTGTATCAGCTACACTTTCAAGAAGTAAAAATGGGTTGTCGTGGGGTGGAAGATATTTTGAGGAAGGGAATGAGGAGCCCAGCATAATATCACCTACTCCCGTTATAACAATGTTTCTTTTAAAAGGTACAGAATCAGGAACAGATTTTAATATTGAACTGTTAAAATCTACAGGATATGCGGCTGTAAAACAATTCAATAATAAAAATGATGCTATAACAAACCTGGCCGGTTTCTTCATGCTGGTATTAAAAAGGCTAATCAAAAGACTGACCGGTTTTAGAAGCAATTTCAATCATTCTCACATATTCAGCAGCTGAAAGGTCCTCGAAATAGTAGTTTACCGGATCAACGTTTATTCCATTTAACTTGATCTCATAGTGAAGGTGATTAGCCACTGATGTTCCGGTATTACCCACATATCCGATTATATCTCCTCTTTTTACCTTCTTACCAACCCGTGCATCATTGAAATTGCTCAGGTGTGCATAAGTACTTGTATATCCGAATCCGTGGTCAATTATAATATGTTTCCCCAGCCCTCTTTGTGCGGAATTTACTGCAACAATGGTTCCGTCACCGGTAGCATAAACATCAGTTCCGGCAGGTGCTGTAAAATCCATTCCGTAATGGAACTTTATGATTTTATAAATCGGATGTATGCGTCTTCCGAAACCAGAAGCAGTTCGTGTCAGATCTTTATTTGAAATCGGAAGAATGGCAGGAATTGATCTGAGCATCTCCCCTTTTCTGCTAGCCAGACTAATGAGGTCATCAAAAGATTTTGACTGTATATAAACCTTTTTCCTGATCGCATCAAGGCGTTTGGCAGTTTCAATAACAAGCCTCGAATTTGTATAGCCTTCCAGAGATTCATATCTGTTCACGCCTCCTGTACCTCCCTCTCTGAGTGTTGATGGTATGGGTTCTGCTTCAAAAATAGTCCGGTAAAGGTTATCATCAGTTTTCTGAAGGTCATCAAGAACATTTTCAATGCTTGCCATCTCCCTGTGAATAAGGTTGTACTGGATAGTCATCTGTTCAACCTCGCGTTTCAGTGCTTTCTCTTTTGGTGAATCGAAGAATGAAGCAAAAATTATCCAATAAATCAATGCAACCAGTATTGACCCGGTAAAGTAAACTAAAAATCTGAATAACAATGCCCTGATGCCGAGCCTGACTTTGTCAAAGCTCAGAGAATCGGGATTGAATTTATATTTTGTGTTTGGCATAACATGACAAAGATAATCAATTCTGAAAAAAAAGAAATTCTCTGAATTATTAAGAGTTTACTGATTGATAATAAAGGGAATTGGAAAATGGATCCTCTTATCTTAATTTCGACTTAGATTCGAATGCCTGGATCATATCTCTATATTCATCAAAACTCATGTCGTTGTTAAAGAAGTTAATAGGATTCATATGTTGTCCTGATTTTTCAACCTGATAATGAAGGTGAGGGCCGGAAGATAAACCAGAACTTCCACTGATTCCTATCAGATCGCCTCTCTTTACATTCATACCTTTCGGAACTCTGATATTGCTGAGGTGACCATAGACAGTCTGAAAACCATATCCATGATCTATTACAACACAATTTCCGAAACCTCCTGAGTTCCATCCCGATTCAACTACTTTCCCGTCACCTGTTGAGTATACTTCTGTACCATAAGGGACTTCAAAATCCTGCCCGTTATGCATTCGTGGTGTACCCAGTACCGGATGGATTGCCCGGAATTTGTATCCGTCGCCAAGCCGGAATTCGACACTAACAGGACTTATACCAGGGAAATGATCAATCTCCCTCTTCCATTCAACTGCGATCTCTTCAATGGTTTTATAGGATTCGTTCTGGACTTTAACCATATTCTTTATCTCTTCAATTTTTGTCCTTGAAGTGATCAATATACCTGAATTATTATATCCGGCCAGATCCCTGAAACGGTCCACCCCTCCAAACCCGGCTTTTCTATAGGAGTCAGGAACAGAATCCATATTCAGTATGGGACGGTACCGTCTGTCATCTGATAACCTGTAACTGTTGAGTGCAGCAACTGAATTATCCATCTCCCTGCCAAGGAGTGCATACTGAAGCTTCATGTTTTCAATCTGCTGGTTCAGAATTCTCTCTTTCGGCGAACCAAAGTATTTCTCAAAAACAGTACCGTAGAATAGAGCTATAATTATTGAGGCTGCGAACCATAACGAAATACGTAAAAGCTTTATTTTCCAGGGTAAACGGACCAGCTTATACTGAAGATCAGATAAATCAAGTATGTATTTATGGCGTCGTGACAAAAGACAGTAAATTAGTTAATTTTTATTCTGTCAATCGCCAAATCTAAACAAATAAATTAATTTTACAAGCCAAAACTCAGGTAATTTTGATTAACACGATGATTATTAATATGAAGGCACAGGAATTGAGACAGTTGTTTTTTGAATTTTTCAGTTCAAAAGGGCATGTTATAGTGCCTTCTGCACCCATGGTGGTTAAAAATGACCCCACTCTTATGTTTACCAATGCAGGGATGAACCAGTTTAAAGACATCTTCCTCGGAAACAATCAGCCTGTGAACAAAAGAGTGGCCAATTCACAGAAATGTTTAAGGGTATCAGGTAAACATAATGACCTTGAAGAGGTCGGACATGATACCTACCATCATACAATGTTTGAAATGCTTGGCAACTGGTCGTTCGGTGACTATTTTAAAAAAGAGGCCATTGAATGGGGGTGGGAACTTCTGGTTAAAAGACTGGGAATACCTGAAGACAGGTTGTATGCAACCATTTTTGAAGGAAGCAGAGAAGACAATGTGCCACGCGATAACGAGGCATTTGAGTTATGGCAAAAATGTTTTACCAATCCTGAAAGTAGAATTATTGAAGGATCAAAAAAAGACAACTTCTGGGAAATGGGAGAAACAGGCCCGTGTGGCCCCTGCTCGGAGATACATGTAGATATCCGGGATGATGAAGAGAGAAAAAAGATACCGGGAAGAGACCTTGTGAACAAAGGACATCCTCATGTAATCGAGATCTGGAATCTGGTGTTTATCCAGTACAACCGTAAGTCGGATGGTGTACTTGAACAACTCCCTTCAAAACATGTGGATACCGGAATGGGATTCGAGAGGCTTTGCATGGTTATCCAGGGCAAAAAATCAAATTACGAAACTGATATTTTTCAGTCAGTAATAAAGGAAATCTCTGCAATCACCGGGAAGCCCTACGGAGCAAATGAAAAATGGGATGTTGCATTAAGGGTAATTGCTGATCACCTCAGGGCAGTGTCATTCTCAATAGCTGACGGCCAGCTTCCCTCGAATAATAAGGCAGGTTATGTTATCAGAAGAATCCTCCGGCGTGCTGTAAGGTATGGCTATAACAATCTTGGCATGGAAGAACCATTTATATATCGCCTTGTTCCGGCTCTCGCACAGGCTATGGGAAACCAGTACCCTGAACTTCAGACTGGCAGGGACCAGATTGCCAGGATAATCTTTGAGGAGGAAACAGCTTTCCTTAAGACTCTTGGAAAAGGGCTTAAAATGATCGAAAAAATGATTGTTGATCTGAGAAAGGAAAAGAAAAATATTCTTTCCGGAAAGACGGCTTTTGAGATGTATGACACTTTTGGGTTTCCTATCGACCTTACGCAGCTTATTCTCAGGGAAAATGACATGCATCTCGATCTCAAAGGATTTGAAGATGAGATGAAGAACCAGAAAGACCGTTCTCGTGAGGATGCCGCAACAGAAGCCGCTGACTGGATAATAGTTATGGAAACTGACGGAACTGAATTCACTGGTTACGAAAAGTCCGAAGATGATGTCAGAATAACAAAATACAGAACAGTAAAGATCAAAGGGAAGGAGAGCTGTCAGCTGGTATTCAATAAGACTCCGTTTTATGCTGAATCCGGAGGCCAGGTTGGAGATACCGGTATAATAACTTCAGGAAACGAAAGAATTGATATAATTGATACAGTTAAAGAGAACAATCTGGTAATTCATATTGCCAGGAGATTGCCTTCTGATCCGACAATTATCTTCAGAGCTGTAGTGGATCTTGAGAAACGGCAAATGACTGCAAATAATCATACTGCTACTCACCTGATTCATTTTGCTTTACGGTCCGTTCTCGGAAATCATGTCGAACAAAAAGGATCACTCGTGACACCTGACCGGCTCCGTTTTGACTTCAGCCATTTCAGCAAATTGAGCAAGGAAGAATTATCGAGAATAGAGGAAATGGTTAACAAAATGGTCAGGGAGGATCACAGAAGCAAAATTGCTGTCGGTGTCCCCATGGAAAAGGCAAAATCAATGGGAGCGATGGCCCTCTTTGGAGAAAAATACGGTGACACAGTAAGGGTAGTTGAGTTCGGGAAATCGGTAGAACTCTGCGGAGGGATACACGTGGAATCAACCGGCAGGATAGGAATTGTAAAAATAGTATCAGAAGGTGCTATAGCTGCAGGTGTAAGGCGAATTGAAGCTGTAACTGCCGGAAAAGCTGAGGAATATATCAATGAGAAGCTAAAAACATTAGATGAGGTAGCTTCACTTCTTAAAAGCTCGGGAAGTATTACGGAAAGTGTAGAAAAACTTTTATCTGAAAACAGTTCCCTGAAGAAAAGCATTGAAAAACTCCAGGCACAGTCAGTAAATGAATTACTGAAAGACCTGACGTCCAAAGCTTTAATAATCAACAATATAAAATACATTTCAGGCCAGATAGAAACCGATTCTGCTGATGTTCTCAAAAATTTAGCCTACCAGATCAGGAGCTCTTCAGAGAACACAGTGCTGGTAATCGGTTCAGAAAGCGGAGGGAAAGCCAATATTCTGGTTATGATAAGCGATGATCTTGTGAAAGATAAAAATCTCAATGCTGTAGCTATCATTAAAGAAATTGCCGGTGATATTAACGGAGGCGGAGGAGGACAACCTTTTCTTGCAACTGCAGGCGGAAAAAATCCTGCAGGTATCAGCAGTGCTCTCAAAAAGGCAGAACAATACATCAGAAGGTATGAGGTGTGAGGCATGAGGTGCCAGCTTAAGACTTTGGACTTCGGACTTCCGTCTTCTTACATCACCAGTCGAAAGATATTAAAAATATTATATTCATAATATACTCATTATCTTCCACATACAGCCAATACTGTTTTTAGATTGCTTCAGCATAATAATTTGTTCGAAAATATTCGCTAGACTTGCTTCCAAATTAATTCATGATTATTATGGAAGTTACAAGGACTTTTGACATTATTCAGTGGAACCTGGAGAAATATCCAAGAAAGGATATGTATGGAGGTAAGAAAGAGAAAGACTGGATAACATATTCAACTGAAGAAGTAAGTAATTATGTAAACTGGGTGAGCTATGGACTGCTGGCACTTGGTTATAAGAAAGGCGACAAGGTTGCAACTATCAGCGGGAATAAGCCTGAATGGAATTTTGTCGATATGGGAATTGCCCAGGCAGGATTGATTCATGTCCCCATCTATCCTACAATCGGCACCGATGAGTATGAATACATTCTTGAACATTCTGAAGTTAAAGTAATTATACTGGGTAATAAAACAATATATAATAAAGTAAGTCCGATCGCCGATAAAATTCATGGTCTGGAAGAGATCTATTCATTTGACCAGGTTGATGGCGTCAAATCCTTCGATGAGATAATTGAGACGGGGAAAAAAAATGCGGACAAATATCATGACGAACTTGAGTTAATAAAGAAGAACATAAAACCTGAAGATCTTGTAACAATAATATATACTTCAGGGACCACCGGCAACTCTAAAGGCGTAATGCTCTCCCATAGTAATCTGGTTAAAAATGCAATTACAACTTCAAAAGCTCACCATCTGGGTTACGGGCACAGGGCAATAAGTTTTCTGCCGCTCTGCCATGTGTATGAACGTATGGTAAATTACCATTTTCAGTATAAGGGAATAAGCATCTATTATGTTGAAAATATGGGAACTGTTTCTGAAACTGTCAAGGAGATCAAACCTCATATTTTCAACACAGTCCCCCGACTTCTGGAGAAAATTTATGATAATATCATTGGAAAAGGGCGTAATCTGCCATGGATAAAGAAGAAAATATTCTTCTGGGCAGTAAATCTTGGCCTTAAATTCAGGCTTAAAGGGAATTCACAATTTTACAAGTTCCGCCTTAAAATAGCCAGGAAACTTATTTTCAGCAAGTGGCAGGAAGCTCTTGGTGGAGAGCTGCAGGTTCTTGTTTCAGGAGGAGCAGCACTTCAGTCGAGACTCGAAAAATTATTCTGGGCAGCCGGGATACCGGTAATTCAGGGATATGGATTAACAGAGACATCACCTGTTATTGCAGTGAATCCATTGAGAATTGATGAGATAGGCTTCGGCACATGCGGACCGGTTATTGAAGGAGTTGAAGTCAGGATTGCAGACGACGGTGAAATATTGTGCAAAGGGGAAAATGTCATGATGGGATATTACAAGGCACCTGATCTTACAGCAGAAATGATTGACAAGGATGGCTGGCTTCATACAGGAGATATAGGTGTAATTGAAGATGGGAAGTTCCTCAGGATTACCGACAGGAAGAAAGAGATGTTTAAACTATCGGCCGGAAAATACATTGCACCGCAGGTTATTGAAAACAAGCTTAAGGAATCTGTCTTTATCGAACAGGCGATGGTGATTGGCGAGAATGAAAAATTTGCCAGTGCTGTATTATCTCCTAACTTTTCATTCCTTCACGATTGGTGCTCGATACACAAGATCCAGTTCAGAGACAATAGTGACCTTATTGAACTTCCTGAAGTTGTTGAAAGATTTAACAGGGAGGTAAAAGAGGTTAATAAATCCCTTGGTGAACATGAACAGATAAAAAGATTCCGTCTTGTAACAGAAGAGTGGACACCAATGACAGGAGAGTTGTCCCCTACCCTGAAACTTAAAAGAAATTATTTAAACGCGAGATATAAAAACATAATTGCAGAAATCTATTTTGCCGGCGAAAAAGACAATAATGTCCTGGGCAGAATAAAGAGCGGTATAAATGGAGTTTTAAAGAACCTGCCAAAGTTTTAGGAATGTAGCGGTTCACACCAATATTTTTGTAATTTTGAGGCTTTCAAAAGAGTAATGGGAAAACTTACCAGGCGAAACCTCACTATAATCTTTTCAGCATTTACCCTGATTCTGCATTCATGTACTACCGGATCATGTTATGAAGAAACAGATGCACTTGTTAAAGCATCATTTTATAATTTTAAAACCCAAAAACTTCAGGCTCCCGATAGTGTTACTATTTATGGTCTGAATATGGAAGACTATAAATTATACAACAAGGCAAAAGGAGTACAACCTGCACTGTTTCCTTTGAATCCTGCAACTGTCAGCAGCACATTCATCGTAAAAATAAATGGAAAAACTGATACTGTGGAGTTCAGATATAACAGCTATCCGCATCTTATTTCCAAGGAATGCGGAATATCTTTTTATCATAATCTTGATACTGACCGCATTTTTACAAGGAATGGCATTATAAACATATATATAGGTAACGGAAATATTTCAACTGTCAATGAGGAGAATATACGTATTTTTTATTAGCCTCCCGTTCTTGCTGATCATCAATCTGTCTCAGGTTTATGCTCAGGATACGATTCTTTTCCCTCTCAAGGTAAAGGTTGGACTGGAAGTCTCAGGTCCTGTCATTTATGCAATTAATAAAAATAATCTCATCGCTGAAGGATTTATATCTGCCGATATCAGTGAAAAATATACCGCAGTTCTGAATGCTGGATATGCTGACTATAACTATTCGCAGTATAATTATAAATATTTGACAAATGGAATTTTTGTCAAAGGCGGAGCTGACATTAATCTGCTTGAACCAAAAAAATCAATGGGGAAATACTGGGTTGGAACAGGACTTCGTTTAGGTGTAAGTCACTTTAGTTCTGAGGTCCCTGTTTTCGCACAGGACACTTATTATGGTATTGTAACATCATCAATTCCCGTTAGGAAGGACTGGGTCAGCTTTTTTGAGTTTTCCCCCGGTGTAAGGGCAGAAATTTTCAATAATTTGAGCATCGGATGGACTGTCAGCGTGAGAATGTTGCTTTATTCAACTACCAATAAGGATCTAAGACCAATATATGTTCCGGGATTTGGCAACAGCAGTAAAATA